>Ga0209208_10000122_pt1 | contig 80199 bp, 77 predicted proteins | sample S1TSphfallax_3_FD_187694 | JGI IMG/M metagenome (GOLD analysis project Ga0209208, IMG submission 187694) | Host-associated microbial communities from peat moss isolated from Minnesota, USA - S1T2_Fd - Sphagnum fallax MG (SPAdes) (version 2) | ecosystem: Host-associated > Plants > Peat moss >... | reverse complement strand
GCGGTGCCCCATTCCGCCACCCGCAGCCCGCCGATAGCCGCTCACCGGAAGCCGGGATCGGCCCGCCTGCCGCAGATTGCACATGCCTGGGAGCTGCTCTCCGACGAGCAACTGCTGAGCCTGCGTTTTTGCGATCTGCAACTCACGATTGCAGGGACGGATCTCGCGGACGCGATCGACCGGCTGTATGCGGAACTCGCCGCCCGCGGCATCCGCTTCCGCCCCCATTGTTGGCTCGCGGAGGAGTGGTTCTCGCCCGACGGGGTGCCCGGGATCGCCATCCCGTTTTATCTCGCGCACCCGCGGCTCATGGCGCTCGAGCGCCGCTACATGCGCGAGGTGGAGGGCGGCAATCGCAATTGGCTCATGCGTATCTTGCGCCACGAGGCCGGACACGCGATCGACTCGGCCTATCGCTTGCGCCGCCGCCGCCGCTGGCGGGAGGTCTTCGGACCCGCGTCGTTGCCATACCCCGACGCCTATCGTCCCCGCCCGGGGAGCCGCCGTTTCGTGCAGCATCTCGGCGCGTGGTATGCCCAGGCACATCCGACCGAGGATTTCGCCGAGACCTTCGCCGTCTGGCTGAAGCCGAGATCGGCCTGGCGCCGCGAATATGTTGGCTGGCCGGCCTACGCAAAATTGGAATTCATCGAGTCGCTCGCCGGCGAAATCAGCCGCGTGAAGCCGAAGGTGTCCGATCGCAGCCGCATCGAAGACATCGCGGAGGATACCCGGAGCCTGCGCGCGCATTATGAGCGCAAGCACAGCCGCTACCGGCTGCCGCGACGCTCCGGGGCCGACGAGTTGTTGCTCAAGGTATTCACGGCCACGCCCGCGCGTCGCGACAGACCCAAGGCCGTGACCGTCGTGCGCGAGCGGCGCAACCAGCTGCGCCGTGAACTGGTTGCCTCCGGCATATTCAGCGAATATCTCGTGCATCAGGTCCTGCGGCTCGTGCTCGAACGCTGCGAAGCCCTGCAACTGTACGTGCGTGGACCGCGCCGTGAGCTGGGGCCCCATCTGACCTGGCTCGTCGGCCGGCTCGCCGAGTCGTACGAGGAGCGGCAGCTGCCGCGGGTCGCGCTTTGAGACGGATCGGACGATGAGAAAGCTGCGCGTGCTGGTGATCGTGCACTCGACCTTGGTGCCGCCGAATTCGCTCGATGGCGCGACCGAAAAGGAGATCGAGGAATGGCGCACGGAATACGACGTCATTTCGCATCTCAAGGGCGCAGGCCACGAAGTGCGGCCGATCGGCATCAGCGACAGCCTCTCGGAGTTACGCCGCGAAATCATCGACTGGCGTCCCGACATCGTCTTCAATCTGCTCGAGGAGTTCGACGGCATCGGCACCTACGATCAGCACGTCGTCGCCTTCCTCGAGTTGATGCGCCAACCGTATACCGGCTGCAACCCGCGCGGGATGTTGCTCTCGCGTGACAAGGTGTTGTCCAAGCAGTTGCTGTCCTACCACCGTATCCCGACGCCGCAATTCCTCGTTTTCCCGCGCGGCAAGAAGCTGCGCATTCCGCGAAAAATCCGCTACCCCTTGTTCGTGAAGTCCGCCACCGAGGACGCATCGCTCGGCATCGCGCACGCATCGGTCGTCGCCGACCAGCGGCAACTCGAGGAGCGGATCACCTTCATTCAAGAGCAAATTCATTCCGATGCCCTCGTCGAGGAGTACATCGAGGGGCGGGAGCTGTACGTGGGCGTGCTCGGCAACGATCGGCTCAAGGTGCTGCCGCCCTGGGAGATGAGCTTCGGATCGCTGCCGGAAAACCTGCCGGCAATCGCCACGCGCAAGGTGAAATGGGACCGCCGCTACCAGGAAAAATATGGCATCACGACCGCCGCGGCCGTGGAGCTGCCCGAGGGCACTGCGGCACGCTTGGAGCAGCTCTGCAAGCGCATATTCCGTGCGCTGCACCTGACCGGGTATGCCCGCATGGACTTTCGGCTGCGCGAAGACGGCGCGCTGTTCGTGCTCGAGGCGAACGCGAATCCGAATCTGTCCGCGCACGAGGATTTCGCGCAGTCGGCACAGCCCGCGGGCTTCGATTACGAGGCGCTGCTACATCGCATCGTGCAGCTCGGCGAGAGTTATCCGGCTGCGTGGCGGGCACTCGAGGCGTAGTCTTTCCAGACCCAGCAGCTCGTCACGGCGCTTGTGTCCAGCGATTCATCCAGGCGATCACGGTGTCGTACCACTCGACCCGATTCGCCGGCTTCAGCACCCAATGATTTTCGTCCGGAAAATACAGCAGTTGGCTGGGGATGCCGCGCCGCTGCAAGGCCGTGAACACGCCGAGTCCTTGTTCGAGCGGCACGCGATAGTCGAGCTGCCCTTGAATCACCAGTGTGGGCGTGCGCCAGTCCTTGACGTAGTCCACCGGATTGAACCTGGCATAGCCCTCCGGGTTCGCATACTCGGGACCGCCCATCTCCCACTCCGGAAACCAGAGTTCCTCGGTCGAGTAGTACATGCTCCGGTTGTCGAAAACCCCGTCGTGCGTGACCAGGCATTTGAAACCGTCCGGCCATTTCCCGGCGATCCAATTGATCATGAACCCGCCGTACGAGCCGCCGAGCGCGCAGGCCCGCGTGCCGTCGAGGTAGGGAAATTGAGCGAGAGCCGCGGCGTATCCGGCCTCGAGGTCGACGAGCGGTTTGCCGCCCCAGTCGCCGCTGATCGAGTCGGTGAACGCCTGGCCGTAGCCGGTCGAGCCGTGAAAGTCGATCATCACGACACCGTATCCAGCGCCGGCCAACATCTGTGCATTCCACCGCCAGTGCCATTCGTTGGCCATGCTGCCTTGTGGACCGCCGTGCACGACGAAAGCGATCGGAACCCGCTGTCCGGGCTTTAGCCCCGGCGGCTTGACGACGTAGCCGAACACCGTCTGGTCGTGCCAGCCGGGGAAGCTGAATTGGGCGTACTCGCCGAGTTCTACGCCCGCGAGCGCCGCCTGATTGACACGCGTGAGTTGCAGTGTCCTGCCGCCACTGAAACCGACCGAGTACAGGTCCGGTGGCGCCGACAGAGTGCTGTGCGTGAAGAACAGCTTTTGCGGGGCGACGCTGAAGCTCTCGACCTTGCCTTCGCCGGTGATCGCGGCGGAGCGGCCCGTCGCGACGTCGATCGCCCAGAGCGGGTGCTGGCCCAGGTGATCGGTGGTCGCGAACACCGTCTTGCCATCCTGCGACCACGCAAAATCCGCGATCGAGCGGTCCCAATTCGCGGTCAAAGCGCGTTTCGCTCCGGTGCCCAAGTCGAGCAGCACTAGATGCGCCCGATCGGACTCGAACCCCGGTCGGTCGGTCGCGAGATAGGCGAGTTGCTTGCCGTCGGGAGAGAACGCGGGTTGCCCGTCGGCGGCAGGATTCTCGCGCGTGAGATTCGTCACGGGGCCGCCGGCGGCGGGCACCGAATAAAGATCGAAATTGGTCGACCACGCCTCGCCGGCGCCCGCGACGCGGGCGGTGAAGACGACGCGCGCCCCATCGGGACTGATCGCATAGTCCTCGCTGCCGCCGAAAGGCTTCGCGGGCACGTCGCCGTCGATCGGCGCCGTGAGATTGAGCGCCGTGCCCGTGGCGAGGCCGCGCGCGTCGAGAGCGATCGCGAACAGCTGCGAGCGCCGCCCGTCGTGCCACGCGTCCCAATGACGCACGAACAGTGCGTCGTAGAGCACACCCGTGGCCGCTGCACGCGCCGTGGTCTCTAGCCGCCGCTTCGTACAGGCGAGATCCTCGCAATCACGGAAGACCTCGAGACTTACGATGATGCGGTCCGCCGCGGGCGAGAGGCGAAAGCTGCCGACGTCGAGCGGCAAATCCGTGATCTGGGTCGGTTCGGCGCCCTGATTCGTGATCCGCCACACCTGCGTGCTGCCGCTACGCGCGGAGAGAAAATAGATTGAGCGGCCATCGCGGCTCCAGGCCGCCGAGCCGTCATGAAACCGGTCGTCCGTCAGGCGCAGCGGGCTTGCGCCGCGCTTGACCGTATCCTGCAGCCACAAGCCCGTGTAAGCCTTGTTCGCGCTCGAGTCGTCGCCGCGCAGGGTGTAGACGACTTGTCTGCCGTCGGGTGAGGCGGCGATCTGCGAGATCCGCTTCAGCCCCAGGAAATCGCGGCTGTCGAAGGGCCGCTGCTCGGCGGACCGCGCGTCGCCGCCGACGGCGATGCCGGTGAGCCACAGTAGCGTGACGAGAAAGCGAGTCGCGGTCATGAGGATTCCCTCTGGTCGGGTACTGAATCGGTCGGCCGACGAATATACTCCACGACCACATGGAGCACCTCCCGCCGCCGTTGATACTGAGCTTGGATCTCGACGACACGCTGTGGCCGGTGGCTCCCGTGATCGCGCAGGCCGAGGCCGAATTGTTCGACTGGTTGCGCGGCCGGCACCCGGACGCGGTCCGGGGCCAAAGCATCGAGTCGATGCGCCTGCTGCGCGTCGACGTCGCGGGCCGCCATCCCGGGTCCCGCCACGACATGAGCTTTCTGCGCCGCCAGGCGCTCGTCGAGCAGTTTCGCGTCACGGGACATGCCACGGGACACGCCGAGGAACTCGCCGACGAGGCCTTCGAGATTTTCTTGTCGGCGCGCAACCGGGTGGAATTTTACCCCGACGTGCTCGCATCGCTGGCGCGCCTGCGTGCACGCTATCGGCTGTTCGCGCTCAGCAACGGCAACGCCGATCTCGCTCGCTGCGGTATCGCCGGATATTTCGAGGGGCACGTGACGGCGCGGGCCGCCGGCGCCCCCAAGCCGGATGCTCGGATCTTCGCCCGTCTGCTCGCCACCGCCGGTGTCGATGCCGCGCGAGTGCTGCACGTCGGCGACGATCCGCTCGCCGACGTCGACGGCGCGCGCAGCGCCGGCATGCAGTCGGCTTGGCTCAATCGCGATGCGCGCCCATGGCCAGCGCACCTGGCGCCGCCGACGCGCGTCGTGACGACGCTCGACGAACTCACTTAGCAGCCAAGGATCGAGACTGCTGATCGCGTGATCGCGCCGCCTACCGGCGAGGACGAGTCCGCTTTTTCTCATTTGCCGCTTCACTTCCCCCCGTGGATGTCGATAGGATCGGGGTAGGTCACAAAGGATGCGAGCATGCAAGCAATGTCTCAAGGGTCCGTCGTCGCCGTCGCCTCGTTGCGCGAATTTTTTCGCGACGCCTTTCACGCCGCGAGCGAGAATCAAGGTCTCGACATGGACGAGCAATCAGAAGCGTACGTCGTGAATTTGTTGACCATGTTTTCCCGCGCCGAGGCTCTGTACGAACCGACGCCCGAGGGCCTGCGCATCCGTCCGCTCGCCCACATGCTCGCCGATGCGCTCGAGGCGCCGACGGCGCTCGCGCGCCAGCGCAGCCTGCAGCGTCTCGGCGACGTCTCTTTGTTCGTGGCGGGTTTCTTCGCGCGCAGCTTCGCGCGCAAGCTCGTCGACATCGATTACCACATTGCGATGGGCGGAAACGCCTACAGCTCGCTCGCGGACACGATGCAGCGATCCACCGCCGGAAGAACCTTCGGCGGGGTTTATGCGGAACTCGCGCGGAAATTTCAGCGCCTCGTCGACGCGCTCAACGAAGTCAGCGAGATGTCGTACCGGCACACCGACGCCGACGTGCTGCGTCTGTACGAGATTTGGATCAAGACCGGGAGCCGACGCGCGCACGGGCTGCTGCAACGCCTCGGCGTCCAGCCGGTACAGCACGTCGGCGCGCTGCGCGAGCATTGACCCGCCATGGTGTTGCGCGGCCTGCAAGAATTGCTCGGCAGCCTCTACGACGTACCGCTCGACTATGACGTATACGACTTCCTGGTGACCGACCGCCGCGCGCTGCGCGGCTTCGAACCGGCGAACGACGCGCGGGCCCCCGATGAAGAGTTGCTGCTTGCGGAGAGCAGCGATGGCGCGGGCATGGCCTTGTATCTCGATGCGGGCTTGCTGCGGCGGCTGGAGCACGCCGATCCTCTCGGCGCCTTGACCGAGGAGAACCTGCAGGACTATTGCACGGCGCTGGAGGGAGTCAGTCATTTTCACTACAGCGCATGGCGACTGACGCGCGATGTGCCGGTCTCGCTGCTGGAATTGGAGACCCAGGCCGAGGTGGACAAATACGTGGCAACGGTGTTTTTGGTTGCCGCACAGTCCGGAGGTCTTTATCCTACCCAGGTGCATGCGCGGCTGTTCGACCGGGTCGCCTTCGATGCTGGGCTCGCGCCCGCGCAATACGAACGCTACCGCACGGCGCACCGCTCCGCGGCTCATTACTGTCGCGCGCTCGAGCGACGTTTCGTGCGACGAGGCCAGGCCCGGATCGAGGCCCTGCTGCGGGAATTACGCCTGTTCTATCGCCTCGGCAGTGCGGCCAAGCTGCGCCACGCCACGGCGTAAACGGGCGTCGTCATCGGCCGCGGGCGTGGCGCTGCTGTGTCAGCCATTCGCCGAGCTTGCGCAAATCCTTCTTGATCGAGGCATTCCGGCCACCTAGCTTGCCGCTGTCGTAGGGGTTGTAGCCTTTTACCGTGCCCTGCGGATTGGCGAGTCCGCCAACGCCATGCGTCAGCGTATCGTCGGCGAGCGACAGGCTGGGATTGTCGAGCTCGCGCAGGGCCGCGTCGGTCTGCGCCGGCGCTGCCACGCGGATGGATTGGGGTAATTCTTTGTTCATACGGCAGTTTCCGTGACGCAGTACCGCTGACTCAAGAGGCGGGCGCCAGAATCATGAACTGCGTCACAGTTGCAGCGCGTGATTCGCGCGCACCAGTGCGGCGACGCTCTTGCCGTCGTTCCAATCACCGCAAAGCACGCGCTCGAGGGCCAGGGAAAACGGCAACCATTGCAGCTCCAAGTCCTCATCGGCGTCGGGCGTCGCCGCCCCGACGATCAAATCGCGGGCGAGATAGAGGTGGATGATCTCGTTGAGGATGCCGGGTGAAGACAGATAGGGCCCGAGCGGGGTCCAGCTGCGCGCAACGATCCCGGTTTCCTCGCGCAATTCGCGCTCCGCGCAGGCCTCGGGTGGCTCGCCGGGATCGAGTTTGCCGGCGGGGATCTCCCAGAGGAAATCCCCGGCTCCGTGACGATATTGACGGACGACGCAGACACGGTTCGCGGCGTCCAGCGGGACGACGGCAGCCGCGCCGGGGTGGCGGATGAAGTCGAGGTCGTACTCGCGTCCATTGGCGTAGCGCAAGCGCTCGGTGGAGACCGTGATGACGCGGCCGCGATGCGCGTGAATGCTGGCGATCGTCGTGGGTTTCAGCATGGTTCTCCTTGGGTTCGTCGGGTCCGCGGATTGTTTGGTCGTCCGGGCGGATCATCCCCGTGCGTCCCCATTCGAGCAAGCCGCGGGTCGATCGGTCCGCTTGTGACCTGGCTCCATGCAGCCCTGCCGGGTCTGGGCGATCCTGCGACCGGTCTAACAACATATCTTCATCTGGATATGCATACAGTGCATGGGTATAGTCGGCACATGATCAAATCCAAGGCCACTTCGTTCGAAGCGCTGAATGCCCCGCAGCGCCGCGCCGCCACCGCCGGCACGGTCGTCCCCGGCAAGGGTGTCACGGCCGGGCCGATGCTGATCGTCGCCGGCGCGGGAACGGGAAAGACGAACACTCTCGCGCATCGCGTCGCCCATCTGGTGATCAACGGTACGGATCCCGCACGCATCCTGATGTTGACCTTCACCCGTCGCGCCGCGCAGGACATGATCAAACGCACGCAGCAGATCGTCACCGAGGTGCTCAGGGAGCGCGGCCAACTCGGCGACCGGAGCGTCAATTCGCGGCTGGTCTGGTCCGGCACCTTTCATTCCATCGCCAATCGGATTTTGCGCCTGTATGCAAAACATCTCGGCTTGCACCCGAGCTTCACGTTGATCGACCGGACCGATGCCGCCGATCTCATGGACGTGGTGCGGCACGACCTTGGGTTTTCGCAGAAAGAAAAACGTTTTCCCCGCAAGGATGCCTGCCTCGCGATTTATTCGTACCGGGTCAATACCCGTACCACTCTCAAGCAGACCCTTGCCGAACAGTTTCCCTGGGTGGTCGACTGGGAGGCGGATCTGGCGCGCTTGTACCGGGAATACGTCGCACGGAAACAAAAGCACAACGTCCTCGATTACGACGATCTGCTCCTTTATTGGCACATGATGATGCAAAGCGCGCCACTCGCACAGAGCTTGGCCAAGAACTTCGATCACGTGCTAGTCGACGAGTACCAAGATACCAGCACCTTACAAGGCGAGATCGTCCTCGCGCTGAAGCCCGACGGCGCCGGGGTCACGGTAGTCGGCGACGATGCGCAGGCGATTTACTCGTTCCGAGCCGCCGCCGTTGACAACATTCTCGGCTTCCCAGATCGCTACCGACCGAAGGCGGACGTCGTGGTGCTATCCCAGAACTACCGTTCGACTCAGCCCATACTCGATTGCGCGAATGCGCTCATGGCCGAAGGCGCACGCCAGCATCGCAAAACCTTGATCGGTAATCGCCAGACGAGCCTGAAACCGGTTTATGTCAGTCTCGAAGACGCTCAGGGACAGGCGGAGTACATCACCCGCCGGATCCTACAGACACGCGAGAGCGGCGGCGCCTTGAAAGGTCACGCAATCCTGTTCCGCAGTTCGCATCACAGCGACGTGCTCGAGATCGAATTGACCCGGCGTGATATTCCCTACGTCAAGTACGGCGGCCTTAAGTTCCTCGAGGCGGCGCACGTCAAGGATCTCTTGTCGGTGCTGCGCTGGGTCGACAATCCCCGCAACTCGGTCGCCGGCTTCCGGGTCCTGAAGCTCCACCCCGGCATCGGGCCGGTGCATGCCAAACAAGCGCTCGAGCATCTCGAGGCGCATGCTCATTCGATCAAGAGCCTGCGGGACTTCGACGCCCCGCAAGCGGTGAAGCTGGACTGGAGGAGATTTTCCGAACTCCTCGAAAAGCTCGCCGATCCGCAGACGCCGTGGCCGGGTCAGGTGGGTCTGGTGCGCGAGTGGTACAAGCCGCAACTCGAGCGCCTCTACGACGCGTCCTGGGCGCGAATCGGGGACCTCGAACAATTGGAGCAACTCGGGGCGCAACACGGGACACGCGAGCGGTTTTTGAGCGAATTGACGCTGGATCCACCGTCCGTCACGGGCGACAAAGCGGGTCGCGCGAGCAAGGACGAAGACTACGTGATCCTATCGACCATCCACTCGGCCAAGGGTCAGGAATGGGATCACGTTTACGTGCTCAACGTCGCGGACGGCAACTTTCCCTCGGAGTTTTCGATCGGCAAACCCGAACTCATCGAGGAGGAGCGGCGCTTGCTCTACGTCGCCATGACGCGCGCGCGGAACGAATTACACTTGTGCGCGCCGCTGCGTTATTCGGTGACGCAGCAGGCCAAGAACGGCGATGCGCACGTGTACGCCGCCAAGAGTCGCTTCATGACCACCAAGGTCATGGAATCCCTGGAGCAAATCGCCTACACCAGCACGCGCGGCGCCGAGACGCTACGCGCCGAAGCCGATTCGGGCGACACAACCACGCAAGTGGACATCCTCGGCCAACTCAAAGACATGTGGTAGCGTGGTCTGCCCCGCACTCGAGGGCCCGACCCCGACCACAGCTAAGGAGCCGCTCCTAGGTCTAGCTAAAGGCTCCTAGGTCCAGCTAAAGGCTCCTAGGTCCAGCTAAAGGCTCCTAGGCGTCCCGCAACGCGGGTCTCACCAGCGCCGAGGACCCCCGCCGCCGCCGCCACCGCCACCACCCGGCGGCTTGGATCGCGGCGCCCGTTCTTGCGCTTCATTGACTCGCAACGGCCGGCCTCCCAATTGAAAGCCGTTCGTCTGCTGAATCGCGTTTTGAGCTTCGCCGGCGGCCATGTCGACGAATGCGAATCCCCGGGGACGGCCGGTCTCGCGATCGTTGATGAGTTTGACTGAGTCGACTTTGCCGTAGCGCTCGAACAAGCTACGCACTTCGTCTTCCGTGGCGGTGAATGGCAAATTGCCAACGTAAATCGTCGTCATTCAACTGGTCTCACTAACAGTGCGCGCAAAGTGCGGGCGCTTCCCGTTCGCGCGCGGTTTCAACACGCAGACCGACCCGCGACATCCGCGACGAAGGCCTGTACCTCCGGCCGTGCACCGACCATCGTCCCGATGCTACGCCAGGGATTTCGGCTTGGCAAACCGAACATCGAGGCCGCTCACGTCCCGTCGGATCATTCCGACGCCGGCTCAATTCGGCTCTAAATAGGCGTATCCATTGAGCTCGTTTTCGTAGAAGCGTTTCACCGCTTGAGCCTCGGCGAGGCTCATCAGTCCGTCGCGTACGGCTCGCTCGCAGTCCCGGGCCAGGCGGGGGTAGAGTTCGTCCGTGTCGTACTCCATGTACTCGAGCACCTTGGTCGCCGTATCGCCCTTGACGATCTCCTCGATCCACCAGCCTCCCGCTTCCTGCAGCCGAATATGCACGACATGGGTGTCACCGAACAAATTGTGCAGGTCACCGAGGGTTTCCTGGTAGGCGCCGACCAGGAATGCCGCAAGGTAGTAAGGGTCGCCGGGCAGCAGCTCATGCAACTCGAGCGTGCGCTTGGTTTCGCGCGGATGCACGAAGCGGTCGATCTTGCCGTCCGAGTCGCAAGTAATGTCCGCGAGCACGGCATTGCGGCTCGGTCGCTCGCCCAGCCGCTGGATCGGCATGATCGGGAACAGTTGCCCGATCGCCCAGCTGTCGGGTAGCGACTGAAAAACGGAAAAATTACAGAAGTAAATGTCGCTGAGCATGGCCTCGAGGTTTTCCAATTCCTCGGGGACCTTGTCCAGCTTGCGGCAGAATTCGCGGATTTTCGTGCAGGTCGCCCAGTAGAGTTTTTCGGCCAATCCCCGAAATTCCAGGCTCAGGTAACCCAGGTTGAACATCTGCAACGCCTGTTCGCGCGCCTGCAAGGCGTCGTGGTAACACTCGACCAGGCGGCGCTCGTTGACCGAGCGGTAGCTGTCGAATAGGTCGTGCACCGGCTGCGGCACTTCTTCACGGCCGTGATAGTCATCCTCGGCCCGCCCCGTGACGTTGAATCGGTCCAATTTCGACGAACCCAGAATGTCGAAGACCAGCAAACTATGATGCGCCGCAATCGCCCGGCCGGACTCGCTCACGATCATTGGATGGGGTACGTCGCGGGCGTCGCAGACGCTCTTGATGCGGTAGACGACGTCGCTCGCGTACTCGTTGAGGGTGTAATTCATCGACGACTCGTAATTCGTGCCGCTACCGTCGTAATCGACGCCGAGGCCACCGCCGATGTCGATGTACTGCAGCCCGGCACCCATGAGTTTGAGTTCGGCATATACGTGCGCGAGTTCGTTGATCGCGTCCTTGACGCGGCGGATGTCCTGCAGCTGGCTCCCCGGATGGCAGTGCACGAGTTGCAGGCAGTCGAGCATCTTTCGCTCCCCGAGGAGCGCATGCAGATCGAGGATTTCACTGATGAACAAGCCGAACTTGGACTTCTCTCCGGCCGATTCCCGCCACCGACCGGCGCCTTCGCTCGCGAGTTTGACGCGAACACCGAGTTTCGGTCGAACGCCGTACTTCTCGGCATGCTTGAGGATCAGGTGGATCTCATCGAAGTTCTCGATCACGGGAATGATCGTCCGACCGAGCTTGGTCGCGATGATCACCGCTTCGATGTAGCTGTCGTCCTTGAAGCCATTGCAAACGACGAGCCGATCCGGCGCATTCTCGGTCAGCGACATCACCGCGAGCAGTTCGGGCTTCGAGCCGACCTCGAGTCCGAACCCGAATTCCTTGCCGTATCGATAGACTTCCTCGACGACCAAGCGTTGCTGGTTCACCTTGATCGGAAAAACCGCCGCGTACCGGTTCCTGTACTCGTTCTCCGCGATCGCCGTGCTGAACGCATCCGCGAGATGCCGCAAGCGGTGCGCGAGGATGTCGGAGAAGCGGATCACGACCGGTGTGTGCAGGTCGCGCGCCTTGAGACCTTGCACCACTTCGTATAGGTCGATCTCGTGGGCCGCATCCATGCTCGGCCGGATCACGACGTGTCCGGCGGCGTTGATCGAAAAATAGCCCTTACCCCAGGCTTCCACCTGATAGAGGTCCAAGGACTCTTCGATCTTCCACGGCTGGTTGACGGACAGCTTGCGGGCGGGTGTGTTCATGTGGCGCGAACGATAACAAATTGCGCATGGTTGTAAATGACGGTTTCATGGCTCGCTGCCCGTTGCCACTCCACGAGTCGGATCCCGGATCCACTCGCTCCAGGAGCCGGCATAGAGTTTCGCACCGCGGAGGCCGGCATGTTCCAACGCAAGCAGATTGTGGCAGGCGGTCACCCCGGAACCGCACATCGCGATCACCTCGGTCGCCGGGGTGCCAGCGAGAAACTCCAGCCAGCGATCGCGCAGCGCCGCCTTGCCCAAGAATCGACCGTCGGCCGCCAGGTTCTGCGTGTAGGGAAAATTGCGCGCCGACGGCACGTGGCCCGCGATCGAGTCGAGCGGTTCCACCGCGCCCGCGTAGCGCTCCGAAGCGCGCGCATCGACGAGCAGCGCCTTGCCCGTGCCGATCGCCACCGCCACCTCGTCGCTGCTGAGCCATGCGGCCCCAGCCCCGGCCGCGCGCGACCCCGGCTCCTGCGGCCGGTCGTCGCTTGCAACGGGGACGTCGGCGGCGGGCGAGTAGGCATGCGTCGGCGGCCGGTCGTCGATCGCACCGCCGCCGGCTTCCCAGGCCGCAAAGCCGCCATCCAGCACGGCCACGCGTGCGTGCCCCGCCCAGCGCGCGAGCCACCAGAGGCGGGCCGCGAACGCGCCGTTACCGGCGTCGTAAGCCACGAGTTCGGTGCTTGCGGCGACGCCAAGACGGCGCAAAAAGCCGGCGAAATCCGCCGCATCGGGGAGCGGATGGCGGCCCGTGCGCGCATCGGGCCGCGCCGACAGGTCGACGTTCAAGTCGGCGTAGGCCGCCCCCGGGATACGCGCGCGCAGCCAAGCCGCCCGACCGGCCGCCGGTGCTGAAAGATCGAAGCGACAATCGACGAGCACCAGAGACGGACTCCCCAGCCGTGCCTCGAGGTCGGCAGCATCGATCAGCGTCGTCGGCAGCATGTTTCGAGCTTAGCGCGGTGCCGCCGCGACCGCATCCGCTACAATCCGGCGTATGGCGATGACTCTCTATTGGGGCAGCGGCAGCCCGTTCTCTTGGCGGGTGCTGCTCGCGCTCGAACACAAGGGGCTCGAGTACCAGTCGCAGCTGCTGCACTTCGACAAACAGGAGCATCAGTCTCCGCAGATGCTCAAGCTCAATCCACGCGGGCGACTGCCGGTCTTGCGCGACGGCGACTACGTCGTTTTCGAGTCGATCGCCGTGCTGTATTACCTCGACGTCAAATACCCCCAGGCACCGATTTTCGGGCTGTCGCCCGAGGAGGGGGGTGTGATCATGCGCGTCATCTGCGAATTCCAGGCGTACGCGGAGCCTGCGCTCGCGAAGATCGCCACCGCGATCTTTGCGAATCAGGTCCCCGCCCAGATCGACGAGTTGACCGACGCAATGCACATCGTCGCACGCGAGGCGCGCACCATCGAAGGCCGGCTGAGCAAGGAGAGCTGGATCGTCGGTGCGAATTACTCGGCGACGGACATGGTCATCTTTCCCTGGATCCAAATCCTGCGCCGCGCCTTGGATCGCAGCGCGGCGTCCGAGCTTGGCGCCCGGTTTCTGCCGATGGAACGCAACTATCCGGCGCTGGCGCGCTGGATCGAGCGCATCGAGTCCCTGCCGGGTTATCAGCGCACCTACCCCCCGCATTGGCGAGACCCTTGAGAGTTGCCGTCGCGGCCAGGTACCCTGTACGACTTTTGCCACGTAAAACGCGGCATGGGACAACGCAGCATGAGGGGAAAAAAATGATGAGAATGACGTTATGAGCGAACACGAGGTGCATGTGAAGTTTGCGGGCAAGATCGTATTCGTCGGTTTCGGCAGCATCGGACAGGGGGTGTTGCCGCTGATCTTGCGTCACATAGGCACTTCGTCGGACCGCATCACGATCGTCACCGCCGAAGCCAAGGGTCGCGAAGAGGCCGAACGCTTCGGGGTGAAATTCGTGCAGTCGCCGCTGACGCGCGACAACTACCGGCAGATTCTCGAACCCCTGCTGGGGGCGGGCGATTTCCTGCTCAATTTGTCGGTCGACGTCTCCAGCGTCGCCCTGATCCGGCTGGCGCGGGAGCGCGGAGCCTTGTATCTCGACACCTGCATCGAGCCGTGGGCCGGTGGTTACGTCGATCGCACGCAATCGGTCGAGAGCCGCAGCAATTATCGGATGCGCCTCGAGGCGCTCGCGCTGCGCGAGGAAACCGACGGCGGCCCGACAGCCGTGCTCACGCATGGCGCGAATCCTGGTCTGGTCTCGCATCTGGTCAAGCAGGCGTTGCTGCACATCGCCCGCGATACGGGAGTGGACGCCGGCGAGCCGCGGCAGCGCGAGGACTGGGCGCGGCTCGCCCATAATCTCGGCATCAAGGTGATGCACGTCGCCGAACGCGACAGCCAGATCGCGAACCGGCCGAAGCTCGCGAACGAATTCGTCAACACTTGGTCTGTCGATGGTTTCGTCAGTGAGGGCGCGCAGCCGGCGGAGCTGGGCTGGGGCAGCCACGAGCGGCATTTCCCGGCCGACGGTGGCCGTCACTCGCTCGGTTCGGGTTGCGCCATCTATCTCAATCGTCCGGGCGCGAGCACCCGCGTGCGGACCTGGACGCCGGCGGCCGGGCATTTCCATGGGTTCTTGATCACGCACTCCGAAGCGATTTCCCTGGCCGATTACTACACGGTTCGGGACGCTGGCACGGGCCGGGTCGTCTACCGCCCGACCGCGCATTACGCTTATCACCCGAGCGATGCGGCAGTGTTGTCCGTGCATGAGTTCGCCGGGCGCAATTGGCACCTGCAGGACCACAAGCGGATCATGCTCGACGAGATCACGGAAGGCATCGATGAGCTCGGTGTGTTGCTCGCCGGCCATGCCAAGAACGCGTACTGGTTCGGCTCGCAGTTGTCGATCGGCGAGGCGCGTGCTCTCGCCCCTTACAACAGCGCGACGAGCTTGCAGGTCACGTCCGCAGCGCTCTCGGGAATGATCTGGGCCATGGAAAATCCAGATCGGGGGATCGTCGAACCGGACGAGATCGATTTCGAGCGACCCCTGCAGATCTGCCGCCCCTATCTCGGCAAGCTCGTCGGGCACTATACGGATTGGACTCCTCTGCACCAACGCGGCGAGTTGTTCGCGGAGGATCTGGATGCCGCCGATCCCTGGCAATTCAAGAATGTTCGCGTGGTTTGAGACCGTTCGCGTGCTGTGACGCTCAAGGCCGGGGACCATAGCGGATATCGACGATCGTCATGCGCTGTGGTCCCTGGGGCAGGGCGACCGTCGGTTCGTCGTCGAGGCGTCTACCCAACAGGCTCTTGCCCAGCGGCGAGTCCATGCTCACGTAATCGTCCGCCATGTCGAACTCGTCGGGTCCGACGATGCGATACCAGCGCAGGTCCCCATCCTCGTGCTCGAGCCGTACCCAGGCGCCGAAGTAGACGCGCGTCGGATCGCGCCGCTGAGCGCTCGCGGATGGGTCGACGACGATCATGCCGTCGAGGCGCTTGCGCAGGAACCGCACGCGCGCATCGATCTCGTGCAGCCGCTTTTTGCCGTAGGTGTATTCAGCATTCTCGCTCCGGTCCCCCTGCGCCGCCGCTTCGGACACAGCCTGCGTGACCCGGGGGCGCTCCTCGTGCCACAGTCGGTGCAACTCGTCGCGCAGGCGCCGAGCGCCATCCGGAGTAATGTATTGAGAGCCTGGAACGGTCGGTGGTCGGTATCTGGACACGCTGCGCTCGATCCTGTGGCCCCATTGCCAGGACTGTGACCAGCTTCCCGGCGGGAGGGGCTCCTATGAGCATCGGTTCACAGCACGATAACCCAAAGCTTCTTAAGCTTCGGTCCCATGAGTCTCAAATACTACACGCACTTCATCGCACATCTGAAAGGTGCCATGGAATACAGTGAATATCGAGGCGTCGTCGAATTGCTGGGCGCGTCGAGTTCCGTGCAAAAGGATCGCGAGATAGCGCGGGTGCTGGCGCACAGCTTCGACCTAGAGGAGAACGACATTCAAGTGCTGCAGTGGGATCATCTCCACTGACGCTTCGACCCCTATCCCCAAGCGGGCTTTACTTCCCTTCATCGAAGTCCGCACCTCAGCCCCAAGCTAAACGCTCGGGGCTTTTTTTTTGCCCGACTTTGCCGGCGGGCTTCTTTCTTGTAATAGTGTCGGGATGTTACGTAATGCCATGTTGCTTTGCGGTCTCCTCGAGCTGAGCGCCTGCTCGCTGACCCGCAAGCCGCCGACCCCGCCGCCCGCGCCGCCGCAACTCGTGGTCGTGCCGAAACCAGTGCTCCCGAAGCCGACCGCCACGCATCGCTTCGAACTCGAGGCGAATGCCGAGGTCGTGGGCTACGTGCAGAAAACGGTGATCGGCAAGGAGGATACGCTGCCCGACATCGCCAGGCGCTTCGACGTAGGTTACGAGGAGATGCTGCTGGCGAATCCGGGCATCGATCCCTGGTTACCCGGTGTCGGTCGCGAGGTCGTCGTGCCTACCATGTTCGTCCTGCCGGCCGCCCCGCACGAGGGCGTCGTCGTCAACGTGGCTGCGATGCGGATCTTTTACTTCCCCCCCCATAAAACGGGTGAGCCGCAACTGGTCTACACGCATCCGATCGGAATCGGCAAAGTGGGCTGGCAGACCCCGGAGGGGACGACCAAGATCGTTGCGCGGCAGAAGGATCCGGTGTGGACACCGCCGCAGTCGGTGCGCGCCGAACATGCACAAGACGGCGAAGTACTCCCCGCCAAAGTGCCCGCCGGACCAGACAATCCGCTCGGCGCTTATGAATTCAGACTCGAATGGCCGGGCTATCTGATCCATGGCACGAACAAGCCTTACGGCGTTGGCATGCGCTCGAGCCATGGCTGCATGCGGCTCTATCCCGAGGACATCGCGGTATTCTTCAACTTGATCCCGATCGGCACGAAAGTCACCGTGGTCAATCAGCCCTATCTATTTGGATGGCGGGACGGAACCCTCTATCTGCAATCTTATACCCCACTCGAGGACGACAAACGCCATGCTGGCGGCGACCGCAAGGCCCTGCTCGAGCGACTCCTCAAGCCGCATCTGAGCGCGCGCATCGCCGCGCACGACAAGGAGATCGACTGGCCGCGCGTCGCCGAACTCGCGCGCAAACCCCGGGGCGTACCGGTGGCGGTCACGAGCGGGTCCCCGCCGCTCGAGGCGGTGCTCGCCGATGCGCGGCTGGTCGAGAACACGATACCCGCCGGATCCAACTGGGACGGCAAGTCCGGTCTGCTCATCGACGAGAAGACCTTTCGGGAACTGCTCGACGGGCGCAACCCTCCACAACCGAGCGCCTCGCCACCGCGAGCGAGCACGACAAGTCGGCGCGCACAATGATCCTGGGTCCGTCCGCGCGTCGGGTTTGGGCCGCTGCCGCGATTCTGTGCGGCTTGGCCTCCGGCGCCGTCGCCGTCACGCTCGGTAGCGCCGATACCGATGTGCTGTCCTATGCGAACGCCGACGAGTTTCGCACGACCCGGCTCGAAGTCGTGCTCGACGTCGACTTCCACGGTCGGGAGTTGGATGGTGAGGCCGTGCTCGAGATGAAGCGCATCGACCCGAAGTCGACGGAGATCGTGCTCGACACCCAGGGATTGAACGTGCTCGCCGTGAGCGAGTTGTCGGAGAATTTCTACGGCGCGACCGAGAAAATGGCGCCGATCTGGAACAACGTGCCGTTTCGACTCGGCAAGTCCGATCCCGTGCGGGGCAGCCCTTTGTTCATCGAGGTCTCGGTTACGAAAAAGCCGACCGTGGTGATCAAGATCGAATACGAAACGACGGCCAAATCGACGGCACTGCATTGGTGCATACCCGAAGGCCCGAAGGCCAAGGGTCACGCGTTTCTCTACACCGATGCGGGCGGCATCGGCGCACGCAGCTGGATTCCTCTGCAAGATACACCGCAGGTCCGCACGGCCTACAAAGTACTCGTCAGAACCGTCGACGACTCGCTCGCGGTCATGGGCGCCGGCAACGACCCCAAGGCGAAGCACAACGGCACGTATCCCTTCCTGATGTCTCAGGAGGTTCCGTCTTACACGCTCGCGCTCGCGGTCGGACAGCTCGAATTTCGTCCGACCGGACCGCGCACCGGCGTTTACGCCGAAACGTCGGTGTTGAAGGCCGCCGCCAAGGATTTTGGCGCCACCGAAGCCCTGCTCGCTGCGGCGGAAAAGCTGCTCGGCAGCTATCAGTGGCAGCGCTTCGACGAGGTCGTCCTGCCCGCAGAGTTTCCCATCGACGCCGCAGGTTTCCCGCGCCTGTTGTTCGCTTCGCCGACGCTGCTCGGCGACGATGCGAGCGCCATCGCGTCGGTGGCCGATGGGCTCGCCGGAACCTGGGCGGGCGCCCTCGTGAGTCATGCGAACTGGCGCGATCGTTGGCTCAGCGCAGCGTTCTCGCGTTATCTAGGGCAACGCATCTCGAGTCAATCCTGGGGCGACTCGCGCGCTGCGATCGAGGCGGTGCTCGATTTCAACGCGCTGCGGGCGAAGCTCGCGGGCTGCGATCCGGGCGATCAGATCCTGACCGACGACGGTGACGGTCGCGGATTCGCCGCGGGCCCCGACTTCGGCGCCGGCTGCACGGAGATCGTGGCTGCCAAGGGAGCTTTGTTCCTGGTCTGGCTCGAAAGTAGTTTTGGCCGGGAGCATTTCGACGCCTTTCTTCGGGAGTTTTTCGATCATTTTGCCTGGGAACCTCTTTCCACCGAGCAGTTCTCGGCCTACCTCGGCAGCAATCTGCTCGAGCGTTTTCCCGGCAACGTATCCGCGGCACAGGTCGATGAGTGGCTGCGGGCGCCTGGATTGCCAGCCTATGCCGTGACACCGACGACCGGAGCGCTCGCCGCGGTCGACTCCGCAAGAACGCAGTGGAGCACCGGAGCCCTTGCCGCGAAAAAGCTCGACACACGCGGCTGGATCCCGCGCCTCTGGGTCTATTTCCTCGATGGACTCTCGGCGCCGCTCGGGCCCACGCAACTCGCCGATCTGGACCATGCCTTCGGTCTCGGCGCTTCGCGTGATGCGCTCGTCATGCAGAGTTGGCTGGAACTCGCGATCCGCAACGACTACCGCGCCGCCTTTCCCCAGCTAGATCAATACTTGCGCTCGGTCGGGCGGGCCGATCTCGTGGTGCCGCTGTACCGAGATCTCGTCAAGACGCCGACGGGAGCGGCTTTCGCGCGCCGGACCTTCGCGCTCGCGCGCGGCGGCTACGATGTGCGCGTCGCCAGCGCGATCGAAGCGTTCGTCAAACCCTGACAGACCCCTCACGATGGAAACCGCACGATGACGACAGAATGGCTCAAGGTGATGCTCGACGAGATCGCGCGCAAGAAGACCGAGGCGGAGCAGGCTGAGGCCGAACGACGCAGGCGCGATGAGGCAAGCCCGGAGTCGGCGGAGCGCCCCAAGGGGTGATTCCGCTCAAGGATGACTCGCCCGCGACGCTGCGCCCGCTGGTCACGATCGCGCTGATCGCGGTCTGCAGTCTAGTCTTTGCCTGGCAGCAATCGCTGGACCCGGCGGCGGGTCGTCGCGCCGTCGCGGCCCTAGGGGCAATCCCGGCGGTCTTGAGCGGCCAGGCAGAACTGCCTCCCGATCTGCATTGGGTGCCACGCTACGGGACGGTGCTCACGTCGATGTTCCTGCACGGCGGGTGGACGCATCTGCTCGGCAATCTGCTGTTCCTCTGGGTTTATGGCAACAAGGTCGAGAACAGCATGGGGCACTTGCGTTTCCTCTGCTTCTACCTCGGTTGCGGCTCTTTCGCCTTGTTCGCCCAGTCCTTGCCGAACACCCACTCCGCCTACCCCATCATCGGGGCGAGCGGCGCGATCTCCGGCGTTCTCGGCGCTTATCTCATGCTCTTCCCGCGCGCCAAGGTGCTGACACTGATCCTGCTGCCGTTCTTCTTCACCACCTTGCGCATCCCCGCGATGCTGTTGCTGTTGCTCTGGATCGCGGTGCAGCTGATCGGCGATTTCGCCCTGCAGGGTGGGGGCGCCGGCGTCGCGTTCCGCGCCCACATCGGCGGCTTCCTCGCCGGCATGGTGCTCGTTGCGGTGTTCAAACGTGGCGACGTCGGGCTGTTCGCGCGCTAAGCGCGCCGCGAGAGGTGGCAGCCCGGCGCGGTTGTGTTAAATTCGCCACAAGACGTCTAGGGGAAGCTAGTGTCGATGCCGAGCAACCTGGGACTCCAGGTCCAAGAAGAAACCAACCCAGGCCCGACGTTCGCAAGCTCGAGCGCGGCGCGCACCGCCTTCGTCGGCCGTACCTTGCGCGGTCCTCCGAACGCTCCCACCCTCGTGCGCAGCTTCGGCGATTTCCAACAAGTCTTCGGCGGTCTGTGGCAGCCGAGCCTGTTGGGCTACGCCGTCGAGCAGTTCTTCGACAACGGTGGGCGCGAAGCGTTGATCGTGCGCGTCGTCAACGGCGCTTGCGCACCGACGCTGACGCTGGCCGCCGGCGCCGGCGGTCTCGCGCTGCGAGCGCTGCGCCCCGGCACGCGCGAGTTCTTGCGGGCCGCGGTCGATTACGACAACTTGGACGAGCCCGATGAATTCAATCTGACGCTGCAGCGTGTGCACACCCAGGGCAACCCACGCATCGAGGACCAAGAATCCCATCGCGCGCTGTCGGTCCGTGGCGACGCGCCACGCTATGTCGGCTCGGTGCTCGCCGAGTCCCGGCTCGCGCGTCTGCACGGCGATGCGCCGAGCGTGCGACCCGATCGCACCGTCGATCCCGACACGGGCCTCGCCACCGGCTACGTACACTCGAATTGCGACGGTGACGATGGTGCACCGCTGACCGATTACGACGTGATCGGTTCGGCGAGCGAGCGGTCGGGCGTGTTCGCCCTCGATGCCGCGGACCATTTCAGTTTCCTGACGATACCGCCGATTTCGCGCGATCAGGACCTTGGCCTCAGCGCCCTGCTCGTCGCCGCGCGCTATTGCCGGCGGCGCCACGCCATCCTGCTCGTCGACCCGCCGCGGCAATGGCAGACCGCCGACGACGCGCTCCAGGGTGCCCGCTCCTGGGGCTTCGCGAGCGATGATGCCTGCATGTACTTTCCGCGCATTCTGGCGCACGACAAATTGCGCGGGCGTTTCGAGATTTTCGCTCCCTCGGGAGCGGTCGCCGGGATGCTCGCACGACTCGATGCACCGGCACCCGCCTGGGCCTCGGACGACCGCGAGGAGCCGGTGCTGCGACCGGGCCATCGTCCCAGCTGCCTGGTGCCCGAGGATCGGCGCATCAAGCTCGCCGCACTCGGCGTCAATACCTTGCATGCAGTCCGTTCCGCCCTACGCAGGCCGTTGCGGGCGCGAACCTTGAGTCCTGGCGGTGCGATGGCGGCCGACTGGAGATATCTCGCGACCCGTCGCTTCACGCTCGCCGTGCTTGCAAGCATCGGCGCAGGCACGCGCTGGGCGGCCACGGTGGCGGTGAACCCGACTGTCGAGGCCGCGGTCGCAAGCCAGGTGCGGGCCTTTTTAGGCCGCCTGCACGCCGAGGGGATTTTCGGCGAGCGAGCAGCGGACGATGCCTATTGCGTGGTCTGCGATGCGCGCGTCAACCCAGGTGCGGGGGATCGGTCACGGGCCATCCAATTGCTGGTCGGTCTGGGCGCCGAGCGATCGGGCGAATTTCACTTCTATCGCCTCACGCAGAGTCCGGCGGGCGCGTTGATCGCGCCGGTGACGGTGAACCGGTTGACGCGCCCCGAGTGCAGTCCGCCCGAGACTTACTGGTTGGACCGCGTCGCCTGTCAAGTCGGCTCCGCCACGCACTGAAGCATGTCGCGCTCGTTCCAAACCTGTGTTTTCTCCCATGGCAAGGAGAGCGGTCCCTGGGGCGCGAAAATCGTCGCGCTCGCCGCCGTGGCGCGCTCGCTCGATGTCGGGGTCGAGTCAATCGATTATCAAGGCATCGACGATCCGCGCGTCCGGGTCGAAAAATTGCTCAGTGTGGGCGCGCAGCTGCCCGGCCCCTTGGTTTTGATTGGTTCCAGCATGGGCGGCCATGTCTCGGCGGCTGCCGCGTCCCGCCTGCCGGTGCGCGGCCTGTTTCTACTTGCGCCTGCCTTTTACATGCCCGGATTCGAGAGCTACACACCCCGGGACGTGCCCTGTCCCGCCATGCTGGTTCACGGCTGGAACGACGAGGTCGTGCCGGTGGAGAACAGTATCCGCTGGGCCCGCGAGCAGGGCGCCACGCTCACCGCGCTCGAATCCGATCACCGCCTGCAGGATCGCATCGACGACATCGCGGCATTGTTTCGCCGCTTTCTGGAATCCCTGGGCTAGGCTTGCGCTCAGTGCTGCGGAGGTGTCTCTGCCGGCTCCGCCATCGAGGGTGGCGCATCGCTGGGGGGTGGCAGCCGCGCATTCGCCAATTCGCGCCAGCTCTCGCCGATCTGTTCGCCGCAGCGCTCACTCATGGCATCGAAGCCCGCGAGCATCGCCGCGTTGTAGGCAGCGACGTAGCGCTTGCCGGCGCGCGACTCGAGAAATTCCGACAAGCGTTCCAACTCGGAGTTCGAGAGGTCGCGATAACCGTAGGCGAGATAGCGCAGCAGGGGCTCCTGCAGATTCTTGCGCAAGTCGGCACGCTCGGCACTCGTGGCCGCCTTGCTCGCGCGATCGCCGGCGGCGATCGGGTCCATGCCTGAGCCGATCGCCGTCCCGACGGCGAGCGCCCGCCCGATGCGCATATAGACTTCGACGGCTGCATCCGTCGTTTCGGTTTCCGCCGCCAACTTTTTCGTCAGCGCATCGCGCTCGGGGGTCGAGGCAAGTTTGACCTCCCCGCTCATCACCTTGTCGACCTCGTGCTCGTCGAGACGCGCGAGCGCGACATCGGCGGCAACCATCCGTTGACCGACTTCGCTGGTCAGGAAGGCGAGGGACTTCTTGACGGTCGCGGGATCGAGCTTGCCGGCGAACGCGCTCAGGGCCGCCGGCTCGAACACGGCAATGCGAAAGCCGCGTTTCGCCGCGGCGGTGACCGCATCGAGTTGTGCAGTGGTCAGAGCCGCGGCCGTATCGGAGCTGAACATCTGCCGGATCTTGGCCGGCATCGTGTCCAAGGAAGCAGCTACCTGATCACGCACGGCCGCCGCCAGATACACGTCCGCGGCAGTATCGATATTGACCGCGCCGGCGTCGATGGGGGGGGTGGCGGCATGCAGATTGGCCGAAAGGAGCAATAGCAGGGCTAACCGAATCATGCGCGAACTCCGGATGACGACTGGCACGGTCGGATTGTACACTGGCGGCTTCGATCGACCGTGGCGGCATCGATCGACTCCGCGGCATCGTTCACACTCCAGGGTTTCGGTCAGCATGACGAGCTTCGTCGGTTTGGATCACGCCCGGCAGTGGATGGTCCGCAAGCTGCTCGGGATTTGGGTCAAGGTGGCGATCAAGCCTGACGATGCGGCCAGCCTCATCGCGGCGCGATCCCGTCCCGTGTGCTACGTCCTCGAGGGTGCGGCGGAGGCGGATCTGGCCGTACTCAACGATGCTTGCGCGCGTCTGCGCATGCCTCGCCCGACACGGCGACTGCTGGTCGCAGGCAAGCAGATGGACCGGGCTCATTTCGCCCTCGAACGGCGTATCGGGCCGTTCGGATTGCGCACGGATCGTCGACCGCCGGCCTACCTTGCCGATCTCGTGGCCGCGGCGCTCGCCGATCCGGACTTCGACGTCGATCTCGTGCCCGTGATCGTGTTCTGGGGCCGGGCCGCACCCAAGGAAGCGAGTTGGTGGCGTTTGCTGTTCACGGACAACTGGGTCTTCGTCGGACGATTCAGACGCTTCTTGACCGTCGTCATGAACGGCCGCAATACGTTGTTATCCTTCGGCGAACCCCTGCGCCTGCGCGACGCCCTGGTCGAGCCGCGCGCCGGCGCCGCGCACGCCGGCATTGCGGCGGCGCGCGACGTGCGGCGGGTCGCGCGCCTGCTGCGCGCCACGCTCTCCTTGCAACGCGTCGCCACGATCGGTCCGGATCTCTCGCACCGACGCACGATCGTCGCCCAGGTCCTCAAGGCCGGTGCTGTGCGCAGGGCGGCGCGCATCGAAATGCGCACCGAGAATCAGCAGCGGAGGGCGGTGCTCCTGACGGCCAAGCGCTATGCCGACGAGATCGCGGCGAACTACTCGCAGACTTTCGTCAGATTCATGTCGCTCGCGCTCGGCAGGCTTTGGAATCAGCTCTACGACGGTGTCGTGGTCGAAAACGTGGACCGTTTGCGCGGCATCGGCGACGGTGCGGAGATCATCTACGTGCCCTGCCACCGCAGTCACATGGACTATCTTTTGCTGTCCTACGTCATTTACCACAAAGGTTTTGCGATCCCGCACGTCGCCGCGGGCGTGAACCTCAATATGCCCATCATCGGCCGCTTCCTGCGCAAGGGCGGGGCGTTCTTCCTGCGCCGTTCGTTCAAGGGCAACGCCCTGTATGCGGCGGTGTTCAATCGCTACCTCAGCTTGATGATGGCACGCGGCCACAGTCTCGAGTACTTCATCGAAGGGGGCCGCAGCCGCACGGGCCGGCTCCTCGAGCCGCGCACGGGCATGTTGTCGATGACGGTGCGGAGCTTCTTGCGCGATCCGGTTCGACCGGTGGTCTTCATGCCCGTGTACTTCGGCTATGAAAGGATCGTAGAGGCACGGACTTACATCGGTGAACTCTCCGGCAGGCCGAAGAAGAAGGAAAGTATCTTCGGCTTGCTCGCCACGCTGCCCGCGCTGCGCCGCCGGTTCGGCAAGGTGCACGTCAATTTCGGCGAGCCGATCCCGCTCGATGCGCTGCTGCGCCGTTACGAAGCCGGCTGGCGCCGCGAGCCTGCGGGCGAAGAAGAGTCGAATGCGCCGTGGATACGGCGGGCGACCGAAGGACTCGCCGGTGAAATCATCACGGGCATCAATGCCGCGGCTGCGGTGACGCCGGTCAATCTGGTCGCGATGGCGGTGCTCGCGACCCCCAATCAGGCCATCCCGGAAGCCGATCTCGCCGCGCAGATGGATCTCTACCAGGATTTGCTGCGCGAGTCCCCCTATTCACCGCTCGTGACACGCCCGGGCATGAACGGTGAGGCAATGATCCATTACGTGGAGGGCATCGGTTTGCTCGAACGGCAAAGTCATCCGCTCGGAGACATCTTGAGCATGACGGCGGACAACGCAGTGCTCACCACGTATTACCGCAACAACATTCTGCATCTGTTCGCGCTGCCCTCGCTCCTCTCCTGCTGCTTCACCAGCAGCGCCAGCATGCGCACCGTCGACATTCACAGGCTGGTGTGGCGTGTCTACCCCTACATCCGCGCCGAGCTGCATCTGCGCTGGAGCGAAGCCGAGGTGCCCGGCGTCCTCGACCAGCTGCTCGACAGTTTCGGGCGCCTCGGTCTGCTCAGCGCGAATGCGGATCGCAGCGAGTGGCGTCGCCCCGCGGCGACGTCGGTCGAGTCCCTGCGCTTGTCGCTGCTGGCAGCGGCCACCATTCAGACGATCGAGCGGTACTACCTCGTCATCGCCTTGTTGCTGCAGGCCGGGAGCGGCGTGGTCGGACCGCAGGCGCTCGAGGAGCGCTGCCATCTGATGGCACAGCGCATGTCGCTTCTTTACGGGCTCAATTCCCCGGAATTCTTCGACAAGAGCCTGTTCCGCAATTTCATCGAGTTGCTGCGGCGGCGCGACGTCGTGCAGCTCGATGCCGAGGACAAACTGGCGTTCGGCGAGCCGATGCTCGGAGTCGGCGCCGACGCGCAATTGGTCTTGTCGGAACAGATCCGCAACAGCATCCTGCAGGTGACCCTGGGCTGACGCCGCGCCGGGGGTCGGCGATTCAATCCCAGGAGCCGCGACGCCCGCGCTTGGTGTCGCCGCGCTGCTTTTTCGTCTGGATGCGACGCTCCTGCGAGCCCTTGGTCGGTCGCGTCTTCTTGCGCACCTTGGGCGCAACGAGCGCCGCAAGGATCAGCGTCTCGAGGCGAGCGAGTGCTTCGCGGCGGTTTTGCTCCTGACTCCGCTCGCTGCGGGCGGCGATCAGGATGCTGCCGTCGTCGTTGAGCCTCTGTCCCGCGAGGCGCCGCAAGCGGTGCTTGACCGCTGCCGGCAGCGTCGAGTTCTCGGCGAGCCGGAAGCGCAGCTGCACGGCGCTCGAAACCTTGTTGACGTTCTGGCCTCCCGGACCCGAAGCGCGAATGAATTTCCATTCTAAGTCCTCGTCCGGTATCACGATCCCGCCGGTGATGCTGAGCGGCACGGCGGTGCTAGCGATCCGAGTGGCCCGGTTCGGCAAACGGCGCGGCGTGCACGTGGATCTCGCGCTGTGCGATCGGCATCGTCACCCGATGCTGTTTGAACAGGCGCCATATCGACCGGTTCACCTCCGAGCGCACGTTGTTGACGCCTTCCTGCGGATCGGAAATCCAGAAACGCAGCTCGAGTTCGATGCCGCTGTCCCCGAAATGCATGAGCCGCGAGGCTGGAGCGGGTTCGCGCAGCACGCGCGCCTGACCCTCGCAAGCCTGCACGAGCAGCGCCAGCGCAAGCTCCGGATCGTCGCGGTAGCTGATGCGCACCGGCAGCTTGAGGCGGATGCGCGGGTCGGTGTAGCTCCAATTGATCACCGGGTTGGAGATCAGCTGCTGGTTTGGCACCAGGGTTTCGATCCCGTCCCGGTCGCGCACGACGACATAACGACCCCGTAGTTCGTGCACCCAACCGAAGTTCTCGGTGCTCGTGCCGCTTTGTCCGGAGAAGCTGATCACGTCGCCGGGTTTGATCGAGCGGTCCATCAACAGCACGAAGCCGCTGACGAAGTTGGCGGCGATCGCCTGCAAACCAAAGCCGAGACCGAGACCGATGGCTCCGGTCAGCACCGTCAGTGCCGTCAAGTCGACGCCCGCGGCGTTGAGACCCAGCAGGACACTCAGTCCGATCAGAAACGCGTTGGCGAACTTGGCGACGCCGATGCGCGTCGACGGCGCGATAGTGGCGAGCTTGCCCAGCCGATGCTCTATCCAGCGGCTGAGCCAGGCCGCGGCCAGCACGAATGCGGTCAGGATGAACAACAGTTTCAGCACCGACCAAAGCGTGATCCGCCGTTCGCCGGCGGCGACCCCGACGGAGTTCAGCGTCGCGATCAAGGGGTCGAGCCAGCCGAAGCGATGGGCGGCCAATGCGAACCAGATCACGAGGGTCACCCGAGTTTCCCACGGCTGGATCCAGGATTTGTCGCTGAGCGTCGCGGCAAAGCCGAACACGGCGAAACGTGCGAGCGCGTAATAGATCAGCAGACGCAGCGCGACGTCGAGCAGTTCGACGTCTAAGGTCGCCGCTTGCAGCAGCACATGCGCCAGCAGCACGAGCAGGGTCGACAATAGGACGGGCGCGATCACGACGGCGCCTTGGGCGGCAAAATCGCGCCCGGTCAGGTCGGACGGCATCGGCAGCTTGCGGCGGGGGCGTCGTCGCAAGGCGCGTGCCAGCAGCCAGCCCGCGAGCAGGCAGATCGCGACGCCGAATAGTTCGACGAGGAAGTCGCGCACGGACAGGGCGAACGACCAGCGCTCGATCCGCGTCCAGACATCCATCAGGCGTTCAGGTCCGGGATCAGCTGGCTCTCGAGTCGCGTGATTTGATCCTTGAGCATGAGCTTGCGCTTCTTCAGGCGCTTCATTTGCAGTTCGTCGACCTTGAAGTCGAGCGTGAGGCGCGAAATGATATCGTCGAGATCCCGATGCTCGATGCGCAATTGGCGCAAGCGCTCGATGTTCTTGAAGAGTTCGGTATTGACGTTGCTTTCTTCGTCGCTCACGGGGTCGCTGCTTTATTGGTTCTAAAGGCCATGGCTGCGCCAGACCGGGGTGACGCCGGGCGGTAGCTTAGCCAATGATCCCAGGCTATTCCAAGCGTGTTGCGGGTGATGGAAATCGGAACCCACGCTTGCGGCGAAGCCCGCTTTGATCGCCCACTGTGCGCAAGCCTCGACGTGATGCGCCGCGTTGCCACCGCTGATGACCTCGATGGCCGTGCCGCCCGCCGCCGCGAAATCGCCGAGCAGCAAGCGCCGCGCACCGGCCGAGATGGCATAGCGTGCCGGGTGTGCGAGCGATGCGATTCCGCCGGCCTCGCGTATCCAGCCGACCACGGTTGCGAGTGGGGGCCACTCGGAAGCGATGTGCGCCGCTCGCCCGCGGCGCAGATATTTGCGGAAGGCCTCGTCCGTGCGGCTCACGATGCCTTCCGCGACCAGCGCCGCGGCGAGGTGGGCGCGCGTCGGCAGGCCCGGGTTCGCCTCGACGGCGGCGAGCAGTCGCTCGCCCGGCAGTCCTACGGCCGAGAGCCGGGCACAAATGCGCTGCATGCGCAGAGTGCGCAACTGCGCTTGGCCCGCAAGCGCGCGTTGCAGCGCCGGGTTCGCCGGATCGATCCAAAGTCCCAGCACGTGGATCGCTTGAGAGCGCCAGCTGGCGGAAATTTCCACACCAGCGACCAGTCCCAAGCCGACTTCGGCCGCGCATTCGGCGGCGTCGGCGAGTCCGGCGATCGTGTCGTGATCGGTCAGTGCGAGCACGTCGATGCGCGCGGCAGCGGCGCGTCTCACCAAGTCGGCCGGCGAGAGCGACCCATCCGAACGATTCGAATGGGTGTGCAGGTCGATGCTCGGCTCGCCGTTCACGACGCGCCGCCCGCGAGGCCGACCGCCTCGAGTTTGCCGCGCGAGAGGACGACGAAGCCCTGTGCACGGGCGACGCCGTCGCCCGTGTAATCGAAGGTGTAGGTTCGCAATAGTTGTCGCCGGCCAGCGGAGTCGCGTCGCAGACGAAAGCCCGCGAAGGCCACGGTTTCGTCCAGCAATTGGACGACGGCCCGTGAACAGGTTTCCCGGGCGATTCGATTGGCCGTCTCGCGGGCATCCATGGCCCCCTGCCACATCTTGTAAAATCCGGCCAGCAGGCCCGCGATCACGATCAGCCAGACAAGATCCTCATTCATGGCGCGAAGCTTACCGCTACCGCATCGCAAATAGTTGGTGACCCGGGTTCCCAAGCGGCTTGCGCTGGGCTCTGTGCTCTGGTTTTTCCGGTAATACGCCCCATACTCGAGACATGAACACCAATTTGCAGCCAATTCTCGCCCTCAGGGTCGATCCCGAAGAGATGGTCCAATACGTCCATGCCTTGATGACGACGCCGATGCAGGGTGCTGATTCGGACGCGTCCTCCCGTGTGGCGCGACGCCAATGGGGCGGCGATACGCCGGTCGCGCGGGCCGCCCAGTTGCGCTGGACGGCGCTCAATCGTGCTTTCGGGGACGCCCGGGTGAGTACATGGACCACGCCGCGGCGCCGCGATCAGATCCACGTCCCCGCCGCACTGATCGCCGCGGCCGGCGTGGCGCGCTTGACGGTGGCGGCGGACGAGGTGGTCTTCGACATTCCCACCCTGCTCGATGCGACCTTGCAACTGTGCGAGCCCGTCGGCAATGCCTAGGGGCCTGCCCCCTTAGCCCGGCAGGAGGCTCTCGTGGCCGAACGCCAAAAAATCCCCGTTGACGAGGCTCTCCCGACAGTTATATCGCAACCGGTGGCCGTCGATCCGGGTCACTCGGCCACCCGCCGCTTCGAGCACCGCTTGGCCCGCGGCGGTATCCCATTCGGAGGTCGGCCCGAAGCGAGGGTAGAGATCCGCGCTGCCTTCCGCGACCAAGCAAAACTTGAGCGAACTGCCCACGCCGGTCTGCACGTAGCCGCCCGCGTGCTCCCCAAGCCGTTCGAGGTAAGCCTCGGTTTCGCGGCTGCCGTGAGATCTGCTGCCGACGATCCGTAGCGGCCGAGAGGGTGCGGCGATAGCGATCGAGGTCTCCGGCTCGCCCGGGCGACGTCGGAAAGCGCCGATCCCCACAGCGCCCCAGTAAAGCACGCCGATCGCCGGCGCGCTGACGATGCCGAGCACCGGTTCATGGTCGGTTACCAAGGCGATATTGATCGTGAACTCGCCGTTGCGCTTGACGAATTCGCGCGTGCCGTCGAGCGGATCCACGACCCATAGTTCGCGCCACGAGCGCCGCTCGTCCCAAGGCGCCTGGGCCGACTCCTCGGAGAGCACGGGGATTCCGGGAGTCAAGCGCGCCAGGCCCTCCTGGATCACGCGCTGCGACTCGAGATCGGCGAGCGTCAGCGGGGAATCATCGCTCTTGTGTACGACGGCGAACTCGCCGTCGTACACGCGCATGATCGCCTCGCCCGCGCTCGCGGTGATCGGCAGCAGGGCGGTGGCCAGGGCCTTGAGGTCACGCATCGCTTGCTATCATACAAGGGATGGTAGGAGTGATGGACTCATCCGCCGCGGTCGACTGGTCGGCGATCGATACCGTGCTGCTCGACATGGACGGCACGCTGCTCGATTTGCATTTCGACAATTGGTTCTGGCGGGAGCACATCCCAGCGCACTATGCGCGACAGAGAGGCATGGATCCCCAGCGGGCGCGTGTAATTCTGGAGCCGAAATTTCGCGCCGTCATGGGCACGATGCAGTGGTATTGCCTGGATCATTGGTCGCGCGAATTGCAACTGGACATCGCCGCACTCAAGCGGGCAGTGCGTCACGAGGTGCGATTTCTTCCGGAAGCCGAACGGTTCCTTTCCCGGCTCGCGACGACCGGCAAGCGCCGGGTGCTCGTCACCAATGCGCACCCGGAAACGCTCGCGATCAAGACGACCCAGGTGCCGCTCGACGCTCATTTCGATGCAAGCCATTCGTCGCACCGGTTTTCCGTGCCGAAGGAGGATCCGCGCTTTTGGGCGCGTTTCCGGGAGTGCGAGTCCTTCGATCCCGCGCGCACGCTGTTCGTCGACGACAGCATTGCGGTGCTCGAGTCGGCGCGACGCTACGGCATCGCCTGGCTGCGTGCGGTGCGTCAGCCGGATTCCACGCGACCGCCGCACGAGATCACTGGATTTCCCGCGGTGATCCGGATCGCCGAGTTGCTTCCGGAGCCTCTCGAACAGGCGCCTAGGTAGCCGGAGTACTGGTGCCCGGGTTGGGAGTGGCTCCGCCCGGGCCGCGACCTCCGCCGCCACGCCGCCGCCTGCGGCGACGTGGTGGTTCGCCCGTGACGGCGTCACCGCCCGGGTTCGGCGCGGCGCCATCCGGCGCTGCCGTCGGCGCAGCGACGGGTCGCGCCGCCGGCGTGGCTGCACGGCCGGCCGTGCGCGGCGGCGGCCGTGGACCGCCCGAGCGCGCGCCACCGCCCCGGCCTCCGCCGGGGCGGCCGCCACCGCGAGTCGGGTGGCGCGGCGCGCGTTCCCGCCACTCGGCCGGCGGCGGCGCCGTGACCGGCGCCAAGTCCTCGCGCCCAATCGCGGCGCGCGGGATCTGATGGCCGATGTACCGCTCGATGTCAGGCAGCGAGATCGCATACTCCTCGCAGCCGAAACTGATCGCATCGCCTTCGGCGCCTGCGCGCGCCGTGCGGCCAATCCGATGGACATAGTCCTCGGCATCGTTCGGGAGGTCGAAATTGAATACGTGGCTGACGTCGGCAATGTGCAGGCCGCGCGAGGCGACGTCGGTCGCGATCAAGACGGCGACTTTGCCGCTGTGGAAGTCGCGCATCATTTGCAAACGCTTGTTCTGTGGTACGTCGCCGGATAGCGCCTGCGCGATGAAGCCGTTCGCGGTGAGCGTCCGCTCGAGCACCTCCGCGATGCGGCGCGTATTGACGAACACCATCGTGCGCGCGGCATCGATCCGGCGCAGCAGCCCGATGAGCAGCGGAATTTTCTCCTCCGTCGCGGGGAAATAGAGGACCTGGCGTACGCGGTCGACCGTCATCTTGTCCGGCTCGATGCGAATCAAGGTCGGGTTGTTCATGTGTTCGTAGGCGAGTTCGAGAACCCGGTGCGACAGCGTCGCGGAGAACAACATCGTGAGGCGCAGCGTCGGGTGCGGCAAGCGCCGCAAAATGAAGCGTATATCCTTGATGAAGCCGAGATCGAACATGCGATCCGCCTCGTCCATCACGGCGACCTGCACGTGGCGCAGATCGAACACACCCTGCTTGAAGTAATCGATGATGCGGCCGGGCGTGCCGATCAGTACGTCGACACCCTCCTCGAGGACCCGACGCTGCTTCTCGTAATCGACGCCGCCAAACACGATCGCGAGCTTGAGCCCGGTATATTTGCCGATGCCTTCGGCGTCAGAATGAATTTGCACCGCCAGTTCGCGCGTCGGCGCGATGACGATCGCGCGCGGCGCATTTTGCGGACGCCGATCCGGCGGCGCTTGAGTCAACAAGTGGTTGAACAGCGCCACCAGGAAGGCCGCGGTCTTGCCCGTGCCGGTTTGCGCCTGACCGGCGACGTCGTGTCCGGCGAGTGCTTCGGGCAAGGTTTGTGCTTGGATCGGCGTGCAGCGCGTAAAACCCAGCTCTGCGATACCCCGCTTGAGAGAATCGGGAATTTGGAGGGAATCGAACGTGAGCTGACTGAGATGGGCGTCTGACATTTTCTCTTCGTGAACTGCAGAAACTTGCAAAATGATGGGGGACCGGTTAACAATACAGTCAATTCGGAGCCGGTCCATCCGCTCCCTTCAACCGTATCACCGGTACCCTTTTAAGGTAATCAACACCGCTAAAGCCGCTGTATTGTGCCCGAACGGCCGCGCATCGTCACTTCGCGCGAGCTAGTAGCGCATTTCTTCCTCAAACCAAAGCTCGGGTCAAACCCGTATCAATCTCCAAAAGGAGGCCTGTCCGCAGTGAGTAACCCTAGTATCGTCCATACCAGCGACGCCAATTTCGATAAGGACGTGCTGAAGTCCGATCGCCCCGTATTGCTCGATTTCTGGGCTGAATGGTGCGGCCCCTGCAAGATGATTGCGCCGATACTCGACGAGATCGCAGAGCAGTATAAGGACAAGGTCCGAGTCGCCAAGCTCAATATCGATGAGAACCCCGGCACTCCGCCCAAATTCAACATCCGGGGCATCCCGACGCTGATTCTGTTCAAGAACGGCACGGTGGAGGCCCAGAAAGTCGGAGCCGTGACCAAATCGCAGCTCGCAGCCTTTCTGGACAGCAACCTGTGAGAGGCTATTTGGGTAATCAGTCGCGCGGCGGCGGTGGCCAGGGCGGCGGTCAGGGCGGTGGCCAAGGCGGCGGACGGTCGAACCGGTCGAACCGGCCGCGCAACGACAATCGCAACGGCAACACCAACGGCGGCAGGCCGCCACGAGGATTACGGTGATCTGCCCGAGGGCGGCGACGATCTCGAGATCATCGATCCGACGGATCTCGCGCGCAGCCGCAGCTCGATGAATCTGACGGAGCTGAAGAAGCGCCCGATCAGCGACCTCGTCAAGCTCGCCGAAACCATGGGTCTCGAGAACATGGGCCGCTCGCGCAAGCAGGACATCATCTTCGGCGTCCTGAAGGCGCATGCCCGCAAGGGCGAGGATATCTACGGGGACGGCGTGCTGGAGATTCTGCAGGACGGCTTCGGCTTTCTGCGTTCTTCGGACTCGAGTTACCTCGCCGGGCCCGACGATATCTATGTATCCCCCAGCCAGATTCGCCGCTTCAACCTGCGCACCGGCGATTCCGTCTCGGGATTGATCCGGCCGCCCAAGGACGGCGAGCGCTACTTCGCGCTGCTCAAGGTTGGCGAGATCAATTTCGATTCGCCCGAGAGCTCGCGCGGCAAGGTGCTGTTCGAGAATCTCACGCCGCTGCATCCGACCGAGCGGCTCAAGCTCGAGCGCGGCAACGGCTCGACCGAGGATTTGACCGCGCGTGCGATCGATCTGGTCGCGCCGATCGGCAAGGGTCAGCGTGGCTTGATCGTCTCGCCGCCGAAAGCCGGCAAGACGATGCTGCTGCAAAACATTGCCACGGCGATCACGGCAAACCACCCGGAAGTTTATCTTATCGTCCTCCTCATCGACGAGCGCCCCGAGGAAGTGACCGAGATGGCGCGCACCGTCAAGGGCGAAGTCGTTTCCTCGACGTTCGACGAGCCGGCGAGCCGGCACGTGCAGGTCGCCGAGATGGTCATCGAGAAGGCCAAACGGCTCGTCGAGCACAAAAAAGACGTGGTCATTCTGCTCGATTCGATCACGCGCCTCGCGCGCGCCTACAACACCGTCGTGCCGAGTTCCGGCAAGGTGCTGACCGGCGGTGTCGACGCGAACGCGCTGCAGCGTCCGAAGCGCTTTTTCGGCGCGGCGCGCAACATCGAGGAGGGCGGGAGCCTGACGATCCTCGCCACGGCCTTGGTCGACACTGGATCCAAGATGGACGACGTGATTTTCGAGGAATTCAAGGGCACGGGTAACTCCGAAATTCACCTCGACCGCCGGATCGCCGAGAAGCGCACCTTCCCGTCGATCAACATCAACCGGTCCGGCACCCGCAAAGAGGAACTGATCACGGATCCGGCCGAACTGTCCAAGATGTGGATCCTGCGCAAGCTGCTGCATCCCATGGACGAGTTGGCCGCGATCGAGTTCTTGTTGGACAAGATGAAGGACACGAAGACCAACACGGACTTCTTCGACGCGATGAAGCGCTGAGGTCACGGGTCGGAGCCGACGAATGTACTGGTGGGCATGGATTGCGGTAGGCGCGATTCTATTCGGGGCGGAGTTGGCGTTCGTGGACGCCCAGTTCTATCTCGTTTTCGTCGGCGCCGCGGCATTGATCACCGGCTCGCTGCGGCTGCTCGGACTCGAACTCGCCGTGTGGTTGCAATGGCTGATCTTCGCGATTCTCGCGGCGGGCTCCATGGTCGTCTTCCGCAAGCGTATCTACGAACGCCTTCGCGGCGCTCTACCAGCGATGCGCACGGGCCCCGCGGGAGAGACCATTACCCTCGCCGTCGAGTTGCGGCCGGGTGAGAGCTGCCGGCTAGAATACCGCGGAAGTTCCTGGAGCGCCGTCAACGACGGGGCCGCGCCGATCGCGGCCGGTGCGCGTGCGCGAATCCGTCGTGTCGATGGACTCACCTTGATACTGCACGGGGAAACTTAGCAGCGGGAGGCGCGATGGATTTGGGATTTGCCAGCTATGCCGTGATCGTGATCGCGATCGTCGTCGTGATCATGCTCGCCAAGACCGCGACCGTCGTGCCGCAGCAGAGCGCATTCGTCGTCGAATATCTCGGCAAGTACAGCCGCACGCTGCATGCGGGCTTCCACATATTGATCCCCTTCGTCGAGGCGGTGGCCTACCGGCACAACCTGAAGGAACTTGCGCTCGAGATTCCGGAGCAGATTTGCATCACCCGCGACAACGTGCAGGTGGGCGTCGACGGCGTGCTGTACATGCAGGTGCTCGATCCGCACCTCGCTTCCTACGGCATCAGCAACTACACCTTCGCGATTACGCAACTCGCGCAGACGACCTTGCGCAGCGAGATCGGCAAGATCGAACTCGACCGCACGTTCGAGGCGCGCGGCGTGATCAACGCGAACGTCGTCAGCGAACTCGACAAGGCTTCATCGCCCTGGGGCGTCAAGGTGCTGCGCTACGAGATAAAGAACATCACCCCGCCTCGGGACGTGCTCCAGGCCATGGAGAAACAGATGCGCGCCGAGCGCGAGAAGCGTGCCGTCGTGCTGGCCTCCGAGGGCGAGCGCGATGCGAAGATCAATGCGGCCGAGGGCGACAAGCAGCGCGTGATCAAGCAGTCCGAGGCAAACAAATTGCAGCAAATCAACGAGGCTGAAGGTCAAGCCCAGGCGATTCTTGCCGTCGCGACCGCGACCGCCGAAGGTCTACGCCAGGTCGGCATCGCACTCTCCGATCGCGGCGGCATCGAGGCGATGCAGCTGCGCATCGGCGAGGAGTACGTGAAACAATTCGGCAAGCTGGCGCAGGCGGGCACGACGCTCGTGGTTCCGGCCAACCTCACGGATCTCGCCTCGATCGTGACGATGGCCACGAGCATCGCGCGAAAACAAACCGACTAGAAGCTTCTCAGAGTTCCCCGTAAGCCCGGGGCTCGGCTGCGATCGTCGCGACCGGCGTCTTCGCGCCGAAGCGATGGCGGACCGCGAACGCCAGCAGCAGCAGGCCGAGGCTGATCAGCCCGAACAACAGCGGCGTGCGCTGGTCGGGAATGAATGCCATGGCCAGCAGGATCCCGAGCATCGCGGCGATCGTGAGATAGGTCAGGTACGGGTATCCCCACATGCGCACGCCGAGCCGACCCGGCGCATCGCGTTCGAGTCGCGCCCGCAAACGCAGCTGGGACAAGGCGATCATCACATAGACGAAGATCGCGACCGTTCCATAGGAGTTGACCAGGAAGGCGAACACGGTGTCCGGCGAGACATAGGACATGATCACCGAGACGTAGCCGAAGACCGTGGCGAGCAGAATGGCCCTGACAGGCACGCCGCTGCGGCTCAATGTTGCCAGCGCCTTGGGTGCGTCGCCGCGTTTGGTCAGGGCGAACAGCATCCGCGACGAGGCGTAGAGCCCCGAGTTCAAGGCCGAGAGCACGGCCGTCAGGACCACGGCGTTCATGATGTGCGATCCGCCCGGGATGCCCATCCGCTCGAGGGCGCTGACGTAGGGCGTGGCGATCCCGCCGGAGTTCCACGGCACGAGACACACGACCAGGAGGATCGAGCCGACATAGAAAAACAGGACCCGGCTGATGACCGAATTGATGGCAGACGCCACGGCTTTCGCGGGTTCGGCGGTTTCGGCGGCCGCGATCGGCACGATCTCGGCGCCGAAATAAAAGCCGGTCGCGGCCACAGCTCCGGTCAGCACCGGCAGGATGCCGTTCGGCGCAAACCCGCCATGGGTCGTGAGCTGGGAAACATCGAGACTCGTTCCCGGCCAGAGGCCACACACGAACACGGTGGCGAGCAGCAAGAAGACGACGATCGCAGCGACCTTGACCGAGGAAAACCAGAACTCGAACTCGCCGAAGACGCGGACCGAGACGATGTTGGTCACCGTGAGGGACAGCAGTAGTCCCAAGCTGATCAGCCAGCCGGGCTCGTTCGGCAGCCAAAAGCGCACCAAACCGGCGCCGGCGACCGCTTCCTGGGCGACCACGATGACCCAGAAATACCAGTACATCCAGCCGGTCACGAAGCCGGCCAGTTCGCTCAAGACCGGCCGCTCGTTGAAAGCTATACGGGCATACTCGTAGAACGAGCCGAGGGCTGGCATCGCGACCGCCATCTCGCCGAGCATCCGCATCACCGACAGGACGATGAGGCCGGTGATCGCGAAGGACACTACCGTCGCAGGTCCCGCCGATCGGATCACCACGCCGCTGCCGACGAACAGCCCCGCGCCGATCACGCCGCCGAGCGCGATCATCGTCATGTGCCGGGGTTTCAACCCGTGTTGCAAGCCGCTGGAAACCGTCGTCGTACCGATCACGCGAAAACTCCAGAGCCGGTAGTAAAGACTCGAGTCTTGTCTACCACAAGTCCATGTCAGGGGTGCGAGATATATCCCAGCCGCCGCCGCACCGCCGCCGTGAACCGGTGCAATTCGTCGACGTGCAGAACGTGGGCGACGATGCCGAACACCGCCATCGCGACCGATACCGTCAGCAGCAGCTCGCCCAGCCTCGGCAGCAAGGACTGAGCCGCCCAGCCGGCGAGCAGCCAGTGCTCGGAGGCGAGGCACACGGCCACGAGTGCCGCGGTGGCAAGCGCAACTTTGAGCAGCAGCACGCTCATGATGCGTGTGTCGAGGCCGCCCAGGCGTCGCCGCATCAGCGCATAGAGCACGAGAAAATTGCACGTTGCGACGCAGCCGGTCGACAGGGCGAGCCCTCTTACGCCCCAGCCGAGGTGCCAGGTGAACAGCCAATTGAAGACGAGATTGAGGCCGACCGCCATGAAGCTGACGAACATCGGCGTCTTGCGCTGATCGAGGGCATAGAAGGCGTTGACCAGGACTTTGAGCGCAGCGTAGCCGGCGAGTCCGACCGCGTAGAAACGCAGCGCGCCCGCAGCCGACGAGGTTTCGGCCGCGGTGACCCTGCCGTGCTGGTAGAGCACCGACATGATGGGGTCGGCGAGGACGATGAGGCCCGCGGTCGCCGGCACGGTCAGCAGGAACGCGAGCCGCATCGCCCGCGCAAGTTCGGTGCGAAACGCATCGAGGCGTCCGGCGACGACGAGGCGGGACAATAGCGGCAGCGACACCGTGCCCAAGGCCACGCCGAATAGGCCCAACGGCAGTTGCATCACCCGGAAGGCGATCGCGAGCCAAAAGATCGGGCCGTTGCCGAGTTGCGATGCGAAGATCGAATTGACGAGCACGTTGATCTGGACCGTGCTCGCCGCGATGACCGAGGGTCCCATCAAGCGGAAGATCGCGCCCACCCCGGAGTCCCGCCAGTCGAAATCGGGGCGGAAACGATAGCCCTGGCCGAACAGCGCCGGTACCTGCACGAACAGCTGCAAGGCGCCGCCGAACAAGGTTCCGAGCGCAATACCGATCAGTGCCGCCGGCCCGAAATGGGGGTCGACCAAGAACGCCAACGAAACACCGGCCAGCACCGAGCCGGCATTGAAGAAGCTCGAGGCCATGGCTGGTATGCCGAAGACGTTCTTGGCGTTCAACATGCCCATGACGAGCGCGGCCAGCGACACCAACAGAATGAACGGAAACATGATGCGCGTCAGGGTCACGGTCAAGGCGGCTTTTGCCGGGTCGAAGCCCGGCGCCAGCAAGGCGACGAGTTCACGCGAGAAAACGATGCCGATGAGGCAGATCACCCCCAAGACGATGAGCGTCAGGGTCGCGACCTTGTTCGCCAGGCGCCAAGCGGCGGCGGCGTCGCGGCTGGCGATCGTCTTGCTGAACACGGTCACGAATGCGGTCGAGAGCGCGCCCTCGGCGAACAGATCACGGAGCAAATTCGGGATGCGAAACGCGACCGTGAAAGCGTCCATCGCGGCGCCGGCGCCGAACAGAGCCGCGAAGACCTGCTCGCGCAGCAGACCCAAGACCCTGCTGCACATTACGGCGATGCCGATGACACCGGCTGCCTTGGTATTCAGGCGCTCGGCAGGGTGCTCGGGCTTGGGTACTCCGGTCGCGTTCATCAGCATGGTAGTTTCGGGTAGGCTTCAGACAATGTCACGCGCACTGCGAATCTGGCCCTTGTTGACCGCGACCCAGCGCTACGAGAAGCTGGTGTCGACGCGTAACCGCGGACACGGCGTGTATGTCGATGCGCCGATTCTCGCGTATTTGATCGAGACGCCGAACGGACGCATTCTCTACGACGTCGGCTGCGATTATCGCAAGATCGCCACGCCCGAACTGCGCGCGCGCTGGTTCGATGCGAAGCGGCCCCTGATGGAGCCGCCGGCGATGACCGAGGAACAGCGGATTCCGAGTTATCTCTCGCGACTCGGTCTCGCGATTTCCGACATCGACGTGGTGTTCCTGGGGCATTTGCATTGGGATCATGCCGGCGGACTATGCGATTTGCCGGGTTGCGAGGTGCACGTGCACCGGGAGGAACTCGCGGCTGCGCGGTCCGGGCGCGATGTTGCGGTCTTCCCCGACGAACTTGACGGTAGCACGGCGTGGCGGTTGCAGGCCGGCGAATACGCCGTCGCGCCGGGCGTGCAGGCGATCGCGAGCCCCGGTCATACGGCCGGCCACATGTCCTTGTTCATCGAGCTCCCCGTGGGTTCGCCCGTGATTCTCTGTGGCGATGCGGCCGATCTGCAGGAAAATCTCGACGAGGAGATCGCCCCCGGACTGTGCTGGCAGGACGACGAGGCGCTCGCGCTCGCGAGCATCCGCAAGCTCAAGGGTCTGGCGAGCCGCGAACGCGCCGAACTGTGGCCGAACCACGATTTTGCGGCGTATCGCCGCTGGCCCGTGTTTCCCGCCGCTCGCGATTAGGCGGGTGATCCGCCGAGTTCCCGGGCAATGGCGCGGTGGCCGATGTCGAGCCGATATTGCACGAGGTTCCAGTGGATTGACGCGACGAGATCGTAGGCTTCCCGTCGGGCGGCGACGATGTCGGCACCGAGTCCGACGGCGCAGAGCACGCGTCCGCCGTTCGTGACGATGTCGGTGCCGCGGCTCAGCGTGCCGGCGTGGAACACCTTGCCGGGCAGTCGCGCAGCCGCATCGAGGCCGTCGATGGGCTCGCCCTTGCTGAACGAGTCCGGGTAGCCGCCCGCGGCCATGACCACACCGAGCGCCGCCCGCTCGTCCCAGTCCGCCCGCTGATGGTCGAGCCGGCCGTCGAGCGCTGCCTCACAGAGCATCGTCAGATCGCTGCGCAAGCGCATCATGATGGGCTGGGTCTCCGGGTCCCCGAAGCGGCAGTTGAACTCGAGCACGTTGGGTGTTCCGTCGGGCGCGATCATGAGGCCCGCATACAAGAATCCGGTATAGGGGTTGCCGTCGGCGCGCAGTCCACGCAACGTCGGTTCGATTACCTCGCGCATGATCCGCGCATGCAAGGCCGCATCGACGATCGGCGCAGGTGAATATGCGCCCATGCCGCCCGTATTAGGACCGCGGTCGCCGTCGTCGCGCCGTTTGTGGTCCTGGGAGGTCGCGAGCGCCAGAACCTGCTGATCGCTCGCGATTACGATGAAACTGACCTCTTCGCCGGCGAGAAACTCCTCCACGACGATGGTCTCGCCGGCGCCGCCGAAGTCGCCCGCCAGCATGCCGAGGCAGGCGCCGAGCGCGGCCTCGTGGGTCTCGCAGATGACCACGCCCTTGCCCGCCGCGAGGCCGTCCGCCTTGACCACCAGCGGCAGACGCTGCTCGCGCACGTAGTCAGGATCGAAGTTCGCGCGCGTGAAGGTCGCATGGCGTGCGCTCGGAATGCCGTGGCGCAGTAGAAATTCCTTCGTGTACGCCTTCGAACCCTCGAGTCGCGCGGCCGCGCGACTCGGTCCGAAGCAGCGCAGTCCCGCCGCGCTGAAACGATCCACGATGCCGCCGACCAGCGGTCCTTCGGGCCCCACGATCGTGAGGTCGATCGCTTCCCGCGCAGCGAATTCCAGCAGCGCGGTCACATCGTCCGCAGCGATCGTGACATTTTGCGTCTTCGGCTCGAGCGCCGTGCCGGCATTGCCTGGCGCGACGAATACGCTGGTCACGCGCGGCGACTGCGCGCACTTCCAAGCAAGCGCATGCTCGCGGCCGCCGCCGCCGACTATCAGAACCTTCATGCGCAAATCCTCGAGAGAAGACACCTAGTGGCGGAAGTGGCGCATCCCGGTGAATACCATGGCCATCCCGTGCTCATCGGCCGCTGCAATGACCTCGGCATCGCGCTTCGAACCACCAGGCTGTATCACCGAACCGATGCCGAACGCCGCGACCGCGTCGAGTCCGTCGCGAAACGGCAGGAAGGCATCCGAGGCCATGGCGGCGCCACGACAGGACAGGCCGGCGTCCTCGGCTTTCATCGCTGCGATCTTGCTGCTCACGACTCTGCTCATCTGGCCCGCGCCTATGCCCACCGTGACGCCGTCTTTGACACAGACGATGGCGTTCGACTTGACGAATTTCGCGACTCGCCAGGCCACCGCCAAATCCCGCAATTCGGCCGTCGTCGGCTGGCGCCTCGAGACCACGCGCAGTTCGGGAGAACGCGCGCCGCCGTCGTCGCGAGTCTGCACCAGCAAGCCGCCGCTCACGCTCTTGTATTCGAGCCGTTGTAAAACCGGCCCAGCGAGATCGCCGGTGACGAGCACGCGCACATTCTCGCGGCCGGCCAGGACGGCACGTGCGGCGTCGGAGACGCTCGGCGCGAGGATCACTTCGACGAACTGCCGCGCGACGATGATCTCGGCCGTGGTCGCGTCGAGTTCGCGATTGAAGGCGATGATGCCGCCGAAGGCCGACGTGGGGTCCGTGAGATAGGCCCGATCGTAAGCCGAAGCGATCCCGGCCGCGATCGCGACCCCGCAGGGATTTGCATGCTTGACGATGACGCATGCGGCATCGTCGAACTGACGCACACACTCCAGCGCCGTATCCGCATCCGCGATGTTGTTGAACGAGAGCTCCTTGCCCTGGATCTGGACCGCCGCGGTAACCGAGGCGCCGATTGCGCGCGGATCGGAATAAAAGGCCGCCTGCTGGTGTGGATTCTCACCGTAGCGCAGATCCAGGCGCTTGCGAAACGACAAGTTCAGATCGTCGGCGAAGCTCTCCGATTCGCCACCGATCGTGCTCGTGAAATAAGCCGAGACCATCGCATCGTACTGCGCCGTGTGAGCGAATGCCTTGGCTGCCAGTCGCTGACGCAGCGGCAGATCGGTGCGCCCTTGCTTGGCGGCGAGTTCGTCGAGCAGCGCGCGATAGTCGGCAGGATCGACCAGCGCGGTCACCGAGACATGGTTCTTCGCCGCCGCACGAATCATCGCGGGGCCGCCGACGTCGATGTTCTCGACCGCATCCTCGTAGGTGCAATCGGCACGCGCCACCGTGGCGGCGAACGGGTACAGATTGACGACGAGCAGATCGATCGGTTCGATCGCGTTCTCGCGCATGACGGCCTCGTCGCGGCCGCGGCGGCCGAGCAAGCCGCCGTGTATTTTCGGGTGCAGCGTCTTCACACGGCCATCCATGATTTCCGGAAAGCCCGTGTGTTCCGCGACTTCCAAGACCTGGATTCCGTGCTGCAACAGCAACTTGGCGGTGCCGCCGGTCGACAGAAGTTCGATTCCGCGTGCGCGCAGCTCGCGCGCGAACTCGACGATACCGGTTTTGTCGGAAACGCTGAGCAGCGCGCGGCGGACGGGCGTGAGCACGCTGCCGGTCAACCGTTGAGGCCGAACTCTTTGAGCTTCTTGCGCAAAGTGCCGCGGTTGATGCCGAGTATCGTGGCCGCGCGGCTCTGATTGCCTTGGACGTGGTGCATGACGACCTTGAACAAGGGTTCCTCGACTTCTCGCATGACGAGTTCGTACAAATGAGCGGGCTTGTGACCGTTCAAGGCCTCGAAATAAGACTGCAGCGCTTCCTCGGCTTGCGAGCGCAGCGGTATGCCCTTGCCGTTGACCTTCAAGTCGCGTCCGTTGAACGTCGGCGTGGTCTCTTTTCGTGTTCGCGCTTTCTTTTTGGCGGGCATAAAACTTCTCTAGGATCCCATCCGCTCGTTCTTATTCCGAATCAAACCGCCGCATCGATGCTACGCGCCTCGCACAGCGCATCGAGCGCCGATAATTGTTCCCGCGGCGTTTCGAAAGCCACCAGGCTCGTGCGCAAGGAATCCTTTCCCGGGTGTTGCTGGCAGTACCAGATCAAGTGCTTTCGCGCCACCCGCACACCAGTCGCATCGCCGTAGAACGCGTACAGGTCTTCGAGGTGGGCGCGCATAATATCACGGACTTTTTCCAGTGGAAGATCGGCGCGCAATTCGTTCGTCGCCAGGAAATAATTGACTTCGTCGAAGATCCATGGCCGCCCCTGCGCCGCGCGTCCGATCATGATGCCGTCGCAGCCGGTCGCCGCCAGAATCTCGCGTGCTCGTTGCGGTGAATCGATGTCGCCGTTCGCGAAGACGGGGATCTTCACGGATTCCTTGATCATCCGCACCGTTTCGTGTTCGGCGACTCCCCTGTACATGTCATCGCGCGTGCGTCCGTGGATTGCCAGCGCCCGTATACCTTCCGCTTCGGCAAGCAAAGCGATGCGCAGTCCGTTCTTGTGGGCGGGATCCCAACCGGTGCGCGTCTTGAGAGTCACCGGAACCGCAACCGCGGCGACGACCGCAGCCAAGATGCGTGCGACCAGTATTTCGTCTTGCAGCAAAGCCGATCCGGCCAGCCGGTTGCATACCTTCTTTGCCGGACAGCCCATGTTGATGTCGATGATTTCGGCGCCGGCGTCGACGTTGCGCCGCGCGGCGTCGGCCATCATCTGCGGATCGGTGCCGGCAATCTGTACGACTCGCGGCGACGGCTCGCCCGCATGGTCGCGGCGCCGCCTCGATTTCGGCGTATCCCAGAGACGGGCATCTGCGTGCAGCATCTCGGAAGCCGCAAGCCCTGCACCGAAGCGTCGGCACAGCATGCGAAACGGCCGGTCCGTGACTCCGGCCATGGGTGCGAGCACGACTCGCGACGGCAGTTCGTACGGCCCGATCCAGAGCCCGCGCAGAGGCTGCTTCATTTCGGGCGCGCTGCGAGATCGTTCGCGCACGTGATGCGCTGATCCCCGGCGCGCAGACACACGTCGATTTCGAATCCCTCTGCATCCTTGCCCGGATCGAGGATGTTGATCGTTGCGTCGGCACGCTCGCCAGGAGCCAGCAGTCCCGTCGTCGCCTTGCCGAGATACTCGCGCGCCGCGAATTCACGGGTGCCGATCTTGTGACCAAAGCGATCGGCGAGGGTCACACGCAGCAACGGATAGGGTTGGAAGTCCGTCGCGGTGTTGAGAATGCTGGCGCGCACATGCAGTGTGCCGCTGAAGTCCGGATCACCGGTCACACCCCATTGCCGCAATTGATACGCGCCGAGATCGGCCGGCACGGGCAGGGGGCTGCCCAGTTGTGCATAGACGGAGCGCAGCGTGCCGGCGAGCGCCGTGTTGGCAACCAGCCATTCACGGTTCTGGTGGATCAGTTGCACGCCGAGCAGCAGCGCGAGCAAAACGCAGGCGCAGACCCAAATCGCCACGGCTGGTCGCGGCGCCGGCGGCGCAGACAGATCGATGCGTGGTATGTCGTCGGGCGGCTCCTCCGGTTCCGCGATCGCCTCCAGCAGCCCGCGCTTCGCGTGCTCGGAGACTTCCAGTCCGATCACCGGCGTCAAAGGCAAGAGCGCGCCGACACCGGTTGCATCAGTCGTCTCGACCCCTGATTCCACGGGTTCGGGGACCCCCGACTTGTTCGCCACGAAAATCCGGTCGAGTTCGCCCGGCGGAAGCGTGAACTCGAGCGAGGGGTCCTCGGCTTCTTCGGTCGGCCAATCCGGAACCTCCAGCCTCGCCAATTCGACGCCGGGTGGTGCGTGCGCCTCCAGCTCCTCCGCGGTCTCCCGCTCCGGCGGCGGGGATTCCAGGATGCGGTCCGCCCGGGCTTCGAGTTCCAGTTGCGACTCGCCCGTGGCGAACGCGCCCGGTTGCTCGGCGAGACGCGCCAGGGCATTGAACACCTCGCCGCAGCGGCCGCAACGTACCTGGCCACCGGCGGTGCGCAGCACATCCGCCGACAGCTTGAAGATCGTCTCGCATTTCGCGCATTGCGTGAACAACTCAGGTCACCCCGGCAGAGCCTGGAAGTGCGCGACGCCGCGCATGCAGGCAGCACCAATCGTCCCGCGTTTCCGTTGTCACCATATCAAACCACGGCGCATACGCCTTGGCGACTTCCGCGGCCTGGGACTGCAAGATGCCCGAGAGCACTAGATCCCCGTCGACTTTGCATGCCGCAGTGAGGACGGGCCGCAACTCGATGAGGATGCCGGCGAGAATGTTCGCGACGACGCAGTCGGCCGGCGTGAGCGGAGCTTCCGGTAGCTGGGTCAAAAGCGCGCCGGCGACGCCGTTGCGCTGCGCGTTTTCGCGCGAGGCAATCAGTGCCTGCGGGTCCGAATCCACGGCGGTGACCGTGGTGGCGCCGAGCTTCAGAGCGGCGATCCCGAGCAGTCCAGAGCCGCTGCCGTAGTCGACGACGGACTTGCCCGCGAGTTCGAGTCGCGCGAGCGTCTCGAGGCAGAGCGCCGTCGTCGCGTGCGTACCCGTGCCGAAGGCGAGTCCGGGATCGAGCCGTACGACGATCGCGCCGGCGTCCGGCGGCGCATCGGCCGTCGTCGGACAAACCCAGAGCCGTCGACCGAAGCGCAGCGATTTCCAGTCGACGAGCCAGGCCCGCTCCCAGGCCTCCTCCGCGACGGGACGCAGCCGCGCCTCATCCGTCACTGCGGCGCCGAAACGCTCCGCGAGCGCGCCGAGAGTCCGCGCAGGGTCTGTCGCGGCGGCGAACAGCGCGCGGACCAGCGTGTCGCTCCACAGCCTGACTTCGCCGGGCCGTGGCTCGAGCACCGGTTCGTCACCCCGGTCGAGATAGGTGATCGACAGGGCTCCGAGTTCGCAAAGCGCGGCTTCGACCGCCTCGCCGGCCAGATTCGCGAGCGGGAACTCGATCTCATAGAACGACATACGCTCGCTCCCAAGCCAGAACTCACTTCAAGCCGAGACGACGCTCCAGGTAGTGGATGTCGGTGCCGCCTTGACGGAACGCGGAGTGGTTGAATATCTCTTGATGCAGCGGAATGTTCGTCTTGATCCCCTCGACCACCATTTCCGCGAGCGCGTTGCGCATGCGCGCGATCGCCGTGTCGCGCGTGTCGCCGTAGGAGATGACCTTGCCGATCATCGAATCGTAGAACGGCGGCACGTTGTAGCCGGTGTAGACATGGCTGTCGACGCGGATCCCGGGGCCGCCCGGTGCGTGCCAGAGGCGGATCGGACCGGGCGAGGGCGTGAAGTTCTTCGGATCCTCGGCATTGATGCGACATTCGACCGCGTGGCCGCGGATCTGAATGTCCCCCTGTGCATAAGGGAGGGGTTCACCCGCGGCGATCAGCAGTTGCGCCTTGACGATGTCGATGCCGGTGACGAGTTCCGTGACGGGGTGTTCCACCTGCACGCGCGTGTTCATCTCGATGAAATAGAACTCGTTGTCCTGGTAGAGGAACTCGAGGGTGCCGGCATTGCGGTAGCCGACTTCACGGCAGGCACGCGCGCAACGCTCGCCCATCGTCTTGCGTTGTTTCGCAGTGAGCCCCGGCGCGGGCGCTTCCTCGATGACTTTTTGATGGCGGCGTTGCATCGAACAGTCGCGCTCGCCGAGGTGCACGACGTTGCCGTAATTGTCGGCCAGTATCTGAAACTCGATGTGCCGCGGCCTCTCGAGAAATTTCTCCATGTACACTTCGCCGTTGCCGAAGGCGGCGAGAGCCTCCGACTTCGTCACGCTGATCGCGTTCAACAACGACGCGTCCGTGTGCACGACACGCATGCCGCGGCCGCCGCCACCGCCCGAGGCCTTGATGATCACCGGATAGCCGATGTCCTTCGCGATGCGGAAATTTTCCTCCGGATCGTCTCCGAGCGGGCCGTCCGATCCCGGCACGCAGGGCACTCCCGAGGCTTTCATGACCTTGATCGCGGAGACCTTGTCGCCCATGAGCCGGATCGTCTCGGCACGGGGGCCCACGAAGATGAACCCGCTCTTCTCGACGCGTTCGGCGAAATCGGCGTTCTCCGACAGAAATCCGTAGCCGGGGTGGATCGCGACGGAGTCGGTCACCTCCGCCGCGCTGATGATCGCGGGCATATTTAGGTAGGAGAGCGCCGACTGCGGCGGCCCGATGCACACGGTTTCATCGGCGAGCAGCACGTGCTTGGTGTTGAAATCGGCCGTCGAATGCACGGCCACGGTCTTGATGCCGAGTTCACGGCACGCGCGCAGAATGCGCAGAGCGATCTCGCCGCGGTTGGCGATGACGACTTTTTCGATCATCGCGGCTATTCGATGACGAACAGCGGCTGACCAAACTCGACCGGATCGCCGTTCTTGGCGAGGATCGCCGTGACCCGGCCCGCTTTGTCCGATTCGATCTGGTTCATCATCTTCATCGCTTCGATGATGCAAAGAATCTGTCCGATCTTGATTTCATGACCGATTTCGACGAAGGCCTTCGCGCCCGGCGAAGGCGAAGAGTAATAGGTGCCCACCATCGGCGAGGTGACCATGTGCTCGTCGTTGCGGGGCTTGTGTTCGCCCGCCGAGGTCGCCGGCGCGGCCGGTGCGGCCGGGGCCGCCGCCGCGTAGCTTACAGGCGCGGCCGCCGGTGGCGCGCCCGCCAGCGTGCCGCCGCGCGGATGCCGGCTGATGCGCACCGACTCCTCGCCCTCGGAGATTTCCAGCTCTGAAATGCCGGACTCCTCGAGCAGCTCGATCAATTTTTTTACTTTGCGAATGTCCATCCGCGGACTCCTTGAGACGAAGCGTTAATGGGTTCCGGCGAGACGGGCGCTGGCCGCCGCGAGTGCGAACTCGTAGCCCTGCGCGCCTAGGCCTACGATGCAGCCGACCGCGATATCCGAGAAAAACGAGTGACGGCGAAATTCCTCGCGGGCAAACACGTTGCTGAGGTGCACCTCGATGAACGGTGCGCCCACACCGGATAGGGCATCTCGCAGTGCGATGCTCGTGTGCGTAAAAGCGCCCGGATTGAAAATCACGAACGCGACGCCGTCCGCGGGAATCGCATGGATCTTGGCGATCAGTTCGTGCTCGGCATTGCTTTGAAAGCAAATGAGCTCGTGGCCGGCCGCCCGAGCGCTGGCGCCAGCCCGGGACTCGATCTCTTGTAGCGTGGCGGCACCATAAATTCCCGGCTCGCGGCGGCCGAGCAGGTTCAAATTGGGTCCATTCAGCAACAAAATTCGAGCCATGGAGACTTGAGGCAAGGCGCCGTCGCGTAAAAAAGGTCCGCGATAATAACCAGAATTTGGATGGAAATGGCAAGCTTTGGCGGCGAACTTCGCCAAAACTTGGGAGCGATCGACAGTATTGCCCGCGCGCCGCGACAGCGGGAAACTAGCTGCGCGAGTCCTTACTCTGGCCGCGCAGACCGTCGGTGATCTCGCGCCTCGCCAAGTCCAATGCGACGCGATCGGCATCGAGGGCGCGCACCACGCCGAGAATGAGCTCCGCCTGCGCCCTATGTAATTCACCGACGAATACGGTGACCACCTCGCCGCGCCGATCGGTGAATACGGTGAAAGGAAACAGCGGCGATTCGACGCCGAGGGCCGTGGCCGCATCCAGCGCATCCTGTTCGCCGATCAACAGGGGGTAGCTGATGTGGAATCGATCGGCGAAAGCGACGACTTGGTCGCGATGATCGACGGCGACTCCGATCACGGCGAAATCCGGGCCTGACTCGCGGCTCAGATCCTCCAGCAGCGGTACCTCGCGCCTGCAGGGAGCACACCAGGTCGCCCAAAAATTGAGGATCAGCGATTTTCCGTGCCAGGTCGCGATCGAAGTCGGCTTGCCGCTGCGGTCGGCCAGGATGAACGCGGGTAAATGTTCGGGGATCTTGATCGGCGGGAGGTAAGCAGATTCCGAATCTTCCGAAGCCGCATCGCGGGCTGCGGCTGGGCCCGCGGCAGGGCGCTCGGGGATGGGGGGTACGGCGTCGGCGCGCGACGGTGATCGGTTCAGCGCCGAATAAACCCGTTCTCCCGCCCATCCCGCAAGCAGCGCCACGAGTACCGCCGCGGCCACGCGGACCGTGGTCTTCACGGCGCCGGCGTCGGCAGTCGTCGCGTCTTGCGCAGGACGAAGCCGGCGAGCAGGAAGGCGAGACAGCCGCCGCCGATCGCGCCGGCTTCCCATGCGCCGGAACCCGCGGGGGCTCGGGTGAACCGTGTCGCCGGCGACTCCGGGGCTTGTGGAAACAGCACTTTGCTCATCAGGGGGTAGCAAAGTCCGCGGTCGGCGCAGCCTTGATACCTCACTTTTATCTGCAGCGGATGCGCGCCATAGTCGAGGCGCGTCACGGGCGCGCCGATCACGACTTGCTGGCGGTAAACCTCTTGCATCCCGAAACTCGGGTCCTGGACACGTATGCCGGGTGGTAATCGGGCAGTGCCGATTACAGCATCCGGGCTTTCAGCCTGGATCTCGATTTTCGCGCGGTACAGGTAATAACCCTCGGCGATGATCCACCGCACGCGCACCTCGCCGCCATCGACTTCGGCCCCGACGCGGAACGCGACATCCGGCGGCAAAAAATCCTGGTCGTTCGACTCGGCGCCGCGCATCCACCAGGGCTTGGCCGCGGCTGGCCCGGCAAGCATCACGCCCGCGAGCAGTGCGACGACAAGGCTGAACGGAGGCAAGCGGGCGGATTTCATCGCGGCACTCTAACGCAAGCTTTGAATATTGCGGTGCAGCAAAAATTAGCAGCACGGCGGCCTTGAAACCCGAAAATTCGCCGCTATCATTAGCAGCCACGAGGAGAGAGTGCTAACAAACGCTCCGCTCGGCTGAATAATCCTTTTTAATACGCTTTAGGAGTCTTGTTCTATGAAGATTCGTCCCCTTCATGACCGTGTCATCGTCAAACGCGAAGAGGAGGAGCGCAGGTCCCCCGGCGGCATCGTGATCCCGGACACCGCCACGGAAAAGCCCATTTTCGGCAAGGTTGTCGCAGTCGGCAAAGGCAAGATCTTGGAGAACGGTGAAATCCGCCCGCTCGATCTCAAGGTTGGCGACAAGATTTTGTTCGGCAAATACAGCGGCACCGAAGTCAAGATGGATGGCGAAGAGCTGGTTGTCATGCGCGAAGAAGACGTGATGGCCGTGGTCGAGGGCAAATAAGCCTCGAGCTTTCCCTCCGTTTCTCGTGAATTCCTAGCTAATCAATTTCATTAGAGGTATCAGACAATGGCAGCAAAAGACGTACGCTTCAGCGACGACGCTCGGCAACGCATGTTCAAGGGCGTGAATATCCTGGCGAATGCCGTCAAGGTCACGCTGGGTCCCAAGGGCCGCAACGCCGTGCTCGACAAGAGCTTCGGCGCACCGACCGTCACCAAGGACGGTGTCTCCGTCGCGAAGGAAATCGAACTGAAGGACAAGTTCGAGAACATGGGCGCGCAAATGGTCAAGGAAGTGGCCTCGAACACGTCCGACGAAGCCGGTGACGGCACCACGACCGCGACCGTGCTGGCGCAAGCCATCATCCGTGAAGGCCTCAAGGCCGTCGCCGCGGGCATCAACCCGATGGACCTGAAGCGCGGCATCGACCACGCCGTCGCCGCCGCGACCGAGGAACTGAAGAAGCTTTCCAAGCCCTGCAAGGATCCGAAAGCGATCGCGCAGGTCGGCACGATTTCCGCCAACTCCGATGAGAGCATCGGCAAGACCATTGCGGACGCGATGGCCAAGGTCGGCAAAGAAGGCGTGATCACCGTCGAGGAAGGTTCTGGTCTGCAGAACGAACTCGAAGTGGTCGAAGGCATGCAGTTCGATCGCGGCTATCTGTCGCCGTACTTCATCAACAATCAGCAGAGCCAGAGCGCCGAGCTCGACAAGCCGCTGATTCTCCTCGTCGACAAGAAGATCTCCAACATTCGTGAATTGCTGCCCTTGCTGGAAGCGATCGCGAAGGGTGGACGTCAGCTGCTGATCGTTGCCGAAGACGTCGAGGGCGAGGCGCTCGCCACGCTCGTCGTCAACACGATCCGCGGCATCGTCAAGGTCGCCGCCGTCAAGGCGCCCGGCTTCGGCGATCGTCGCAAGGCGATGCTGCAGGACATCGCGGTTCTCACGGGCGGCACGGTAATCTCCGACGAAGTCGGTCTGTCGCTGGAGAAGGCCACGTTGAACGACCTGGGCGAAGCCAAGAAGATCCTCGTGGAGAAGGAAAACACGACCATCATCGACGGCGCCGGCAAGGCGGCCGACATCAAGGGCCGCGTCGAGAGCATTCGTGCCCAGATCGAGGAAGCGACCTCCGACTACGACAAGGAAAAGCTGCAGGAGCGCGTTGCCAAGCTCTCCGGCGGCGTCGCCGTGATCAAAGTCGGTGCCGCTACCGAGATCGAGATGAAGGAGAAGAAGGCCCGCGTCGAGGATGCCCTGCACGCCACGCGTGCGGCCGTCGAAGAGGGTGTGGTTCCGGGCGGCGGCGTCGCCTTGGTCCGCGCTTTGAAGGCCATCGAGAAGCTCGTCGGCGCGAACGAGGACCAGACCACGGGTATCAAGATCCTGGCTCGTGCGATCGAAGAGCCGTTGCGGCAGATCGTCACCAATGCCGGTGAAGATGCGGCCGTCGTGTTGAACCGGGTCCGCGAGGGCAAGGGCACGTTCGGTTACAACGCGGCCACGGGCGAGTACGGCGACATGATCGAACTGGGCATCCTGGATCCGACCAAGGTCACGCGTCTGGCTCTGCAGAACGCGGCTTCGGTCTCGGGCCTGCTGCTCACGACGGAAGTCATGATCGCGGAATCGCCGAAGGAAGAAGAGCATGCACATGGCGCCCCGGGCGGCGGCATGGGTGGCATGGGCGGTATGGACATGTAGCCCCAAGGGCCGGGACTGCAAGTCCCGGCACTCACTGCGATGTCGGGAAAGAGCGGGCTTCGAGCCCGCTCTTTTCGTTTAACTCGGTCCGCCGCCGCCCAGTGGCAGCGAGCTCAGCAATTCCGCGGCGCCGTTCCAGAAGACCTGGATGCCGATGCAGAACAGGAGAAACGCAGAGAGTCTGACGATGATCGTCGTGCCGGTCGCGCCGATGATTTCGGCGAGCCGCGCGGAATTGCGATAGCAGACATAGATCAGCAGGCTGAGCAGCGTGACCGCCAACATCGTCGAGATCAGGAACTCCAGTAATTTCGCGCTGAAGCCGCCCGGTCGACTGGATCCCAAGGAGATCGCCACCGAAATCGTGCCCGGTCCCGTGGTCAAGGGCATGGTCAAGGGATAAAACGCGATTCGACTCGGCGGTACGGTCACCGAGCGCGGCTTCGGCGTTTCGCTGCGGCGCTGTTCGGTCGCATCTGGTTGCGTCAGCATGCGCCAGCCCGACATCGCGACGATGATGCCGCCTGCGACTCGCAGCACCGGAATCGTGATCCCGAAGAACTCGAGCACGTAGGCGCCGATATAGAGCGAACCGGTCACGATGGAGAAGGCGTAGATCGCCACCCAGCGCGAGATATGCGCGCGGATGCGCCGGTCGAGCTCCCGGGTCGCGCCGAAAAAGATGAAAGCACCGGAAAGCGGATTGACGATCGACACCAAGGCGCCGAACACGAGCAAAAAGGTCTTCAATCGATCGCTCCCGAGGTATGCAGGCGCGGCATTCTATCGAATTGGTTATCATCCTTCGTGAATGCCGAAAAATTTTGCGCGCCGGCTCAAGATTCGCCGTACGGTGACGATAAGTCTCATAGTGTCCGATGTTATCCCCCACCGGACCTAGCCTGAACTTACCCCGCTTCGGCGGGGTTTTCTTTGCCGCGCTGGCGGGGATGCCCGACGCTCTGCGGGCGCCGGTAGTTCGCTGGTTCGAGCGGGCCGCGGAAGACCCGGCGTGGCGGGAACTCGATGCCAGCCTGCCGATGCGCTGGCTCGTCGAACTGCCGCGGGTGATCGCGTGCAGCGAATTCGCCGCTGCCGCCTTGTTGCAGGACCCCGAGGTGCTCACCTGGCTTTGGCGCCGCGAGGCACTTGTCGCCGGCGACCTTGGCGCTTCCGACCATGGGCCGGCCGACCATGGCGCCGCGCGCGCCGTTGCGGCGACTAGCGAAGCCGAGGCGATGTTCGCGCTGCGCGTCTGGCGCCGGCGCGAGATGGTGCGCATCGCCTGGCGCGAGATCGTCGGGCGCGCTACCGTTGCCGAGACTCTGCATGAGCTTTCCGATTTTGCCGATGCGGTGATACGCACGGCGGCCGCGATCGCCGCGCGCCTGTTGTCGCCTACCTTCGGTATGCCGCGCGGCGAATCGGGCGCGAGCGTGCCGATGATCGTGCTCGGAATGGGCAAGCTCGGTGGTCGCGAGCTGAATTTTTCGTCCGACGTCGACCTGATTCTGCTGTTCCCGGAGCAGGGCGAAACGGACGGCGTGCGCCCGACGGCCAACGAGGAATACTTTCAACGCCTCGGGCGGCAGTTCATCCGTCTGCTCGACCAGCGTACCGACCAGGGCTTCGTTTTCCGCGTCGACATGCGCTTACGGCCCTTCGGCGATAGCGGGCCGCTCGTCGTCAGCCTCGCGGCCCTCGAAGATTACCTGCAGCAGCACGGCCGTGACTGGGAGCGGTACGCCTGGGTCAAGGCGCGAGCCGTCGTAGCCGCGGATGCTTACGCTCCGGCCTATGAGAATTGCGTCAAGCCCTTCGTTTATCGACGATATCTCGATTTCGGGGTGTTCGAGTCTCTGCGCGAGATGAAGGCGCTGATCGCGCGTGAAGTCGCACGGCGCGAACTCGATCAGAATCTCAAGCTGGGCAGGGGAGGCATTCGCGAAATCGAATTCATCGTCCAGTCCTTTCAACTCGTCCGGGGCGGAGGAGATCGGCGTCTGCAAGACGCGTCCCTCCTCGACGTCCTGCCGAGACTGGTCGGAGCGAAACTTCTGCCACCCACGGTGATCGCAGAGCTGCGTGCAGCCTACCTGCTGTTGCGTCGGTCCGAAAATCTCCTGCAGATGATCCGCGACGAGCAAACTCATGCTCTGCCCGAGTCTGCTGTCGACCGGCTGCGCCTCGCGTCCGGCTTGCGCTCGCACCTGGCCGATCCGTACGACTGGCCTACCGCCGCCGCGATGATCGAAGCTGCGCGTGCATCCGCCGCCAAGGCTTTCGAGGCACTCGTGTTCGGGGGTACGGAGGCCGCGCTCGCGCTCGCCGATGCGAGCATCGATTGGCTGGTGCAGGACGGCCCGCAGCTGAGGGTGGAGCTTGCCGCCATCGGCTTCCCGTCCTCGGAAATCGCCGCGGTCGCGGCGGTCGTCGAGACTTATCGGGACGCCGCCCCAAACGCGAAACTCGAGGGAGTCGGGCGGCGCCGGTTAAGGGTGATCCTCGATCGGCTGTTGCGCACGGCCGCGACTGCGGCGAGTCCGGCAAGCGTGACCACGCGGGTACTGCGCGTCCTCGAGGCCATCGGGGCGCGTTCTTCCTATCTCGCTCTGTTGAAGGAACAGCCGGCGGCGCTCGCACGGCTCATCGATGTCTGCGCGATCAGCGGTTTCCTCGCGCGCCAGATCGCGGAGTTTCCACTGTTGCTCGACGAGTTGATCGACGTGAACGCATTCGAGGAACTGCCCACGCGCGCTGGATTCGCTGCGGCGCTCGCCGTGCGAACCGAGCGGCTCCCTTCCGGCGATCCGGAGCGCCAGGTCGACGCGCTGCGGCAGTTTCAAAAAACCGCGGTGTTTGCGGTGGCGCTCGCAGACCTTACTGGTCGCCTGCCGCTCATGACCGTGAGCGACCGGCTCACGGACATCGCCGAATTGATCGTGCAATGCTGCATGGATCTCGCATGGGAACAGATCACCGCGGCCTACGGGGTACCCCAGTGCGGCGAGCATGCGGAGGCGCTGCGTGTCGCGCGCGTCGCAGTCATCGGCTATGGCAAGCTCGGCGGCATCGAACTCGGGTACGGATCGGATCTCGATCTCGTGTTTCTGCACGATTCTGCCGGTGAAATTCAACAGACCCAGGGCACGCGTTCGATCGACAACGGCGTGTTCTTCCTGCGGCTCGGCCAGCGAATCGTGCACCTCTTGACGATGCACTCAGCCTCGGGTCGGCTCTATGAAGTCGACATGCGTCTCCGCCCTAACGGCAAGGGTGGCTTTCTCATGACGGGAATCGATGCCTTCGAGCGTTACCAACACGACGATGCCTGGACCTGGGAGCACCAGGCGCTGCTGCGCGCGCGCGCCATCGCCGGCGACGCGGCCTTGTGCACGCGGTTCTCGGCAGCCCGTACCCGCGCGCTCTCGCTCGACGTGCGGCGCGCTACCCTGCGTGTCGACGTCATGGAGATGCGCGCGCGCATGCGCCGCGAACTTTCCCGGGGCGAGGACGGCCGATTCGACATCAAGCAGGACGCCGGCGGCATCGCCGACATCGAGTTCCTCGTGCAATATTGGGTGCTCGCGGCGGCGCGCACCCACCCGGAGGTCGTGAGGTTCACCGACAACATCCGTCAGCTCGAGGCCTTGAGCCATTTCGGCGTGGTTTCCTCCGACACGGCTCAGTGGCTCATGGAGGCTTACCGCGGTTACCGCGCGGTGCTGCATCGCTCGTCCCTGGAAGGCGACGGTGATCGGGTCGTCGCTGCCGCCCCGCACGCCGAGACTCGCGCGCGCATCGGCGCCATTTGGCAAGAAACGTTCGAAGAGCCACAATAGCGCTCAAGAAGTTGCAGGGGCGCGCACATGCCGACGATGGTTCAAGACGATGCCGGACACACGCTGATCGCCGCGAACGCGGCGCATAGCTACAGGGTCACGCGGGCCGACTTGCCGCTGTCCTGTCCCATGCCCGGCATGGCCTTATGGAATTCCCATCCACGCGTCTATCTCGCCATCGAGCCCAGTGGCTGGGTGAAATGCGGCTACTGCGGAGCGGAATACAGCTTGACCGAATAGGCGCTGCTCGCGCCCAGAGTCGATCATTGCGCCGATCGGCTACTTGGCCCGATAGTCGCTGTAGGACTTCTCTTCGATGATCGCCGAACCCAGGCGGACATTGATGCGGCGTTTGATCGCGGCCCGCTCGTCGTTTTCGAAATAGACCGCGCGCGCGAGCCGGATGAACTCCGCGTCGAAGGCCTGTTCGCGTTCTTTGTCGCGAATCTCGTCCTCGATGACCCAGAGGCGCTCGTTGACCGCGAGAAGGGCATTTTCATCCGTCGCAATGTCGATCCCGGCGTAGGCGGATCGGGCCCAGGTCGTCGTCAAGGCGTCTAGTTCGACGCGGACGTTCTTGAGCTTCACCGCATCGGTGATACGCTGCGATTTGATGCGCAAGATCGTGATTTTATCGATCAATTCGCCCGGTGATACGGGCACGGTTATTTCGCTCATGTCACTATGGTAACGAATCTCGAGCCGGCCGGCGCACGCATCGAAACACCGGCCGGAGCGATGCTGGTCGACCTAAGCTTGCTCGGTCGCGCGGCCGACCCCGCTGCCGAGGCGGTTTTCGATCCTGGTTACTGGCGGGCACGCGGTGAAATTTTGCCGGCCGCGCGCGGCCGTGGCGCGACTTGGTTCATCTCCGCCGAGAGTGACGAATGGGCCCTACGGCATTACCGGCGCGGTGGCTTGATCACTCCGCTGATGTCTCTGGATCGCTACTGGTGGGCGGGCGAGGACGCCGTGCGTTCGTTCGTCGAGTGGCGACTGCTGGCCAATCTCCATGACCGGGGCTTGCCCGTCCCGCAACCGGTCGCCGCACGCTACGTGCGCACCGGTCTGACCTACCGCTGTGATCTGATCATGCGTCGGATCGTCGAAGTCGTGCCGCTGAGCACGTGGCTTCTGGATGCGCCGCTGACGACTGCGGCGTGGCGCCGCATCGGCGCCACGATCGCGCGCCTGCATGCCGCCGGTGTGGACCATGCCGATCTGAACGCGCACAACATCTTGTTGGGCGGCGCAGACCGGGTCAGCATCATCGATTTCGATCGCGGCCGCATCCGCGCGCGCGGCAGCTGGCAGCAGCGCAACCTGCGGCGCTTGCGCCGCTCGTTGCGCAAGATCTCCGCGACACTGCCGCCGCGTCGTATCACCGCCGAATCCTGGGATGCCCTGCAGCTGGGGTATCGCGATGCGCTTCCTCTATAACACGCTCCTGAAGATCGCCGCGCCCGTGGCGTTTGCGGTCGTCCTCGTGCGTGGCCTGCGCGATCCGGCTTATTGGCAGTCTCCCGAGGAGCGCTTCGGCTACGGCGCGATGAGCCGCGCTGCCGCGGGTGATGGTCTGCGCATCTGGCTGCATGCGGTCTCGCTCGGGGAAGTTTCCGCGGCGGCGGCCATCGTTCGCGCGCTACGCGACCGCTTTGCGTCGATCGAACTCGTCGTCACGACCGCAACTCCGACGGGGCGTGCGCGGGCGCGAGCGCTGTTCGGAGCCGGCGCAGACGTGCGCTTTCTGCCCTACGACCTGCCGGGCGCGATGAACCGCTTTTTGGACCGGGTACGCCCGAACGCCGTGGTGATCATGGAAACGGAATTATGGCCGAACTTGTTCGGCGCCTGCGCACGGCGGGGCTTGCCGGTCGTGCTCGCGAGCGCACGCCTGTCGGAGCGTTCCGTGTCCCGGTACCGGCGCTTTGGCAACTTGTTTCGGGAACTGTTCACGCGCGAGGTTTGGGTGGCCGCGCAGACGCCCATCGATGCCGGGCGTTTTGCGGCCTTAGGCGCTTCCAGCGAGCGCATACGCGTCGTCGGCAACGTCAAGTTCGACATCGAGATCGGCCCCGAATTGCACGACGCCGGTCTGGCATTGCGCAGTCACGCTTTTCCCGGACGACCGGTCTGGGTCGCGGGCAGCACGCACGAGGGAGAGGAGGAACAGGTGCTGGCCGCGCACGATCGCGTGCGAGCCGAGATGCCCGGCGCGCTATTGCTGCTCGCACCGCGCCATCCACGACGGTTCGACAGCGTCGCCGCGCTGCTGTCGCGCCGCGGTTCGCGCTTCGTTCGGCGCAGCGAGGGCCTGGCGCTGCCCGCGGCGGCGGATGTGCTGCTCGTCGACACGGTCGGTGAACTCCTCTGCCTGTATGCCGCCGCGGACGTCGCCTTCGTGGGCGGCAGTCTCGTCGCGGTCGGCGGTCACAACCTGCTCGAGCCCGCCGCGCTCGGCTTGCCGGTCTTGACCGGACCTTCGGACGCCAATGGCCGCGACATCGCGGCTTTGTTGCTCGCGGCCGGCGCCGCGCTGCGCGTCGAAGATGCCTTCGAACTGGGGGGGGGTGTTGCCAAGCTGCTGGCCTCGCCCGCAGAACGTTTACGGATCGGTGCGATAGGCCGTGAGATCGTCACGGCCAATCGCGGCGGGGTGGCGCGCATCGTCGCCTTGCTCGAACCCCTGCTCGCAGCCCAAGCATCTGTCCAGAAGGCTGTTTAATGAGTGACCGGGGAGTCCTTGAGCCAGCCGTTGATGGACCCGAGGCTTTGATCCGATAGGATGCCGGCCGCCTGCTGGAGTTTGATCAGATTGATCAAATAGTCGTAGCGGCTGCGTGAGTAATCGGTCTGCGCTTGCGTCCACAAGCGACGCGACTGGAGGACGTCGACGGCCGTCCGCGTGCCCGCCTCATAGCCACCCTCCGTCGCCTTGAGAGCCACGGTGTTCGACTCGAGGGCGCGACTCAGCGACTTGACGCGCGAGATACCCGACAACACGCCCAAATAGGCATCGCGCGCCTCCCTCTCCGTTTCGCGCGCGACGTGCTCCAGACGCTCCTTCGCCGCACGATGTAGATAGACCGCCTTGCGCACCTGGGATGAAACGGAGCCTCCGGAGTAAAGCGGGAAGGTCAGCTGCAGGCCGATCGAACGGGAATTCTGATCGAGACTCGTGCTCTCGGCGAAGCCACCGTTGCTGTAGTTGCTGCCGACGTCGGTCAAGGTCCTGAAGCGGCTGCCGATCAGATCGAGCGTAGGGTAATGGCCGCCTTCGGCCGAACTGATGTTCTCGCGTGCGATGTCCGCCGCCAGCCGGCTGGAGACGAGCGACAGGTTCTGTTGCAGGGCCATGCCCACCCATTGATCTTCGCTGAGCGGGTCGGGATTCGTCAGCTCGAAAGGCTCTCGCGGCCGCGCGAGGCTCTCGACGCGATCGCCCGTGATCTCGCTGAGGAATTCCTGCGCCGAGGCAAGCGTTCGCTTCGCTTCGATCACTGTCGCGACGCTGCTGTCGTGCGAGGCACGGGCTTCCTCGACGTCGGTCACAGCGATCAGTCCGATCGCATAGCGCGCCTCGGCTTGATCGAGTTGGTGCGATACCGAGGCCAGCGCCGCTTCCTGGGCTTCGAGATCATCCTGCGCGGCGAGCACGTCGAAGTAGCGCTGCGCGACCCGCTCGATCAGATCCTGCTTCGCCGCCTGGTAGTCGGCCTCGGCCTGGGCAACCTGGGCGTCCGCGGTTTTCAGCGCGACCCAGTTCGACCAATTGAAGAGATTCTGTTTGAGGTCGACGCGATAGATGTGATTGGTCGTATTGGTCGTGCCGTCGAACGGACTCGTCTCGATGATCGATGGCGTATTCGGCGCCAATTGCAAGGCCTCGGAAAAATTATCGGGCCCGACGTCGCGTTGCTTCGAGACTTGCGCGTTACCGGTCAGTTGCGGCAACAGCGCGGAGACCGCCTGAGGTTTTGCTTCGAGCGCTGCCAGCCGGTTCGCCTCGGCTTCGCGCAACTGGGGATCGTTCTGCAGTGCTCGCTGGTATATCGCGAGTAAATCCGCAGCCGCGGCGAAATGCGCACCGGAGACCAGTAACAAGAACAAGAACACGCGGGTCATGGAATCGGCCGGCACCGGGGATCGGGGGCGGACGCATCCATCAGTAAACGGGGATGCTGGGGTCGATGTCGTGGGACCAGGCGAGGATCCCACCCGCGAGGTTCGCTACCTCCTTGAATCCCCGGCGCTCGAGGAAATTAGCGACCTGCATGCTCCGTCCGCCCGAGCGGCAGATGACCACGGTGGTGCATGCCGGATCGAGTTCACCGATGCGGTCGGGAATCTGTCCCATCGGTATGTGCAAATGCTCGGCAGGCACGGGTGCGAGCTTGACCTCCCAGTCTTCCCGTACATCGAGCAGGACCATCGGCGTGCCCGCTCCGCGGCGGTCCAGGAATTCCCGAGGCTTGAGTTCGCCGACCATTTAGAATACGAACCTCGGTGCTACGGGGGCGCCGATCAGCGGCGGTATCACGGTTTCGAACAGGACCTCGCTGACCCACTCCTCCACGTCGACCCTGCGCACGATCATGGCCTCCATTACCGGCGCCGCGCCGACGACCACGAACAAGCGGCCTCCTATCCTCAGCGCCCGCTCGAAGCGCTTATCGTACACCGGCAGCGAGCCGGTCACGGCAATCGCGTCATACTCGCCCAAGGGCCCGGGACCGAAGGCGTCGCGGGTTTCGACCGTCACTCTCGCCTCGGGAAATTCCGCCAGATTACGGACCGCCGCGACCGCCAATTCCGGCACGATTTCAAACGACGTGGTCTGCGCCGCGAGCAGACTCAAGGCCGCGGCGAGATAGCCGGTGCCTGTGCCCACCTCGAGTACGCGGTCGCTACCCTCGAGATCCAGCGCCTGTAGAATTCTTCCCTGGAGTTTGGGCGCGAGCAGTGTCTGCCCGGCGGCGATGGGAATCGGCCCGTCCGCGAACGCGAGTTCGCGATAAGCCGGCGGCACAAAGGCCTCCCGGGGAAGCCGCACGAGCACGTCGAGCACGCGCGGATCGAGCACCTCCCACGTGCGGACCTGCTGATCCACCATTTGTAATCGGGCGGCTACGGTATCCATCGTATCTCGTGCTGCATTTTAGGGCGCTGATTATGGTCAATTTCGACAGGCCTTGCCACGCCCGTGCGCTATTCTGCCCGACAGAATGATTCGCGGCGAGCCCCGATCGCATAGAGAAACCCCGCCACCGCGCCGATAGCAACCGTCGAGATTGAGGTTCACGTTGAGTTCGCCCGCAGCCATATTATGGTCGACAATCTGCGCCGCGCTGTCTGCGGTCGTGGCCGTATTTTACACCTGGAAGCGAAGGCAGGAGCGCGCACTCGAAGATTTTTCTACGCAAGTCTGGCGCCTCACACGGGAGGCGGGCGCCAGCGGTCGCGTCGGTTTGCACGACAATCCGCCGGCCCTGGGGCAGCTCCGGGACGCGGTCAACGAACTGCTTGCCGACCTCGAGCAGCGCGGCGCCCGGTTGCAGGAGCGAGAACGCCTGTTCCAGCGCCTGGTCGAGACCGTGCACGACGCGGTGTTGGTTCATCGCGAGCACGTCTTGTTTGCCAACGCCCGCTTTTTGGATCTGCTCGGGGCGACCGCGGAGCGCGTCGTCGGCAGTCCGCTCTCGGAATTCGTTGCGCCGGAGTACGTCGATCTGGTCAAGCAGAACCTGCGCCGGCGAATCGCCGGCGAGCCCGCGGCCGAGCGCTACGAAGTGGAACTGGTCGGCTTGCAGGGGCAGGTGAGCCGCGTCGAGTTGTCGAGCATCGTCATCGACAGCGCCGGCGGCCCGGCTTTGCTGCTGACCGCGCTCGAAATGCTGCCGCTGGCCGACACCACCACCGTCGCAGCCCTGCCGCAGCCCGTGCGCAGTCCCCGCGCCCTCGCCACCCTCGATGCGATGGGCGAGAGCGTGATCACGATCGATATCGATGCGCGCATCGACTACATCAACCAGTCCGCCGCGCTCATGCTCGGCCAGCGCCTCGAACAGGTTGTCGGCAAGACCTTCCCGGAAGTCGCGTCGCTCGTCGATGAAACCGACCGGCGCGCGCTCGCGGATCCCGTGCGCAAGGCATTCGCGACGGGCAGTCGCGTCAGCGCCGGCAAGCGCGCCGTGCTCGTACCGGTCCATGGCGGGGCCGAGCGTTCGGTCGAGATCAGCGTCTCGCCGTTGCGGCACGAAGGCGGCGAAATCGCGGGCGTCGTGATGGTTCTGCACGATACCAGCGAACTGCGCGGACTCACCCGTCAGATGACCTATCAGGCGAGTCACGACGCTCTCACGGGTCTCGTGAACCGCCGCGAATTCCAACGCCGGCTACAGGAGGCGCTCGATTCCGCCCGCGCCGGGGACGTGATGCATGCGCTCGCCTACCTGGATCTCGACCGGTTCAAGGCGGTCAACGATACCTGCGGTCACACCGCCGGTGACAACATGCTGCGCGAGGTTGCCTCGCTCCTCAAGGAAGCGGTCCGAGATTCCGACACGGTCGGCCGTATCGGCGGCGACGAGTTCGCCTTGTTGCTCGTCGGCTGCCCGCTGGAAAAAGCCCGGCAGATCGCCGACGACGTCGTGCGCTCCGTCGGCGACTTTCGTTTCGTCTGGAAGGACAAGATCTTCAACGTCGGGGTCAGCGTCGGCTTGGTCGAAATCGGCCGCGATGGAGGCGCGCTCGAGGACATCATGAGTTCGGCGGACTCCGCCTGCTACGTCGCCAAGAAACAGGGTGGTGTCCACGTGCACGTTTATTCGGCGCGCGAAGAGGCGAACGCCCGGCACCGCGGCGAGATTCATTGGCTGCAGAAGCTCCAGGGCGCGCTGCGCGACGACAAATTCGAACTCTATTATCAACCCATCGTGCATGCCCGGGCAGGCGGCCTGCGCGGCCCGGCACTCGAAGTCTTCGTGCGCCTCGAATCCGAGCCGGGTCTGCCGTCCGAGCCGCCCGCGCAGTTGATCCGCGCTGCCGAGCGCTACCGGCTCATGCCCCTGATCGATCGTTGGGTCGTCCAGGCCGTCTTCTCGGCGCTCGGCCATGGTGGCCTGAAATTGCCGGAGGGCCGCAGCGTCGCGATCAATATCGCCGGCCAGACGCTCGGTGACGCAGAGTTCCTCGAGTTCGTCGTCGACTGCTTCGACCATACGGGCGCGTCGCCCAATGACATCTGCTTCGAGATAACCGAGAGTTCGGTGGTCGCCAATCTCGATCACGCGCGGCGCTTCATCGAAGTCCTGCACGGCATGGGCTGCGAGTTCGCGCTCGACGATTTCGGCAGCGGTCTTTCCTCGTTCGCCAATCTGCGCACCCTGCCGATGGATTACCTCAAGATCGACGGCTCGTTCATCCGGAACTTGGCGGCCGACAGCGTCAATCAGGCCATGGTCGCGGCGATGATCGATTTGTCCCGCAGCCTGAATTTTCGTGTGGTGGCGGAACAGGTCGAGGATCAGTCCTCGCTGGAAGCCGTGAAAAGCATGGGCATCGACTTCGTTCAGGGTTTCATCATCGCGAGGCCCCAGCCGCTCTCGATCCTGCCGGTCCCGCTCTAGGCGAACGCTTATAACCATCCAGCAGTTGCTTATAACATTTTGAGATCGTAAGCCCTGGTCTTTGGGGGGAAAATAGCGGCTCACGGCTAGCGGCGTTGCACGCCACGAGGTTCAGCATGGCTTTTTTCGAGGACAACACCCAAACGATCGGCAAGACGCCCCTGGTGCGCATCAATCGGCTCGATGCTGGATTGGGCGTTACTCTGCTGGCGAAGATCGAAGGTCGCAACCCCGCCTATTCGGTCAAGTGCCGTATCGGTTCCGCGATGGTTTGGGATGCGGAACGCCGCGGTGCACTCAAGCCGGGTATGGCGATCGTGGAGGCGACCAGCGGCAATACCGGCATCGCGCTCGCCTTTGCGGCCGCCGCGCGAGGTTACGAGTGCGTGCTGACCATGCCCGAGACGATGAGCATGGAGCGGCGCAAGGTCTTGCTCGCCTTCGGTGCGAAACTCGTGCTGACCCCCGGAGCCAAAGGCATGAAGGGAGCGATCGCAAAGGCGGAGGAGATCGCCGCCGCCGAGCCGCACAAGTATCTGCTCATGAAACAGTTCGAAAATCCGGCCAATCCCGCGATTCACGAGAAGACGACGGGCCCGGAGATCTGGGATGACACCGATGGCAAGGTCGACGTATTCGTGGCCGGAGTAGGTACGGGCGGTACTCTGACCGGGGTGTCACGCTACATCAAACAGACGCGTGGCAAGCCGATCCTGACGGTTGCGGTCGAGCCCACGCATTCTCCGGTGATCAGCCAGACCCTCGCGGGGCAGTCGCTCGTGCCCGCGCCGCACAAGATTCAGGGGATCGGCGCCGGGTTCGTACCCAAGAATCTCGATCTATCGCTGGTCGATCGCGTCGAACAGGTCAGCAATGACGAGGCAATCGCGATGGCCAGGCGGCTCGCGCGCGAGGAGGGCATCCTCTGCGGCATTTCCTGCGGCGCCGCGATGGCGGCGGCATTACGCGTCGCGCAGGACCCGTCCTTGGCTGGCAAGACGATCGTCGTCGTGCTGCCGGATGCCGGCGAACGCTACCTCTCGGGCGCGCTGTTCGAGGGTCTGTTCAACGACGTCGAGAAGATGCAGGCGGTTGCGTGAGCATGAGCGCCGGCGTCCAGCTGCAGGCCGCCGACGATGAGCCGGCGCGTGCGCAGCGTGCGGCGGTGGCCGCGGAACTGCTCGCCGGCTACGCGGCGGATCCGCGCGCGCGCTACTTCGGCCAGCGCTACCTGCCGTCGCGTCTCGCGATCGTCGAGATCTTGCGGCTCGTACTCGATCTCATGTACCCGGGATATTTCGGCACGCGCGAGTCGGGCGCTGAAAGTCTTGCTCGACACGTCGCGGAACTGGTCGATCGGCTCGCTCCCAAGCTCGAACAGGAGATCGAGAACTGCCTCTGCTACGGTCGCGATCGCCAGGGCGACCCGCAGTCCGGAGAATGTGCGCCGCGAGCCCAGATTCTGGCGCAGACCTTTCTTGCCAGGCTGCCGGAGGTCCGGCGGCTCCTGGTGCTCGACGTGCAGGCCGCGTTCGACGGCGATCCGGCGGCGACGAACCTGGACGAGATCATCCTCGCCTATCCCGGATTGCTCGCGGTCAGCGTCTATCGCGTCGCTCACGAACTCCACGAATTGGGCGTGCCGATGATGTCACGCATCATGACCGAGTGGGCGCACTCGCGGACCGGCTGCGACATCCACCCCGGCGCCAAGATCGGACCGGCTTTTTTCATCGATCATGCGACCGGAGTGGTGATCGGCGAGACCACGGAAATCGGCAGCGGCGTCAAGCTCTATCAAGGCGTTACCTTGGGCGCTCTGTCCTTCCCGCGCGATGCATCCGGGCAGATCATCCGCGGGCGCAAGCGTCATCCGACGGTCGAAAGCGGTGCGACGCTCTATGCAAACGCCACGGTGCTCGGCGGTCAGACCGTCGTCGGTGCGGATAGCGTGATCGGGGGTTCGGTATTCCTGGCGCGCAGCGTGCCGCCGCGTTCCCGCGTCTCGTTGAAGGAGCCGGAACTGCGTGTCGCAACGCGCGACGGAGCGGCCCTGCCCGACGCGATTTATTTCGATATCTGAGCGCGACGGCGTCGACCCGCCGCCATGGCACAATGGCGGCATGAAACTCTATTACGCCGCCACGTCTCCGTTCGTCCGCAAATGTCTCGTCAGTGCCCACGAACTCGGGCTGCGGGAACGCATCGAATTGGTCGCGGCGGCTCCACATCCCGTGAACCGTGACCGTGCGCTCGTCGCGCAAAATCCGCTCGGCCAGATCCCAAGCTTGATCGCGGAGGACGGTGCCGTGCTCTACGACAGCCGGGTCATCTGCGAGTACTTGAATGCGCTCGGCGATGGCAGCTTGATTCCGCCGGCCGGACCCGGCTCATCGCCGGGCGCGACGCGCTGGACAGTGCTCGTCGAGCAGGCGCTCGCCGACGGCATCATGGACGCCGCAATTCTCGCGCGCTACGAGACCGCGGCCCGCCCCCCGGAATTGCGTTGGAACGATTGGATCACCGGGCAGCTCGAGAAGGTTCACTGCGCGCTCGCCGAGATCGAACGCCGCGCGCCGGGCTTCGGTACCCGGGTGGACGTCGGCACGATCGCGACCGCCTGTGCGCTCGGCTATCTCGATTTCCGCTTCGCGTCCCTGGACTGGCGTGGCCGGCATCCGGTCACGGCGGGATGGTTCGAGCACTACGCGCAGCGCGAATCCATGGCCGCCACCCGACCTCCGGCGAGTTGACTCCGCCTCACCCGCGAGCCGACGCCCGCGCGTTGCTACATCAAGCGCCCGAGTATGGGCACGAGCAGCAAGGCAACGATGTTGATGATCTTGATCAGCGGATTGATCGCGGGGCCGGCGGTGTCCTTGTAAGGGTCGCCGACCGTATCCCCGGTGACCGCGGCCTTGTGTGCGTCCGAGCCCTTGCCGCCGAAGTGGCCTTCCTCGATGTACTTCTTCGCGTTGTCCCAGGCGCCGCCGCCGGTCGTCATGGAGATCGCGACGAACAAGCCCGTGACTATCGTACCGATCAACAGGCCGCCCAATGCTTGAACGCCGGCACCGGCGCCCATGAGCCAGTTGACGACGAGCACGAGGGCAATCGGCACGACGATCGGCAGCAGCGAAGGCAGGATCATTTCCTTGATCGCCGCCTTGGTAAGCATGTCGACCGCGCGTGAATAATCCGGTTTGGCGGTGCCTTCCATGATGCCGGGGATATCGCGGAACTGGCGCCGCACTTCATCGACGACGGAGCCGGCGGCGCGACCCACCGCCTCCATCGCCATCGCCGCGAAGAGGTAGGGCACCAGCCCGCCGATGAACAAGCCGATGATCACCGCGGGGTTCGACAAGTCGAAGGTCGTGACGTGGCCCAAGACCTCCTCGAGCTTGTGCGTGTAATCGGCGAACAGCACGAGAGCCGCGAGTCCGGCGGAGCCGATGGCATAGCCCTTCGTGACCGCCTTGGTCGTGTTGCCGACGGCGTCGAGGGGGTCCGTGATGTCGCGGACGCGCTTTTCGAGACCCGCCATTTCCGCGATCCCGCCCGCGTTGTCGGTAATCGGGCCATAGGCGTCGAGCGCGACGATCATGCCGGTCATCGACAACATCGCCGTGGCCGCGATCGCGATCCCATAGAGCCCGGCGAGTTGGTACGAGGCCCATATGCTGAGCGCCACCGCGATCACGGGCAGCGCGCAGGCTTTCATCGAAACACCGAGTCCGGCGATGATGTTGGTCGCATGACCGGTTTGTGAAGCGGCGGCGACGTGCTGTACCGGGGAGTACTCGGTCGCCGTGTAATACTCGGTGATCACGATCATCGCCGCGGTCAACAGCAGGCCGACGAGCGTGCACAGCCACAAGGCCAGCGCGCGGCCGCCCATGAGGGCATGCGCGACGAAATAGAATGCCACGGCCGAGATCAGCCCGGATACGATGACGCCCTTGTACAGCGCATTCATGATTTTCGCGCCCGGCTTCGTCGACACGAAGAACGTCCCGATGATCGACGAGACGATCGATATCGCGCCGAGCACGAGTGGCAAGAGGATCGCGGCGTCGCCGAGATCGACCATGACGAGTCCGCCGAGCAGCATCGTCGCGACCAGGGTCACGGCATAGGTCTCGAACAAATCGGCGGCCATGCCCGCGCAGTCGCCCACATTGTCGCCGACGTTGTCGGCGATGACCGCGGGGTTGCGCGGATCGTCCTCGGGAATGCCGGCTTCAACTTTGCCGACCAGATCCGCGCCGACATCCGCACCCTTGGTGAAAATGCCGCCACCGAGGCGCGCGAAGATCGATATCAAAGAGCCGCCGAACGCGAGACCCACGAGCGAGCGCAGCGCGGACCCCGAATCTCCGAGCAGGTGGCGCATGGCCAGAAAATATCCGGCGACACCGAGCAGCCCCAAGCCGACGACGAGCATGCCGGTGATCGCCCCGCCACGGAACGCCACCTGCAGCGCCGCATTGATGCCGTTGTGCGCTGCTTGCGCCGTGCGGACGTTGGCTCGCACGGAGATGAACATGCCGATGTAACCCGCGAGACCGGAAAGCACGGCGCCGAGCGCGAAGCCCCCGGCGGTCGCCCAATCCAGAAAGAAACCCAGCGCGAAGAACAGGAGGAGGCCGACGATGGCGATGGTCGAATACTGGCGATCAAGATAGGCTTTTGCGCCCGCCTGAATGGCGGCCGCGATCTCTTGCATGCGCGGATTGCCGGCGGGCTGCGCCAGGATCCACGTGACCGAGTAGGCGCCGTAAGCAATTGCCACGACGCCGGCCGCAATCGCGAGCCAGAGCGCATTGTCGAGGGTCATGGTGCCATCTCCGCAAGAAGAGTCGTTATTGTTCGTCGTTCTCCGCGTCCCCTGAAATCATAGCACGAAGCGCTTCTTGAGCTTCTTCGGCACGCTGCGACACTCGAGACTCGCGTACGCGGGCATCCCTGCGCGGTAGGGCGGATAATCCTCACCGCCGATGAGCGGCAGTAGATAGTTGCGACAGGCCGCGGTGATGCCGAAACCGTCGGCGCTGATGAAGTGGCGAGGCACCTTTTTCTCGGTATTGGCTATCGCCGACAGCGGCGCCTCGCCGATGCTCCAGCGGTAGGGCTGCGCCGATTTTCGGACGATCACGGGCAACACGGCATTCTTGCCTTTGATCGCGAACTCGACCGCTGCCTTGCCGACGGCGTAGGCTTGTTCGACGTCGACCTTCGAGGCAATGTGCCGCGCCGAGCGCTGCAGGTAATCAGCGACGGCCCAATGGAACTTGTAACCGAACGCCTCCTTGGTCAACTGCGCGACGACGGGCCCGACCCCGCCCAACTGCGCATGACCGAAAGCGTCTGTGGTGCCGGATTCCGCGAGGAACTTGCCCGAAGAATCGCGCACGCCCTCGGACACCACGATCACGCAATACCCCGACTTCTCGACGGAACGCTTGACCTTGGCGAGAAATTTCTCGCGCTCGAACGGGATTTCCGGGAACAGAATGATGTGCGGCGCATCGCCCGCCTTGCGGCCCGCGAGGCCGCCCGCCGCGGCGATCCAGCCCGCATGGCGACCCATGACTTCGAGCACGAACACCTTGGTCGACGTGCGCGCCATGGACATGACGTCGAGCGCCGCCTCGCGCGTCGAAACGGCAATGTATTTCGCCGCCGAGCCGAAACCCGGGCAGCAGTCCGTGACCGGCAAGTCGTTGTCGACCGTCTTCGGCACGCCGATGCAGGTCAGCGGGTAGCCGAGGATGGCCGCGATCTCGGATACCTTTTGCGCGGTATCCATCGAGTCGTTGCCGCCGTTATAAAAAAAATAGCCGATGTCATGCGCCGCAAAGACCTCGATCAGGCGCTCGTATTGCGCGCGGTTCTCGTCGATCCCGGCCAGCTTGTAGCGCGCCGAGCCGAATGCACCGCCCGGCGTATGGCGCAACGCGCGAATCGCCGCCGCGCTCTCACCGCTCGTATCGATCAAGTCCTCGGTGAGAGCGCCGACGATGCCGTCGCGGCCGGCATAGACCTTGCCGATCTTGTCGCGATGCTTGCGCGCGGTTTCCAAGACCCCGCAAGCGGACGCGTTGATCACCGCCGAGACGCCGCCGGACTGGGCATAGAAGGCGTTTTTGGGACGCCGTGCCGTGGTTTTGGATGTTTTCATGGAACCCGCCGTTGACATAATTAGGCGCGGAGAATAGCCGATAGGGCGCTCCGGCGCACACCATAAAAGTCGAAGTTTGACGCCCGGAGCGGGCGAAGGTACGGTATCGCGCTTTCAACTTCGAACTATAACTATGCGTATCGTTTTATTGGGCGCGCCGGGGTCCGGCAAGGGCACGCAGTCGCAACTGATGGTGAAGGCGTACGGCGTGCCGCAGATCTCCACCGGGGATTTGCTGCGCGAAGCCGTCGCGAAAGGGACGGAACTCGGCCGCCGCGCGAAGGCGGCGATCGATGCGGGTACCCTCGTCGATGATGCGATCGTGCTCGGCATGATCCGCGAGCGTTTGGACGGATCCGATGCGGCCAACGGCTTCATCCTCGACGGCTTTCCGCGCAACCTGGCTCAGGCGGCTGCTTTGGCGGAATTGCTGAGCGTCATCGGTAAGCCGCTACAAGCCGTCATCTTGTTGAATCTCGACTTGGGCGTGCTGTTCAAACGGCTCACCGGCCGTCGGATCTGCCAAGACTGCGGCCGGGTGTTCAACGTACTGACCGCGCCGCCGGGGACAAAGCCGCACTGCGAGAAGTGCGGTGATGCGCCGCGCCTCATCCAGCGACCCGACGACCGGGAAGAGGTCATCGGCAAGCGACTCGAAGTCTACGAGGCGCAGACCACACCTCTGATCCAGCATTACCGCGAAAACGGCCTGTTGCGCGTCATCGACGCCGATGCCCCGCAAGAAGTCGTGTTCGCAAGCCTGCGTCAAGCGATAGCCGACTCCGGCGGCTGATCATCAGGCCAGCGCGGCCCGGAGACGTTCGCCGATTTCCGCGCGCCGCCAACCGGTTTCGGCGTGCGACTCGAGTTTGCCCATCGCCAGAGCCTTGAGTTCCCCTCGCGGCGCCAAGATTTCCGCGCTCACGCCGAGTTCCGCGGCGCGGGCGTCGACGATCGCGCCGAGCCGCAGCGCGAGCGCTTTTTGTTCCGGTGTCGGCCGCTGTTCCTGTCCGGGGCTGGCATCGGTGGGTTCACTGCGTGATTCGTCCGCCAGCAACTCCAACAAGGCGGCGGCGAAGCCCTCGTTGTAGTTCGGCGGCAGCGAACGCACCGCCCGCAGCGCACTAGTCGTCGCCGGATTCGCCTGGGCTAGGTCGAAGATCGCGGCATCCGGCAGGATCCATGAACGAGGCAGATCGCGGTCGCGCGCCACCTGCTCGCGCCACACGGCCATCGCTTTGGCGCGCGCGCGCGGTCGCGGCGGTAACTGCTGCAGGCCGCGCAGGCGTTCCCAGGCCTGACTCGGGTCGGGCTCATAGAGCCTCTCTTGTTCGAGCGCGGCGCAATCCTCGAGAACCCAGTGTTCCCGGCCGAGCTCGCGCAGTTTTTCCTGCAGTCGCGCGGCGATCTGCCCGAGGTGCAGCACGTCCTCGGCGGCGTACTCGAGTTGGTCGGCGCTCAACGGTCGTTTCGACCAGTCAGTGCGGGTTTGTCCCTTCGCGAGCGTGACACCGATCAGCAGATTCGCCAGTTCGGCATAGCCGATCTGCGGTTTCATGCCGATGCAGCCCGCTGCGATCTGCGTGTCGAAAACCGGCGAAATCACGCGCCTCGCGGTCAGGTAAAAAGCCTCCAGATCCTGCCTCGAGGCGTGAATCACTTTGCGCGTCGCGGCCCGGGTCATGACCGGCACGAGCAGCTCGAGATCGAGCTTGAGCGCATCGATGCACCAGATGCCGCCGTCGCCCGCGATCTGCAGCAGGCACAATTTTGGAAAAAAGGTCCGCTCGCGCAGGAATTCGGTGTCCACGCCGAGCCAGGTCTGCGATTCGAGCTCGCGCGCCAGGGCTGCCAGCTGATCGTCTCGATCGATCCAAATCGCGTCGGGCATTGGTTTGGTCCGCGTGTACACTAATGCGGGGTTGTCGTACCCTCCGATTATGAACGAATTCACCGATGCTGCGACTCGTAAAAGCGTTCTGGGATTTAGCCATCTGGCGCATGTCGCCCGCGCAGCTGCCTGCCTCCGTGTTGTTGCTGGGAATTATCTCGGCGATTCTCGTGGTGCTCGAATTGCTCGACTCTTTGCTCCCGCCGCCGGCAGGTGATCATCTGTTCATCCGGATCATCCTGTCGGTCGGTCTGCCGATCGCCTGGACCTGGATCGTGCTGGTCGTGGCGCACCATCGCCAGCGTTTTCTGCAGACCGCGAGCGCACTGCTCGGCATCGCTGCGATCTCGGAGGCGTTTTTCTATCCGCTTGGTTGGCTGATGCACTTCCTCGGCAAGGACGATCCGATCGCCGACTCGTTCAAATTCTTGTTCCTCGTCGGCGTGGTTTGGTATCTGCTTGCCTGTGCCAACGTCTGGCGCGCCGCGCTCGACGCGCGTTTGAGCACCGGCATCGCGATGAGTCTCGTGTATTTTCTCGGCTCGGCCTTGCTCGAGTACCGGCTGTTACCGGACACCTGACCGTGCACGTGCACATCCTCGGCATCGGCGGCACCTTCATGGGTGGCATAGCGGCCATCGCTCAGCAAGCCGGGTTTCGCGTGACGGGTTCGGATCGCAATGTTTATCCGCCCATGAGCAGCCAGCTCGAGGCGCTCGGCATCGAACTCGTGCAGGGCTACGAAGCGGCGCAACTCGACCCTCGACCGGATGTCGTGATCGTGGGCAATGCACTTAGTCGTGGAATACCCGTGGTCGAGGCAGTCCTCGATCGCGGCATCCCTTACGTTTCCGGTCCGCAGTGGCTGGCCGAAGCCGTGCTGGCGCGCAAGCACGTTCTCGCCGTGGCCGGCACCCACGGCAAGACGACCACCACGAGCATGCTCGCCTGGATCCTGGAGCACGAGGGGCTCTCGCCCGGATTCCTGATCGGTGGCGTAGCCGAGAACTTCGCCAAGACCGCGCGGCTCGGCGGCTCCCCCCGCGGCGGTGGCCCCGACTTGTTCGTCATAGAAGCCGACGAGTACGACACGGCGTTCTTCGACAAGCGCGCTAAGTTCGTCCATTACCGGCCGCGCACCGCGGTGCTCAACAATCTCGAGTACGACCATGCCGACATTTACGAGGACGTTGCCGCGATACGCCGGCAATTCCATCAGCTCTTGCGCACCGTGCCTGCCACGGGTCGCGTGCTCGTCAATGCCGACGACGCCAATTTGCGCGAAACTCTCGCGGCCGGATGTTGGACGAAGACCGAGGCGTTCCGCCTCGCGACCGAGGGCTCCGCGGGCGGCGCCGGGGCCGACGCGCAGTGGACCGCCGACGTTCCCGATGACGGCGCCGGCCGCCGCTTCACGGTGCTTCAAAGCGGACGCATCGTGGGCAGCGTCGATTGGGGCTTGATCGGCACGCATAACGTCATGAACGCCCTCGCCGCGATCGGCGCCGCGCATCACGTCGGCGTCCCGCCGGAGCGCGCGGTGCACGCTCTGCATCGCTTTCTCGGCGTGAAGCGACGGATGGAGAATCGCGGCATGATCGGCGGTGTCACGGTCTACGACGATTTTGCCCACCATCCCACCGCGATGACGACGACGTTGCGCGGCCTGCGGGCGCAAGTCGGCACGGCGCGCATCATTGCCGTGATCGAGTCCCGCTCGAACACCATGCGACTCGGCGTGCATCGCGAGCAACTCGCTCTTGCCCTGGGTACGGCCGACAGCGTCTGGTTTTTCGTCCCGCCGGGGCTGGGCTGGGACCTGCCCGCCGCGGTCGCATCGCTCGGCAGCCGCGCACATTTCGCGCCCAGCATCGAGGCTTTGGTCGAGGGACTTACCGCCGCGGCGCGTGCCGGGGACCACATACTGATCATGAGCAATGGCGGTTTCGGTGGCTTACACGATAAACTCTTGAGCGCATTGCGTCTGGGCCGTGCGGACTCACCGGGGGAGGTGGCTTAAGTGAACGTCATACCTCTCTTTCCACTCAACATCGTGCTGTTTCCCAACGGCCCGCTGCCACTGCGCATCTTCGAGACGCGTTACGTGGACATGGTGCGCCGCTGCATGCGTGAGGACCAAGGATTCGGCGTGGTCCTGATCCGCGAGGGCCGGGAGGCTGGTCCCGCGGAAACCTGTGAGGTCGGAACGCTTGCGAAGATCGTCGACTTCAACCAGTTGCCCGACGGGCTGCTCGGATTGAGCTGCGTCGGTCAGCGGCGCTTTCGCATCCTGTCGCGGCGCAGGCAGCCGGACGGCCTCAATGTCGGCGAAGTCGAGTGGCTGCAGGAAGAACCCAAGCTCAGCGTGCCGCCGCAGCACGCCCGTTTGGCCGTGCTGCTCGAGAACGTGCTGCCGCAGTTGGGCGAGGTCTACGAAGGGTTGGCGATGCATCTCGATGACGCGGCCTGGGTCGGCCACCGTTTGGCCGAGATCTTGCCGATGGATCCGGCCGAGAAACAATATTGTCTGGAACTCGATGACCCCTTGCAACGTCTCGACGTGCTCAGCCCTTTGATTCAAATCGTCGGCGCCGACGAAGTCGCGAGCGATGAGGAAGCACAGGACGATGACGCGGACGAGTCCCGCGACGACACCGGAACCAAGGACCATTGAGGGCCACTGCGACGTCCGGCTCGCTAGGCGCGGGCGGCAGGCACCCAGCGCGCGCGCGTGAGCCACAGCGCACCGGCGAGCGCGATCGACCAGGGCAGCATCCAGTAGCCGACCAGACCGTCGAAAGCACCCAGCCAGGCCCCGTAGGTCGCGTCGCTCGTGCGTTCCGTGCATTGCTGCATGATGCGCAACACGATCACCCAGCCGGAATGCAATCCGATCGCCACGGCGATGTTGCCCGTCAGCACGCGCGTCATGCTGAGGATCAGCGCGATCGCGAAATAGGCTAGGAAGGAGTCGGCGACGAACGCCGGCCGGCCCAGCGGCGCGAATGAGCGAACCAGCACGTCGAAGCCGCTGCGCCAGGCGAGTTCGTCCGGGGGAATCGCGGCCTTCGCGAAGAAATGCAGGAAGGCGAACAAGAACGCCGTCACCAGGCTCGCCGCCCAGAAACCCGATTCGCGCGCGATCGCCGTGTGCATCGCGCCGCGCGCGAGCGTCTCCTCGAAGAACGCGACCGCAAATCCCGAGCCGATGCCGTTCAAGAGCACGCGCAGGAGTGCGAGCAGTGTGGGCGTGAAGTGCGGATCGGGTGCCCGCAGTCGTGCCGCGAGCATGAAGCCGGCCCCGAGGGCGGCGGTCGCGACTCCGATCGCGCACCAGATCAGCATCTCGCGCACGAAGCGCCGTCGCGGCAAGTCGTAACCGAAATCCCGCTTCGAGCGCAGGTCGAGCCGGCGGAACAAGCAGGCGAGCAGCACGACGACGACGAGCATTGCCAGGCGCCCATAGACCCTGTGAAACGGCCAGACGTGCAGCGCGGAGACGCCCAGGTAGGCCGGATAGGCGATGCACCCCAGCGTCACGGCGGCGAGCGCCAGTACCCCGAGGAACCAGGCCGATGCGCGCATCGCCGTCAGGCGGCGAAGGCGCGTTCCGCAGCCGCCACGGTCGCGTCGAGTTCCGCGCTGCCATGTGCGGCGGACAAAAATCCCGCCTCGTACGCGGAGGGAGCAAAGTAGACGCCCTCCGCGATCATCGCGTGAAAGAATCGGTTGAAGCGCTGCGCGTCGCTTGCCATCACCTTGGCGTAGCTGTCGACGATCGTTTCAGGCGTGAAGAAAAAACCGAACATGCCGCAAACGTGGTTGGTCGCGAGCGGCACGCCGGCCTTTGCGGCCGCGGCGCGCAGGCGCGCGATCAATTCGTCCGTCGTCCTGCCGAGGCGCTCGTGAAAACCCGGCGCGGACAGCAACTCGAGCGTCGCGAGGCCCGCGGCCATCGAAACCGGATTGCCGGACAGCGTACCCGCCTGATAAACCGGCCCCAAGGGTGCGAGCCGCTCCATGATCTCGCGGCGTCCACCGAACGCGCCCACCGGCATGCCGCCGCCGATGATCTTGCCGAGCGTGGTCAGATCCGGACGGATGCCATAGAGCGCCTGTGCGCCGCCACGCGCGACGCGAAAGCCGGTCATGACCTCGTCGAAGATCAATATCGCGCCAGCCCGGTCGCATTCCGCGCGCAGCGTCTCCAGAAATCCGGGCGCGGGTAGCACGCAGTTCATGTTCCCGGCGATCGGCTCGACGATCACGCAGGCGATCTGCTCGCCGAGCTGCCGGAATGCCTCACGCACCTGATCGGCGTCGTTGAAGCTCAGCGTGACGGTGTGTTGCGCGAGGGCCTTCGGCACGCCTGGCGAGGTGGGCACACCAAATGTCAAGGCGCCGGAGCCGGCCTTGATCAACAGCGAATCCGAGTGACCATGATAGCAACCCTCGAATTTGACGATGGTCTCGCGGCCCGTGTAGCCGCGTGCGAGGCGGATCGCGCTCATCGTCGCCTCGGTGCCCGAACTCACGAATCGCACCAGGTCCATCGAGGGGACCAGTTCGATGACCCGGCGCGCGAGCTGGGTCTCGAGTTCCGTCGGCGCACCGAAGGACAGGCCGTCGGCCGCGACGCGCTGCACGGCGGCTATGACGTCGGGGTGGGCGTGGCCCAGGATCATAGGTCCCCAGGAGCCAACATAGTCGATGAATTTGCGGCCGTCGGCGGCGTGGGCGTAGGCGCCCGAGGCTTTCTTGAAAAAGATGGGTTCGCCGCCGACGCCGCGAAAGGCGCGCACCGGGGAGTTCACCCCGCCGGGAATGTACTTGCAGGCTTCAGCGTAGAGGCTCAATCGGGTCTCCCTCGAAAGATACATCGGGCTCGAAAGATTCATCGGGAATGCTTGGGTAAAACGCTATCTTAAGCGGTTTGGCCGATTTCCGCCCGCAGCCCGCCATGGAGTGGTATCGCGAGGCGCACTTGCAGCCCGCCGCCCGCGAGGTTCTGCGCGCCCGCAGACCCTCCATGTGCACGAAAAACCTGGGAGGTGATCGCGAGCCCGATGCCCTCGCCGCCGCTGTCCCGGTCGCGCGACTCGGCAACCCGATAGAACGGCTCGAAAATGCGATCCAGATCGCCGCCCGGCACGCCGGGCCCGTGATCGCGAACCAGGATCTCCAGTTCCTCGGCACTCGTCTTGACCGATACGTCGACCGGCCGGCCCGAGGGACTGTAGCGCACGGCGTTGCGCAGCACGTTTTCTATCGCGCTGTAGAGTAGTTCCCGATTGCCGAGGACGCGGTGCTTGGCCGTGCCCTCCAGCCGGACCGTGCAAGACTTGACCGCACCCTCGAAATTCGCGTCGTGCACGACCTCTTGGAGCACCTCGTCGAGCTCGAGAGGCTCGCGCTCGAAATGCGTCGCGTTGCCGTGCAGCCGCGCGAGGCGCAGGACGTGACTGATCAAAGAGTCGAGGCGCTCTATTTCGCGCTCGAGACGCTCGAGTTGCAGCGCAGGGTCGCCGTGCGGCTGCCGGGCGAGACCGAGCGCGACCCGCATGCGCGCGAGCGGCGAACGCAATTCGTGCGAGATGTCGCGCAGCAGCTGCGTTCGGGCGCTGCGCGTCGCCTTGAGTTGATCGGCCATCGCGTCGAAGTCGCGCGCGAGCACGGCGAGCTCGTCCTTGCGGCCGCCGAGACCCGCGCTGACGCGCACGTCCAGTTGTTCGGATGCGACCGCGCGCGCGCCCTCCTGAATCCTGCGGATCGGCGCGCTCAAGTGCTGTGCGAGCCACCAGCTGGCGAGAGCGCTGACGATCAGGGCGATGCCGAGAACGGCGAGCGGAATGCCGGGCAAAGCGAGCGCTCCGAAGATGCTCGGCCGGCGCGGCACGACCAAGATCGTGTAAACCGTACCGTCGCCGGCGACGATTTGCGGCGCCTGGCGCGAGGGACGGAAGTTCAGCGGCGGTTGGCTGGTCGGGGCAAATTGGCTGCTCGGCGGCGGTCGGTTGCCGAACGGCCGCGGCGGATCCAGGTCGCGTTGCTCGGCCGGCGCGGCGCCGGACTGCGCCTCGCGCGTGATGAACTCCAGGCGTCGTTGCGCCGACTCGGACAAGTGCCGTCCGAGGATGTCGCGACCGTCCGGTGCGACGATGAAGAAGTCGCGATCGGGGACCGCGTTCGCGTTCTCCGCGAGCCAGCGACGCAAGTTCGCCATACCGCCGCGGGCGAATGCCTCCGAGGCCGCGATCGCCAGTGAGGGGCGATGCTGCCATTCCTGGGACTCGTATTCCCGTTCAGCCACGCCGTAGGTCACCGCGACGCTGCCCACGACGATCAGCGCCATCGCGAGCCAGAACAACATGAATATCCGCAAGAACAGACTATGCATCGGCGAGCGTCAGCGTGTACCCCGAACCGCGTACGTTCTTGATCTCCGGTTGCGTTTCGGGCTCGAGCTTGAGCTTGCGACGCAGGTTGCTGATGTGCGTGTCGATGCTGCGGTCATACGGCACGAGCTTGCGCCCGAGCGCCTGCTCGGTGAGCGCGTCGCGCGAGATGACCTGGCCGGCCGAGCGCATCAACAGTTCCAGCACGCGGAACTCGGCGCCGGTCAGAGGCACGACTTCGCCCGCGACGCGCACCTGGTGCATGCCCAGGTTGAGGGCGATCGGACCGACCTCGACGACCTCGGGCGAACCGCCGCGCGCGCCGCGATTGCTCGCGCGCCGCAGGATCGCGCGTATCCTTGCCACGAGTTCGCGCGGATTGAACGGCTTGCTGAGATAATCGTCGGCGCCGAGCTCGAGCCCGACGATGCGATCGACATCGTCGCCGCGCGCGGTCAGCATCAGGATCGGCGTCTGATGGGACGCGCCGAGTTCGCGCAGGACGTCGAACCCGCTCACGGTCGGCAGCATGACGTCGAGGATCAGAATCTCGAATTGCTTGCCGCGCAGTTCGGACAAGGCGACGCTGCCGTCGTGCACGCTGCTCACGGCGAAATTTTCGGCGCACAGATATTCGGTCAGCATCTGGCACAACTCGCGATCGTCGTCGACGAGCAGCACCCGGGCTTCCTGTTCGCTGTTCATGCCGCGTACTTTCGCACAGTCCCCCTGCGGGGATCGACGACAATCAGCACTTCACACAACTTTGCACGCGCTACCGCTGAATGGCCTCGATCCCGTCCCGGCGTAGAAGATCGATGACGCTATCGGGACCCACCAGGTGTCCCGTGCCGACGATGACGAGATAATCCTGGCTTGCATGCAGCAGCCCTTCGATCTTCGGCAACCAGCGACGGTTGCGGGCGACGAGCAGCGAGTCGTAGAGCCGCGGTGCAGCGCCGAACTCGTGCGCGATCTCGGTCGCGAACCAGCGGCTGTCCCCGTGTTGCCAGGCTGCGACCATCGCATCGAGTTCGGTCGGCAGTTCCGCGGCGTCCGCGAGGCTCGACAGCAGGTAGTCGGTTTGCAGATCCATGGGCATCCCGGCGAGCACCGCGAGTTGATCGGCCACGGTTTCCAGTCCGGTGACCGGTTTGTGGTCGGCGCGTGCGCGCGCGAGGAAATAAGTCTCGACACCGGATTGCGATTCGAAACCGAGCTGCGCCAACTGCAGTTCCGTGATCATCTCCGCGACGAACCACGGCGCGTAGCCTGCGTACGGGGACAAATCCACTTGCAGACGCTTCGCATCGGCAAGCGCCCGGGCGTAGGCCGTTGCTCCCATGACTCGTTGCAGGCTCAGCCCCTGCCCAAGCTGGGCGCTCGCGAGCATGTCGGCTTGGACCTTGCCGACGTCGAGTTCGTCGAGGTCGATTTCCATGACGACGCTCTGCGAACGGGTGTAGGCCTCGAGCAGCGGGGCTGCCAGCGGGTAGTCCGTGGGCCGCAGAACGTGGATGGAGCCGAGCAAGTACACCGTGTTGCGTTCGCCATGCACCTCCCATAAAAAGTGCAACGGTTCCGCCGCGCGCGCAGCCGGCCCGAGGAGCCAGAAAAACAGCAGCAGCGCCGCCGCCGCGCGCACCTCAGGCGGACGCCAGCTTTTGCGCCGGCGCGGCCTCGATCCAGTGCAGCCGGGTGTCGATGCGGCCGTCTGCATGCAACTCGAAATGCCGGAAGGCGGGCGGCCGGTGATCTAGCGCGTAGCCGTCGCTGCCAGGCAGGAACTGCGCGCCGGTCGACGGCGTCGCGATCAGACGGACGTCGCCGCGACTGCCGTCGTGTTCTTGGTGGACGTGCCCCCAGACGACCGCCCGCACGTGGCGGTACTT
>Ga0209208_10000121_pt1 | contig 80547 bp, 67 predicted proteins | sample S1TSphfallax_3_FD_187694 | JGI IMG/M metagenome (GOLD analysis project Ga0209208, IMG submission 187694) | Host-associated microbial communities from peat moss isolated from Minnesota, USA - S1T2_Fd - Sphagnum fallax MG (SPAdes) (version 2) | ecosystem: Host-associated > Plants > Peat moss >... | reverse complement strand
CCCTCCTCCTGCTGGATACCCCCTACATCACGCTGGCTAACATCGAAGCCATGCTCGCCGCCCTCCCCCAGGAAACCAACACCGAAACCACCACCAATACCAACACCGAAACCAACACCGAAACCCGCCCCAAAGCCCCCACCCGCAAACCCGCCCACCTCTCATCCATCCCACTCCGCCACAAACCCAAAGCCCCCCGCCTCCCCGGCGCCTGGCTCCTCTCCCCCCGCCGCGCGCGAACCCCACCCCCAACCCCCAACCCACCCGACGGGTAAGCCCCTCAAACACCCGGCGCCGCGCCGGCACGTGCGCCGCCATCCCCCCGCACCCCGGGGGCGAACCTCGCCACCCCTAACCACCATAAAAAATCGTCGCGCCCATCTCCCGCAAATGCAAAACCATCTCGTCCGGCCGGTTATGCGGCGGCAAACGCACATGCGCCTCCGTCACCTCCGCCATCAGCGGATGGTGGTCGCCAAACGCAATCACCGCCCGAACACTGCACTCCAAAACCGCCACCGCATTATGCAACAGCGGCAAACCAGACCCCGATCGCGAAAACCCCCAGCCGGATAGCGTATCCCCCTCCAACACCGCCGGCCGGGTCTGAAACGCAAACGCCTCGCCCGCATCATCCTTCCCCAGCATGTGCAGCGCCAGCCGGTTCGTCGCCCTTATCGCCGCATACGCCGCCCCCTCCGCCGGCAACGCCACCATCACCAGCGGCGGCTCAAACGATGTCTGCGTCACCCAATGCGCCGTGGTCGCAACCACCCCCCCCGCCGCATCCAGCGCCGTCACCACATGCACCCCATACGGAATCATCCGCAGCGCAAACCGCCGCTTAACAAGATCCATCCGCAGCCCAATACCCGTAGCCCGCATGAAATGCGGGGATCGCGCGGCGCCGAAACAAGAAAGAGTCTTCTTTTTTGAAAAAAAGAAGCAAAAAACTTTTACCTATCAGAGTCCCTCGAACAAGGCAGTGGAGATGTAGCGTTCGGCGAACGAGGGGATGATCGTCACGATCCGCTTGCCCGCCATCTCCGGCCGCGCCGCCAGCCGCAGCGTCGCCGCCAGCGCGGAGCCGGAGGATATCCCGCCAGGTATCCCCTCCAGCCGCGCCAGCCGCCGCGCAGTGGCAAAACTCTCCTCGTTGCTCACCTGAATAATCTCGTCGATCAGCCCGGTATCCAAAATCGCCGGCACGAAACCCGCGCCGATCCCCTGCAAAGGATGCGGCCCCGGCTCCCCGCCCGAAAGCACGTGGCTCGCCTCCGGCTCCACCGCCACCATCCGGATCGCCGGATTGCGCCCCTTCAGCACCTGCCCGATCCCGGTCAGCGTGCCGCCGGTGCCAATGCCGCTCACCACCGCATCCACCTGGCCCGCCGTATCGTGCCAGATCTCCTCCGCCGTCGTCTGCCGGTGGATCGCCGGATTGGCCGCATTGCCGAACTGGTTGGGGCTGACCGACCCCGGATACATATGCATCAGCTCCTCGGCCCGCGCGATCGCCCCCTTCATCCCCGCCGCCCGCGGCGTCAGCTCCAGTTGCGCGCCCAGAAAAGCCAGCATCTTCCGCCGCTCGATCGAAACGCTCTCCGGCATCGTCAGGATCAGCCGGTAACCCCGGCTCGCGCACATGAACGCCAGCCCAATCCCCGTGTTGCCCGATGTCGGCTCGATGATCACCGTCTCCGGCCCGATCCGCCCCGCCTCCTCCAGCGCCAGGATCATGTTCACCCCGATCCGGTCCTTCACGCTGCTGGTCGGGTTGAAGAACTCCAGCTTCAGGCAAATGTCCGCCTTGATGCCATCCTGCGCGGTGATGCGCGGGATCCGCACCAGCGGCGTGTTGCCGATGGTCTCGGCGATGCTGTCATAGATCCGGCCGCGCAGCGGCGGATCCAAGCGCAGTTTCGCGGGGGCCGGGGCGTGCGTATCCATGGCGGGTTTCCTTTGTATGTAAGAACCGGTATGTGGCGGCAGGGATTAGCTGGCGGTTTCTGAATGCTTTCGCCAAACTGACCGCCATGTCCAGGCGCCACTTCGACGTCACGCCAGAGCTGATGTTGCGTGCCTATAGGGCAGGCCTTTTTCCCATGGCCGAAACCCGCCGCGGCGACAGGCTTTATTGGCTCGATCCGGAGCAGCGCGGCATCCTGCCGCTCAACGCCTTCCATCTGCCCCGCCGCCTCGCCCGCACTGTCCACTCCGGCGGCTTCGAGATCACCTCCGACCGTGACTTCGGGCGCATCATCGCCGGCTGTGCCGCCCCGGCCGAGGGGCGGGAGGATACCTGGATCAACCGCGACATCGAGCGCCTCTTTACCGCGCTGCACGCACTCGGCCACGCCCACAGCCTGGAGGCCTGGCAGGATGGCGTGCTCGTCGGTGGCCTCTACGGCGTGGTCCTCGGCGGCGCCTTCTTCGGCGAAAGCATGTTCAGCGTCGCCCGCGATGCCTCCAAGGTCGCCCTCGTCCATCTCGTCGCCCGCCTCCGTCTGGGCGGCTTCACTCTGCTGGATACCCAGTTCGTCACCTCCCATCTCACCCGCTTCGGCGCCATCGAGGTGCCCCGCGACACCTACAAATCCCTTCTGGAAAAAGCCGCCTCTGTCCCCGCCCGCTGGCTCGCCGATCCCCCGCCTGCCCAGGTCGAATCGGAAATCGCCCGCCTGCGCCACCTCCCGCCCGTGCAGCCCACCTCTTGACCACACCCGGTCTCCGCCGCACCTCACCCCAATGAACCGCTTCCCCATCATCCCCGCGCTCTGTGCAGCATTCCTGGCACTGCCCGCGCGCGCGGCCATTCCCCGCCTGGTCCCGCTGCACGATGTCACCATCGTCTACACCGTCCATCCTCGCGACCACGCGCCGCTGGCCGTGCACGTCAGCATCCTGGGCGGCGGCACCAAACTGCGCATCACCAGCGAGGATCTGCCCACCGCCTTCCTGGTCGACCGCCCTTCCGAAACCGCCACCATCCTGCTGCCCATGCTCAAACTCTACGCAACCGTCGGCATCGGCCCGTTCGATCCCCAGCAAACCATCCTCAAGCGCGCCCGTTTCGAACGCCACGGCCAGGAACATTTCGCCGGCCATGCCTGCACCGATTGGACCGCCATCTCCCCCAACGGCCAGGCCAGCGCCTGCATCACCGATGATGGCGTAATCCTGCGCGGCACCGCCGAGGACCGGCACGGCCTGCTCGGCATGGTCCAGGCGGATCACGTTGACTATGGCGGCCTCTCGCCGGAGCTGTTCCGCCGGCCGCCCGGCTACCGCAATGCCGGCGCCCTCCCGGTGGACGGGCTCGCCGGCGGCCGGCCATGAACCATCGCGCCCCCGCCGCCGCCGCACTCGCCATACTGCTCGCCGCAGCCGACACGCCGCCCCCGCTCCAGCCGCTGCGCGACGTGGACATCACCTACAAAGTGCCCGTCCCCGGGCCCGGCAACGCCGCCCTGCTGCAACGCCTGCGGTTCTCGGCCGCACGGCACGAACAGCGCGTGGACCTGCCCACTTCCGGCAACTGGATGGTGCTGGATCTCGCCAACCACCGCATGCAGATGGTGCGCGACGATACCAGGCAGGTTCTCAACCTGCCCGCCCCGCTCGCCGCCACCCAGCCCAACGCCGGCGCCGGCTTCACCCGCCTCGGCCCCGATCACGTCGCCGGCCTGGCCTGCACCCAATGGCGCACGATCGACACGCGCGGCATGGAAACCATCGCCTGCTACACCGACGACGGCGTGCTGCTCCGCGCCACCGCCGGCCCGCGCGTGTTGCTGGAAGCGGTCAGCGTCAGCTATGCTTCGCAGCCAGTTGACGTATTTCAAATACCGGCCAACTATATCGAGCAGAAGACAAACAGGTAAGGAAGACTGTTCTTTTTTGAAAAAAAGAACCAAAAACTTTTAACTATCGCGTACGCTTCCGGCCAGTCCGCGACAGCACAGGCAAAAGTTTTTTGCTTCTTTTTTTCAAAAAAGAAGACCCTACCTTGCCTTGCACACCAGCCAGTTCATCAACCTAGGCCTGTTCTCGCACACCGCCGCCCACCTGTCCCTGTCGCTAAACCGCGCCAGCATGGGGAACGCGCAAGGGTCGCGCCCCCCCGCGTAGACCACCTCGATCACATGCGTGCGCCACAGGCTGGCGAACACCGCCGGCGTGCAGCCCGGATCGGCGAAATCGTGGCATTCGATCACCAGGTCGCTGTGCCGCAGCGCTGCCGCCACGCCCTGGGTGGCGAACAAAGCTGTTTCGAACCCCTCGCAGTCGCAGATCACCAGCAGGCGGCCGTGCGCGTCGGCAAGGGCTGCCACATCATCCGCAACGCAGGCGCCGTGCACATGCACCCGGTCCGCCACGCCGTTCGCCTCGGCATTGTGCCGGATCACCGCATGCTCGCGCGGATCGGCCTCGAACGCATGCACCGGCACGTCGGGGCAGCGCAGCGCCAGGCCGATCGCGTAATATCCCTCGCCGGCGCCGATATTCACGATAGCCCCGATCTCGCCCTCGGCCAGCCGCGCGATGGACGCCTGCAATTCCTGCTCATACACGCCGAGCAGCTTTGGTGTGATGTCGCCGTCCGACCAGAACCCTTCCGCCAGCACGCGCATGCCTCGGAACAGACCCGCCTGCACCCGCCCGCCGGTGCGCTGCTGGACATAGGCGTTGATGTGCTGGCGTTCCATCGTGCCGGCATAGGGGGGCGACCCGCCTCCCGCCGCGGCTGCGGCCGGCCCCGTCAGCGCCGCCATATACCGCTGCATGCAGGCCAGCTTCGGGGTCGTATAGCCTACGCCGCCAGGGAAATGCACCAGCCCGCGCCGGTCATCCAGCGCCGGCACCGTATCCAGCCTGCCCAGGTGATTGCGCAGGTATTTCCGCAGGCTGCCGATTTCGATGTCGCCCGACTTGTTCAGCACGTAGTTCGCGCCCGGCTGATCATAGGCCGGCAACACGCGCGTGCCATGGCAGCGGCAGAACGCCTCGGTTGTTTCGATGATCGCCCGGAACCCCGCGCGCAGCATAAAAGCGGAGGGCGCGCCCAGCACGCCGGTTGAAAAACTGCCCCTCAGCCGTGCCCCGGCGCTGCGCGCATCCTCCCGAAAGAAAGGCGCGCCCCAATAGCCGGCCTCCGCCAGCAGATCCCCCTCCGCCAGCGCCATCGGCTTGGATGCCACCGCCACCTCGCGCAACAGCGGCAGAATGGTAGTGTCGCAGATCACGTCGGTATCCAGGTACAGCACGGGGCCGAAGCCGGCCGGGTCCACCATGTCGCACAGCCGGTAGCGCGCCAGGGTGAAATCCAGAACGTCGCTGGCGGGAACGCAATGAAAGCGTATTCGTGCCAGCAGCCAGCCGGGCAGGGCGCTCAGGCTCGCGCGGCTCTCCTCATTGCCCACCACCAGCACATCGCCGTCATAGGCGCCAAGTGTGAACAGTGAGTCCAGCGCCAGTTGCAACAACTGGAAGATCTCGTCCGGCCCGAAGGCGCAAAAATACACCAGCGGCCGCCACAGCCGCAGGTACTCGATCTTCCAGCCATCGTATACCAGGCGGAACGCAGCCACCGGCGGCAGCCAGGCCTGCCCGCTCAACGACAGGTCGGCAATATCGGCATAGCGGCAGATCATGTCGCCCACGCGCAGGCCGCCATCCCCCGTGTGGGTGATCGAGCCAGGGTCGATGATCTGGGCGGTGGAAAGGCTGATCCACGCGCCCCCCGCCAGGCGGGAAATGCCGGCCAGTATATCGGGCGCCACGGTGAACACGCGCAGAGCGAAGCCCGGCTCGTGCGGCCCGGATTGTCCCTCCAGCGTCAGATCGTCCACCGATTCGAGCCGCAGCCAGCTTGCCGCCAGGAGCAGCGCGTGATCCCCCTGAGGCTCCAGCGACACATCCACCAGCCTGTCCCACGGCGTATCAGCCGCCTCCGCCGGGAGGCGGCGGAAGACGGCTCCCCCCTCCGTCATCAGCGTGCGCGGCGATGTTTCGATCGGGCCGTGCAACAGCCGGCCCGAATCCTCGGCATAGAAGATCAGCCGGCCCGGCCCGGCCAGGAGAAACTGCATGGCCCACCTCGCGCTGCGTGGCGCCCATAAGCCATGAAACGGGTGAAGGTGGCGTTAGCGCGCGCAACCGAAGCGGTCCGCGAACCGCTGCGGTCGCCAAGGCCGTGCTGTTTGCCCTAGGATACGTGCGCGGGGGGCGTGATCTTGGTGAAGGTGCCGAGTTCGCACACGCTATGGAAGGTGTTCGTTCTGAAGGTCATCAGGTTGGAGCAGATGGTGTCCGACCCGGGATCCGTCGGGCTGTAGGTGAAGCCGCGATCATCCAGCTTCAGGCCGAAGCAGGGAAAGGGCAGGGTGTTCTTCCACACCGTGCGGTCGCGCATGTAGAACAGGATCGTGCTGTCGTCCTGGATGTGGGTGTGGTCGATATTGTAGGCGGGGATGCACACGGGGGCGGCGTTGGCGTTTTCCACGCTGCCCGGCTGGTGGGTGCAGGCGGTCACCAGCAGTAACCCGAGGATGCAGCGCTTCATGGCACTCTCCAGATTCGACATGTTCAAGGCCCGATCCTGGCCCGGCCCGCAAGGCATCGTTTAGCGCGGGCCAGGTTTCAATACACGTCTCGTAATGAAACCGAGCTTTTCACCGGCAGCGTGGGGCTGTATCCCCCGGGGTTTCAACGGTTGGGTTGTCCATGCTGGTTCCCGTGCGGCGCGCCTTGATTTCGGTCTCCGACAAGAGCGGCCTGGCTGAACTGGGGCTGGCGCTGGCGGCGCTGGGGGTGGAGATCCTCTCCACCGGCGGCTCGGCCCGGGCGCTGCGCGCGGCGGGCGTGGCCGTGACAGACGTTTCCGCCCATACGGGGTTTCCGGAAATCCTCGATGGCCGGGTCAAGACGCTGGTGCCCCAGATCCATGGCGGCATCCTGGGCCGGCGGGATCTGGCGGAGCATGTGGCGCAGATGGCGGCGCACGGCATCGCGCCCATCGATCTCGTGGTGGTCAATCTCTACCCGTTCGAGGCGACGGTCGCGGCCGGTGCCGATCCCCAGGCTTGCGTGGAGACTATCGACATCGGCGGCCCCGCACTGATCCGGGCCGCGGCCAAGAACCACGATTTCGTGGCCGTGCTGACGGACCCGGCGCAATATGAGGGGCTGATCGGCGCGTTGCGCGAGCAGGGCGGCACCGGCCTTGCGTTGCGCCGGCGCCTGGCCGCGGCGGCGTATGCGCGCACCGCCGCGTATGATGCGGCCATTGCCGCCTGGTTCGCGGCTCAGGCGGGCGAGGCGATGCCGGAGCGCATGATCGTGGCGGGCCGCCGCCGCCAGGCCCTGCGCTACGGCGAGAACCCGCACCAGCAGGCGGCGCTGTACGTGACGGATACGCGGCCGGGCGTGGCGCAGGCGACGCAGGTGCAGGGCCGCGAACTCTCCTACAACAACATCAACGATACCGATGCGGCCTTCGAGTGCGTGGCCGAATTCGCGCAACCCGCTGTGGTGATCGTCAAGCATGCCAACCCCTGCGGCGTGGCGGTGGCCGGTGATCTGGCGTCGGCCTGGGCGCTCGCGCTGCGCTGCGATCCTATCTCCGCCTTCGGCGGCATCGTGGCGGTGAACCGCACGCTGGACGGTCCGGCGGCCGAGGCGATGGCGGAGATTTTCACCGAGGTGATCGTGGCCCCGTATGCGACGCCGGCGGCGCGGGAGGTCTTGGCCAGAAAGAAGACCCTTCGCCTGCTGCTGACCGGGGCCATGCCGGACCCCGCAGCGCCGGGGATTGGGCTGCGCGGCATCGCCGGCGGATTGCTGGTCCAGAGCCGCGATTGCGGGCGTATCACGCGCGCCGACCTGGTGGTGGCGACGCGCCGCGCGCCCACCGAGGCGGAGATCGCCGATCTGCTGTTCGCCTTCACGGTATGCAAGCATGTGAAGAGCAATGCGATCGTTTATGCCAAGGACGGCGCCACGGTGGGTATCGGCGCGGGGCAGATGAGCCGGGTGGATTCGGCGCGCATCGCCGGCTGGAAAAGCCAGGCGGCGGCGGCGGCGGCGGGGTGCGCCGAGCCACTGGCACAGGGCGCCGTGGTCGCCTCCGATGCGTTCTTTCCCTTCGCCGACGGGCTGGAGGCGGCCGTGGCGGCGGGCGCCACCGCCGTGATCCAGCCGGGCGGGTCGATACGCGATGCGGAGGTTGTGGCGGCGGCGGACCGCGCCGGGATCGCGATGGTGATGACCGGGATGCGGCATTTCCGGCATTAAGGAAGCAAGGCCTTCTTTTTTGAAAAAAAGAAGCAAAAAACTTTTATCTATTGCGCGCGCTTCCGGCGGGTCCGCGACAGCACAATCAAAAGTCTTTTGCTTCTTTTCTTCAGAAAAGAAGACCTTTCTTGCTTTAGCCTGCGCGTCAATCGGACCAGTTGGAATACTTCTCGCACGTCTTGTTGGCGGCAGCACCCTTCGTCGTCTCGGAGAATTTCGCCAGATCGCCTTTGAAATCGTCCGGCGTCTCGTTCCACATGCAGGTGCAGAACGCTTCCACCTTGGATTGTCCCGCGATCGGGCTGGCGTCGGAGCCGCCTTCGTATCGCTTCGCCGAGGTGGCCTGGCATTGGAGATACACGGGATCGCCCTTTGGCACCGTGTTGTAGGTATCATCGGCCGAGGCGGTGCCGGCGGCACAGAGCGCAAGTCCGATCAGGGCGGCGAGCGGGCGTATCCTCATGGGGGTTGGTTCCTTTCGGTGCTGGCCGGTTAACCGCGCCGGCGACGCGGGGCAGGCGAGGGGAGCGTGCCGGTTGCCACGTATCTCAGGCAGCTTCGGAATCTACGCGTACTCAGAGTGTTGATTGCCTGGGTTTCAGCAAATGCGAGGCATTTGCATTATTGCACGGACAGCTTGACTGATCCCGATATTCTCTTAGATCACGGATCATGCGTGATTTCACTTCCCTGACCGAGCGCGAGATCCTGGCTCTGGCGATCGGCGCGGAGGAGGAGGACGGCCGTATCTACGCCGATTTCGCCGAGCGGCTGCGCGAGGAGTTCCCTGACAGCGCCAAGATATTTCTCGACATGTCGGCGGAGGAGAACGACCATCGTCGCAGCCTGATCGATCTGTATGCGGAAAAATTCGGCCAGCATATTCCGCTGATCCGGCGCCAGGATGTGCGCGGCTTCGCGCCCGGCCGCACCTTCTGGCACCTGCCGCGGCTGAGGATAGAGTTGGTGCGCAAGATCGCGCGTGACATGGAGGTGCAGAGCGGCCGGTTCTACCGTGCCGCCGCCGCCCGCAGCACGGATGCCGCCATCCGCAAGCTGCTGGGCGATCTCGCGGCCGTGGAGGAGGGCCACGAGCGCCGGGCCGGCCATATCGAGGAAAGGCATCTCTCGGGCGGCCGGCGGGAAGCCGAGGATGACGGCGCGCGGCGCCGCTTTGTGCTGCAGATCGTGCAGCCAGGCCTGGTGGGGCTGATGGACGGGTCGGTTTCCACGCTGGCGCCGGTTTTCGCGGCGGCGTTTGCCACCCATCAATCGTGGAATGCGTTTCTGGTCGGGCTGGCCGCCTCCATCGGCGCCGGCATTTCGATGGGCTTCGCGGAGGCCTTGTCGGATGACGGCAAGATCTCCGGCCGCGGCACCCCCATCATCCGCGGGCTGATCACCGGTGCGATGACCACGCTTGGCGGCATTGGCCACACGCTTCCGTATCTGATCGAGGCGTTCTGGACGGCGACGATCGTGGCCGGGGTGGTTGTGGCGGTGGAGCTGGCGGTGATTTCGTGGATACGCTGGCGGTATATGGAGAGCAACCTGGTCAGCGCCGCCTTCCAGGTGATGTTCGGTGGCGCGCTGGTTCTCGCCTGCGGGATTCTGATCGGCAGTGTCTGACCCGGCGGCCTGACCGGCCGGCCAAGCCGGATGAAGCTGCCTTCAGGGTATGTTCATCGGTGCGGCCTAACCTTCTCAGCCAGCGACGGCGCCGATGGCCGGGCAGAGGAGGCGGGGATTGTCTGGGGTGTCGACAGAATTGGATATTGCCACGCGGTTGCGGTTCTTGCGGATCGACAGCGACTCACGGGCTGCGCTGGGGGCCTTCTTGCCGGCTTTGCAGAAGGAACTGCCCGGCATGCTGTCAGCGTTTTATGGCCATATGCGGGATTTTCCGGACATGATGGCCATGTTCCGCAAGCCCGGCACGCTGGAGCATGCCAAGGCGGCGCAGGAAGCGCACTGGCAGAAACTCTTCTCCGGCCGCTTCGATGATGCCTATCTCGCCTCGGCGCAGCAGATCGGCAGGACCCATGCGCGCATCGGGCTGGAGCCACGGCATTACCTGGGTGGCTATGCGCTTGTGGCCGGCATGCTGGCGGATGCGGCAGTCCGCTCGGCGGGCGGCAGGTGGCAGGGCAGGAAAACCCGGGCGAAGACAGCACGGCTTCTCTCGGCCGTGAACGCCGCCGTGTTCCTGGACGTGGACCTTGTTGTGGCCATCTACCAGCAGGAAACCAAGACCGCGGAGATGGAGAAACGGCATCGCCTGGCGGACGATTTCCAGAGCAAGATGGGGCAGCTGGTGGCGGTGTTGTCCGAATCCAGCAAGGGGCTGGAGGGAACGGCGCAATCGATGGCGACCACCGCCGACACCACCACCGGGCAGGCGGCAACCGTGGCGGCGGCGGCCGAGGAAGCCAGCGCCAGCGTGCAGACGGTGGCAGCCTCCGCGGAGGAACTGACGGCCTCGATCCGCGAGATCAGCCAGCAGGTGACCCAATCGGCGCAGATCGCCGGTCAGGCCGTGGCCGAAGCACGGCGCACCGACGGGATCGTGCGCGCGCTCGCCGAAGGGGCGGACAAGATCGGCAAGGTGGTGGATCTGATCACCAATATCGCCGGCCAGACGAATCTTCTGGCCCTGAACGCGACAATCGAGGCCGCGCGCGCCGGCGAGGCCGGGCGTGGCTTCGCGGTGGTCGCGAGCGAAGTGAAAAGCCTCGCCCAGCAGACCGCGCAAGCCACCGAGGAGATCGGCGCACAGATCGCCCAGGTTCAGCGCGCGACCGGCGATGCCGTGGACGCGATCAAGGGGATCACCGCCACGATTGAAGGCGTGAGCAGCATCGCCTCCACCATTGCCGCGGCGGTAGAGGAGCAGGGTGCCGCAACGGCGGAGATCGCGCGCAATGTGCAGCAGGTCTCCCAGAGCACGCAGGAAGTGACCACGACCATCACGGGCGTGAGCAGGGCGGCGCAGGAGGCGGGGGTTGCCGTCACGCATGTGCTGGGTGGCGCCAGCGATGTGTTCAACCAGGCCGAACGGTTGAACGCCGAAATGCAGAGTTTCATCGCCACGCTACAGGCCGCCTGATCCGCCGGCACTTGCGTCGTTAGGCGTGGCCGGCCGACACTCCGCCGCGCAATGGCGGGGGCGGGTGATGCGGCTTGTGGGGATGTGGGCTGGGTCGGTGTGTGCGTTGCTGGTGGCGTGGCAGGCGCAGGCGCTGACGCCAGGGGCGCAACCGCCGGCCAGATACAAGGCCATGGCGCGGGAGATCCTGGCGCAACTGGTCGGTATCGATTCGACGCACGCGCATGGCTCGCTGGCCGCCGCACGCGCCATAGAGGCGCGGGTGCTGGCGGCCGGCTTCGCGCGCCAGGATGTGCAGGTGCTGGCGCCGGCGGATCACCCCACCAAGGGCAATGTGGTGATCCGGCTGCACGGGCGCGGCCTGGCCAGGCCGCTGCTGTTCATCGGCCACCTGGACGTGGTGGAGGTGGATCCCCTCGCCTGGCACACCGATCCGTTCCGGCTGGTGGAGAAGGACGGGTATTTCTACGGCCGCGGCACCGAGGACATGAAGGGCGAGGATGCAGTGCTGCTGACGGCACTGATCCGGCTGAAGCAGGAAGGTTTTGTGCCGGACCGCGACATCATCGTGGCGTTCACCGCGGATGAGGAAGCGGGCGGCGATGCCGATGGGGTGGAGTGGCTGTTCGCGCATCATCGCGACCTTGTGGACAGCGCCATGGTGCTGAACGTGGACGACAGCGGCGGCCGGATCCGCGACGGCAAGCGGGTGTATATCGGTGTGGAAACGAGCGAGAAGCTTTATGCCACCTACGAGTTTTCGACAGCCGATCGCGGCGGCCACAGTTCCCTCCCGCGGCCGGATAATGCGATTTATGAACTGACGGCCGCTTTGGGCAAGCTGGCCGCGTTTGAGTTTCCCGCGCGGACGACGGCGACGACGCGCGCCTATTTCGCTGCCCTGTCGAAATTGCGGGCGGGGCAGGAGCGGGCAGACCTGCTGGCGGTGGCGCGGCTTGTGCCGGATGCGGCCGCGGCCGCGCGGCTGAGCCGGGACCCGGAATGGAACGCGCTGCTGCGCACGACATGCGTGGCGACCATGATCGATGGCGGCCAGGGCGAAAGCGCATTGCCCAACCGCGCACATGCCGTGATCCAGTGCCGGTTGCTGCCCGGCGAAACCCCGGAGCAGACATTCGCCACGCTGACGCGCGTGGTGGGCGATCCGGGCGTGAAGATCGTTACGGATGGTCCGATCGATCCAAGCCCGGAGACGCCGCCGACGCCGGCGATCCTCGCGCGCTACACGACGGCGGCGGATAGGGTGTGGCCCGGCAGCGTGGTGATCCCGGAGATGGCGGCCGGCGCCTCCGATTCCGTCTATGCGCGGCTGGCCGGCGAGCCGAGCTACCTCTCATCGACGATCTTCATCGAGGACAGCCGGGCCCATGCGCGTGACGAACGGGTGCTGACGCAGGCGTTCGATGAGGCGGGGGAATACGGGTATCAGATGGTGAAGGTGATGAGCGGAAAGTAAGGAAGGTCTTCTTTTTTGAAAAAAAGAAGCAAAAAACTTTTATCTATTGGACCCGACACGCCAGCCCCACCCGACACACCAACACGTAAAACTTTTGGGTGTAGCTCAGTTTGAATTTCGGCTCCGCAATACAGAAACTCTGGACTCTCGCTCACTCATTCGTCAACCGAAAACTCTGGACTCTCGCTCACGCGCTCGTTAATCAGATGTTTAACGGTTTTGAACGGACGAGTATGATGCGCGCCTTGCTAATAGTTGGCGTGCTAGCTTTTGGGTTGGTGGGCGCGATGCGCGCGGATGCGGCGCCAATCACCTACAGCTTCTCATCCGACGCTTCGTTCGTGCACGACGGCTACGTCGAACAAATTACCGGTCAGTTCACCTTTGATCTGGCGACCGGCCAGGAAACGAACCTCCAGTTCACCGTAAGCGGTCCTGACTTCGTCAGTGACACCTATACCGCTACATCGGACGGCTACACGGGTAACACCAACACGATCTCGGCCAACGGCACGATGAACGACGCTCTGGGGATGTATTTTGCAGGCCCGCTGGATGGCACGAGCGATGCGATTACGCTGGTCGTATTTGAGAATACGGCATTTGGCGCGGCTTACGATTACACCCAGCAAGTCACCGGACAGGTCAACCCAGCCGCAGTACCGGAACCCGCATCCCTCACCATGCTGGGCATGGGTGTGGCCGGGATCGCGGCGGTGCGGCGGCGGCGGGTGGTCTAGCGTAGGCTAGACGTGAGGCGGCTAGCGCCGCCTTCGCCCGCGCCTTGTGAGGCCCGCGTTTCTACGCCGGCTCGGCCCGGGCACCAATCAGCGCCACCCCGTCTTCCATGCTCCACAGCGTCTTGGACAGGCGCGCCAAACTGATGCACGACCAAAGTTTTTTGGTTCTTTTTTTCAAAAAAGAACACGTCCTATCTTCTCTCTCACCGGCGGCTCCAACGCCTCCAGAACCAGACGCAATTGCCGCCGCGTGGCATAGAGCTGATCGAGCAACGATAGCACCAGCGGCACGGTCGGCTCCTCCACCTCCAGGTCCTGGTGCAGTTCGAAGATCAGGCGGATTCGGGCGACGTCGATATCGCGGAAGGCGGGTTCGCCGGCGCGCTGGTCCGGGCGCACCCAATCCTGTGCCAGCCAATGGCGCAGATCGGCCTCGCTGAGGCCGGGGATGGTTTCGCATACCGTTTGCAGCGTGATCATGCCGCCTCGCTCATATGCTGCCGTGGGTCGATCGGATGCCGGTCGTAGAAATCCTTCAGCGCCGCTTCCAGCGCGGCGTCGGGTGTTCCTAGCACGACCTTGAGGGTGACATACAGATCGCCGGCGGGTCGGCCCGCATGGGCCGGGATGCCGCGGCCGCGCAGGCGGAGCTGGCGGCCGGCGTCGGAATGGCGGGGGATGGAGAGGTTCACCGGGCCGGTGAGCGTGGGCACGGGCACTTTGGCGCCCAGGGCGGCTTCGGCGGCCGTGACGGGCAGATCGAGCAGGATGTTGTCGCCGTCGCGCACGAAATAGGGGTGGGGCATGATGTCCACCTCGATCAGCGCGTCGCCGGCGGGGCCGCCGTTCCAGCCGGCGTCACCCTGTCCGCGCAGGCGCAGCACCTGGCCGTTGTCCAGGCCTGGCGGTATCGTCACGTCGAGGGTGCGGCCGTCGGGCAAAGTGAGGCGGCGGGATGCGCCGGCGGCGGCCTCGATGAACGTGACGGAAAGCTGGTAGCGCTGGTCCTGGCCGCGCATGCGCTGGTCCCCTGTCTGGCCGCCGAAGCCAGGGCTGAACCCGCCGGCCTGGCCACCGCGGAAGAGGTCCGCGAAGATATCATGGAAGGCGGCCGTGTCCGCGCCGCCCTGGCCCGCGCCGCGGTAACGCGCGCCCTGCTCGGTTTCCGCGTAGCCCTTGTAGAAGCGCCGCTCCTGCGGGCGTTCCTGGCCCGTGGCATCGATTTCGCCGCGATCGAACCGGGCGCGCTTTTCAGGATCCTCCAGCAGGTCATGTGCCGCGCTGATGGACTTGAACCGTTCCTCGGCGCGGGCGTCCCCGGGATTGAGGTCGGGGTGATGCTTCTTGGCCAGCTTCAGATAGGCGGATTTTATCTGCGCTGCGGTGGCATCACGTTTGACGCCAAGGGTTTCATACGGGTCGACGGGCATAACAGCGCATATGGGAAGCTCGGCGTGGTTTTGGAATAAGGTGCGAACGTGGGAGCCGTTCCCTAAGGGGCGACGACCTTGTCACGCCCCGTCTGCTTGGCTTCGTAAAGCCGGCGGTCGGCCAGGGCGAGAACCGCATCGCGGGAGGCAGCCTCGTGCGAGGCGGCGACGCCGATGCTGAGCGTGACCCGCAGGCCGGGGTGCAGGCGCGACCAGTCGTGGTGGCGGACATCGGCGCAGACGCGCGTGCAAATGGCGGCCGAGGTTGCCACGTCGGCGCCGCGCAGCAGCAGCGCGAATTCGTCGCCGCCGAAGCGGACGACAAGATCCTCGGCCCGGGCGGCGCGGGTGAGAAGCATGGCGACTTCGCGCAGGGTGGCATCACCGATGGGATGGGTGAAGCTGTCGTTGACCTGCTTGAAGCAGTCCACATCGATCATGGCGATGGCATAGGTCTGGCCGCCGGCGAGTTGTTCGACGAAGGCGAGATCGAGGCCGCGGCGGTTTGGCAGGCCGGTGAGCGGGTCCTCCATGCTGGCGCGGAGCAGGCGCTCGGTTTCGAGGGCGAGCACGCGGTTGGTGGCGGTCAGTTCGGCGGCCTGATCGAGCGCCGCCTTCACCGAGGCGCGCAGGCGCTCGGCCTCCCATTCCAAAGTGTAGAGCCGGGCGCGGCGCTGGGCGGCGTGTGAGGCCTGACGGACATAGAGGTCGTGGAAGCTGCGATAAGCCTCGAGCGCGCTGGCGTAATCGCCGCGGCGGGCGTGGATATCGGAGAGGGCCTGGTGGCAGGGTATGGCTACCTCCAGATCGTTGGAGGACGCAGCCGCGCTCTTGCATTCGAGCAGGGCGTCGATGGCTTCGTCCAGCCGGTTCTGGGCAGCGCGGGTGGAGCCGAGCATGTGCAGATAGATGGCACGGCAGCGGCCGGTAGGTTCGCCGGCGGCGTGGTGGAAGCCGTCCAGCACCTGTTCAGCGGTGGTGGTGTCGCCGATGTGCAGGCTGTATTCGGCGATGTTGCACAAAGCCAGGCGTTCCAGCCAGCCATCGCCATCGCAGCGGGCCAGGGCCAGCGCCTCCCGCGTGAGGGCGATCGCGTCCTGGATCACCGCGAGGAAGGCGGGCGTTTGCCTGTCCTGCTGGCGCGTCGCCTCCTTGAGCGCGAGCTCCACGCGGATGCCGGCCAGGTTGATCAGGGGGCGCTTGAGGCGCGGCTGATGCAGGCGGCTGAGTTCCTCGGCACGCTCGGCAAAGGGGAGGGCCTGGTCGAGCTGGCGCAACAGCCACAATACGATGGCGTTGGTATCGAGGGCCAGGATGGTCTGGTTGGGGTCGCCGGAGCGTTCGGCGCGGTCCAGAGCCGCGAGGGCCTCGACGATCGCGTCCTGCTCGCCGATGGAGGCAAGAAGCCAGGCCAGGTTGTCGCCGGCGCCGGCGGCGTGGGCGAGGTCGCCCATCTGATCGAACAGGGTGCGCGCCTCACGGGCGAATCGGATGCCGTCTTCACGCAGCCCGATCATGCGGCTGGTGCCGGCGAGGCAGGATGTGGTGCCCGCGATCAGCCGTGTGTTGCCGGCGGCGCGGGCCCGGTCCAGCAAGGCGAGTGCGGCCGTATGGGCGCGGCACGGGTAGCCGGAATTGGCAAGATTGACCGCGGCTTCGAGGGCGCGCGAGTCCGGATCGGTGTCCTGCGAGAAATGGACCTGCCGCGGGCTTGCCAGCTTGGCGATCGAGGTCATGGGCGTCCCGTACGACGTCGAGGCGAGTCAGTCGGGCAGCATGAGCGTGTCGTTTGGCGGATGCAAGGAAAAATCGGGTGTGATTGAAGGAAGGTCTTCTTTTTTGAAAAAAAGAAGCAAAAAACTTTGATCTGTTGGTGCGCGTCTCGCCGGCAGCGCAAGCAACGGAGCAAACGTTTTTTGGTTCTTTTTTTCAAAAAAGAACAGTCTTTTTTTACATGCCGCCCGGATAGGCGGGGCCTCCCCCGCCTTCCGGCGTCGCCCAGTCGATGTTCTGCGTCGGGTCCTTGATGTCGCAGGTTTTGCAATGCACGCAGTTCTGCGCGTTGATCTGCAGGCGCGGGTCGCCGGCCTCCTCGCCCACCACCTCGTAGACGCCGGCGGGACAATAGCGGCTTTCCGGGCTGTGGTAGGTTTGCCAGTTCACGCCCAGCCAGCGTTCGGGGTGGCGCAGGCGCAGATGCACGGGCTGATCCTCCTCGTGGTTGGTGTTGCTGATGAACACCGAGGAGAGGCGGTCGAAGGTGAGAACGCCATCGGGTTTTGGGTACTCGATACGGGGGGCGGCCGCGGCCGGCATGAGCGTTTCGTTATCCGGGTGCGGGTGATGGAATGTCCAGGGCGCGCGGCCGCGCAGAATGAACGTCTCCAGCCCGGAATAGGCGAGGAAGCCGTAGAGGCCGAATTTGGCGAAGGCAGGGCGCAGGTTCCGCTCGCGCTTCAGCTCGGCATAGAGCCAGCTCGCCTTGAATTTGTCCGCATAGGCGGTGAGTTCGGCGGGGCGGTCCGCGGCCAGCGCCTCGGCGGCGGCTTCGGCGGCCAGCATGCCGGATTTCATGGCGCAGTGGGTGCCCTTGATCTTCGGCAGGTTGAGGAAGCCGGCGGAATCGCCGATCAGCGCGCCGCCGGGGAAGGTGAGTTTGGGGATCGACTGGAACCCGCCCTCGGAGAGTGCGCGCGCGCCGTAGCTGATACGGCGGCCGCCCTGGAAGTGCCTGGCCATGTGGGGGTGGGTTTTCAGGCGCTGCATCTCGTCGAAGGGGGAGAGCCAGGGGTTGCTGTAGTCCAGGCCGACCACGTAGCCGAAGGAGACGAGACCGTCGCCGAAATGGTAGAGCCAGGAGCCGGCATAGGTGGCGGAATCGGCGGGCCAGCCGATGGTGTGCATGATGAAGCCGGGCTTGTGGTGCTCGCGGGGGATCTCCCACAGCTCCTTGATGCCCAGGCCATAGGTTTGCGGGTCGACACCCTCGCGCAGGCTGAAGCGCTGCATCAGTTGCTTGGAGAGCGAGCCGCGGCAGCCCTCGCCGAACAGGGTGTAGGTGGCGCGAAGGTCCATGCCGGGCGCGAAGTTGGGGCCGTGTTCGCCCTGCCGGGTGATGCCCATGTCGCCGGTGGCGACACCGACGACTCGGCCATCCTCGATCAGCAGTTCGGCTGCGGCGAAGCCGGGATAGATTTCCACGCCGAGGGCTTCGGCCTGCTGGCCGAGCCAGCGGACCACATCGCCCAGGCTGACCACGAAATTGCCGTGGTTGTGCATTTGCGGCGGTGTGATGGGGGAGCGGAAGGCGCGGGTGCGGGTGAGGAAGACGAAATGGTCCTCGGTTGCCGCGGTATGCAGGGGGGCCCCGCGCTCCCGCCAGTCCGGCAGCAATTCGGCGAGTGCCCGGGGTTCGATGACGGCGCCGGAGAGGATATGCGCGCCGACTTCGCCGGCTTTTTCCACGACGCAGATGGAGGCCTCGGGGGAGAGTTGCTTGAGGCGGATGGCGGCCGCGAGGCCAGCGGGACCCGCACCGACGATGACGACGTCGAACTCCATGGCTTCACGGTCGCTCACGCTGGCTGCCTCCTGTGGGCGAATTGTTTACGTATAGGTTAGCTAGGTGCCGCTTACGAATCCATCAGCGGCATGGTGGGCGCTGTTTGCGCAATTCAGCCCTGCTTGTAAAATCGGGCGATGGACATGCTTGCGGCCCTGCGGCTGCAAATCGAGTGGGGCGCGGACGAGGCAATCGAGGCGCTGCCCATCGACCGCACGCGCGCGCGTGCTGCACCGCCGCCCCCGGCCGCGCCGCCGCCCGGGGCTTTTTTCACGCCGGGGCCAGCCTCGCGCGCCCAGGCGGTGGCGGCGGCTTGCGGCAGCCTGGCGGCGTTGCGGGCGGCCATGGCCGGTTTCACTGAATGCGCCCTGGCGACGACGGCGACCAATCTGGTGTTCGCCGACGGCAATCCGGCGGCCGGGCTTGTGCTGGTGGGTGAGGCGCCGGGGGCGGAGGAGGATGTGGCCGGGGTGCCGTTTGTGGGCGAAGCGGGAAAATTCCTCGACAGGATGTTCGCCTCCATCGGGCTGACCCGGGCGGATTTTCTGGTGACGAATCTGATTCCGTGGCGCCCGCCCGGCAACCGGCCGCCGACCGATCTGGAGGCGCAGATCGGTTTAGCTTTTCTGCGGCGGCACCTGGAACTGCTGCGCCCGCGTGTTGTGATGACGCTGGGCGCGCTGCCAGCCCGCGCGTTGACGGGCCGCGATGAGGGGATAAGGCGGCTGCGTGGCCGGTGGCAGTCGCTGAGCGTGGGCGGGATGGATGGGCCGGTAAAACTGCTGCCGATGCTGCATCCTGCGTATGTACAGCAGACCCAAGGGGCGAGAAAAGAAACATGGAGTGATCTACTGGCGCTGCGGCGCCACCTGGATGCCAGTTGAAACCGGTCTGATCAAAGTCTAGGCAGAGAGGCCAAGCCTTTGTTTGTCTTGCTGGTTTCTATTTTCGTTAGCAATTGCACAACATTTTGCTGGCTCAGGCCTGGGTTTTAAGTATTGCGCCTCGGCTGGCTTTGCTGTTATCGGCGATTTCATGCGAGGGATCGGTCACTCCATCTCCCGCCTTTCCACCGCCCGCGCCGTTCTGGCCGGTGCAGCCATCCTGGCCGGAACCGCGTTGCGGCCCGCCCACGGGGAAGCCAGCGGTGGATCGGCGTCACATCCGGACGAGACGGCCATGGCCGTGCCGCGGGTTCACCTGCCCGGCGGGTCCAGCGGTGTAGGCTTTCCGCAGCCGCTGGCGCCCAGCGAGGCGGCGCGGATCCGCCGCATCTTCGCGTTGCAGCGCAAAGGCGATATTCCCGGGGCGGTGGCCGAGACCGCCCGGCTGACTGACGATACCCTGCTGGGCCATATTCTGGCCGACCGGCTGCTGGCGCGGCCCGCCAGGGCATCGGCGCCGGCGTTGACGGAGTGGCTTGGCCGCTACGCGGATCTGCCGGATGCCTGTGCGATCTATGCGTTGCTGCTGAAGCGGCTGCCGCCGGGTGCGCATGCGCCGCCGCCGCCGGCCGCCGCGTCGCTGGGATCGCGTGCGGCGTTTCTGGCAATGGCGGCCGATACCGCGGCGGGCCCTGCCCGCTTGGCGCTGGTGCGCGGGCGCGATGCGCTGGCCGAGCGCCTGGGGCGCGAGGCATTCGAGCGCAGCCGCGGGCGCGACGGTGTGGCGGCCTATGTGGCTGGCCTGGCGGCCTGGCGCCGCGGGGCGGATTCGGATGCGGCCGCGCTGTTCGATTCGGCCTCGGTGTCGGCGGGCGGGGGGGCCGGGTTGCGGGCGGCGGCGGCGTTCTGGGCCGCACGCGCCTATGAGCGGCTTGGGCAGAACCGGGCCTGGCGTGCCTGGATGATGCGGGCAGCTGCGGAGCCGCATACGCTGCATGGCATGCTGGCGCGGCGCATGCTGGGCCTGACGACGCCCGCATCGCCGGTGCGGCCGACGATCGGGCAGGCGGATGTCGATGCGATAGCGGCACGGCCTGCCGGGCTTCGCGCCTTCGCGCTGCTGCAATTGGGTGAAACGGCGCGTGCGGAGGCGGAATTGCGCCTGCTGTGGCCGCCGGCGCAGGGCAACGCGCCGCTGCTGCGTGCCCTGTTCCTGGTGGCGGGTGCCGCGGGGTTGACAGATCTGGTCGCGGATCTTTCCGGCGTTGTTGATGCGACGCCGGCGGATCTGCCGGTGCCGGTTTTGCGGCCGGCCGGCGGATACCGTATCGAACCCGCACTGGTTTACGCGGTGGCGCATGTCGAATCGAATTTCGATGCGCAGGCGGTTTCACCGGCGGGGGCGCATGGGCTGATGCAGCTCTGCCCGGTTGCCGCCGATGTGGTGAGCGCAAGCCCGGGCAGCGCGCGCGCATCCGGACGGTGGCTGCAAAATCCGGGGCAAAATTTGCGCCTGGGCCAGGCCTATCTGACCTATCTTTCGCGGCCGGACATGGCCGGCGACGATTTGCTGCGGGTTCTGGCGAGCTACAATGCCGGACCTTTCGCCGTGCGTGGCTGGACGCAGCCGCGGGATGGCGACCCGCTGATGTTTCTTGAAACGATCCCGAACGCGCAGACGCGGCAGTTCGTGCAGCGCACCTTGCGAAACCTATGGGCTTATGCGGAACGTTTCGGCCAGGATACGCCGAGCCTAGAGGCTTTCGTCGCCGGCCGGTTCCCGCGCTTCACGCCTGAAATCCTGCCGGCGCGCGCGGCGCCGGCGGTGACGCTGCACTGAGGCCGGCGGTGTCGCGCATCGACGAGACGATTGCGTTCGTGGCCGTGCAGATCGCCGTGTTGACCGTTTCGGATACGCGCGACGCCAGCACGGACACGTCAGGCGATACGCTTGTGAAACGTATCATTGCTGCCGGCCATCGCGTGGTGGGCCGGGCGATCGCGCGCGACGATGCCGAGGCGGTCGTGGGATATTTGCGCGGCTGGATCGATGATCCGCAGGTGGATGTGGTGATTACCACCGGCGGCACGGGGGTGACCGGGCGGGACGTGACGCCCGAGGCGTTTGAGCGTGTGTTGGAGAAGAAGATCGAGGGATTCGGGGAGTTGTTCCGGATGCTGAGCTACCAGAAAATCGGAACGTCTACGATCCAATCCCGTGCGCTGGGCGGTGTTGCGGGCGGCACCTATCTGTTTGCGTTGCCGGGCAGCACGGGGGCGGTGAGGGATGCGTGGGATGATATTCTGGTGTGGCAGCTCGATGCGCGGCATCGCCCGTGCAATTTCGTGGAGCTGATGCCGCGCTTGCGCGAGCGCTGAGCCCGCACGCGGATCGACCCGGCAGCGCACGCAATAGGTAAAAGTTTTTTGGTTCTTTTTTTCAAAAAAGAACAGTCTTCTTTTCCTTGAGTCTTTCCCGGGTGGACCAAGCGCCCCCGCCCCACGGGGTTTACGTTCATTTTTTGTTCTTGACTTGAGGTGCCGGTCGAGGCAAGGCTTGGCGGGAACGAAGCGAGAACCCACATGCAGCTGGCAAGTGTTCGTCCGTCTACCGCGCGCAACTTCAGCGAGGGCGAAAAGCTGCTGGCGCCGCAGCGCGGGCGGGGCGCCACGGGCAATCCGGCGAACCGGTTCGACAGCCGGGTGCTGGAGCCCTTCGATGACGGCTGGGATACGCTGGAGGGCCTGGCGGACCTGCCGCCGCTGCCCACCACCCTCACACGGGATGCCAGCAAGAGCGTCATTTCCTGGAACAACTCCCCCGATCTGGGGTTCGACCGGGCGGTCAATCCATACCGGGGCTGCGAGCATGGCTGCATCTACTGCTATGCACGGCCGAGCCATGCCTATCTGGGATACTCGGCCGGCCTGGATTTCGAAACCCGGCTGGTATTCAAGCCGGAGGTGGCGAGCCTGCTGGAACGGGAACTCCGCAAGCCGGGCTATGAGTGCAAGCCGATGGCGCTCGGCTCCAACACCGATCCGTATCAGCCGGTGGAACGCACCCTGAAACTCACCCGCGCGGTGCTGGAGGTGCTGGAGCGTTTCGGGCACCCGGTGAGCATCGTGACGAAGTCGGCCGGCGTGCTGCGGGACATGGACATCCTTCAGCGCATGGCGGCGCGCGGCCTGGTGCGCGTGTACCTCTCCGTGACAACGCTGGATGCCGCATTGGCGCGCCGCATGGAGCCGCGCGCCGCCACGCCGGAGCGGCGGATCGCCGCCATCGCGGCGCTGACCCAGGCGGGCGTCCCGGCGGCGGTGCTGGCCGCACCCATGATCCCGGGGCTGAACGATGCGGAACTGGAAAAAATTCTCGAGCGCGCCTCGCGCGCCGGGGCGCGGCATGCGGGATATGTGCTGCTGCGCCTGCCGCATGAATTGCGCGAGATGTTCGAGGCCTGGCTGGGCGTGCATTTTCCCGAGCGGGCGCGGCATGTGCTGACGCTGATCCGGCAGACGCGGGCGGGACAGTTGAACGACAGCCATTTCCATGAGCGGTTCATGGGGCAGGGGGCGTATGCCGACCTGCTGGGCAAGAGGTTCGCGCGGGCGGCGCGGCAATGGGGGTTTGAGGATCGGATGCCACTGGAGACACGACATTTTGCGGTGCCGGGGGGTGCAGACCGGGGGGTGCCGCAGCTTTCGCTGTTTTAGGAGGGAAGAGTCTTCTTTTTTGAAAAAAAGACGCAAAAAACTTTTGGCGGGCTGTCGCGGACTGAGCCGGAAGCGCACGCAATGGGTAAAAGTTTTTTGGTTCTTTTTTTCAAAAAAGAACACTTTTTCTTGCCTTCCACCCCCCTGTTTTTGTCACGGACTTGCCGCTAGCTTAGCTCTCCGGACGAGGCGAAACTGTGCGCCTCCAGGGGCGCCTGTGTCGCCCGAACCCGAGGAGAGACAGGATGGCGTCAGCCGCTTCAGCATCCACGGAAGCCACCCAGCAGGCCGGCGATATCGACCTTCTCTGCATCAACACCATTCGCACGCTGGCCATGGATGCGGTGCAGAAGGCCAATTCCGGCCATCCGGGCACGCCGATGGCGCTGGCGCCCGTGGCTTACACGCTGTGGCAACGGTTTTTGAATTTCGATCCCGCTGATCCCAACTGGCCCAATCGGGACCGCTTCGTGCTCTCGGTCGGGCACGCTTCCATGCTGCTCTATGCCATGATCCATCTGGCCGGCGTGCGCGCCGTCAATGAGCATGAGGATACCAGCGGGCCGGCGCTGACCATAGAGGATCTGAAACATTTCCGGCAGTTGGACAGCAAGACCCCGGGCCACCCCGAATACCGCATGACCTCCGGCGTGGAGACCACGACCGGCCCGCTCGGCCAGGGGTGCGGCAATTCGGTAGGTTTGGCGATGGCGGAACGTTTCCTGGCCGAACGCTACAACAAGCCGGGCTTTGATCTGTTCGGCTATCATATCTACGTGCTCGCCGGCGACGGCGACATGATGGAGGGGATCAGCAGCGAGGCCGCCTCCACCGCCGGGCATCTGCGCCTGGGCAATCTCACCTGGATTTACGATAGCAACCACATCACCATCGAAGGCGGCACCGATCTGGCGTTCGACGAGGATGTGGGGGCGCGCTTCGCCGCCTATGGCTGGGACGTGCAGCATGTGAACGACGCCAATGACCTCGAGGCCATGGCGGCGGCGCTGACGCATGCGAAATCGGTGACTGACCGGCCGAGTCTTATTGTTGTGCACAGCGTCATTGGCTACGGGGCGCCGAAGAAGGCCGGCACCAACAAGGCGCATGGCGAGCCGCTGGGCGAGGAGGAGATCCGCGGCGCCAAGCGTGCCTATGGCTGGCCGGAGGAGTCCGCCTTCCTGGTGCCGGACGGCGTGTATGATCATTTCGCCGCCGGTATCGGCAGGCGCGGCGCGGCCGCACGTGCGCAATGGATGGAGCTGCACCGCCGCTACACGGCGGAATACCCCGAACTGGCTGCCGAGCTGGAGATGATGAACCAGCACACGCTGCCCGAAGGCTGGGATGGCGACATCCCGACCTTCCCGGCCGATGCGAAGGGCATTGCCAGCCGCGATTCCTCGCAGAAGGTGCTGAACGCCATCGCCCCGCACGTGCCGTGGATGATCGGCGGCGCCGCCGACCTTGCCCCCTCCACCAAGAGCAACATGACGTTTCAGGGTGCGGGCAGTTTTCAGGCGGACACCTATGGCGGCCGCAACCTGCATTTCGGCATCCGCGAGCACGCCATGGGATCGATCTGCAATGGCCTGGCCCTCTCCGCGCTGCGGCCATACGGCTCCGGCTTCCTGATCTTCTCCGACTATATGAAGCCGCCGATCCGGCTTTCCGCCATCATGGAAGTGCCGGTTATCTACATCTTCACCCATGACAGTATCGGCGTGGGCGAGGACGGGCCGACGCATCAGCCGATCGAGCAACTGGTGGCGCTGCGTTCCATCCCCGGCATGATCGTGATCCGCCCCGGCGACGCCAATGAAGTGGCCGAAGCCTGGCGCCATGTGATGCCGTTGAAGGAGCAGCCGGCCTGCCTGATCCTTTCGCGCCAGGCGCTGCCGACGCTGGATCGTACGAAGTATGCGCCGGCCGCGGGCCTGAAGCACGGCGCCTATGTGCTGGCCGATCCGCCCGAGGGTGAGCCGGAAGTGATCCTGATGGCCACGGGCAGCGAGCTGAGCCTGGTGGTGGGCGCCTACGAAACCTTGACGAAAGAGGGTATACGCGCGCGCGTCGTTTCATTCCCGAGTTGGGAGCTGTTCGAGGCGCAGCCGGTGGAATACCGCAATAGCGTGCTGCCGCCGCACATCACCGCCCGGGTCTCGGTGGAGCAGGCCTCCACCATGGGCTGGGATCGTTATGTCGGCAGTACCGGGGCAGCCATCGGGATGCACACGTTCGGCGCATCCGCCCCGCTATCGGCCCTGCTGACGAAATTCGGTTTTACCCCGGACGCGGTGGCCGCAGCCGCCCGCCGCCAGGCAGGGCATGCCTGACCACGCCTGAACACCCTTGGAGTTTCCGGCAATGGATACAGTCGTCAATCCCACCCAACACGAACAAACGACCGACAATCCGGTGAAGCAGTTGCTGGCCTATGGGCAGTCGCCCTGGCTGGATTTCATCCGGCGCAGCTTCGTGCTGGATGGCAGCCTGGGCAAGCTGGTGGAGCAGGATGGCCTGGGCGGGGTTACCTCCAACCCCTCCATCTTCGAAAAGGCGATGGGATCGGGTTCGGACTACGACGAGGAATTCAAGGTGCTGGCCGCCGCCGGCGTGCACGATGCGCAATCCATCTACGAAACGATGGCGGTGGCCGATATCCAGCACGTGGCCGATGTGCTGAAGCCCGTATTTGACAAAACACAAGGCCTGGACGGCTTTGTCAGCCTGGAAGTTTCGCCCTACCTGGCCCTGCGCGAGCAGGACACGGTGGAGGAGGCGCGGCGGCTGTGGAAATGGGTGGACCGGCCGAACCTGATGGTGAAGGTGCCCGGCACGCCGGAATGTGTACCGGCCATCCGCACCCTGATCGAGGACGGCATCAACATCAACGTGACGCTGCTGTTCAGCCAGGATGCCTACAAGGCGGTGGCGGAAGCCTATGTGGCGGGGCTGGAGGCGCGGCATGCCAAGGGCCTGGATATCAGCCACATCTCCAGCGTGGCGAGCTTCTTCGTCAGCCGCATCGATGCGCAGATCGACAAGAAAATCGATACGCGGGTGGCGGCGGGCGATGCGCAGGCCGAGGCGTTGAAGGCGATTCGCGGCAAGGTCGCCATCGCCAACGCCAAGCTGGCCTATGCCTGGTATGAGGATTTCGTGGCCGGCGAGCGCTGGCAGAAACTCAAGGCGGCCGGCGCCAACCCGCAGCGGCTGCTCTGGGCCAGCACGGGCACGAAGGACAAGGCGTATAGCGACGTTCTCTATGTGGAAGAGCTGATCGGCCGCGACACGGTGAATACGATCCCGCCGGCCACCATGGATGCGTTCCGCGACCATGGCCATGTGCGCCCCTCGCTGACCGAAGGGCTGGACGCGGCACGCCATGTGATGGCGCAAGCCGAGCGGCTGGGCCTGGATATGCCCGGCGTGACCAGGCAACTGGTGGATGACGGGGTAAAGCTGTTCGCCGATGCGGCGGATGCGCTGCTGCTGGCGGTGGCCAGGAAGCGCGCGGCCCTTGCCGGCAGCAGCATCAGCAGCCTGCACTATACGCTGCCCGCGGCGCTGGACAAAGCCGTGGATGCCGCGCTGGAGGCCTGGCGGGCTACGGGGGCGGTGCGAAAACTCTGGGGGCGCGATGCCTCGCTGTGGACGGGCGGTCCGGAAGGCAAATGGCTGGCCTGGCTGGATATCGTGGAGGAGCGTCTGGCCCATGTGGACGAGCTGACCGCGTTCCAGGCGGATGTGCAGGCGGCCGGTTTCACCCATGTGCTGCTGCTGGGCATGGGCGGATCCAGCCTGGGGCCGGAGGTGTTCGGCGCCGTGTTTGGCCAGCGCGCCGGCTGGCCGAAGCTGCATGTGCTGGACAGCACGGACCCTCAGCAGATCAAGAGTTTTGAAAATGCCGTCGATCTGCCGAAAACCCTGGTGATCGTTTCCAGCAAGTCGGGCGGCACGCTGGAGCCGAACATCCTGAAAGCCTATTTCTGGGCACGGATGCAGCAAGCGGTGGGCGCCGAGAAGGCCGGCGCGCATTTCGTGGCCGTGACCGATCCCGGATCGCATATGCAGGCCGTGGCGGAAGGCGATGGGTTCCGGCGCATCTTCTTCGGCAATCCCGGCATTGGCGGGCGCTACTCGGTGCTTTCCAATTTCGGCCTGGTGCCGGCGGCGGCGATCGGGATCGACATCAAGGCCTTCCTGCACGCCACATTGCAGATGGTGCAGTCGTGCAGCTGGGGCACGCCGCCGGCGGCCAATCCGGGGGTGGTGCTTGGCGCCATCCTGGGCGAGGCGCAGAAGGCGGGGCATGACAAGGTGACGATCGTGGCCTCGCCCGGCATCGCCGATCTGGGCGCCTGGCTGGAGCAGCTGCTGGCGGAGAGCACCGGCAAGCTGGGACGCGGCCTGGTGCCGATCGACGGCGAGACGCTGGCGGCGCCTGATGCGTATGGCGCCGACCGGCTGTTCGCGTATCTGCGGCTGGATGATGCGCCCGATCCCGCGCAGGAAGCGGCGGTGGCAGCCCTGGAGGCGGCCGGCCAGCCGGTGGTGCGGGTATCGCTGAACGGGCATCTGGAGCTGGGCCAGCAGTTTTTTGTGTGGGAGTTCGCAACCGCGGTCGCCGGCAGCATCATCGGGATCGATGCGTTCGATCAGCCGGATGTGGAGGCGAGCAAGGTGAAGACGCGCGAGCTGACCGACGCGGTGAACAAGACCGGCAAGCTGCCCGAGGAGGCGCCGTTCGCGACGTTTGGCGGCGTGAGGCTGTTTGCCGATGAGCGCAACGCGGCGGCGCTGCATGGCGATTCGCTGGCCGAGGTGCTGAAGGCGCAGTTCGCGCGCGCCGGCGCCGGCGATTACGTTGGCATCCTGGCTTATGTGGAGCGCAACCCGGAGCATATCGCGCAGTTGCAAAAATTGCGTTTACTGATCAGGGACAAGACGAAGCTGGCGACCGCCGCGGAGTTCGGGCCGCGGTTTTTGCACTCCACCGGCCAGGCTTACAAGGGCGGCCCGAACAGCGGGGTGTTCCTGCAGATTACGGCGGACGATGCGGCCGATCTGGATGTGCCGGGCGAGCACTACAGTTTTTCCGTGGTGAAGGCGGCGCAGGCGCGTGGGGATTTCGGCGTGCTGGCGGAGCGTGGCCGCCGTGCCTTGCGCGTGCACCTGGGCGCCGATGTCACCGCGGGCCTTGCCGCGTTGACCGAAGCCGTCGCACAAGCGCTAGGATAAAAGTCTTTTTGCTTCTTTTTCTTCAGAAAAAGAAGAGTCTTATGTCTTGCTGCTCCGCAGCGGGTCTTTCTTGAAAGAAAGAAGCAAAGACCTTTTGTTTGTTTGGGAGTCTTGTGATGCAATTGGGCGTAATCGGTCTCGGCCGGATGGGTGGGAATATCAGCCTGCGCCTGATGCGGGCGGGGCATCATTGCGTGGTGTATGATCACAGCCCCGATGCGGTGAAGCGCGTGGCCGGCGAAGGCGCCATCGGGGCTGCCGATCTTGCGGATCTGCTGCGGGGGTTGGAAAAACCGCGCGCGGTGTGGGTGATGCTGCCGGCCGGCAAGATCACCGAGGAGACGATCGCCACGCTCGCGGAACACATGGAGCCGGGCGACACGATCATCGATGGCGGCAACACCTTCTATAAGGACGATATCCGCCGCGCCAAGGCGATTGCCGCGAAGGGCCTGCATTACATCGATGTCGGCACCTCCGGCGGCGTGTGGGGGCTGGAACGCGGCTACTGCATGATGATCGGCGGCCCGGCGGAGGTGGTGGAACGGCTGGACCCGATTTTCTCCACGCTCGCCCCCGGCATGGGCGATGTGCCGCGCACCACGGAGCGCCGCAACCGCGATCCGCGGCCCGAGCAGGGCTACATGTATTGCGGCCCCGCGGGATCCGGCCATTTCGTGAAGATGGTGCATAACGGCATCGAATACGGGCTGATGCAGGCCTATGCCGAAGGCTTCGATGTTTTGCAGGGCAAAGCTTCCACCGAGCTGCCGGAAGATGAGCGCTATACGCTGGATCTTCCCGATATCGCGGAAGTATGGCGGCGCGGCAGCGTGGTTTCCTCCTGGCTGCTCGACCTCACGGCCTCCGCCCTTGCGGACAACCCAACGCTGAGCGAGTTCACCGGGCACGTGAGTGATTCAGGCGAGGGAAGATGGACCGTGGAGGCGGCAATCGAGGAGGCCGTGCCCGTGCCGGTACTCTCCACCTCGCTCTACGCGCGGTTCCGCTCGCGCTCCGGCAACACGTTCGGCGAAAAACTGCTGAGCGCGATGCGCAACAAGTTCGGCGGCCACGTCGAAACGCACGGCTGAGGCGCGCATGGACGCGGCTGAGCAGATTTCCCCGGCGAGCGATCCCGCTTCACTGGGGCGATCGCCGCGCGCGCCGGCGTGCCAGTTTGTGATCTTCGGGGCCGGCGGGGATCTCACCCGCCGGCTGCTGATGCCGGCACTGTATAATCTGCGCCTGGCCGGGCTGCTGGATGAGCAGTTCCGAATCGTCGGCGTGGATGTGCGGGAGATGGATGAGGCAGCCTTCCGGGCGCATCTGACGGAGGCGATGGATTTCTTCGTGACGCAACGCCGCGGCGATTCGCCGGGCAAGGTGGATCAGGCCGCCTGGGCCTGGATGTGCGAGCGGATCACGTATCTCTCAGGGGATTTCGGCAACCCCGACACATTCACGCGGCTGAAGGCGGCGCTGCCCCAGACGTGCTCCGTGGTGTTCTACTGCGCCACGGCGGCACGGTTTTTCGAAACGCTGGGCATGCAGCTCCATGCGGCGGGCCTGACACGGCAGGAGGATGGATGTTTCCGCCGCATCGTGGTGGAAAAGCCGTTCGGGCATGATCTGACCAGCGCGCGGGCGCTGAATGCGGCGCTGCTGGAGGTGGTGGAGGAATCCCAGATCTACCGGATCGATCATTATCTGGGCAAGGAGACGGTGCAGAACATCATGGCGCTGCGCTTTTCCAACGGGATTTTCGAGCCGATCTGGAAGCGCGACAACATCGATCACGTGCAGATCACCGCATCCGAAACTGTCGGTGTGGAACAGCGCGGAAAGTTCTATGAAGGCACAGGCGCGATGCGGGATATGGTGCCCAACCATATCTTCCAACTGCTCTCGATGGTGGCGATGGAAGCGCCCACCTCGTTCGATGCGGACGCGGTACGATCGGAAAAGGCCAAGGTGATCCAGGCGATCCATCCGCTGACCGGGCGGCAGGCGGTGCGCGATGTGGTGCGCGGGCAATATCGCGCCGGGCGTTATGGCGCGGAGCAGGTGCCCGGGTATCGCAACGAGCCCGATGTGGAACGCAATTCCAGCACCGAGACCTATATCGCGATGCGGCTGGCGATCGACAACTGGCGCTGGGCCGGGGTGCCGTTCTACATCCGCACGGGCAAGCGCCTGGCACGGCGGCGGACCGAGATATCGATCCATTTCAAGCAGGCGCCATTCGCGTTGTTCCGCGATACGCCGGTGGAGAAACTGACGCCGAACATCCTGTTCCTGCATATCCAGCCGACGGAAGGGGTGACGCTGCAATTCAGCGCGAAGGTGCCGGGGCCGCGCGTTCGCCTGGGCGGCGTGAGCATGAATTTCAATTACGCCGATTATTTCCACGAAGGGCCGAGCACGGGATACGAGACGCTGCTGTATGATTGCCTGACGGGCGATGCGACGCTGTTCCAGCGCGCGGATAACGTGGAAGCGGGATGGGAAGTGGTTCAGCCGGCGCTGGATGCGTGGGATTCGGGGCATATCCATGTGCACCCTTATGCGGCGGGGAGCGAGGGGCCGGAGGCGGCGGATGAGATGCTGCACAGGGATGGGAGGGGGTGGGTGCCGATCGGAAGGTAAGGCAGAAAATGTTCTTTTTTGAAAAAAAGAACCAAAAAACTTTTACTCCGGCGCCTTCCCCGCGATCCGACACGCCAGCCACCGCGCTTACCTGAACGAACAAAAGTTTTTTGGTTCTTTTTTTCAAAAAAGAACATTCTTCCGTCCTTGAAAGGCCCCGTCGATGCCCATCAAACTCCTCCTCGCCGACGTCGACGGAACCCTCGTCACCAAGGAAAAGCACCTCACGCCGCGCGCCATCGCCGCGGTGCAGGCGTTGCGCGCGCACGGCATCAAATTCGCCATCACCAGCGGCCGGCCGCCGCTTGGCATGCAGCATCTGGTTGCACCGCTGGGGCTGGATACGCCGATTGCCGGTTTCAACGGCGGGATGTGGGTTAATCCGGATCTGACGCTGATCGAAGCCAAGACCCTGCCGCGCGCGGTGGCCGAGAAGACCATTGCTCTTCTGACCGAAGATGGGCTGGATGCCTGGGTTTACACGCCACAGGCCTGGATGGTGCGGGATGCCAAGGCGCCGCATGTTTCGCGTGAGGAATGGACGGTGAAGTTCGCGCCGACGATCGTTACGGAGTTCGGCGGCGCGCTCGACCACGCGGTGAAGATCGTGGGGTGCAGCGATGATCTGGCGCGTGTGGAGGCATGCGAAAAGAAAGTGCAGGCGGCGCTGGGCGATGCGGCCTCGGCTGCCCGCTCGCAACCCTATTACCTGGATGTGACGCATCCCGAGGCCAACAAGGGTTTTGCGGTTGAGCACCTGGCGGAAATGCTCGGCATTGATCCGGCGAGTGTGGCGACGATCGGGGATCAGCCGAACGATGTGCTGATGTTCCGCAAGAGCGGGCTTTCGATCGCCATGGGCAATGCCAGCGAGGCGGTGCAGACGCAGGCAACGCGGGTAACCGCGTCGTGCGAGGAGGAGGGTTTCGCGCTCGCCGTGGAGCGCTTCATCCTGGGAGAGCACCATGGCTGAACCGCAGATCATCACGCTGGCGGACCCCGAGGCGCTGGCGCGGCATGTGGCGGGGTGGCTCACGGATCTGGCCTGCGCGGCGCAGGGGCGGTTTTCGATCGCGCTCTCCGGCGGTTCCACGCCGAAACGGCTGTATGAAATTCTTGCCGAGCCGGACTTTGCCGCGCGGTTTCCGTGGGCGCGGACGCATCTGTTCTGGGGCGATGAGCGCTTCGTGCCGCCCGATAGCAAGGACAGCAATCTGCGCATGACGCGGGAGGCGCTGCTGGACCATGTGCCCGTGCCGGCTTGCCAGGTGCATCCGATGCCCACGCAAGGCGATCCCGTGGCCGCCGCACGCGCGTATCAGGCGACGCTGGAGACGTATTACGGCGCTCAGGTGCTGGACATGACCCGGCCGCTATTCGATGTGACGCTGCTGGGCCTGGGCGAGAATGGGCATACGGCCTCCTTGTTTCCGGATACGGCTTCGCTGGAGGAGTCGCTGGCCTGGGTTGTGCCGGTATCGCAAGGCGTGCCCCAGACGCGGCTGACCCTGACCTATCCGGCGATTGCGTGCAGCGGGATTGTGGCGTTCCTGGTGGCCGGCCGGGCCAAGGCGCCGGTGGTGCGCAAGGTGCTGGATGGGGACCGGAGCCAGCCGGCGGCGCGGATTACGTCGGCTGGGTCGCTGATCTGGTTTCTGGATCAGGCGGCGACGCCGGGGTAGGAAGGAAGAGTGTTCTTTTTTGAAAAAAAGAACCAAAAAACTTTTGGCCCTTGGCGTGCGCTGCCGGGGAGGCGCGCACCAATAGTCAAAAGTTTTTTGCTTCTTTTTTTCAAAAAAGAAGGAACTGCCGTCTTGGAGTGTAAAACATGCCCGATCGCGACGCGCTGAAGCGGGAGGTCGGTGCCCAAGCCGCCGCGCTGGTGGAGGACGGGATGGTCGTGGGCCTGGGCACCGGGTCTACGGCGACGTTTTTCATTGAAAGCCTGATTGCGCGCGCGAGGCACGGCCTGAACATTCTCTGTATTCCCACATCGGAGCGCAGCGCGGCGCAGGCGCTTGCCGGCGGGCTGAAGCTGGTGGGGTTCGATACGCATACCGTGATTGATCTGTGCATCGACGGCGCCGACGAGATCACCACCGCCGGGCTGGATCTGGTGAAGGGGTTGGGCGGCGCCTTGTTGCGGGAGAAGATCGTGGCCAGCGCGGCGAAGAAGCTGGTGATCATCGCTGACCAGGAGAAGCTGGTGGATCGGCTGGGCACGACCTGCCCGGTGCCGGTGGAGGTGACGAAATTTGGCTGGGAGCTGACCCGCGCCCGCCTGGCCGGGCTGGCGCGGTCCGCCGAGCGGCGCGCCGGCCCGGATGGCGCGCCTTATGTGACCGATGGCGGCAATTTCATCATCGATTGCCGGTTCGATCCGATCGCCGATGCGGCCGCGCTGGATGCGCGGCTGCGGGATATCGTGGGCGTGGTGGAGACGGGGTTTTTCATCGGCATGGCGGCGATGGCGCTGGTGGCCGATGGGCAGGGGGTAACGCGGTATATGCCGCCATGAGCGTGGCGGCGCCGGTGGTGCTGATCGTGATGGGGGTTTCGGGCGCCGGAAAGTCGACCGTGGCGCAGGCGCTGCGGGCGCGGCTGGGATGGAAGTTTCAGGAAGGTGATGCCCTGCACCCGCCGGCGAACGTGCAAAAGATGCATGCGGGCATAAAGCTGGATGATCGGGACCGGGCACCCTGGCTGGCGGCGGTGAAAGCGTGGATCGATGCTCGGGTGGCGGCCGGGGAGCCGGGGTTGATCACCTGCTCGGCGCTGAAGCGGACATATCGGGACGGGCTGATCGCCGGCCGCCCTGGCGTGCGGTTACTGTATCTGCGGGGCGATCCTTCCGTGCTGGAGGCGCATATCGAGCACAGGACCGGCCATTTCATGCCGGGCAGCCTGCTGAGAAGCCAGTTGGACACGCTGGAGGAGCCGGCGGCGGAGGAGAGGCCGATCGTGGTGGATGTTGCCGGGTCGGTTGAGGATACGGTGGCGCGGGCGATGGAGGTGCTCAGGGCACCATCTTGTGGCTGAACCCGATGCGGGAGAGCCAGGATTTGCGGCGCGCGGGGGCGGGCCGAATGGCCTCCAGCGTTTCCTTGACGGTGGCGAAACCGCGCGGTCGCCCATGGGGGGTTTGGGCAAACACGCCGGCGCTGGTGCGCCAGATGCTGAGCGTGCGGCGCTGGCGATTATGCGGCGCGATGATGAGCATCTCCTCGAACTCGGCGCCATCAACCACGTGGTCCAGCGCCACGGTGAGCACCAGGTCGCGCTGCTCCGCCCAGCTTCGCACCAGGATCAGTTCCTCGATCGAGAAGGCCAGGCCGTAGGGCGACGGGGCAAGGGAGGCTTGGCGCAGATGCATTGTTAGCGTTCCGAAAGGAGTGGGCGGGCTGGCGGCGATATCCAAGGTTGAACGAAGTATTGCCTGAGTTCGTAAAAATTCTCTTTACGCTCCCGAGTCGTCAACCGCTGGTTTGGTGCTGCGGGGCATATCCACAGGGTTATCCCGGGCCATCCCCAGGATTCTTTCCCGACCCCTGGCAACTTGCGGGTGGCGCGTTCGGCGCGCCATAGTGGCGCAAGAGCAACTGGCACGGGAGGCCGGCATGGCACGCATTGCGTTGGTAACGGGCGGCACGCGCGGGATCGGGGCGGCCATCAGCGTGGCGCTGAAGGCGGCCGGGCGGCAGGTGGTGGCCAGCTACGCCGGCAATGATGCGGCGGCGGAGGCCTTCCATGCCGAGACGGGCATCGCCACCATCAGGTTCGATGCCGGCGATTTTGCCGCTTGCCGCGATGCGGTGGACCGTATCCATGCCGAGCACGGGGCGATCGAGATACTGGTGAACAATGCCGGCATCACGCGGGATGCGGTGATGGCGAAGATGACCCGCGACATGTGGGATGCGGTGATCGACACCAATCTCGGCTCCTGCTTCAACCTGTGCAAGCTGACCTTCGATGCGATGCGGGCGAAGAAGTTCGGGCGGATCGTCAATGTCGGCTCGATCAACGGCCAGGCTGGGCAGTATGGCCAGGTGAATTACGCGGCGGCGAAATCCGGCATCCACGGGTTCACCAAGGCTTTGGCGCAGGAGGGGGCGCGGTTCGGGATTACGGTGAACGCCATCGCGCCGGGCTATGTGGATACGGACATGGTGCGCGCGGTGCCGGAGGATGTTCTTCAGAAGATCATCGCGCGCATCCCAATGGGCCGGCTGGGCCGGGCGGATGATATCGCGCGGGGTGTTGTGTTCCTGACCGCGGACGAGGCGGATTTCGTAACGGGGGCGACTCTTTCGATCAATGGCGGGCAGCATATGTACTGACGGGTGGTTCCGGCAGCGCGCACAAACAGATAAAAGTCTTTTGCTTCTTTTCTTCAGAAAAGAAGAGTCTTCTTTCTTGAAAGAAAGAAGCAAAGAACTTTCATCCGTTTTGATGCCGATTGCGGCACAACCCCTGCCTAGCTCCGGCCGTACGTGTCCTCGATGCGGACGATGTCGTCCTCGCCCAGATACGCACCGGATTGGACTTCGATCAGCTCAAGGGGGATCCGGCCGGGGTTCTCCAGGCGATGGACGCAGCCCAGCGGCAGGTAGATGCTTTCGTTTTCGCGGACCATCACGCGGTCGTCGTCGCGCACCACCATGGCGGTGCCGGCGACGACAACCCAGTGCTCGGCACGATGGAAATGCTTTTGCAACGAAAGCTTCTCGCCGGGTTTCACCACGATGCGTTTCACCTGGAAGCGCTCTCCGTTGATGAGGGATTCGTAAAAACCCCAAGGCCGGTAGGCGCGGTTATGCGCCGCGGCCTCGTGGCGGCCGGCGGCGCGCAGGCGTTCCACCACTTTTTTCACATCCTGCGCGCGGTCGCGGTGCATCACCAGAACGGCGTCCTCGGTGGTGACGACCACGGTGTCCGACAGGCCGACCACGGCGGTGAGCATGCCGTCGCTGCGGGCGTAGCAGTTATGGGCGTTTTCCAGCAGCACGTCGCCCACGCTCACATTGCCGGACGCATCCTTGGCGCCCAGCGCCCACAGCGCGTTCCAACTGCCGACATCGCACCAGCCGAGATCGGCCGGCACCACGGCGGCGCGGCTGGTGTGTTCGGCGATGGCGTAATCGAGGCTGATATTGGGGCAGGCGGCAAACGCGGTGCGGTCCAGGCGGATGAAATCGAGGTCGGCGCGGCGCTCGCTGATGGCGGCGCGCACCGCGGTGAGCACGCGGGGCGCGTAGGCCTGCATTTCCTCGATGAGGGTGGCGACGGTGAAGACGAACATGCCGCTGTTCCACAAATGGCGGCCATCTGTGGACAGGCGGGCGGCGGTGGCGGCATCGGGCTTTTCAATGAAGCTGGCCACTTCATGCAGGCCTGGTGCTTCGGGCAGGGCCGCACCGACCTCGATGTAGCCGTAGCCGGTTTCCGCAGCGTTCGGCTTCATGCCGAAGGTGACGACGCGGCCGGCGCGCGCGCCGGCGACGGCGTCGGCCAATGCCGCGGCAAGTGCCGTGGTTTTGGTGATGGAACTGTCCGCGGCCATCATCCACAGCACCGAATCCGGCGCCGTTTCCGCCACCAGCAGGGCGGCGGCGGCGATGGCGGGGGCGCTGTTGCGGCCCACCGGTTCGAGGATGATGCGCGCGCCTTCAATGCCGGCCTCGCGCAATTGCTCGGCGATCAGGAAGCGATGCTCCTCGTTGCAGACAATAACGGGCGGGGCGAAGTTGGGGCCGGTGGCACGCAGCGCGGTTTCCTGAATCATGGAGCGATCCGAAATCAGCGGCCAGAGCTGCTTGGGGAAGCTCTCGCGGGAAACGGGCCATAGCCGCGTGCCGGAGCCGCCGGATAGGATCACGGGCACAATGGGGGCTGTGCGGGCTGTGGCAGGCGGCGCCGAGACCAGCTCGGGCAGATTGTGGTCGTCCATGGGGGATCTCCCTGATACCTCGATCTTGCCAGCGGGGGTGGGGTGGCGGCAAGCTGGCGCTTCAAGCTTTGCCACGCGGCAGTGGAGCATCGGGCGATGGGGCACATCAACGATATCGGCGCGGCGATCGCGGGCGTGGCGCGGGAGGAAGAGGCCGGGCTGATCGCGGTGCGGCGGGATATTCATGCGCATCCTGAGCTGGCCTTCGAGGAGCGGCGGACGGCGGGGGTGATCGCGCGGGAACTCGGCCGGCTGGGGGTGGCCTGCCGCACGGGCGTTGGCCGCACGGGCGTGGTGGGGGTGATCCAGGGCGGGCGGCCGGGCAGGATGATCGCCATCCGGGCGGATATGGACGCGCTGCCGATCGCGGAGCGCACCGGGCTGGATTTCGCCAGCCTTGAAGCGGGGAAAATGCATGCGTGCGGGCACGATGTGCACAGCTCCACGCTGCTGGGGGTGGCGGCCATCCTGCAACGCCTGGCGCCGGAGATGGCGGGCAGCGTGCGGCTGCTGTTTCAGCCGGCGGAGGAAACGCTGGGGGGTGCGGCGGCGATGATCGCCGATGGTGCGCTGGAGGGCGTGGATATGGCGCTGGGGTTCCATAACCACCCGGAAATCCCGGTGGGGGGGTTCGGCTATGTGCGCGGGGCAACCTATGCCGCCGCGGACCGGTTCCGGATCATCGTGAAGGGGGTTTCCGGCCATGCGGCCTATCCGCATACGACGGTGGATCCGATCGTGGCGGCCTCCTACCTGGTGGGTGCGTTGCAGAGCGTGGTTTCGCGCGAGATCGGGCCGCTGGAGCCCTGCGTGGTGACGGTGGGGGCGATCCATGCCGGCACGGTGCACAACATCATCCCCGACAGTTGCGAGCTGCTGGGCACGATGCGCAGCCTTTCGCCCGGCGTGCGCGCGCGCGCGGAGGCGGCGATCAAGCGGCTGTGTGCCGGGATGGATGCGATGTTCCGTACGGTAAGCGACCTCGCCTGGATCGAGGGCGTGCCGCCGACGCTGAACGCCGATGAGGTGCTGGATGGCAGCGTGGCGGCGGTGCGGCGGCAACTGGGCGATGTGTTCACGCCATCGGAGCCGAGCATGGGGGCGGAGGATTTCTCGCTGATCGCGGCCCGCGTGCCGAGCTTCGTGCTGCGCGTGGGATCCGGCGCGCCGGGGCGGGCGGATCATTTGCACAACTCGGATTATCAGCCGGATGAGGCGTGCATTGCGCTGGGGGCGCAGGCTTTGGCGCGGGCGGCTGTGGAGTTGCTGGCGGCGTAGCTATGCTTTCGCGGGGCGCCGCCATCGTGCGGTACTGGCGCTTGTCAACCCGCCAAGATTGAAAGTTCTTTGCTTCTTTCTTTCAAGAAAGAAGACTCTTTCTTTGGCCGGCGGCGGTTCGTGGCCGGCGCGAGAAGCTGCGGCGGCAGCGGCGGCTGCAACCTTGCCGCTGGGTGAAGCGACAGTTTCAGCCAGGGGCGTCGCTTGTTTTTGAGATAGCGTATTTAATCCAGAGCCTGTGCCACGAATTTAGTGCCGCGCAGGCATCATCGTATCACCGTTTGTTACATTGAGCCGGGGCATGAATTTCTCCGATGCAGGCTGCAAGCGCAGTGGGGATTGCGTAGCGTTGCGCGTGCCACATTGCATAAATGCACTTCAAACGGGCGGGGCGGCACCCGGCCGCTCCGGTTCGCACGATCATAAGACAGTGTACGTATCAGGAATTGCCGCCTCACCAAAAGAGACTTTCCGATGACCATTAAGACGATAGAAAGCGCATGGGTAATTTCCGGGCTTGGATTAAATTGTGCGGTGCAGTAGGCAGCGCGTTGTGTCGGCCGGCGGACCAGGATTTGATGTGGTTAAACATAAAGGCATAGGGCCATGCCTGACGGAGCCACGGAAAATCGCTGCTGCCATCTCCGTCACAATGCTCATGCGTGCGGCGGGCAAGTTGGGGCGGGAGAGGAGCTGACACGCCGCGGGCAACCGGTACCCGCGGGATAGCGTATGTAAATGGCGGCCGCCGGACGGCTGCATATTAAGGTTCATGATGACAAGCGGTAACTTCAGACGACACACATTGGGCGCCGTGGCGATACTCACGGTGGGAGTGGCGTCGGCCGGCGGTGCGAGCGCGGCGGCGATCAACTGCACGAGCACGATACAGCTTGCCGGGCAAGGCGGATTCGAGGCGGATACCAGTCTGGGGGCCGGCGTGTGCGTGCAGACCGTCGATGCGATCTACGGAAATTTCAATCTGGGGAATCTTCCGCTGACAGGATCGGTGGACTTCAACGTCACCAATGTGGGCACGCCACTGGTGGCCTATCACGGGATTTCGTTCAACGACAACTATGCCGCCAATACAACGTATGATGCCGACTATTCGGTGGAGATTGCCACCGGGTCGAATCTCTTCAAGGGCATCGTTTCCGATTTCGCCCAGACGAACGGCACCTCGGGACTGACAACCACGGTGGTGCAGTCCGGATCGGGTTCGATCGACGAGACCAAGGTCGGTAACAGTGCGACCGGCCCCGATCTGATACAATTCTCGCCGGGCTACGCGGAGATCAATGTTTCGAACACATTGATGGATAATGGCTCGATCACATCGATCACCAACACCTCGATCGAGAATGCGCCGGTGGCGCTTGGCACGCCGATCCCCGAGCCTGGATCGACGGCGCTTCTGTTCACCGGCGTGCTCGGCATGGGTGCGCTGAGCTGGTGGTTTGGCAAGCCGAGCCAGGCACAGCCGAAATCGGGCATCACCGGGGGCGCCGATGGCCGCCGCGTGTTTGGTGCCCGCAAGCTGCTGCTGGCCGCCTGATACCAATCGGTGTGTCCTGACGGTGGCAAGGGTCTCGGCAGAAAGACCCGGCGACCGTTGGAGGTTTGAGTGCTAGGCTGGCACTCATGCACCGGCGGCAGCGTGAGATGGGGGAGTTGCGCCACCCGAAGAGAGAAGGAACCAGGAAGGCACGAAGACCGTGAAGATCATCACGAAGGACAAGAAAGATTGCGGATTGGGAAGTCTGCTCTAAGCCGAGTATGTCTTGCGAAGCCATGGTATCAAGGCGTGCGAGGTGTTGGCCACCGCACCCCACCTGTTCGTGCCCACCTCTTTCTTACGGTCTTGGTGGTCTTTGTGGCTTCGTGGTTGGGTCTTTCTTTGGGTGCCGGCGGCGGATGCGTCGCGGGTAGGCGAGCTTGCTTAAACCGGCGGCAGTTCGTCGCAGGCGCCGTTGGGTATTTCCGTGCGAATCAGGTCGCCGTGCCTGATGTCGCCGCCGGTCAGCACGATGGCCATCACGGCCGCGCGCATAACGGGGCGGCCCAGTGAGTCCTGCGTTTGCACCGCGCGGCGAAGGCCGGGCTGGAACGTGTCGATCTGCGAACAGGGTGTGCGCAGGCCGGTGAGTTCGATGACCGCGGTATCGCCCAGGTGCAGGCGGGTGCCGCGCGGCAGGGCGGGCAGATCGATGCCGCGCGTGGTGATATTCTCGCCGATGTCGCCCGGGCCGAGCGTGAAGCCTTGTGCGCGCAGGGTATCGAACAGCTCGGCCTGAACGAGGTGAACCTGGCGCAGGTTCGGGGTGTGCGGGGCGCGCTTGCGATCCCACACGTGCATCACGGTGGCGCCGGCATGCGCGTCGTCCGCCACGCCCAGGCCGGCGACGAGGCGGATGGACAGGGTGGGGGATTTGGAGAAGCTGTGCCGGGTGGCGGCGGCGACCGCCACAACCGTGCCGCCTGGTGATCCGGGTGTTTCGGTCATATCTGTTGCCTTTATCTATATCATGCTCTTAATCCAAGCACGGTTCTCATGATAGTGCGATGCGGCCATCTTTGCACTGCGGTGTCGGCCGGACATGCTGCTGCACGGCCGTGATGCGTTGCCCGCTGCAACCATCACGATCATTCCCCAGCCCTGCGCACGCCCTCTTCACAGCAATGCCACCGATGCGGGCAAGAATGCACTGGATCGCACCGATGCGGGTGCAGGCATCTTGAAACGCATGTCAAAAACTATGCTGTTCTCATAACAGGCTTTATTAATGAATCTCTAATTTTGAATTTTGGTATTGGTAGATTCCGAAGTTTGACGAACTCTTGCATTGCCGTACTAGACGGATCGTGTCGGCGTTCAGGCAAGGGGCGGGCATGTTGTGATCGTACGAAGGGCGGGGCGCCATGCGGATAATGGCTATGATTGCTGGCGCCATGCTTTCGAACTTTCCCGTGGCAGCCTGCAATGGCTTGCGGAACCGCGGGCCGGAGCATTGCCGGGGGAACACAAGAAATGCTGCCGCCATCGCCGCCACCATGCTCATGCGCGAGGCGGGCACGGTGCGGCGAGTTTGGGGCTGACACCAAGCGGGGAACCGGTATTCCGCGGGACATCTCACGTAAATGGCCGCCGCCGGTCGGCCGCAGATAAAGAGGCTCAATCTTGACAAACGTTAACTTCAGGCGACGAGCATATGGTGCAGTGTCGATACTCACGGTGGGGCTGGCCTCGGCCGGCGGTGCGAGGGCGGCGGCGATCAGCTGCACCAGCATGATAGAGCTTTCCGGGCAAGGCGGATTCGAGGCGGATACCAGTCTGGGGGCCGGCGTGTGCGTGCAGACCGTCGATGCGATCTACGGAAATTTCAATCTGGGGAATCTTCCGCTGACAGGATCGGTGGACTTCAACGTCACCAATGTGGGCACGCCACTGGTGGCCTATCACGGGATTTCGTTCAACGACAACTATGCCGCCAATACAACGTATGATGCCGACTATTCGGTGGAGATTGCCACCGGGTCGAATCTCTTCAAGGGCATCGTTTCCGATTTCGCCCAGACGAACGGCACCTCGGGACTGACAACCACGGTGGTGCAGTCCGGATCGGGTTCGATCGACGAGACCAAGGTCGGTAACAGTGCGACCGGCCCCGATCTGATACAATTCTCGCCGGGCTACGCGGAGATCAATGTTTCGAACACATTGATGGATAATGGCTCGATCACATCGATCACCAACACCTCGATCGAGAATGCGCCGGTGGCGCTTGGCACGCCGATCCCCGAGCCTGGATCGACGGCGCTTCTGTTCACCGGCGTGCTCGGCATGGGTGCGCTGAGCTGGTGGTTTGGCAAGCCGGCTCAGGCACAGCCGAAATCGAGCATCACCGGGGGCGCCGATGGCCGCCGCGTGTTTGGTGCCCGCAAGCTGCTGCTGCTGGCCGCCTGATACCAATCGGTGTGCCCTGACGGTGGCAAGGGTCTCGGCAGAAAGACCCGGCGACCGTTGGAGGTTTGATGCGGATACGGCGTATCAGCCGGCGGCAGGCGCCGGCATGGGCGTGGTCTTCCACGCCGAGGCCGGCGATGAGGCGGATTGTGCCGCGTGGCTTCTGCCATGGCTGCAACCGTGCCGCTCAAAGGGGGTCACAATTTCAGTCATATTGTGTTGCTTTTTAGAGACGAACTTGTTAACATCATCCTGAGGCCGCCTGGATGAGGATGCAAACGTGAGCGACGTGATGGCGGTGGCTGCCCCCGCGGAGAGCCTGGCGTTCACCAGCGGCCGGCGGAAAGCCGTATTTTTTGGCGTGCTGGCGCTGGTGACGGCGCTGCCGCTGTTCGGCCTTGGGCTGGTGCTGCCGATGGCCAATCCGGCGGGGACGCAGTTTGCGGGGATGTTGGCCGGAATGTTTCCGATCATCGCGGCCACCGGCGTGGGGCATGTGGCTTCTACCGCGTTTCTCTATATGGATCGTGGGTTTTGGCCATTGATGCGCCAGAACCGGGGGCGTTTTTTCCTGTGGCCGCTGCTGGCGGTGGGGGTGTTCCTGGGCGCGTTCGCGATCAGCCCGGTGGCCGCGGTGGCGTTCAACCTGGCGTTCGCGGCGTGGCAGTTGCACCATTACCAGCGGCAGAATTATGGCGTGATCGCCTTTGCGGCGCAGGACCGCAAGGTCGGCAAGCTGCCTGAGACGCTGCGGCTGGTGCTGGATCTGGGCACGGCCGGGGGGGTGTGCGGCCTGATATCGAATGTGGGCTTCGCGACCGGCCCGGCCGCGCAGGATCATGCGATGCTGCTGGGCCTGCGGTTCTGCGGGATGGGGTTTTTCGCGGCATCCACCGTGGTGCTCGCGTATCTTCTGGTCACCAGCCGGCGGTTGCGGGCCGATCCGCTGGTGCTGGGGTTCACGCTGCTGGGGTGGGCGTTCTTCCTGCCGGTACTGATGTCGCGCGATATCCTGGTGTGCGTGCAATCCTTTGCCATCGGGCACGGCGCGCAATACCTGGTTTTCCTGGCGATCATATCGGGCGGCAGCCGGTTCAGGTGGGTGGGGCCGGTGGTGATGGCGGGGGTGACGTTCGTGACGTGGAAGCTGTTCACCCTGCTGAGCGCCTCGCCGGCCGGTGCGGCGGCCTATACCGGGCTGGTGGCCGGGCATTTCATGGTGGATGCCAAAGTGTGGCGCATGCGCGATCCGTTGCAGCGCTCGCTGATCAGGGAGCGGTTCGGGTTTTTGTTCGCGTAGCGCTCGGCTGGTTGCCCCCGCATCGCCCAGGAGCCATGCGGGCGAGGGGTTAATCGGCTTATCGTGGCGGGGCGGTCTGGCCGAGGACCCAGCCTTCCCAGTGCTGGATGGCGGGGTCGTCGGGGGCGGTGTCGGGGCGGTGGCCCAGCACGACGCTGAGCACGCAGAGGGCGCCGAGCAGGCAGTCGAGCTGGTCTTCGCCGGCGGCGGTTGGGCCGAAACCGGTGGCGATGGCGGCGCGCGCCGGCGGTTGGGGGTGCGCGCCCAATCGGGCCATGGCCCGCAGAATGGCGGGGGCGTAGGCGGCGCGGTCGGGCTGGCGCCTTTTGCTGCCGGCCACGCGCAGGCCGAGCTGCCGCAGGGCCTCGGCCGGGTAGGTTTCCGCCACCGCCACGCTGCCTGCACCCAGCAACGCGCGGAACGGACCCTCAAACGGCCACAGGCGCGGCGGGGCGGCTGTGTGCAGCGCGGGGATCAGCAGATCTCGCCAGGCGGAAATGGCGGCCTTGCCGGACTGGTTGGCGCCGAGGGTCCAGAACAACGGCGCGCCGGCGGGGCGCTCGGCGGTGGCGCGGTCGCAGGCGCGGCACAGGGCGGCGGCATCCGGCAGGCCCAGGGCCTGGGCGTGGGCAAGGCGCGTCATGCCCGCGATGCCGCGGGCCGGATAGAAGGGGCGGGCGGGCGAGGTTTCGGCCAGCGTGGCGGCGACGGCGAGGAAATCCGGCTGTTCCGCGAGAGTGGCGAGAAAGGCCGGGAAATTCGCGGTGGTGGCATGCCGCGCGGCGTAGTGGCGCGGCAAGCCGATCGGGCAGTCGATGCCCAGCGCCACGGGCGCGCCGCCGGCCAGGTGGCGCAGGCGGGCGAGCAGGGTTTCGGGCGGCCCGACGGGTTCGGGGGCGGCCACGCGCCAGACCGGGCCGTCGGGGCGGATGATGGTCATCCAGCGCTTTGGGGCGTGCTTGCTCCAGTCGGCGTGGACGATAAGCGGGCTCAGAGGGGCTTGTGGGCCTTTTCGATCCAGCGGGCGATTAAACCGGGGGGCTTGGCGGGTTTCACCTCGGCCGCGCGCCGGGCCTGCGCCTCCGCGCGGGCGGCCTCGGCCGTCTGGCGGTCTTTCTGGGCGAGCCATTTTTCCAGCGACATGCCGGCGCGCGCGGCTCGTTTGGCTTCGTAGGCGCGCTGGCCTTCGGTGAGGGTGCGGGTGGTTGGCTTGGGCATGGCGTATTGATAGCCATCGCTTGCGGGCGGTGGGAAGGGGCGTGCTTGGGTTTACCCGCCGAGCCAGACGCTCTTGAGGCTCAGGTAATCGTTGATCTGGGCCTGGCCGCCCTCGCGGCCGTAGCCGCTCATGGCCACGCCGCCGCAGGGAACGGCGGGGTCCACCAGGTTGTAGCCATTGATCCAGACGGAGCCGGCGCGCAATGCGCGCATGGCGCGCTGGGCGCGGCCGATGTCGCGCGTCCATACCGCAGCACCCAGGCCGAAGCGTGTGGCGTTGGCGCGGGCAAAAACCTCCTCCTCCTCATCGAAGCCGAGCACGCAAAGGACGGGGCCGAAAATCTCCTCGCGGGCGATGGCCATGCCATCCTGAACGCCGGTGAAGATGGCGGGGGTGATGAAGCGGCCGGCGTGCAGGGCGGCATCATCCGGGCGGCCGCCGCCTTGCAGCAGGGTGGCGCCCTCCGCCTGGCCGATGCCGATATAGCGGGCCACGCGCGCCTGCTGCGCCGCGGAGGCGAGCGGGCCGAGATCGGTTCGCGGATCGATCCCCGGGCCGATGCGCAGGGCGCGGGTGCTGGCGGATAGGCGATCCACCACCTCATCCAGCACGCTGCGGTGCACGAACAGGCGGCTGCCGGCGGAGCAGACCTGGCCGCAATTGGCGAAGGCGGCGATGCCGGCGGTGGCGGCGGCGCGGGGCAGGTCGGCCTCCGGAAAGATGATGTTGGGGGATTTGCCGCCCAGCTCCAGCGTGAGGCGCTTGAGATTGCCGGCGGAGGCCCGCACGATCTGCTGGCCGGTTTCCACCGAGCCGGTGAAGGAGATTTTGTCCACATCCGGATGCGCGGCCAGCGCGGCGCCGGCATCGGGCAAGCCGGTGCAGATGTTCACCACGCCGGCCGGCACGCCGGCCTGCTGCAACAGGGCGCCGAAGCGCAGGGCGGTGAGGCCGGCTTCCTCGGAGGCTTTCAGCACCATCGTGCAGCCGGTGGCCAGCACCGGACCGATCTTCCACACCAGCGCCCACATCGGGCCGTTCCAGGGAACGATGGCACCCACCACGCCCAAAGGCTCGCGCAGGGTGAAGGAGGTGATGGCGCCGCCGGCGGAATTGGGGATGGTTTCGCCGTTCAGCGCCAGCGCCTGGGCGGCGTAGAAGCGCAGCATGGCGACGAGGAAATCCATCGCACCCCGGGTGTGGCGGATGGGTGCGCCCATATCCAGCGTATCGAGTTCGGCGAGTTCGCCGGCATGGGCTTCGGTGAGGTCGGCGACGCGCAGCAGAAGAGCCTGGCGCGCGGCGGGCGTGGTGGCGCGCCACGTGCCGCAGAAAGCGTGGCGGGCAGCGGCGACGGCGCGGTCCATATCGGCGGCGCGGGCGCGCGGCAGGTGGGCGAGCGTTTCGCCGGTGGCGGGATTGATGGCGGGGAAGGTTTCGCCGGCGAGGGCATCGACCCATTGCCCGGCGATAAGCAGCTTCTTGGGCGCGCCGTCGAGGAAGGGGTGGGGATGCGGCATGGGGTTCTCCCGGTCAGGCGGCGTGGCGCAGGCGGGCGAAGCCACGCTCCAGATCGGCGATCAGGTCGGCGGGATCTTCCAGGCCGATATGCAGGCGGATGCAGGGGCCGCTGGCTTGCCAGGCCGTGGCGCTGCGCAGGGTTTGCGGATAGGTGGGCACGATCAGGCTTTCGAAGCCGCCCCAGGAATAGCCGAGCTTGAACAACGCCAGGTGATCCAGCATGGCGGCGAACTGGCCTTCGCTGCACGGCGCCAGCGTGGCGCCGAACAGGCCGGAGGCGCCGGTGAAATCGCGCAGCCACAGCGCGTGGCCGGGATCGTTCGGCAAGGCCGGGTACATCACGCGGGCGATTTCCGGCCGTGTTTGCAGCCATTGCGCGATGGTGGTGGCGGATTGCTGGTGGCGCGCCATGCGGATGCCCAGCGTGCGCAGGCCGCGCAGAGCCATGTAGATGTCGTCCGGCCCGCCGCAATAGCCGGCGGCGGAGGCGGTTTTCTTGACCGGGATGAATTTTTCCTCGGTGCAGACGGCAAGACCGAGCATCAGATCGGAATGGCCGCTGATGTATTTGGTGGCGGCATGGACCACCACATCGGCGCCGTGCGCGATCGGGCGGAAGCAGATCGGGGAGGCCCAGGTGTTGTCGATGATGGTGGTGATGCCGCGATGGCGGCAGGCGGCCGTGATGGCGGGCACATCCATCACCTCGAAGGTGAGGGAGCAGGGGGATTCCAGGTAGACCACGCGCGTTTCCGGCCGGAACAGGGTGGCGATATCGGCGCCGATCAGCGGGGCGAAAAATTCGACGGTGACGCCGAATTTGCGCAGGATATCCTCGCAGAAATGGCGGGCGGGACCGTAGACGCTGTCGACGATCAGCAGATGGTCCCCGGCCCGCAGGAAGGCCATCAGGGATGCGGATATGGCGCCAAGGCCGCAGGAGGTGGTAACGGCGCGGTAGCCGCCTTCCAGCGCGGTGACGGCATCTTCCAGGGCGCGGGTGGTGGGGGTGCCTTCGCGGCCGTAGGTGAAACCGACGAAGGCGCCGGAGGCACGATCGAGCCGCGTTTGCTGCAAATGGGCGAGGCTGTCGAACAGTACGGTTGAGCAATGATACACCGGCGGATTGACGATGCCGTGGTGGGCGGCCGGGTTGCGGCCGGCATGGACGAGCAGCGTATCGACGGAGATGTGTGCCGCTTGGTCATCGTGCATCGTGGCGCGTCCTTGCATTCAAACGATTGTTCCGGCGTCGACCAGGAAATCCTGGCCGGTGACGTGGCGGCCGGCATCGCCCACCAGGTAGAGGACCATGGCGGCGACATCGTCGGCGGTGACCAGTTTTTGCATCGCGGCGCGGGCGGCGAAACGGTCGTGCACCGCCTCGGCAGTGAGGCCTTCGCGGGCGGCGGACTGGGCGAATTGCGCGCGCAGCTTTTCACCGTCGATGCCGCCGGGGGCGACGATGTTGGCGGTGATGCCGAACGGGCCGGCTTCCATCGCCACCGATTTGATCAGGCCGCGCAGCGCCCATTTGGAGGCGGCGTAGATGGATGATCCCGCCACGCCGCGATGGCCGTAGGTGCCGCCGATGGCGACGATGCGGCCAGCACGCCGCGCCATCATGCCCGGAAGAACCGTGGTGATGGCCTGAAGAACGCCGAACACGTTCAGATCGAAGCAGCTGCGGTAGTCTGCCGCGGTGTAGGCATGGACCGGTGCGTGGGGCAGGCTGAGCCCCGCGGCGCAGACGAGGATGCCGATCTCGGCCGGATCGATGCCGGCGGCGTGGAGCCCCTGCGCGAAGGCCCCCGGCACCGACATATCCGCGCTGCACGCGCCTTCCGGCGCGGTGCGTGCGACGGGCAGGACCCTATACCCGGCCTGCATGAGTGCGGCGGCGATCTCCCGCCCCACCCCTTTCGTCCCGCCCGTGACACACGCGATCTTTCCCATGCCGCCCGCACCTCAAGAGATAAAAGTCTTTTGCTTCTTTTCTTCAGAAAAGAAGAACTCTTTGTAACAAACTACGCCTGTCAGCCGGCAATTCCGGCCTTCAGGCGCCATGGGGGGAATGGACCCCTGTCTTGAGAAAAAAAGAAAGAGTCTTCTTTCTTGAAAGAAAGAAGCAAAGAACTTTTACTCATTGGGTGGCGCGTCCTGGTCGTAGTCGCGTGAAGCGGCGGCGTGGGTGATCAGGCCGTTCGCGATGTCGGCGGCAATTTCGGCGCGCGGGCGGGCGATGGGGGGGCCGAGGCCGCCGCCGCCGGGAACGTGCAGCACCAGCCGATCGTGCGCGGGGATGGTTTGCAGCCCCTTGGGCAGAAGCGGCGCGCCGCTGGCAAGGCGCACCTGGCCGGGCGGGGCATCCCGCCCGCCGTCGCGGCCGCGCGCGCCGCGCGTGGCGCGTTCATACATCGCCAGAACCTGGAACGGGGCGCCATCACGCGTGGCCACCTCAACGCACTGGCCAAAGCCGCCGCGGGTGCGGCCGGCGCCGGCGCTATCGGCCAGCAACTCCTTTTGCCAGATGACGATCGGTGCCAGGGTTTCGATCACCTCGACCGGCATGGCCTTCACGCCGCTGGGGAAGGCGGTGGCGGAGAGCCCATCCTGCCCGGGGCGCGCGCCGGTGCCGCCGCTGTTGAAAAACACGGTTTCAAAGCCGCCCGCCTGCGCGCCGCGCAATTGCACGCTCCATAGGCAGGAAGCTCCCTCGGCCGGCACCTGATCCGGAATCGCCTGGGCCAGGCAGCCGAAAACGAGATCCGGCAGCATCTGGCCGACGACATGCCGGGCGGCGACGGGGAAGGGACGCTGCGCGTTCAGGATGCAGCCTTCCGGCGCGGTGACGGCGAAGGGGGCGAGCGCGCCGGCGTTGTTGGGGATGTCCGGCGCGATGATGCATTTCAGGCCGAACACGGTGTAGGCGCGGCAATAGTTCATCACCACGTTGATGCCGCGGGAAATTGCCGCGTCCGTGCCCGCATAATCCATGTGCAGGCCGCCGGCGCCGATGGTGAGCGTGGCGCGCAGGGTGATGGGCGCATCGTAGCCGTCCAGCACCAGCTCGGCCGACCAGGCACCGTGCGGCAGGGCGGCGATCCGCGCCTGCGTGGCGGCGAGCGACCGGGCGATGATGTAGTCGCCCAGCGCGGTCAGGTCCGGCAGGGCGAATTCCGCGAGCATGGCGGCCAGGCGGCGCGCGCCGCTGTCGTTGCAGGCGATGTAGGAGAGCACATCGCCTTCCACCTGCAACGGCGTGCGCACGTTGCGGCGCAGGATTTCCATCAGATCCTGGTTGATGGTGCCGGCACTGACCAGACGCAGCAGGGGGATTTGCAGGCCTTCCTCGAAGATCGAGCGCCCGTCCGGCCCCTGGCCGAGGCCGCCGATATCCAGTTGATGGCAGCAGCAGCCGAGCAACCCGGCGAGGCGCCCGGCGTGGAAGACGGGGCTGACGACGGTGATATCATGCAGATGGCCGGCGGTGAGCCAGGGATCGTTGGTGATGAAATGGTCGCCCGGCCGCATGGTTTCGGCGGGGAAGCGGGCGAGGAAGTGGCGCACGCCCTCGGCCATGGAATTGACGTGGCCGGGCGTGCCGGTGACGGCTTCGGCGATCATCCGGCCTTGCGTATCGAATACCGCGGCGCTGAGGTCGCCAGCTTCCCGCACCGTGGTGGAAAACGCCGTGCGCATCAGGGTTTGCGCCTGCTCCTCCACCACCGAGGCAAGCCGGTTCCACATGATCTGCAAGTGAAGGTCCGCCATCATGCCCGTCATGGCGCGGGCGCCGCGTGGCTGGGGAGGGATCGTGTCAGGACAAGGGAAAAATTGTCGTCCACATGCAGGTGGAAGTGGCGGGTGACGATGGTGGTGGTGTCGCGCTCGGTGATGATGGCGGGGCCGCGCAGAGAGCTGCCGGGGGTAAGGCTCGCGCGGTCGTAAACCGGCACGGCGTGACGCGCCCCGGTTTGCGCATCGGTCATGTGGCGCATTTGCATGCTCCGCGCCAAGGGTGGCGGGTCGGCGGCGGGGGGGCAGGGCGGTGATGCGGCGGCGCGCCCGGCGGCCACGCGCACGCGCCAGGTGAGGATTTCGATCGGCAGGTTCGGCACGATGGCGCTGTAGAGCGCGCGGTAATTCGCACTGAAATCCTCCAGCAGGGCGCTTGCATCTTGCGGCGTGAGCGGGCGGGGCGGGAGTTTGATGGCGATATCGGCGCCCTGGCCGACATAGCGGGCGAAGGCTGTGCGCGTCTCCTCGCGCGCGGCGTCGCCGGCGGCGACGGCGACCACGGCATGGACGGTTGCGGACATCTCTGCCAGCAGCGTGTTGATCGCATCCGTATCCAGCTCGCTCAGCAGATGGCGGCTGGATTGCGAGATCTCATAGGCGATGGGCGCGCGCAGGAAGCCGACGGCGGAGCCAACCGCGGCATCCTTGGGGATGACGATGCGGGCGATATCCAGCTTTTCGGCCACGCGCGCGGCATGCAGCGGGGCGGCGCCACCGAAGGCGATCATGGTGCGGCCGCCGATGGCGATGCCTTGTTCCACCGCGTGCACGCGCGCGGCACTTGCCATGGCCTCATCGACGATTTCGCTGATCGCGAGCGCCACTTCCTCGCCCGATGCCAGCTGGGCCATGGCGGCCGAGGCGCGCGCGGGATCGAGCGGCAGCGATCCGCCGGCGAAGCCCGCGGCATCGAGGCGGCCGAGCAGCAGGTCCGCGTCCGTGACTGTCGGCTCGGTGCCGCCATTGCCGTAACAGGCCGGGCCGGGCGCGGAGCCGGCGCTGTGCGGGCCGACGGCGATCCGGCCGGCGCCATCCCGCCGCGCGATGGAGCCGCCGCCGGCGCCGATTTCCACCATCTCCACCACCGGGATGCGCAGCGGCAGGCCGCTGCCCTTGCGAAAGCGATGCACGCGGCCGACCTCGAAGCTTTGCGCCGAGTGCGGGAGAAAATCGTCGATCAGGCAGAGTTTCGCGGTGGTTCCCCCCATGTCGAACGCCACCACACGATCCGCGGCGCTGAGGCGCGCGATATCGGCTGCGAACACGGCGCCGCCGGCGGGGCCGGATTCCACCAGGCGCACCGGGAAGCGGCAGGCGGTATCCACGGTGGTGATGCCGCCGGAGGAGAGCATCAGGCAAAGCGGCGCCGCGCACCCGCGGTCGCGCAATTGCTGTTCCAGCCGGGCGAGATAGCCGGCGACAACCGGCTGCACATAGGCGTTGGCCGCGGTTGTGGAAAAGCGCTGGTATTCCCGCAGTTCCGGCGATACCTCGCAGGAGAGGCTGATCCATACGCCGGGCATCGCATCGAGCAGCCATTCGGCGGCACGGCGTTCGTGCACCGGGTTGCGGTAGCTGTGCAGGAAGGCGATGGCCACGCTTTGAACGCCCTGGGCGCGAAAGAATGCTGCCGCCCGCAGCACCGCGTCACGGTCGATCGGCTGGAGGATGGCGCCGTCGGCGGCGATGCGTTCGGGCACGCCGATGCGCCAGGGGCGCGGCACCAGGGGGGTGGGTTTTTCGATCCGGATATCGTATTGATCGAACCGGCTTTCATCGCCGAGTTCCAGCACATCGCGCAGGCCCGCGGTGGTGAGCAGCGCGGTGCGGGCGCCACGGCGTTCGATCAGCGCGTTGGTGGCGAGCGTGGTGCCGTGCACGATCACGTCGATGTCCGCGTGGCCGAGGGCGGCTTGCGCGAGCAGCAGATCGACCGCGCGCAGCAGCGCACGCTCCGGCGCATCATGCGTGGTGAGCAGCTTCACGCGGTGGCGGCGCTGCCCGGCTTCCAGCACCACATCGGTGAAGGTGCCGCCGATATCGGCGCCGATCCGGTTTTGGGCGAGGCTGGGCATCAGGTTTTGAAAGACGTGTAGAACGCCAGAAGGTGGCGGCCGACATGGACCGGCGCGTGAATGGGCGCCTCGCCGGGCTCCAGCAGGTCCGGCAGGGCGGCCACCTCCACATCGAAATCCGGGTTCATGAAGAACGGCACGGAAAACCGTTCGATACCGGCACGATTGCGCACGCGGTGCAGGTTGGAAAGATAGCGGCCGTTGGACCACCATTGCAGCATGTCGCCGACATTGATGGTGTAGGCGCCGGGCACCGGCGGTGCGGCGATCCAGGTGCCGTCGCGCCGCTTCACCTCCAGGCCGCTCACCTCGCCCTGGGCAAGAATGGTGAGCGGGCCTTCATCCGTGTGGGCGACGGTGTTGGATACCTCCTGCGCCACGCCATCGGGCAGGGGCGGATAATATTGCAGGCTCAGTTGCGATAGGGGCTTGCGGAAATATGGCTCGAATGTCTCTTCGGGCAGATCCAGGCCAAGGGCGAAGGCGCGCAAGCATTGGCGCGAGAGGGTAACCATCGCGTCGTAGTAGGCGTTGCAGGTTGCAGCGAAGCCGGGCATGTCCGCCGGCCAGCGATTGGGCTGATACAGGGGCGAGCCGGCGGCCACGTCCGGATCATCTTCCGGCAGATCCGCCTGCATGCGATATTGTTCGAACAGACGGGAAGATCGGGACAAGGTGGCGCCGGGGTTGGAAGGGATCCAGCCGCGATACCAGTCCGGCGTCGCCAGCAAAGCTTGTTTTTCCGCAAGCGGGCGATGGTAGAAGGCTTCCGCCTGGGCGAACACCTGCGCGCGCAAGGCGGGGGAAACGCCGTGACCGACGATGTAGAAAAACCCGATGTCGCGGCAGGCGGCGGCGATCTGGCGCGCGACGCTGCGGCGGGACGCGGCATCGCCGGTGAGGAAGGGGGCGAAATCGATGATGGGGACTTCCGAGAGGCTGACGGATTGCGCTTCGGCCAGGTCGTCGGCGGTTTTCTCGGTTCGGCTCATGGCGCGGTTTTCCTAGAAAAGAAAGACGTTCTTTCTTGAAAAAAAGAACCAAAAAACGCTTGCCTGCTGGTGCGAGGCTCGCCGGAAGCGGACGCCAGGGGTAAAAGTTTTTTGCTTCTTTTTTTCAAAAAAGAAGGTCTTTCTTTTTTCATACTATGATCCCCCCATCCACCACATGATCCTGCCCCGTAATATTGCGCGCCCCCGCGCTGATCAGAAACATCACCAGCGCCACGATATCCGACGGTTCGCTGGGCCGCCCGAGTGCCGCGCCCATGGCGTGCATGTAGTTTTTCAGCGCGGTATCTTCATCGATCCCTTCGGCGGCGGCGCGGTTGCGCCAGTTCTGCTTCATGCGATCGACGGCGATCGGCCCGGGGGCGATGAAATTCACCGTGACGCCGTGCGGCCCGGCTTCCAGCGCGGCGGTTCGGGTAAGCCCGCGCAGGCCCCATTTGGAGGCGCTGTAGGGTGATCTTCCGGCGCGGCCGCGCATGGCGTGGTTGCCGCCGATATTGATCACGCGGCCCTGCCCGCGCGCGTACATTGCCGGCAGCAGGGCGGACATGGTGATGAACGGGCCACGCAGATTGGTGAACAGGGCCTGTTCGAAATCCGCCAGGTTCACCTCGCCGATGGCCACGCCCACCGGGCCGGGGATGCCCGCCGCGTTGATCAGCACGTCCACGCGGCGCCCGCGCCAGGCGAGCAGCCGATCCATGGCGGCCCCCATGGCGGGCGCATCCGTCACATCGCACGGCAGTACCAGGCAATCCCCTCCTGCCGCTTCAACATCCCGCGCCAGACTGGCAAGTTCGGCTTCACGCCGGGCCAGGATTGCCACATCGTGGCCAGCCTGCGCCAGCGCGCGCGCGATGGCGCGGCCGGTGCCGGCGGAGGCACCGGTGACGAGGGCGACGGGCGAGTGCGCTGGCATTTTCCTCAGCCCGCGAAATAGCGGTTTTGCAGCGCCGATTGTGTTTTGTAGATCGATCCGGAGGTGTGGTTCGGAAACGGCAGTTTTACCCGCACCGGTTCGAAGCGTGCCTCGCTGGTGGGTTCGCCGGCGACGATCCGGCTGTTGTACTCGTCCCAATCCACATGATAGAACAGCGGCCATGCATCGGTTGCCGCGTATTCCAGGAACAGGATGCGGCGTGGCGCGCCGGATCGGTTGGCTGCCGATCCATGCACCGCCATCGGGTGGTGAACGGCAACCGTGCCGGCGGGGCCGAGGAGTTTGGCCGCCGTTGCGTAATCGGGCAGGCCGCGCCCGTCATCCACGATGGCGCCGACGAAGCGGCCGTCGAGGTGATGTTCCAGCAGGCGGCCGCGATGCGTGCCGGGAACCACCAGAACCGGCCCGTTTTCATCATGGCATTCATCGATCATCACAGAGACCACGCAGGTGGACATGTTGCTGTGCGGCGCGAACGCCCAATCCTGGTGCCATTCCAGCGCGGAGCCGACACCGGCGGTTTTCATGTTGATCTTGGCGTGATTGAGCCGGATGTCCGGCCCGATCAATTCCCCCACCAGGGCGAGAAGGCGCGGATGGGCGGCGAGCGCGCGATAGAAGGGATCAACGCGGTTCGGCTTTTTGATGCGCTGGATCTTGGGCGAATTTGGCGTGTGATCGGGTTCGAAATCGAACACCGATGTGTCCTGCGTGAGGCCATAGGCCGTGGATTCGATCCTGGCTGTCACGGCGCGCAAGTCGGCGGCCTCCGGCGGCGTGAGGAAGGAGGGCAGAACGGCGTAGCCATCGCGGCGATAGGCGGCGATGGCGGCGGCGATGTCGGGTCCGGCGGTGATTTCCATATCCATCAGATCATCTCCTGGATCAGCCGGTCGGTGACCAGCATGTGGGCTTTGTGGTGGGTGATGCAGATCGGCAGTTTGGCGGCCACAGCGGCGAGTTGGGCCGTGGCGCCGCACGGCCAGAACACGGGCAATTCGTCCGCCCGCAGCGATGTCAGCCCATGGCCGCCATAGGATTGCGCGAGATCGGCAATGCCGATCAGGTGCGGCAAGCCGATATGGATGGGCGCGCCATGGAAGTTGCGATGTTGCGCCGAGATGAGGGTGGCACGGATGGCATCGCCCGGCGTGAGCGCGCGCATGGAGACCACGAGCGGACCTTGGAACGGGCCGGATGGCAGCGTTTGCAGGCAGGTGACGTACATGGCGGAGACGTTGCCTTCCCGCAGGTGGCGCAGGCTGATCCCGGCCGATTGCAGCAAGGATTCGAAGGAGAAGGAGCAGCCGATCACGAAGGCGACAAAATCGTCCCGCCAGAGCGATGTTACGCTATCGCATATGGCAGGGACACCATCGCGAAACACGGTGTATTGGCCGATATCGGTGCGCAGATCGAGATCTTCCGCCAGATCCGGCAGCGATGTGGCGCCGGGCATGGAGCGGCCGATCACCGGCAAGGCGGCCTGGTTGAGCCGGCAATAGGCGGCGAAATCCTCCGCGTAGGCTTGCGGCAGGATCATCAGGTTGCCTTGCAGATAGCCGGGCGCCACCAGATTGGTGAAGCCGCGGAACCGGCCTGAGCGGATGGCGGCGCGCACCGCGCGCGGATCGGCCAGATCGGGCGTATCAGGCACCGTGCGTGGCCCCCATGGCGGCGGGGCGGCAGACGCAGCCATAATAGGCGCGGATCGCGGTGCGCAGGCGGGTTCGGGTGGCGTCATCGGTGCCGTCGGCGGCGCGGACATGCCTGGCCTGTGCCAGAAGTTCGGCTTGCAGCGCGGGGAGATCCACCGAGCGGCAGGTGCCGCCATCCACGATCATCCGGCCCGCGACCATCAGCTGCTGCACATGCCGGCGGGCCATGCGGGTGAGCAGCACCGGCAGAGGGTCTGGCTCCGCCGCCAGACAATCGCTGGTCATGGCGGCGAAATCCAGGACCAGTATGTCGGCCGGCGCGCCCACATCGATCGCGCCGCCGCCATCGGCACCGAGAATGCTGTGCCGGCCCACGGCGAGGGCGGCATCGAACAGATGCGCGTCGGTGAGGCCGGATCCCTCCAGCCCAGGTGATGCGCCGTTCGCCAGATGGCGCAGCAGGCGGATTTCCCGCAGCATGTCCTCGTCATCGTCGATCGCCATGCCATCGAGCCCGATGCCGAAGCGCAGCTTGGCGTTCAGGCACAGCGCGACCGGCGGCACGCCGGAGCGCAGGCGCAGATTGGATGAGGCGTTGAGCGATACCGTGACACCGCGCTGCGCCAGAAGCTCTGCCTCGGGCTGGGTCAGCCAGACCGCATGGGCCAAGGTCAGGCGGGGGCTGAGCAGACCGATTTCATCCACATAGGCAAAGTAGCCGTTCGGATAGGCGGCATCGGCCCATTCACGCTGCAAGCGGGTTTCGAAAGCGTGCATGTGCACGCGGCGGCCGGTGCGTGCCGAGTCCTCGGCGATGCGCCGCAGAGTGGCGTCCGTGACCCATTGCGGGCCGACGGGACCGTACTGGATGCTGAACCAGGGGTTTTGCAGGGCCGCAATCTCATCCACCAGCGCGAAGCGTTCCGCGGCGGGCGCCAGCATGGCCTGCTGGCGCGCCCGCGCGGCGTCCGCGGGCGGCAGGGCGTGGAGCAAAGGCCCGATATCGCCATAGACAAATCTGTTGCGGTCAAAAAACGGAATAGCGAAGGCGACGCGGATGCCGACATCCTTGGCGGCACGGGCAACACCCTCCGCCTCCTGCAACAGGCGGCTGGCAGCTTGGGTGTTGTGGCAGTGGTTGGTGGCGCAGATGCCGCTTTCCGCCATGCGCGCGAAGGCCACGGCGGCGCGCAGATAGGGGTCCACCACCGGTTCGGCGGATTGCGCGGGCATCCACAGTTCCAGCGCCTCATCGGCCGCGCCCACGGCCAGGCTGCGCAAACCCCTGCCGTGATCATGCGCGTTGCACAGCGCGGGCATGGCGAGCCAGCCGGCGCCGGCGTTGCCCGACGCTGCCGGCGTGATGGCAAGGATGCGATTTTCCTCCGCGGTGATGCAAAACCGGCCGGCCGCGTCGGCATGGCCCGGGCGGGCCAGCAGGTGATCCACCGTGATCTGGCGGCCAGGGTGCGGGGAAAGCGCTGCCATAGGGCGGATCAGCCGCTATGCGCCGTGCAGGCGGCGATGGTCTGGTCCGGCCGCTTCACCGCCGGGGCCGGCATCGCCTGGATGCGCCCGACGGAAAGCCCCCAGCCGCGGCGTGCAGTGACCAGTTCGCGGTTTCGCATCACGAACGCGCCGCGCACCAGCGTGTGGATCGGCAGGCCGCGTGTGGGGAAATTCTCAAACGGCGTGATGCTGCCGCGGGATTTGAGGTGGGATGCATGGATCACATGCTCCCGCTGCAAATCGACGATGGCGATATCGGCATCCGAGCCGACGAGCAGCGCGCCCTTGCGCGGATACAGGCCGAAGGCGCGGGCGGGGGCAGTGGCGGTGAGGCGCACATAATCGGTGATGGAAAGCCGGCCGGCGGCAATTTGCGTCAGCATCAGCGGCATCTGCGTTTCCACGCCGACGAAGCCGCAATCGGCCTGCCAGATGTCGTTGCGCAATTTCTCTTCCGGCGTATGCGGCGCGTGGTCGGTGGCGATCATGTCGATCGTGCCATCCGCCAGCCCGGCCCAGAGCGCATCCTGGTGCGCCTGCTCGCGCACCGGCGGATTGACACGGATCAGGGAGCCGAGGTCGCGATAGGCGTGTTCATTGAACAGCAGATAATGCGGGCAGGTTTCGCCGGTGATATCCACGCCGCGCTGCTTTGCCTCCCGCAGCGGGCGCAGCTCATCGCCAGAGGAGATATGCAGCACATGAATGCGCGCGCCGGTCCATTCCGCCAGCACCGCGGCGCGCGAGACGGCTTCCACCGCCACGATGGCGGGGCGCGCGGCGAGATGGGCGATCGGATCGTGGCGCCCGGCCGCGATCAGCCGCGCCTGGCGATGCGCCATGATGGAGGCGGTTTCGGCATGCAGCGAAATGCGCAGGCCGGAAGGGGCGATGATTTCGAAACCCTCCAGCATGGCGCCGGTGGAGGGCGAGGGAAGATTGCCGAAGGTATTGCCCATGAAACATTTGAAGGCGGCGACGCCGCCGGCGATCAGGCCTTGCAGATGGTGCAGATTATCTTCGGCGAGCAGGCCATAGAGGCCGAAATCCACATAGGCTTTCTCGGCGGCGGCGAATTTCTCCGCCAGGGCTTCCGGCGTCGCGGTGGGCGGATTGGTGTTGGGCATTTCGAACACGGTGGTGACCCCGCCCATGGCGGCGGCCGCGGTTCCGGTTTCCCAATCCTCCTTGTGGGTGTAGCCAGGTTCGCGAAAATGCACATGCGCATCGATGGCGCCGGGGAGCAGATGCAGGCCGGTCGCATCCAGATGCTCCCGCGCGGGCGGCATCAGCGCCGGCTCCGCGATGGCAACGATGCTGCCGCCATCGATGGCGATGGCGGCGGGAGTGATCGCGTGGTCGGAAACGAGCGTGCCGCCGGTGATCACCAGATCCACGTGCGGTTGCAACTCGGCGTGCGTCATAGCATGGCCCATCCGCCATCGATCGGCAGGTCCACGCCGGTGATCTGGCGCGCGGCATCCGAGGCGAGGAACAGGCAGGCATTGGCCACATCCTGGTCGGCGCTGATGCGGCGCAGCGCGTAATCCGCCGCGTGGTGCGCCACCGCTTCAGCCTCCGAACAGCCCAGGCGCTGCATCATCTCCGGGATCACCTTGGTGCGGAACCGCGCGCCATCCACCATGCCGGGGGCGACCAGATTGACGTTGATGTTGTATGGCCCAACCTCCAGCGCGGTGGATTTGGTGAGGCCGCGCAAGCCCCATTTGGAGGCGGAGTAGGAACTGCGCCCGGCGCGGCCACGCATGCCGAAGGTGCCGCCGACATTGATGATCTTGCCGCTGCGGCGCGCGATCATGCCGGGCAGCACCGCGCGCATGGTGTGGAAGCATCCGTTCAGGTTCAGCCGAACGATATCCTCGAACGCTTCCGGGCTGGTCTGCCAGGCGGGCGTGCCGACAGGGCCGGAGCCGCCGGCGATATTGACCAGGATATCGATGGCGCCGAACGCTTGCGTCACGTGGGCCACCGCGTCATCAACGCTGGCGGCATTGGTGACATCGCACTGGGCGGATACGACGCGGACGCCGAGGCCGCGCGCCGCGGCCGCGACATCGGCGATGGCGGCGGTATCGCGGCCCAGCAGCGCCAGGTTGCAGCCCTCGGCGGCGAAAGCCCGCGTAATGGCCGGGCCCATGCCCTTGGCGGGGCCGGTGATCAGTGCGACCCTGGATGTGAGATTGAGGTCCAACTGGTTTGCTTTCCCTGATCTGGTCTGCGGCAGGCCGGCTGTGCGGCCGGTTCGGAAGAATTGCCGTTTGCGCTAGTGGCGTGGCCGTAAAGTCGTCGCTAGCATAAATCCATGGTCAGGCACATGGCGGGGGGGTGCCGGTTCAGTCATTGAATTCAACCCCCCTCTTCGCCGCCTCAACCTTCCCCGGCCGCACCAGGCTGGCGCAATTGCTGGCGATCGGTTCGCCGGCAAGCGCGCGCGCCGCAAAAGGCAGGCTGTCGGCAAGGGATTGATTGACGGTGCCGTTATGCGTCAGCCCCGGATAGGTGTGCCAGGCGACCTTGCTGCCTGCCGCGCACATGGAAGCTACCGCCAAATACTGGCCCTGCGTGCCGGCTTCCCCATCCGCAAGCCCGGTGCCGACGAAAACCGGCATCGTGATATGCCCGTCGGGCAGATCGAAATGCGACTCCATGTCGGAATCCACCGCGGCGATGCTGCGGCTGAACAGCGCGCCGCCCTTGGTGATGCCGGCCTTGGCGGAAGCGGCGAACATATCGTGCAGGCACGCGGTTTGCGCCACATGCAGCAGCATTTTACCTTGCGGCGTCAGGTAGGTTTGCGGATCCATATCGGGATGGGAAGCGCGGTCGGTGCCGGCGAAGCGCAGCATCGCGAAGCTCGGGTCCATGTCGAAGGGGTCGGTATAGGCCGTGCCTTTTTCATCGGGCCGGCCGGAGGCGATGGTGGCGACCAGGCCGGTGAGAACCGCCGCCCGCACGCCCAGCGCCGGCGCATAGCGCGGGTGCAGCCAGGCCGCGCCGAGGGCCGCGCCGGCACCTTGCGATTGGCCGGCCAGCACAATCCTGTTGGCCAGGTGGAATCCGGCGGTGGCGCGTGCCGCGCGCAGGGCATCGAGGATCGCAAGCCCTTCCGATCGCCAGAGCAGGTAGGGGTGAACGCCTTGCGTGCCCAGGCCCGCATAGTCGGTGGCGACAATGGCGAAGCCGTGCGCCAGCCAGGCGGCGAGGTAGGCGGAATCGCGTTTGGTTTGTCCGCGCCAGGAGGGGGCGCAGACATCGGCAATGCCGGTGGTGCCATGGGCCCATGCGAGCACCGGCCAGCCGCCCTTGGGCGGGGTTCCCGCCGGCAGGAACACCTCGCCCGAAACCGGGATCGTTCGTTGCGGCCCCGCGCCCGCGCTTGCCGTGTAGAGGATGCGCGCGCCGAAGGCTGCATGGGCGATCATGTGCGCGGCGGGCAGCGGTTCCTGCCGCAGCAGAATGCCCGGGCGGGGCGGCAGCGTGCCTGGCCACCGGTAGAAGGCCGATACGCCGCCATCGCCGGCGGAAGGGTCATCGGCCGCGGCGCCGCGGGCCCAGTGCGAACCCAGCAAAAGGGCAACGATGGCGCACGCCGCCCTGCGCCGCGCATCGGTTCGGATCACCGCCAATGAGGCACCCCTTCTACAAAAGTTGTTTCTGCAACGCCTGTGCTTCCGCCAGCAGGCGCGGCAGGAAACGTGTGCGCATCTGTTCGCTGCTGGCGCGGCCTACCGGCATGCCGGTGTTCAGCGCGTAGGCCACCTGCCCGCCGAGGCGGCGCACCGGCACGGAAATGGAGCTGAAACCGATTTCGGCCTCCTCCTCCGCGATGGCATAGCCATCGTGTTCCACCTGGGCGAGGATGCGCCGCAGCGCCGGCTTGCTGGTGACGGAGCGTGGCGTGGCCGGGCGCGGATTAAGGCGATCGAGAAATGCCTCGCGCGCGGGCGCTTCCAATCCGGCCAGCAGAACACGGCCGACGGCGGTGCAATAGGCCGGCAGGCGCAATCCTATGCCGGTGGCTTCCATGTACATGCGCCGGGGCGTGGCATAGGCGATCATCACCGCGTCCTCGCCATCCAGCACGGCCACGGAAAAGGTTTCGCCATATTCGGCGCAGAGCAGGTCGCAGGCCGGTTGCAGCAGCGTGGGCGCGGCGCCGGAACCCAGATAGGCGGCGGCCAGGCGCAGCACGCGCGGGGTCAGGCGGAACAGCCTTGCATCCTCCTCGGCATAGCCGAGTTGCACCAGCGTGAGCAGCGAGCGGCGGACCGTGGCCCGCGGCAGGCCAACCTTGCGGGCCACATCGCTCAATGTCATGGCGGCGGATTGCGCGCTGAAGGCGGTGATGATTTCCAGGCCGCGGGCAAGCGCCTCCGAAAAATCGCCGCCGAGTGGATTGGCCGCCCGTGCAAGTGCATCTTCCGCGCCCAGCCTGGCCATTACCCCGATATTCACCCTTGTTGCGTGTGCTCGCGCGATGATAACGCTGCCACGACATGCGGCTTGCGACAAGAGGGTTGGGTTCGCTATTATTCTATTTGTTCGTTAGGCGGACAAGTTTGCCGGCAGGCCCTCGGCTTCCATCCGGCGGAGTTCGCCCGGAAAAACGACGATCCCCGGCGCGCATCCGGCGGGCGCCGCGCGGAGAAGGACAAAATGCCATGATGAGTGCGGAGCAGAACGCGAAACTCACGCGTGTGGGCAAGGCGACGCCAGGCGGCCGGCTGTTGCGCAAATATTGGCAGCCCGTGGCGCTGTGCGAGGAATTGCCCGCAGAACGGCCGATCAAGGCGATACGGCTGCTGGGCCAGGATCTGGTGCTGTTCCGGGATATGGCGGGAACGCTGGGGTTGCTGGACCGGGATTGCCCGCATCGCGGCGCCGATCTGGCCTATGGCAGGCTGGAAGATGGCGGCCTGCGCTGCCTGTTCCATGGCTGGCTGTTCGATCATGCCGGCACCTGCCTGGAAACACCGGGCGAGCCGCCACAGAGCAAGATCTGCGCGCATGTGCGGCAGACTTCCTACCCGGTGTGTGAACGCAGCGGCATCATCTTCGGCTATCTTGGCGATGCCGCGCCGCCGGCGTTCCCTGATCTGGATTGCTTTGTCGCCGATCCGGCGCATGTGTTCGCGTTCAAGGGCTATCTGGAGTGCAACTGGCTGCAAGCGCTGGAAGTGGGGATTGATCCCGCGCATGCGAGTTTTCTGCATCGGTTTTTTGAAGACCGGGAGGCGGCTGCCAATTATGGCCGGCAGTTCCGGGCGGTTTCCGCCGGCAGCGATGTGCCGATGACGCAGGTGCTGCGGGAATTCCCGCGCCCGCGGATAGAGGTGGAGCGGTCGGATATCGGCCTGCGCATCTTCGCTTTGCGCGAGCTGGGGCAGGCGCGCATGCATGTGCGCGTGACCAATCTGTTGTTCCCGCAGGCCTTCGTGATTCCGATGTCGCAGGACATGACGATCACCCAGTGGCATGTGCCGGTGGATGACGAATCCTGCTACTGGTTCGCGATCTTCACCAGTTTTGCCGCACCCGTTGACCATGCCGAAATGCGGCGCCAGCGGCTGGAGCTTTATACCTTGCCGGACTACAAGCCCCGCCTGGGCAAAGCCAACGATTACGGCTTCAATCCCGCCGGCCTGGATCGCACCTATACCGGCATGGGCGAGGATATCAATGTGCACGACCAGTGGGCCGTGGAATCGATGGGCCGGGTGCAGGATCGCACGCGGGAACATCTGGGGCATACGGACAAGGCCATCGTGGCGTTCCGCCGGATGCTGCTGGCCGCCATGGATGAAGCGGGCCGCGGCGAACGCACGCTGATGGATCTGGATAGCGCGGCGGCACCGGGCGTGACGGGGCCAGGCACGGTGGATGGCATCGTGCCCAGTGCCGAGTGGCAAAGCTGTTGGAAGGCGCTGGATGATCGCCGGCGCAGCCAGATCGGCTGGCGCGCGGCCAAGATTGCGGATCCCGCGTGAGCTTCATTGCGGCGCACGCGCTGTGGAACGCGGCGCAGACGGCGCAAGCGGCGGCCGTGCTGCGGCAGGTGCAGGAAGATGGCATCGAACTGGTGCGGCTGTCCTTTCCTGATCTGCACGGGATCCTGCGCGGCAAGGCGCTGACCGCCGGGGCGCTGCCGGCTGCCATGCAGGATGGCTGCGCGATCACATCCACCCTGCTGCTGAAGGATACGTCGCACCGCACGGTGGTGCCGATCTTCGAGGCGGGCGCCGGCATCGGCCTGCCGGCGCTGGAAGGTGGCGCGGATATCATCATGGTTCCCGATCCGGCGAGTTTCCGGGTGCTGCCCTGGGCGGTGAAGACCGGGTGGATGCTGTGCGATCTTTATTTCCAGGATGGAACGCGCGTGCCGTTTGCCACGCGCCATGTTCTGCGGGCGGCGCTGGAGAAGCTGGCGCTTGAGGGCTACGATTTCATGGCCGGGCTGGAGGTGGAATTCACCATCACCCGGATGCTGGATCCCAGCCTGGCACTGCAGGATTCGGGCCAGCCGGGTACCCCGCCAACGGTGGGGTTGCTGCATCACGGCTATAACTATCTCACCGAACAGCTTCTGGACCGGCTTGATCCGATCGTGGAAATCCTGCGGCGGGATGTGATGGCGCTGGGCCTGGGCTTGCGGTCGGTGGAGGTGGAGTTCGGGCCGAGCCAATGCGAATTCGTGTTCAAGCCGGGGCGCGGGTTGCAGCCGGCGGATGACATGATCCTGTTTCGCAACGCGGCCAAGCAGATCTGCCGCCGGCATGGCTATCACGCCTCCTTCATGTGCCGGCCGCGCATCCCCAATGTCATGTCCAGCGGGTGGCATCTGCATCAATCGCTGGTTCACGCGTCCGATGGCGGAAATGCTTTCGCACCGGCGGCGCAGGGGCAATTGCTCTCCGATGTCGGGCGGCATTATCTGGCGGGGTTGCTGGCGGGCGCGCGCGGGGCGGCGGTGTTCATGGCACCCACGATCAACGGATACCGGCGCTACCGGCCGAATTCCCTGGCGCCGGACCGCGCGGCCTGGTGCAGCGACAATCGCGGTGCCTTGCTGCGGGTGATCGGCAACGCCGGGTCAGCCACGCGGATCGAAAACCGCGGCGGTGAACCCGCGGCCAATCCCTATCTGTATCTGGGTGCGCAGGTGGTCACGGGCCTGGCCGGCGTGCTGGCTGGCAGTGAACCGGGGCCGCCCGTATCCGCGCCGTATCAGAGCAGCACAGCGATGTTGCCCACCAGCCTGGAAGCGGCGCTGGTGTTGCTGGATTCGGATGCTGGTCTGCGCGCCGGGTTCGGCGACGCGTTCATCGATTATGTGCTGATGATCAAACGGGCGGAGGTGGCGCGGTTCAACCTGGATGTGACGGAGTGGGAGCAGCGGGAGTATTTCGATCTGTTTTGAGCAAAAGAAAGACTGTTCTTTTTTGAAAAAAAGAACCAAAAAACTTTTGACACTTGGCGCGCGCCTCGCCGGCAGCGTAGGCAAAGGGATAAAAGTTTTTTGCTTCTTTTTTTCAAAAAAGAAGACCCTTCCTCTCAGTGCGAGGCCCAACGCCGGGCGATATTAAAAGTGCTTGAAGATATCAATCCCGATCGTCGTTGGCCGATAGGAAACATTATAATAGAGCGGCGAATACGGAATATCGTGCGCCACCGAAATCGCCGTCTCGTTGTTGGTGGCGTTGTTGGCGAACAGCTGGATATCCCAGGAGTGGAAGGTGGTTCCGACCCGGATCGAGACATAGTTCTGTGCCTTGATGCCCGGCTGCGTCGGGTCATAGCCGAAAGTCTGCGCGTCCACGGTGGGCGTGCGGCTATGGAAGGCGTAATCGATCCGGACGAACGAAGCCTTTCCGTCCGCATCAAAATTGTAGGACGCCCAGGTGGAGGCGTTCAGCGGCGGGCCGCCGATCCGCTGGCCCTTTTCCACCAGAACCGATCCGCCTCCCCCATAAATGGTGCTGTTCTCGGTCAGGTTCGTGTAGCCGAGGCTGGCGCCGGTGGAAAACGCGTCGGTCCAGCGTACGGTTGCCTGCTCATCGCCGCCGATGCTGGTGGCGGAGCCGAGATTGGCGATGTATTGCAGGCCGCATTCCGGCAGGCGAACGGTTTGCTGGATATTGCTCCAGTCGATATAGTAAATGCTGGAATCCAGGCGCAGCCGGCCACCGAGCAGGTTATCCTTTGCGCCGAGTTCGTAGCTCCATAGCGAATCGGAATTATACTGCGTCGGGCTCGATTTGATGCCCAGTGTGGCAAGGTCGGCGGCGCAGGCAACCGTTGGCACCGCCGCCTGCACGCCGCCGTTGCGGTAGCCCTTTGCGGCCGTGGCGTAGAAGAAATTGTCCGCATCCAACTGGTAGGATGCGCCGAATTTCGGTGTCACTGGGGTTTCGCTGGTATTGCCGGTGGCGATGCTATAGCCGCCGTTGAGCGGTCCATTCGCGCTGTTAACGAAATTGTCGGTGATGTTGGATACGCGAACGCCGGCGATCAGTTTCAACTTGGAGGTGACATTCACATCCACGTCCGCGTAGCCTGCAATCTGCGTCTGCACGTCATGCACGAAGGTATCATAACTGTATTTGCCATATAGCGGCGGTAGGAACCCGTAGACCTCCTTTTGGCCTTCGGTGGTCAGGTTGGTTTGATGCTGCTGATCGTTGGAGTAGAATATGCCTAACGTCCAGTCGATGAGCGCGTTGGCGGCATTGGATTGCAGCCGCGCATCCTCCACCACGTTGCGCTGCCCGACACGCAGAATGCTCTGGGACGGGTAATCGCCGGCCGGAAACGCGTAGGGCGTGCCATCGAACAGGGAGGCGACATAGGTGGAGTAATCGAGTTTTTCTTCCTGGTCGCGATCGAAATAGGATGTGTTGGAATAGAGTGTGGCGAAACCGAAATCGTACGTGGCCTTCAGGCTCGGCAGGATGAACTTGTCATGCTCCGGTTGCCGCGTGCGCGCGCCCTGGTTGAAGTCGTCGGCACCGGGATCGCTGATGCTGGCCCAGTATTGGTCACGATCGTTGTCGTCCACGCTTTGCACAAACAGCCCAGGCGTCAGCGTCAGATCGTCGGTTGCTTTCCAGGTGAGCGCGATCTTGCCGGCGGCCGAATTCTCGGTATTCGCGTTTGCCTGCTCGATGGCTCCGGTATCGGGCGAAACGCGGTTGATATAGCCGCCTTCGGACCGGTACCAGGCACTCGCACGGAAACCGAGCACGTTATAGATGATCGGGCCACCATATGCGATGCCGGACTCGTAGGTGGGTTCACCCTTCAGCCCATCCGCCACCTCGGCCTTGAAGGTTCCCGAGAAGTCCGTCAGGCTTGGCTGTGCGGTGATGAAGCGTACGGCGCCGCCCTCGGCACTGTCGCCAAACAGGGTGCCCTGAGGACCGCGCAGCACTTCCACGCGATCCAGATCGAAGATTTTCGGATATACGTTGCCGCTCCAGTAGCCGATGTTGCGCAGGGAGACGGGCGTATCGTCGATATAGATGGCGGTGGTGGGCGAACCGACATCGGAGAAGATGCCGCGGATCGAAATGTCGGTCGCGTTGTTGCCGGCCACGCCGCTGGTATGGGTGAACGTGATATCCGGTACCAGATTCGCCAGATCATCGATGTTGCGGATGCTCCGCACGTCCATCTGCCGTTGCGAGAGCGCCGTGACGCTGAGCGGAACCCTGGCGACGCTGAGGCTTCTGCGCGTGGCGGTTACGGTGATCTGGTCGATGGATTCCGCATCGGCGGCGGCCTTCGCGCGGGCGGTGGCCGTGGGGTTGGGCGGGGTTTGCGCCTGGGCGGCGCCGGCGATGACCATCGCCGCCACGGCAGCGCTTGCCAGCAAGGCTTGCCGCATCGAAGCAGCGGGATCATGCCTGCCGACGGCCGCCTGTTTGAGCATCTTGCCGCCATTGCGCATAAGCCTCTCCTTTCGATCCACGAGCACCCCCCGGCCGCGCCCAGGACGCGCAATTGCAAGCCGTTCGATTAGCGCACACAATATGCGCGTATCGCACACTTGCGTCGTTACGCAAGGTGCGTGCCATGCGGCGGCCGGCGCCGTGGTTGGACCTATTGTGCGACTGGCACAAACACGATTGTCGCTTGCGCGGACGGGAGTGCCTGTATTATGGGCGGCGCGGCAATACGGGGTGCCTTATGGCCCGGGAATTAAGCACGGCGTTTCCTGCGTAACGGTCGCCAGGCTTGAGGTGATTTGCGCAAGCAGGGCCTGGGCGGCAAAGGTAAGCGTGCGGTCCGGCGCGCGGCAAAGCTCCAGCGAGGTTTCGACAGCGCTGTCCGCCGCCAGATCCACGGCCACCAGCAGGCCGGATTCGATCTCCCGCGCGCAGCACAGCGGCGGCAGAACAAGTGCCGCTGCGCCGCTTATCGCCAGCTCCTTCTGCAAATCCAACGATCCGGTGACGAAGACGGGGTCCAGCCGCACGCCAGCGGACTTCGCCATGCGTTCCAGCGTGCGGCGCACGCCGAAGGCGGCATCGGGGATCGCCAGCTTCTGGCTGCACAGCGTTCGCATGGAAACCGAGCCAAGCCGCGCCAGAGGGTGGCCAGGGCTTACGATCATGGCATGGCGCATCTGGCTGCTATGGCAGATTGCCACCCTGGCGCGGCCATCATCCTCGGGCGGAAAAATGGTGATGCCCAGATCGGCCACGCCCTCGGCCACCGCGGCAAACACCTCGCTCCCGCTTGCAACATCCACATGAAAGCGCAGCCGCGGATAGGCCGCATGGATCCGGCACAAGGCGGGCGCCACCAGGCCGCTGACGACGGCGCCGGAGGCGCTGACCGTGGCCTGGCCGCGCTGAAGGCCGCGCAGATCATCGATCAGCGTGCGGGTATTTTCCGCCCCGCTCACCAGGGCCTGTGCCTGCTGCGCCAGCACGCGTCCGGCCTCGGTCAGCACGATCCCGCCGGGCGTGCGATCGATCAGCTTGGCGCGGAAATAATACTCCAGTTGATCGATGTGGCGGCTGATGGCGGTGGGCGCGAGGTTAAGGCGGTGCGCCGCCTGCCGGATGGAGGCGGAGCGGGCGAGTTCGACAAATACCTCCAGCGCGCGGACTTGCATGGGGGGAGAGTAGAATGTTCTTTTTTGAAAAAAAGAACCAAAAAACTTTTATCCCTTTGCGCACGCTGCCGGCGAGGTTCGCGCCAAGTGCGAAAAGTTTTTTGCTTCTTTTTTTCAAAAAAGAAGACCTTCCTTCCTTCCCGCAAATACAATCACCGCATTCACCGCCAGCCCGATCAGCCCAGGATTCATCCCCCCCAGCCCAAATCCGGCTTCATGCAGCCCCACGCCCACCGCATCCCCCGCGATCAGCCCCGCCGCGACAAACCCCGGCCTGATGCGCGTTGCGGTGACAATGGCGATAACGCCGGGAAAACTCTGTGTGACGCCGAAATAGAACAGGTTGTTGATCGCCACCATCAGCGCCGTGGATCGTGCCGCACCCGCAATGGATAGCAGCAGATAGGCGGCCATCACCAGCTTGGCCCAGCTCGCCTGCGCGCGGCTGTTCAAGCCTGGCACCAGATTGCGCGTCACCAGCGGCCCCAGCGCCAGGCAGATGCCGGTGAGCACCACCAGGGCGGAGAGTGCGGCCCCCGCCATCACCACGCCGGCCGCCCAGCCTGGCAACAGGGCGCGCGAGACCGCCAGGAACGCATCGTTCGGCGAGGCAAGATGCAGATCGTGGTGGAGCGCGAACCCGGCGATCACGGTCAGGAACGGGAACATGACCATGTAGAGCGGCATTGCGGCCTGCGCGCGCCGAATAGTGCGCGGGGAGCGGGCGGTAAACACCGTGGCGCAGGTTTGCGGCACAACGCAAAACCCCAGCGCCTGCAACAGGATCGTGGAAATCGCGAAAACATCGCTGACCGGGGCGGGCGCGGCGGGCATAGGAGCTGATGGCGGCAGGGCGGCCGCCTGCGGCGCGGCCAGGCAGGCCAGCCCCGTCATCAGGATGGCGGCCATCACCAGCACATCTTTCAGCACGGCAACATAGGCTGGCGCCCGGATGCCGGAGATGGCGATATAGGTGAATGCCAGCCCACCCCCGACCCCAGCCAGCAGCAAGGGGGGCACCGGCCAGCCCAGATCGTGCAGCACCGTGTTCAGCCCGATGCACTGCATCACCCCCAGCGGCACCAGAAAGAGGATGGAGGCTACCGTCAGCAAAACCTCAAGGCCGCGGCTGCGGAAATGGCCACGGAACATATCCGGCAGCGTCACCGCACCATGCAGGCGCCCCGCGCGCCAGATCAGGGGGTACAGGAAATACCCCACGGGAAACGACAGCAGGATGTAGCCCAGAAACCAACTGACGAACCCGGTGCCATGCGCCACCATCCCGCCGGGAAAGCCGAGCACGGTGCCAACGCTGTACGTCTCCCCCACCGCGAGGAAGAAGAACAGCACAACGCCGAATTGCCCGCCGGCGACAAAGAAATCCTCCGCCCGCCCCACTGCATGGCCGCGCCGTGAGACCACCGCCAGCACCAGGGAGAGCACGATCAACCCGGCGAACATGAAGGTCATTCGCGGTTCTCAAATGCCAGGCACACGGCCAGGCAGAGAGATGTGAGCGGGATACAGGCGAACAGCCAGACGATCTGCGCGGGCAATCCGAACACTGTCATATGCAGCCAGGAGAAAACCGGGATCGTCGCCACGATGGCGACGAACGGGATGCCCAGGCCGATGGCGAGGCGGAGTCGAGGGCGCATTTAGGAAGAGTCTTCTTTTCTGAAGAAAAGAAGCAAAAGACTTTTATTCATTTGAGGGTTTGCCAGGTAAGTCCCTTCGCGCCAGGCGGCAGGCTCGCCATGTAAACGCCGCGCGCAACCGATCGCGCCAGAACATCCGCCGCGGCGGCGCCGATCCGGGCCACGACAAACTGCCGGATGGGCGAATCCGGCAGTTTCAGCCGGCCGGTGGAGAGGCCAAACACGGTGTCCCCATCAAAGGGCGCATGTACGGGCCGGATGGCGCGGGCCAGACCATCCTGCGCCATCATGGTTACGCGCTTCATCTCATCAGGGTCCAGCGCCACATCGGTCGCCACGCAGGCAATCGTGGTGTTTTCACGCGCGCCAGGATTGGCCTTGGCTTGCCCCCAATCCTCGCCTGCCACCACGTTCGGCGCGGGGCCCAGGCCGCCGAACTCGCGGCCGAATTCGAAGGGGGCTGCCCAGAAATGCCTGCCGCCTGGCACCACGGGCGAGCCGAAGCTGTTCACCGCCACGATGGCCCCGATCGTCATGCCATCCGCCGTGCGCAAACTCGCCGAGCCGATGCCGCCTTTCAGCGCCCCTGCCGCCGCCCCGTAGCCTGCCCCGGCCGTGCCCAGCGCGAATTGCGGCGATGCCGCCTCCACCGCGGCAATGCCCAGGCGGCGATAGGGCGGGTCCATGCCCCAGGCCTTGTTGCCCTGGTTGGCCAGATCATACAGGATCGCCGCCGGCACGATGGGTGAGCGCGGCACGCCCGGCCGGGGCGAGGCGGCAAAACCCCGCCCTTGCGCGCCCAGCCACGTGGCCACGCCATCGGCCGCTGCCAGGCCATAGACGGAGCCGCCCGAGAGCACCACGGCATCCACCGAATGCACCAGGTTCCAGGCGTTCAGCGCGTCGGTCTCCCGCGTGCCGGGGCCGCCGCCGCGCACATCCACGGCGCACACCGCGCGGTCATCCGGCAGGATCACCGTAACACCCGTGCGCGCGCCCGCATCTTCCGCCTGGCCCACGCGCAGCCCGGCCACATCGGTGATCAGGTTGCGTGGCCCTGGCGCACCTGGGCCGCCCGCGCCGCGCGGCGCGGCGCGGGCGGCGTGGATGGCCAGGCTGGCGGCCGTGCCCGCGATCAATGTGCGTCGGTTCATGGAAAATGCCCCTCTCATGGCGCGCCATAGGCGAGCAGGCCGCGTGCGCCGGGGCAGGTTTTCAGGATGCCGGCGATGATGCCGGCCCGCAGACGCAGCAGATCGGGGCTATCGATCGTCTCCGCGCGCGCCGCGGTCATTTCCGACGCGGTGAAGGGCAGGGCGCCGGCCGGCGCGCTGCCCGCGCCAAGTGTAAACACCACGTAGTTCATCACCGCCGCGAGGCGCGATGCATCCAGATGCGCGAAATCCACGTTCGGCAGCCTTGCGACGTATCTGCGCCCTTCTGGCGTGCACAGAAAAAACCCTGCCTGCCCCGCGATATCCGGCACGTCCGGCGCATAGGACCTGCCATCGATGCCATGGCACCCCCCGCACCCTTCCAGATACGCGCTCTGCGTTGGTGGTAATTTTGCAGCGGCAGTCAGGGATGCGGCTATCACGAGAGCAAAAGGTCTTTGCTTCTTTCTTTTAAGAAAGAAGAGTCTTTCTTCTTTTTTGAAAAAAAGAAGCAAAAAACTTTTGTTCCGGCGCTGGATCAGCTTGCTTCGCCCATCAGCACCGCGGTGCTGCAATGATAGGTGGCGGCCGCGCGGCCGAAGCACCACAGGATATCGTTGCTGTTGAACGGGCTGTAGATCGGCAGGTCGCGATCGTTGGTGTTGCAGTGGCACTCGGGGTCTTTGGTGGTGCATGCGGTGCTGCCGCAGCAATCGCGGTAGGCGATCACGTAGTGCCGGCCGTCATCGGGGTTGCGGCAGGTGCCGATCCAGCAGATGGGGGAGGGTTCGGCGCCCGGCGGGCAGGTGTGCACGCCGCCGCCGCAGCAGCCGCACAGGATGCCGTCGATGGCGCAATGCCGCCAATAGCTGCATTTCGCGGGGTCCTTGCTCTGCGCGTTGCGCTCGAAATCGGTGAGGGCATTGATGTCGGCATCCGCGGCCCGGGCGCGTGCCACCGGCAGCAGGGGGAAGGCAGGTGCGGCCAGCATGGCGGCGCCTATCCGCGCCAGCACGCTGCGGCGGGATGAGGCGCGCGCGAAGCGGCGGGCGAAGCGTTCGGTGATTTTGTCAAACACGATCATTCTGGATCCCCCTCACGCAGCCGCCTGTTTGGCGCGCACGAAATCCTGCACCGAGCTGAACCCGGTTTCCTGCGCCACCACCAGGCTTTCCAGATGCTCGCGGCTATTGACCAATCCCTTGGCCACCAGCGTGCCCGCGGGGTCCAGGAAGGCCGCGTGCGGCAGCTTATCCACGCGATACGCCATGCCGATCTCCGGGCCGTTGATGAAGTCGCCGGGCGCGATGCCGAATTCGGCGATCAGCGCCTGCTGTTCGGCCAGATCGGCATCGCCGAGGAACAGCACATCCAGCCGTTCCGCCCGGGCCACATCGCGCGCCACCGGGATCAGCGTTTTGCAGATCGGGCAACTGCGGGCCACGAACAGCAGCAGCAGGGATCGTCCGCTCGGCCGCCGCGTGCCCAGTTCCAGCTTGGTGCCATCCAGGGCCACGGCGCGCAGCAGCGGCGCCGGCTGGCCCACCGCTGGGCCGGTGGCGCTGGTGAGGGCGCCGACCGGCGTGAGGCGTTCGTGCAGCACGCCCACCTGCCGGATCAGCGCCAGCACCACCATGGCCAGGCCGGCCACCACGATCCACAGGAAGGCTTGCGACACATAGATGGGGGTCATGAAGCCCTCGCGGAAAAGGCGGGCGCCGGCAGCGACCAGAGTGTGTTCGCCGCCTGAAGCACAATAAACACGGCCACACCCCCCAGCACGCCGAGAATCGCATCGCCGGGCCCGGCCCGGCCGGTGGCCGGCAGCGCCAGCAGGGAAGCCGCCGCCACATTGCGCGCCACAAACGCCCAACGCAGCCGGTGCACCCGCCCCGCGCCCATTGCGCAGCCGCAATCGATTGTTCCGCGTCCGCGCGCTAGGTTGGCCGCCATCGCGGCCGCGAACAGCAGCAGCAAGCCCGCCGCGCCGAGTGCCGGCCACGGCTTGCCCAGCGGGATCGCCAGCCCGGCCGCGACCACGATCTCCATCACCGGCAGCGCGCGCGACGTGGGCAAGACCGCCCAGCCCGGCAGCAACCGGTACTCACGCAGCGTTTCGGCAAACCGCGCCGGCGCCCGCAGCTTGCCCAGCGCGGCCACCGTAAAGATTTCCGCCACCGCCACGCGCACGGCGAGGTATGATCCGGGGTCCAGCACCGGCGCCATCATCTACAGCCCCGGTGCGAACAGCAGCGGGCCGCCGCCGCTGAACTTCGCCGTGCGCAGTTCCTCGCCGGTGTCGGCCTTGATCACCGCCAGCTCGCCCTCGGCGCTGGTGGCATAGAGCAGTGGCGCGGCATCCTGGCTGACCGCGATGCCCTTGGCGGGGACTTTCAGCGGGATGCGCCGGAGCAGCTTCTTCGCGGCCAGGGAGAACACCCACACTTCCGTGCCGGGATCCTTCTGCGTCCAGAACGTGCCGGGGTGCATCAGCACGAACAGCCGCCCGCTCGCCTTGTGCCAGGCCGCCACCTGATAGCCGCCGGGCCGCCAGGCCAGTTCCTGCACGCCGGTGCCCGCCGCCTTCTGGCCGGCCGCCTCCTGCAACGACCATGCTGCGCTGATCTTCGGGTCCGGGCCGAGCGTTACGGGGAACAGTTTTCCGGTGAAGGTAATGAACAGCGCCTGGCCGGTTGCCGGATCAACCAGGCTGGATTCGAACACCGGGTCCGTCGCGGCGCCGAAGAACGCTTTGCTGTGCGTGACCGAGGGTGCCGCGTGCGGCGCCAGCGCCACGTTCAGCAGCGTGCCGTTGCCGCACAACGATGAAAAACCGCCATCCTGCCAGGGATAGATCAGCGCGCAGCCTGGCGTATCGATGTGGTTTGTGACTTTGCCGGAAGCGACATCCACCACCGTGACGGATGTGGCGGGCGCCAGGTTGAACACGTAGGCGGTGCGCCCGCTGGCCGACAGAGCCAGGTCCTGCGCCTTGAACACGGCCAGCGCGCGCGGTGGGATTTTCGTCTCGTGGGTGATGTCAAACGTGCTGGCATCGTAGGTGGTGAGCAGATCCTGGCGGATACCGCGGGTGTGCTCCGTCCACAGTGTTTCGGCGACGTAGATGCGCTTCCTGTCCGGCGAGAGGGCGGCGTTGGCGGAAAAATCCATCGGCAGGCCGGCGAGGATCTTGCCGGTATCGCCGTCCACCAGGGTGAAACCGCTGGGGGCTGTCTGCACGAATACCCAGTGGTCGGCCAGGGGCGCGAGCTTGGCGACGTCGCTCTGCTCCGGGGGCAAGGGGGCGGCGGCGGCACAGAAAAAACAGAAGACAGAAAGGACTTCTTTTTTGAAAAAAAGAAGCAAAAAACTTCTGACTGTTGGCGCGCACCTCGCCGGCAACGTACGCCCTAAGAGTAAAGGTTTTTTGCTTCTTTTTTTCAAAAAAGAAGTGCTTTCTTTCTTCACTTTGGCCACTCCATCACCCCACGCCGTTCCTCATACCATCTTGCCAGCCCCAGCGCCTGCACATCGGCGAACCGTTTCGTCACGATCTGCAACCCCAGCGGCATCCCTGTGTCCGAAAAGCCGCAATTGATCGAAACGGCGGGCTGTTCCGACATGTTCCACGGCAGCGTGTAGGCGATGTGTTCGAACGGCCGTGCCGGATCGTTCAGCGGCGAGGCCCATTCCGCGGGAAATTCAATGTTCGGCGTGGTGGGGGAGAGCACCACATCCACCTGTGCGAACAATGCGGCGCAGGCGCGCTTGATCTCGAACACGCGGTTGAACCCGGCCACGGCTTCCGGCCCGGAACAGGCTCCGCCGGCTTCGCACCAGGCGCGGATGAACGGCAGCACTTTCTCCGCGCGGCCCGGCGGCAAGGCGGCGATTTCGCCATAGCTGCGCGCGCGCCAGAAGATATCGATCCCGTCCAGCATCTCGCGCGTCAGCACGCCAGGCACGGGCACGATGGTGGCGCCGTTCTGCTCGAATATCAGGGAAGCTGCCTGCACTGCCGCCGCGATCTGCGGATCGCATGGCATGCCGCATCCGGCGTGCAGCATCAGCCCGATCCGCAAACCGCGTGGCGTATCCAGCACCGCGTGCCAATCCAGCACGCTAGGCGGCAGGCTTGTGGCGTCCCGCTCGTCCGGCTGCGCCAGAACGGCCATGGCGAAGGCGGCATCATCCACGCTGCGCGCCATCGGCCCGGCGCAGCGGCCAATGTAGTAGGGGGCCACGGGGATGCGGCCCTGGCTCGGCTTGAATCCCACCAGCCCGCACCAGGCGGCGGGCAGGCGCACGGAGCCGCCGATATCGGTGCCCACATGCAGCGGCCCGTATCCGCCGGCGGCCGCGGCGGCGGCGCCGGCGCTGGATCCGCCCGGGTTGCAGGCGAGGTTCCAGGGGTTGCGGGCCAGCTTATGGAAGCTGGACAGGCCGGAGGAGAGCATGCCGAAATCGGGCACCGTGGTTTTGGCGAAGATGATGGCCCCGGCTTCTCGCATGCGGGCGGCGGGCGGCGCATCCTCGGCGGCCGGCACCAGGTCGGAGGCGGCGGTGCCGACGGGGGTAGGGGTGCCCTTGGTGGCGATCAGTTCCTTCAGCGTCACCGGAACGCCATCGAGCGGGCCGCAGGGTTTCTTGTGCAACCAGCGCTGGGTGGAGTCCTCCGCCGCGAGCAGCGCCGCATCCGGATCGAAGGCGTAGAGCGCATTCAGCGACGGCTCCGTGGCCAGCACGTGTTCGATCAGTGCCACGATCACATCGCGTGGCGTGAAGCTGAGTGCCTCGTATCCTGCCAGCAGGTCGCGTGTGCCGAGCGCGGCCAGGTTTTGGGGGCGGGTCATGAAAGGGGGAGCCTTACGCCAGAAGGCGGTGCGTTTGACCCTCCGCGGTGACGACGGCACCGCGGAGGGGCAAACCAAACGCCTTCTGGCCAAACGCCCTCTGGCCAAACGCCTTCTGATATGACCCCTGGATTGCTACGGCCAGGCGGCCTCGCAATGACGGTCGCTTTGAAGGTCATGCTCAACGCCGGCCGGTATAGCGCCATTGCCCTAAAAATTTATCGTCGCGCGCACGCCGTAGGTTGCCGGCAAGCCGGCGGTGGCAATGTCGTCGCCCGCATCGAAGTAGTTGCGATCGATGTCGTATTGTTTGTTGAGGATGTTCTGGCCGAAGGCTGTGACGCTCCATTTGCCGTTATTGGGGCCGAAGGTGGCGTGCGCGTTCACCAGCGTGTAGCCGGCGACGTTGTAGAGCGTGCCGAAGAGCGAATTGTAGGTGGTGCGCAGGCTGTAATCCACGCTGGTGGTCAGGAAGTATTTCTCGAAGGGGATTTTGTAGGTGACGGAGCCATTCGCCGTCAGCTTCGGAAAGGGCAGGGCTTCGCCGGCGCGGTTTTCATACACGCCGTAGAAAATGCCGCCGCGGGGGATTGCTGTCACCAGCGAGCTGAACTCATCGAACGCGCCGACTGCCTCGCCCGCGGTTTGCGTCAGGGTCAGGTTGGGGATCGGGGTCCAGTCCGCCTCGATTTCACCACCATAGAGATGGGAGCGCGGCGCGTTGATGATGGAGCCGACAAGGCCGGTGGTGGGGTTCAGCACCGCCGCCTGGATCTGCTGATTGTGGTATTGATAGTAGAAGGCCGAGATATTGAGGCGCAGATTGGCTGCTGGCACATCCAGCTTGTTGCCGATTTCGTAGGCCCACACTTCTTCCGGCTGGAACGGCGCGGTGCCGACTTTCGGAGTGCCGTCATTATATGTCGTGAACCCGCCGGACTTGATGCCCCGGCTGACCTCCGCATAGATCATATCGTCGGTGAACGGCACGTATTGCAGCTCGGCCTTGCCGGATGGCTTCGTATAGCTGGTCGTTTGGGAGGCGACGTTATCCGGATTGATAACGGCGCCGTCGACCAGGAAGAATGAGCCAAAATTGTTCAGCTTGCGTTCCTCATGTTCCAGCCGCAATCCGCCGGTAAAGGTCAGCGCATCGGTGATCTTGTAGCTGGCCTGGCCAAACCCGCTGATCGTGTTCACCGTCTGCGAATATTGCACAGACGTATCCACGCCATAGATCTGGTCGAACCCGCCACGGTAGTTATCCGCCAGAAATTGGTTGCCGTAATAGATGCCGGCCAGATACGTCAGCCGCCCGCTGGAAGGCGAGGTGAAGCGCAACTCGTTCGCGAATACGTTTGCGCGGGTGTTGAAATACACATCCGCCAGCGCGAGCGGCGAGGCATCGAAATCATCATATTCGCGCCTTCCGGCGTAATCGTAGCTGATCAGGTCGGTCAGCGTGCCGTAATCCGTGACCTGATCTCCGCGCACGCTCACGCCGGCCGTATCGATATGCTCGAACGGCTTCGTGTTTGGCGAAATGCCGATCTCCTTGGCGAATAGCGGCGATGTGCCCCACACCGTATCGTCCCGGTTGGGATCAATAGGGGTCGGTAGGCCGGGTGCGCCAAGCAATTGCAGCGCATCACCGGGCGCATAAAGATGCGTGCCAAGCGCATCCGAGCGATCATGGCTCCCATGCGCGTCCAGCTCGAACTTCAGCGTATCGTTGGGCTCCCAGTCGATCAGATCGCGCAGGCTGCTCTTGTCCAGATTGCCCAGCATCTGCCCATCCGGCCCATGCTGCCACGCACCGCCCTGCTGCGTTTCACCCGAAAGCCGCATCTGCACATTGTCGGCCAGCGAGCCGGAAACATACCCCTCCACCAGCGCCGCATTGAAGCGGCCATACTGCACCGTCAGCCCGCCCTCGAAATCCTTCGTCGGCTTGTTCAGCACATAATTGATCGCACCACCGGTCGTATTGCGCCCATACAGCGTGCCCTGCGGCCCCCGCAGCACCTCCACACGCGCCACATCGAAAATCTGCCCGTCCGTCTCATAGGGGATCGGAAACGCCACTTCGTCCACATACAGCCCAACCGTCGGCGCGTTGTTGCTCGCGTAATCCTCGAACCCCACGCCGCGAATCGAAAACTCCAACTGCCCGCTGCCGAATTGCGGCGTAATGGTCAGCGACGGCGTCAGATATTGCAGATCCATCACATCGTTCACGTTGTGCAGCGCCAGCTCCTTGCCGGAAAGCACGCTGATCGAACTGCCCACCTTCTGCACGCTCTGGCTGCGCTTTTCCGCCGTTACCGTAATCTGCTCCAGCACCTGCGTGGACGGCGCCGGGGCGGTTTGCGCGGCCGCCTGAACACCCGGCTGCAAGATCAGGCAGGCCAGGCTTGCCGATCCGAGCCACACGGCGTGCTTGCCGCAGCCCCAAGCGCGTACGGAACCAGGAGTTGCTGTGCGGTGGGCCGCGGCGCGGCGTGGGTGCATGGTCTTGTCCCTATTCTGACCCGACCTGCTGGGCGATCACAGGCCGGCTGATCGTTCTGTCCACGATGCTAATGCGCCAGCGCCCGCTATCACCAGTGAGAAATTGTGTGCGACCTGATTGCAATTTTAAAACACTGCCCGGAAAATAGGCATCTGTACAATATAGACTCACTATCTGCGCGATATCGGGGATGTCCTCGCCTAGTTGTGTGCCGGCAGCGGGGGAAGCAGGACTTGGTTCACCCTACGTGGCGGTTGTTTGCGGGAAAGTGGGATGTTTCCCCGCAAGGGCTGCCCGACTATGGAGGGGCATGAAGATCCTTCAGGTATTGCCGGCGCTGGAAGCGGGGGGGGTGGAACGCGGCGCCGTGGAGATGGTGCAGGCGATCGTGGCCGCCGGCGGCAGCGCCGTGGTGGCCAGCGCCGGCGGGCGGCTGGTGGCGCAGGTGGAACGCGCCGGCGGCCAGCATATACCCCTGGCGCTGATGACCAAGGATCCGGTGAACATCCTTCTCAACGCCGGCAGGCTGGCGCGGCTGATCCGCACCCAGAATATCGGCCTGGTGCATGCCCGCTCCCGCGCGCCCGCGTGGTCTGCCCTAGGTGCGGCACGGCGCACGCAAATCCCGTTCGTGACCACCTGGCACGGCATCTATGGCGAGGACTTTCCCGGCAAGCGCCTCTACAACAGCGTGATGGCGCGCGGCGACCGCGTGATCGCCATCAGCCGGTATATCGCCGATCGCGCCGCTACCGCCTATGGCGTGGAGCCGTCGCGCCTGCGAATCATCCCCCGCGGAGTCGATCCGGATATCTTCGATCCCGCGCGCGTCTCGGGCGACCGGGTGCATCGCCTGGCGGAAGCCTGGCGCATCCCCACCGGGGCGCGTGTGGTGATGCTGCCGGCCCGGCTCACCCGATGGAAAGGCGCGGAGACGCTGCTGGAGGCGATCGCCCGGCTGGGCGACCGCGACGATCTCTTCTGCGTTCTCGTCGGGGGTGACCAGGGTCGCACCGGCTACACATCCGCCCTCACCGCGCGGGCGGAAAAACTCGCGCTGGCGCCCCGGCTTCGCCTCGCCGGCCATTGCGACGATATGCCGGCCGCCCTGATGCTGGCGGATGTGGTCGTCAGCGCCAGCCTCAAGCCTGAACCCTTCGGCCGCACGGTGATCGAGGCGCAGGCGATGGCCCGCCCGATCGTCGCCTTCAATCACGGCGGCGCCGCCGAAACCGTGCGCGACGGGCAAACCGGCCTGCTTGTTCCGCCCGGTGACATCGCGGGCCTGGCCACCGCCATCGGCCGCGCCCTGGCATTGACCGGGCAAGCCCGCGCGGCGCTTGGCCAGCAGGCGCGGCAGGCGGTTCTGGAGGGTTTCACCACCAGCGCCATGCAGGCGGCCACCATCGGCGTCTATCGCGAGCTGCTCGGCGCAGCCGTGCTTGCCGCGTGAGGAGAGACGGCAATACTTCGCCTTGCCAGCGATCCGACCCGCCAGCGACGGCGCACAGATCAACGAGCAAAAGTTTTTTGGTTCTTTTTTTCAAAAAAGAACATCTTCCTCGGCCCCGCGCGTGACACGGCGGATCCTGATCATCCGCCTGGGCGCTCTGGGCGACATGTTCCTCTCCTTCCCCGCCTTCGCCGCCCTGCGCACCCATCACGCGGCGGACCGGATCACCCTGCTGACCACGCCGCCCTTCGCGAAGCTGGCCGCGGAAAGCCCGTGGTTCGACGAGATACGCATCGATACGCGGCCGCCCTGGTTCGATATTCCCGGCCTGTGGCGGCTGCGGCGGCAGTTGCGCGGCTTCGATTTCACCTATGATCTGCAAACCTCCCGCCGCTCCAGCCGGTATTTCCGCCTGGCGGGCCGGCCCCCATGGTCGGGTATC
>Ga0209208_10000120_pt1 | contig 81154 bp, 74 predicted proteins | sample S1TSphfallax_3_FD_187694 | JGI IMG/M metagenome (GOLD analysis project Ga0209208, IMG submission 187694) | Host-associated microbial communities from peat moss isolated from Minnesota, USA - S1T2_Fd - Sphagnum fallax MG (SPAdes) (version 2) | ecosystem: Host-associated > Plants > Peat moss >... | reverse complement strand
GGCACCATGCCGGTGGGCAGGCGGTCGAACAGCGCGTGGCCGAGCTGGGTTTCCAGCTTGGCAATGGCCTGGGTGAGGGCGGGCTGGGAGAGGTTGACCACAGGCGCTGCCGCGCTGATGCCACCGCGGCGGGCGATGATGGTGGCGGCTTCGAGGTGGCGGAGGTTGAGGCGCATAGGAAGAAAGGAAGGCCTTCTTTTTTGAAAAAAAGAAGCAAAAAACTTTTATCTGTTGGTGCGGGGCTCGCCGGCAGCGTACGCCAAGGAGCAAAAGTTTTTTGGTTCTTTTTTTCAAAAAAGAACATCTTCCTTCTTAGCCTTGCCTTATACCTCATTTGCCATTCGAAATTGCGCGCCCTGTGCCGCAGGGCCAGTTTGGTGACGTAAACCAGCTTGCGAGGCGAAGCGATGCCGGCCGTTGTGCATACCAACATTCCCCGTGCGGCGCCCGAGGTGATTGCCGGGCTGGCCGCCGCTGGCGTGGCCACCGTGCATGAGGCGCAGGGCCGCACCGGCCTGCTCGGCGCTGTGTTGCGGCCCATCTATGCCGGCGCGCGCATTGCCGGCAGTGCGGTGACCATCTCCGCGCCGCCTGGCGACAACTGGATGCTGCATGTGGCGATCGAGCAGTTGCGACCTGGCGACATCCTGGTTCTGGCGCCCACCAGCCCGTGCACGGACGGGTATTTCGGCGATTTGCTGGCGACCTCGGCGCAGGCGCGCGGCTGCCAGGGGCTGATCACCGATGGCGGCGTGCGCGATGTGCGCGATCTGACGCAGATGCAATTTCCTGTCTGGGCGCGTGCGATCCATGCGCAGGGCACGGTGAAGGAGACTTTGGGTTCGGTGAACGTGCCTGTGGTGTGTGCCGGCGGGTTGGTGAACGCGGGCGACGTGATCGTGGCGGATGATGATGGCGTATGCGTGGTGCCGCGTGCGGCGGCGGAGACGGTACTGGCGGCCGCGCGCAAGCGCGAGGCGCTGGAGACCGAGAAGCGCGCCCGCCTTGCCGCCGGCGAGCTTGGCCTGGACATCTACAAGATGCGCGAACGCCTGGCCGAGCGGGGCCTCGTTTATGTGTGATCTCTCCGGCGAGCAAACGCGTAAAAGTTCTTTGCTTCTTTCTTTCAAGAAAGAAGATTCTTTTGTCTAACGGTTTGCGCGCCATGTGGATGCGGGGCGGCACCTCCAAGGGCGCCTTCATCCTCGCTGACGATCTCCCTTTGGATATTCCGGCCCGCGATGCGCTGCTGTTGCGCATCATGGGATCGCCCGATCCGCGGCAGATCGATGGCATGGGCGGGGCTGATCCGCTCACGTCGAAGGTGGCTGTGGTCAGCCGCTCGGCGCGGCCGGGTGTGGATGTGGATTATTTGTTTTTGCAGGTGTTCGTCGATCGTCCGGTGGTGACGGACTCGCAGAATTGCGGGAACATGCTGGCGGGTGTTGGGCCGTTCGCGATCGAGCGTGGGCTTATCCCGGCATCGGGCGAGGTGACGCCCGTGCGGATCTTCATGGAGAATACCGGCCAGGTGGCTGTCGCGTCGGTGCCCACGCCGGGGGGGGTGGTAACGTATGCCGGGGATGCGCGCATCGATGGGGTGCCTGGCACGGCCGCGGCGATTCCGCTCGATTTCGAGGATGTGGCGGGATCGAGCTGCGGCGCGTTGTTGCCGACGGGGAACGCGTCCGACGAGATTGACGGCGTGCGTGCGACGCTGATCGATAACGGCATGCCGTGCGCGATCATGGCGGCCGGCGATCTCGGGGTGCGCGGAGATGAGACGCGTGATGCTCTGGATGCGAATACCGCATTGAAGACCCGGCTGGAAAAGATCCGACTGGCAGCTGGACCTTTGATGAATCTCGGCGAGGTTGCGGAGAAGTCTGTGCCGAAGATGATTCTGGTCTCGGCGCCCGCCCAGGGCGGTGCCGTTTCCACGCGATCCTTCATTCCGCACCGGTGCCATGCGTCGATCGGCGTGTTTGCCGCGGTTTCGGTGGCCAGCGCGTGCCTGATCGAGGGCTCGCCCGCAGCCGCGGTGGCGGTGATACCGCAGGGCGCTCGCGTGCGTGTTTCGGTGGAGCATCCCTCAGGCGAAACGACCTGCGTGGTGACGCGGAATGAAGCAGGGGGGATTGGCTCGACGGCGATATTGCGCACGGCGCGGAAATTGTTTGATGGGGTGGTATTTTGAAGGAAGGCCTTCTTTTTTGAAAAAAAGAAGCAAAAAACTTTTGACTATGGCGCGGGCCTCGCCGGCAGCGTACGCAAGTGAACAAAAGTTTTTTGGTTCTTTTTTTCAAAAAAGAACACTTCCTTACTCTCCCTGCCCCATGTCCCGATCCGGATCAAACGCATTCACATAAGGCACCTGCTGCAAGAGCCGGTGCAGCAGGCCGACAAGCAGATCACGTTCCGCGTCTGTGAACGGCTCCAGCAAGCGCGACTGCCGGGCCAGCGCCAAGGCCAGAATGGCGTCGTGGATCGCGCGGCCGGCCTGCGTCAACTCGGCCGCACGCGCACGGCCGCCGGGCTTTGGCACCACAATCAGGCCACGCGCCTCCAGCACCGCAAAACTCCGGCTGACCGCGGCCTTGTCCAGCCCGACAACCTGGCAAATGCGCGCACCGGTGGCGCCACCCTCGCTGCCGATGGTGGCCAGCACACGCCAGTCGATCACGCCGAGATCAAAGCGCTTGCGATAGAGCTGCGAGGCGCCCGCGGACAGCTTGTTGGCCAGCCACGTCACCAAGCCCGGGACGTAACGTTCTGCGTCGAGAGTCCCGGCGTTCACAAGAGAACAAAGGAAAGAAAGAATGTTCTTTTTTGAAAAAAAGAACCAAAAAACTTTTGACTCATGGTGCCGTGCTAGCTTTCGAGCATCTTGCGGAGAAGATCCACGTCTTCGGCGAATGCGCTGTCGGAGGTCATCAATTCCGAAACGCGGGTGCAGGCGTGCATGACCGTAGTATGATCGCGGTTGCCGAACTTTTTGCCGATTTCAGGCAGTGAGCGGCTGGTCAACTGCTTGGCGAGATACATGGCCACCTGGCGCGGACGCGCCACGCTGCGCGCACGCCGCGCACTCACCATGTCGCCAATGCGCATGTTGTAATGCTCGGCCACCCGTCGCTGAATCTCGTCGATCGTCACCCTCTTGTCGTGCGCCTTGAGAATGTCGTGCAGAACCTCTTGCGTCGTCTCCAGCGTGATCGGCCGGTTGAACAGATTCGCGTGCGCAATGAGGCGGTTCAGCGATCCCTCAAGCTCGCGCACATTGGTGGTGATCTTGTGCGCCAGAAATTCCATCACCCGCGCGGGTACCGACTGCCCGGCGCGCGCCGCCTTGGCCTCCAGAATGCTGATACGCAGCTCGAACGTCGTCGCATGCAGATCCGCTACCATGCCGCAGCCCAAACGGGTGCGGAGCCGATCCTCCAACCCCGACAAATCCGAAGGCGACTTGTCGGCGCTCACCACGATCTGCTTGCCGGCATCCACCAGAGCGTTGAAGGTATGGAAGAATTCTTCCTGCGTATTTTCCTTGCCGATGAGAAACTGAAGATCGTCGATCATCAGCACATCCACCGACCGCAGATGGTCCTTGAATTCTATTGTCTGTTGCGAGCGTATGGCCGCAATGAAACGATACATGAACTTTTCGGCCGACATGTAGGCCACGGTGGAATGCGCCGCCCCCCGCCGTGTCAGCTCCAGGCCGACCGCATGCATCAGGTGCGTCTTGCCCAAGCCCACGCCGCCATACAGGAAGAGCGGATTGAACTCCTTGCTGCCGGGGTGCTCGGCCACACGCCGGGCGCAGGCATAGGCAAACTCGTTGGGCTTGCCGACCACGAAACTGTCGAAGGTGAACCGCGCGTCCAGCGGCGCCGAAAGCTCCTCTGATGCACGGCCGCTTGCGGCGCTCACACGCACGGGGGCAGCCGGCGGGGGCTGCGGCAGCGGCGTAGGCGCGGCGGCGAGGCTTTCGGCCAGCCCGACATGTGGCCTGCCGGCACCCACGCGGATCTCAACCCGGCGAATGGCAGGATTCTCCTCCTGCCACAGCGCAAAAATCTTCTCGCCGTAATGGCTGCGCACCCAGTCGCGCAGGAAGCGGGAAGGGAGGTGAACCGTCACCTCCTCACCGTCGACGCCCGCCAGCGTCATCTGCTTCAGCCAGCTGCGATATTCCACATCTCCCACATCGGACTGGAGCCGGCCCCTGACACGCGCCCATTGCGCCGCCAGTTGCGTCTCGCCGACGATCGCGGGCAATGCTGCGCGGCCGGAAGCCTCGCCGCCAAAGCGATCGAGTTCCGTGTCCATGGTGCCGATGACAGGCACCTTCTCTTGATTGGTCCGCGTGCTGCCGGAGCTCAAGTCTCGCATCCCCACGTTTCTCTTGATCGTCAGGCATCAGCAAAAAGGCAAAGTACCCACGTCCGGCGCGAAGCCGGTTCAGGAAAAGCCACCAGGAAATCCGCATGACCGGCCGGGCCGGCAGTTAAAACTTATGTCAGTTCGCTGACGGAGGCAAACGAATTCTAAAGATTATTTATACGAGCAAGTAACGTAATAACGAATACTTGCAGACTACGTCCGCCGGGGCTGTTAGGCCACAGGGTGCCAGCCGGTGGAGTCCAGGCCGGGGATCGCGGCCTCGGACAAGCCTCGCCGCGGGCCCGGTTGGGCCGGCGAGGGCGGCCAAATCCGTCCGCGGCCTCATGCCACGGGCGGATCGGGCCTTTAGCTTGCGGCGATTTGCTTAATGCGCGCCGTCATGCGCGAGAGCTTTCGCGCGACTGTATTCTTGTGGACCACACCCTTGCCGGCTGCGCGCTGCATCTCAGGCTGCGCCTCACGCAGGGCAGCATTGGCAGCCTCACGATCGCCGCCGGCGATCGCCGCCTCGACCTTCTTGACAAATGTCCGCATGCGAGATTTGCGCGCATGATTGCGGGCCGCGCGGACTGAGTTCTGCCGGATGCGCTTTCGCGCGGAGTCGGTGTTGGCCATCTGGTCGGGTCAATCTCTTACGGGTCATGGGTGGTTAATCGGCACCCTTTGTCGGTCTCGCGGCGCCGGGGAGGCAGGTTTCTAGGATTGGCACGTAAACGAGTCAAGCAAAACGGCGGCGTGTTCCTGGTCACGGCAAGTTCATTTCCAGTAAACCATCCTCATGCATCGAGACGAGGATCATCTTTGAAGTTTCGCGCAGAAAAAAGTGCTTCGTCCTGCCTGCGTGAGACGCGTGATCCCGCCGCAGGCCGGCAACCCGGGGCACGGGGCACGGGCAGCATGGGCGCAAGGCTCGCCTTCCCGGCCATACACCTTCCACGCGTGCTGAAAATAGCCCAGCTCGCCGCTGGGTTGCACATAGTCGCGCAAAGATGATCCGCCCGCAGCAATCGCCTCGGTAAGTGTCGTGCGGATTTCTGCAACCAGCCGTTCAGCGCGTGTGCCCGCCACGCTCGCCGCCAGCCGCCGGGGGGAAAGGCGGGCACGGAACAGTGCCTCGCAGACATATATGTTGCCCAACCCCGCCACGATCCTCTGGTCCAGTAGTGCCGCCTTGATAGGGGTGCGCTTGCCAGCGAGGGCCGCGGAGAGATAGGCAGCATCAAACCCGGCCTCCAGCGGCTCGGGGCCCAGCCCTGCCAGAAGCCGGTGCCCATTGGCAGCCTCGCTGCGCACCAGATCCAGGCTGCCGAAGCGGCGAGGATCCACGAAGGCGATGCGCCAGCCCTCTTCGGTCACCATTACCAGATGCTCATGCAACACCGGCAGGGGCTGTACCGGCATGGCCCCGTGCTCGCGGGTGATGTTCATCCGGCCGGACATGCCCAGATGCAGGATCACGCTATCGCCGCCGTTGAGCTGCATCAGAATATATTTGCCGCGGCGCTTCAGCCCGAGCACCCGGGCGCCGGTCAGCCTTGCCGCGAAGCCGGGCGGTACCGCCCAGCGCAAATCAGGCCGGCGCAGCTCCGCGCGCCGGATCGCACGGCCTTCCAGCCGCGCTGCCAGGCCACGCATAACGGTTTCAACTTCAGGGAGTTCCGGCATGGACCATTTGGGCTATACACCAACCGTGATGAACAGCCAGCCCCTGCCCGCCCGTAGCCCCGACCTTGGCCCAGAGAGCGGGGGCGAGACCGATTTCGGCTTCCGCCGCGTGCCGGAAGCGGCGAAAAAACCCATGGTGCGCGCGGTGTTCGATAGCGTTGCGCCGAAATACGATGTGATGAACGACATCATGTCGTTGGGCATCCATCGCGTATGGAAGCGGATTTTCGCCACACGTCTGCGGCCCTCGCCCGGCCGGTCGCTGCTGGATCTGGCATCCGGCACCGGCGATATCGCGAGCGCCTGGCGCAGGATGGGCGGCGGCCCTGTCCTGCTCACCGACATCAACGCCGCAATGCTGGGCGCCGGGCGCGACCGGGCCATTTCACATGGCCTGGTGGATGGCTTCACCTACGCCGTCGCCGATGCTGAGCGCCTGCCTTTTCCGGACCGGAGTTTCGATACGGTGTCCATGGCCTTCGGTCTGCGCAACTGCACCGACAAGCCCGCCGTGCTGCGGGAGGCACGGCGCGTGCTGAAACCTGGCGGCCGGTTCTTCTGCCTGGAATTCTCCCGGCTTCAGGTGGCGGTGCTGGAGGGGATCTACGATCGCTGGTCGTTCGGCGTGCTGCCGCGCGTGGGCCGCCTGGTGGCCGGCGACGGCGACAGCTACCGCTATTTGGCCGAGAGCATCCGCGTTTTCCCCGATCAGGAAACCCTCGCCGGGATGATGTCGGCCGCCGGCCTGGAGCGCGTCGCCTACGAAAACCTCTCCGCCGGCATCGCCGCCATCCACTCCGGCTGGCGTTTATAGCGGTACCCATGAATAAAAGTTTTTTGCTTCTTTTTTTCAAAAAAGAAGACTCTTTCTTGTGCCGCTGCGCGGGGCCTTCTTTCTTGAAAGAAAGAAGCAAAGAACTTTTGCCTGTTTGGGGGTGGTTCTAGTGGGAAAGGGCGTGCTGCTTATCGTATCAGGCGGTATAGCCGCGTATAAGGCGTTAGAGCTGATAAGGCTGCTCAGGCGTGCGGACATCACTGTCACTGCGGTTCTGACCGCTTCGGGCGCGCGCTTCGTCACACCGCTCTCGCTCCAGGCGCTCACCGAACATCACGTTTATGCCGATCTCTGGTCGCTCACCGACGAAAGCGAGATGGGCCACATCCAGCTTTCCCGCGCCGCCGATCTGATTGTGATTGCCCCCGCCTCCGCCGACATTCTTGCCGCCCATGCCGCGGGGCTGGCGCACGACCTGGCAACCACCTTGCTCTTGGCCACCGACAAGCCGGTGCTGGCCGCGCCGGCGATGAACGTTCGCATGTGGCAGCATCCCGCCACCGTCGCCAATATCGCAACGCTCGCCGCGCGTGGCGTGCGCTTCGTGGGGCCGGAGGAAGGCGAGATGGCCTGCCACGACTACGGCTTTGGCCGACTTGCCGAGCCCGCGGCCATCCTGGCCGCCATTGAGGCCTATTTTGCCCAATCGCGTCTGCTGGCGGGGCGCCATATTCTGGTGACGGCCGGCCCCACCCAGGAGCCGATCGACGCGGTGCGGGTGCTCGCCAACCGCAGCAGCGGGCGGCAGGGCTACGCCATCGCTGCCGCCCTGGCCGGGCTAGGTGCGCGCGTCACGCTCGTGAGTGGTCCGGTCGCCCTTCCCGCACCTTCCGGCATCACCGTTCATCACGTGGAGACGGCCGCACAGATGCTGGCGGCCTGCGAGCAGGCGCTGCCGGCAGATGCTGCCGTGTTCGCCGCGGCCGTTGCCGATTGGCGCATGGCCGCGCCCCTCTCCGCGAAACTGAAGAAGAGCGCCGGCCCCCCGGTGCTGGATCTGGTGCCCACGGTGGATATTCTCGCCACGCTCTGCCGCCCCGGCCCAAACCGCCCGGCGCTGACCATCGGCTTCGCCGCGGAAACCGATGACGTTCTGGCCCGCGCCCGCGCCAAACGCGTGGCCAAGGGGTGTGACTGGCTGGTGGCCAATGATGTGCGGCCGGAAACGGGCATTATGGGCGGCGCCCGCAACCAGATCCATTTGTTCACGGACGCGGGCGAGGAGCACTGGCCCGACCTGCCGAAGCACGACGTGGCGAGCCGTCTGGCGCACCGCATTGCCGCGGCCATCGGCGCCGCGGCGTGACGCCTCACGCATCCTTCGGCACCTTGCGCGGCCGGCTGTATCGGCTGGCGCTGCTGCTCCTTCTGCCGGGGCTGCTGATCTCCGCGCTGCTCACCTGGCGCATTTTCGTCACCACGCGCCAGGATGCGGAAACCGCGCTTCTCGAAACCGCGCGGGGTCTGGCGCAACTGGTGGACCGCGAATTCACCCAGGCCGAGGTGCTGCTGCGCACGCTGGCGGCCACCGACGAGATTCGCGCCGGTGACCTGCTTGCATTCGACCGGCTGGCCAGGGCCACGGCCGTGATGGGCGGCACGATCGTGCTGGTGAATGCGGCCGGCCAGGAACTGATCGATACCGCGCTGCCGCCAGGCGCCGCGCTGCCGCGGGAACCGGCTGCGGCCAACTGGGCGGCGTTGGCTGGGGGCGATCCGGTGATCTCGCCGGTGACCCGCATGGCCTCCGGCAAGCTGGCGGTGCAGGTGATCCTGCCGGTGTCAGGCAATTCACCCGCGCACGCGGGCGTACATCTTTACGACCTCAAACTGATCGTGCCCACCGCCTCGCTCCAGGCCATCGTGATGCGCAATCCCTTGCCGCCCGGCTGGATGGCCGCGGTTACCGACGCCACGGGCGTGTTTGCCGCCCGCTCGCGCGCCCCGGAGCGCTTCATCGGCCATACCGCCGGTCCCGGCCTGATGGAATTCCTCGCGCGTGCAGGGGAGCAGGTGCTCAACAGCGTCTCGGCCGATGGTGTGCCGGTGGTGGTGGCGTTCGTGAAATCGCCGCTGACCCATTACGTGGTGGCCGTGAACGTGGCGCGCGACACGATTGCACAGGCCGGCGAGCAATCGAGCTGGCTGCTGCTGGGCTTGGGCTCCGCCGCCATCCTGCTGGGGCTCGTCGGCGCCGCGCTGGTGGCGCGCGGCATCGCGCGGCCGATCGAAGCCATGGCCGATGCCGCGCGGCATTTAGGTGAAACCGGCGACTGGGTATTGCCGGCGCGGCATGGTGGCCCGGGCTGGACTTTGGCGGAGACGGAGGCGGTGGCTGACGCGCTGGCGGTGGCCGCGCGCACGCTGGTGGAGAGGCGGGAAGCGCTGACCGAGCTGAATGCCTCGCTGGCAGCGCGTGTCGCCGCGCGCACCTCCGAACTGGCCGCGGCCAATGCGGCGCTGGAGGCGCAGCGCGTCCAGCTGGGTTCCATCCTGGACCAGATGCCCATTGGGGTGGTGGTTCATCAGGCCGATGGCGCGCTGCGGTTTGTGAATATCGAGGCCCGCCGTCTGCTGCGGCTACCGACCGCCGGCGCCTTGACGGCGGCCACCTGGCCCAGCCTCCCCGACGGACAGATGATCCTCTCGCCGCAGGATTGGCCAGGCGCACGCGGCCTGCACGGCATGGCGGCCCAGCGCATGCTGCTGACGCTGGAGGCCGACGCGGGGGCCAAACCCCTGGAGCTTGAGGTGAATGCCAGCCCGGTGCGCGATGCGCACGGCCAGGTGACCCTCTCGGTGAAGACCTTGCAGGACGTGACGGCGCGGCTGGAAGCCGAGGAGGCACGTCGGCGCAGCCAGCGGCTGGAAGCGATCGGCCAGTTGACCGGCGGTGTCGCACACGAGTTCAACAACCTGCTCATGGCGGTCTCCGGCTGCCTGGAGATGCTGGCACCGTATGTCACGGCGATCCCAGCCGATGGCGGCGGCGCGCGCGCGGCGGCATTGCTGGCCAATGCATCACGCGCAGCCGGCCGCGGCGGCCGGCTGACCGGCCAGTTGCTGGCCTTCGCGCGACGCCAGCATCTTCAGGTGGAACCGGTGGATCTCAATGCCCTGGTGGCGGGCATGAAGGAACTGCTGGAGAGCACGCTGGGGCGCGGCATCGAGGTGGAGGTAGTGCAGGACCCGGCAGCCTGGCCGGCCATGGCCGACCCCTCGCAACTGGAGCTGGTGCTGCTGAACCTGGCGATCAACGCGCGTGATGCCATGCCGGGCGGCGGGCGGCTGACCATTCGCACCGGAAACGCGTGCATGCCCGCGCCCTTTCGCCCCGAGGATCCGCCGGAGGGTGAGCACGCGGTTCTGGTTGTGGGCGACACCGGCCATGGCATGCCGCCCTCGATACTGGCCCGCGTGTTCGAGCCGTTTTTCACCACCAAGGATGTCGGCCGCGGCTCAGGCCTGGGTTTGCCGCAGGTTCTGGGCGTGGCACAGCAGATGGGCGGCGGCATCGCCATCACCAGCGTGCCGGATCAGGGCACCGAGGTGCGGGTGTTTCTGCCGCGCGCGAGCGATGCGCCGGCAGAGGCGCCGCGCGTGCCGGCCTTGGAAGCGCCGCCTGGCCTGCTGCGTGGCGCGCGGCTGCTGCTGGTGGATGACGACACGGACGTGCGTGAGATCGCCCGCGTGATGCTGGAGGAACTGGGTGCGGTGGTGGTGGAGGCGGAAAGCGGAAGCGCCGCCCTGCTGCACCTGCAAACCGGGCGCTTCGATCTGGTGCTGGCGGATTACACCATGCCGCAGATGACAGGGATGGAGCTGGCACGGGAGATCGCACAGATCATGCCTGGGCTTCCTGTGCTGCTGATGACGGGCTACGGAAGCGTCGCCGTGAGTGATCCGGGCCCGCATATCCGCGGCACGCTGCTGAAGCCCTTCCGTACGGAGGCGCTCTCGCAGGTGCTGCTGCGCGAGTTGGGGCTCGGCGAAACCGGCGCCGGACAGGCCGGCACTGATTCGCCGGTAGCGGCTGGGGAGTAGGCAGTGGCGGATTTCGCGGGGATTGCGATCGAGGTAACGGTGCTGGATCCGCGGCTGCGGGAATGGGGCCTGCCGGCCTACCAGAGCGCGATGGCGGCGGCGATCGATCTGCATGCCTGCATCGATGCTCCGCTGCGGCTGCTGGCCCAGGCGCCGGCGCAGTTGATCCCGGTGGGCATCGCCGTGCATATGGCGCGGGACGACATGGCCGCCATCATCGTCCCGCGCTCCGGCCTGGGACACAAAAAGGGCCTGGTGCTGGGCAATCTGCTGGGCGTGATCGATGCCGACTATACCGGCCCGATCATGGTTAGCGCCTGGAACCGCAGCGAGGCGGGCAGCGAAGCCGTGCTGATCCATCCGGGTGAACGGATCGCGCAAATGATGTTCGTGCCGGTGCTGCGGCCGGCGTTCACGGTGGTGGAGGCATTTTCGCAGGTGACGGCACGGGGTGCGGGCGGCTTTGGCTCAACCGGCTGATCTGGCCGCCCCGGCGCGGCCGATCGCCGGGTTTACCCGTGGCGCGCTGCTGCTGGCCGGCCTGGCCGCATCTGGGGTGGCGCTGCGGGTGGTGGGTGCCGGCGCGCTGAAAGCTGGCGAACCCACGCTTGGCGGCGCCATCGCTCTGGTGGCGGCGGGCGCCGTTCTTTCGGCGGCCGGCGTGCCGCGGCAGGCCGTGGCGTTCGGCGCGGGGTATGTATTCGGTGCCTGGAACGGTGCCGGGCTCGCAATGGTGGCCCTTATGCTCGGGTGTGCGGCCGATTTCTGGTGGGCACGCACCGTGGCGCGGAACTGGGCGATCCGCCACCTGCGCGGGCGCCTGGCCCGGATTGACCGCTTCCTTGCGCAAAACCCGTTCACCGCCACGTTGACGCTACGTTTGCTGCCGATCGGGAACAATCTGGCGGTGAACCTTCTGGCGGGCGTATCCGGCGTGCGGGCCTGGCCGTTTCTGGCCGCCAGCGCCCTCGGCTACGTGCCGCAGACATTGGTGTTTGCCCTTGTGGGGAGCGGCGTGCATGTGGATCGGGCAGTTCAGGTGGGGCTGGGGGTGGGCTTGTTCGCGGCATCCGGTGTGCTCGGCGCGTGGCTGATGCGGACGCGCATCCCTGTTTAAGAAGATGTTCTTTTTTGAAAAAAAGAACCAAAAAACTTTTGTCTGTTCGGGTGCGCCGGTTGCTGGCGTGTCGGATCGTGGGGACGGCGGCGGAATAAACGTTTTTTGCTTCTTTTTTTCAAAAAAGAAGGCCTTCCGTCCTCTGGCATAAACGTTGCTGCGAATTTTGCCGCATCTGGGAGTTTCCCATGGAACCCACTCGCCGCCAACTGCTCACCCGTATCGGCGTCGCTGCCGGCAGCGTCGCCATGTATCAGGCGATGACCACGCTCGGCCACGCCGCCGGCACCGATTTCACCGGCCCGCCAACGCTCACCGGCGCCCGGCCCGGCACCAGCGTTCTGGTGCTCGGCGCCGGTCTTTCCGGCATGCTGGCGGCCTATGAACTGCGCCGCGCCGGCTACAGCGTGCGGGTGCTGGAATTCCAGAACCGCTCCGGCGGGCGCAACATCTCGTTGCGTGGCGGCGACAGCCTTACCGAGCTCGGCGGCTACACCCAGAAATGCGAGTTCTCGCCGGGCAACTACATCAATCCCGGGCCGTGGCGCATCCCCTATCACCACCGTGCCATCCTGCATTACTGCAAAGCCTTCGGCGTGGCGCTGGAACCTTTCATCGAGGTGAATCACAACGCCTATCTGCATGATCCGAACAGTTTCGGCGGCAAGCCGCAGCGCTACCGCGAATATCTGGGGGATTTCACCGGCTACACTGCCGAGCTTCTCGCCAAGGCCATCAACCAGAATAAGCTGGACCAGCCGGTGACGGCCGATGAAAAGGCCGAGTTGTTGAAGGCCATGCAGATGTGGGGGCTGCTGGATGCCAATTACAGCTACAAGAAGGGGCTGGAGGCTTCGTTGCGGCGCGGCTACGACAAGCCGCCCACCGCCGGCATCAACGGCGCGCCGGTCCCATCGGATCTGCTGGCGCGGGATGAGATCATGAAATCCGGTTTGTATCAGTATCTGCTGTTCAACATGTCCGACGATGTGCAGACCACGATGTTCCAGCCAGTTGGCGGCATGGACATGATCGGCAAGGGTTTCGCACGGCAGGTGGGTGATCTGATCACGCACAACATCAAGGTGACCAACATCCACCAGGATACGTCCGGCGTGACGGTGACCTATGCCGACCAGAACCATGGCGGCGCGGTGACGCAGGCCAAGGCCGATTACTGTGTATGTACCATCCCGCTGCCGGTGCTCAGCCAGTTGGACGTGCAGGTAAGCAACGAAATGAAGGACGCGATCGACGCGGTTCCCTACGCTTCCTCCATCAAGATCGGCCTGGAATTCAAGCGCCGGTTCTGGGAGGAGGATGAGGCCATCTATGGCGGCATCACCTTCACCAACATGCCGATCAGCGTGATGTCCTATCCCAGCACAGGCTATTTCTCGAAAGGCCCGGCGGTGATGCTGGGCGGCTACATGTTCGGCCCGGCCGCCTATGATTTCGCCGGCATGACGCCGCAGGAGCGTGTGCAGGAAGCGCTGAAGCAGGGCGCGAAGATCCACCCGCAATATCCGGCAGAGTTCAGCAACGGCGTGGGCGTGGCCTGGAGCCGCATGCCCTGGACTCTGGGCTGTTGCAGCATGTGGAGCGAGCAGGCCCGGAAAGCGCATTACAAGACTCTGGTGACGATGGACGGCCGTATCGTTCTCGCCGGCGAGCACGCCTCCTATGTCGGCTGCTGGCAGGAGGGCGCGCTGCTCTCCTCGCTTGCCGCGATCACGCAACTTCATCAGCGTGCGGTGGGGGCCGGCTGATGCGCGCATATTTCGGCGGGATCGCCGCCTTCACCCTGGCCGCCGGCATGGCGCATGCGGATTCGGCCACTGGGCTCGGCGGCCACGCGGTGGCCGCCGATAACGGCGCGCTGGTGTATCAGCACGTTTGCCAAGGGTGCCATCAGGTTGGCGGCCGCGGTGCGATGGGCGCAGGCGCGGGCTTCCCTGCCTTGGCCAACAACCCGCATCTGGAGGTTTCGGGCTATCCCATTTCCATGGTGTTGAACGGCCATGGCGGCATGCCCTGGTTCAATGGGATGCTGACCCCCGCGCAGATCGCCGCCGTGGTGAATTACGTGCGCACCCATTTCGGCAACGACTACAAGGACCCTGTGACAGTGGCCGATGTTACGGCTGCCGCGGGGCCGCCGCCGACGATGGAGCGATAGGAAGAATGTTCTTTTTTGAAAAAAAGAACCAAAAAACTTTTACTTATTGCCTGCGCTGCCGGCAACTCCGCGACAGCCCTGGCAAAGTTTGTTGCTTCTTTTTTTCAAGAAACAAGACCTTGCTTCACACCGCCGCCGCGTTCATGCGCGCCAGAATGAAACCCCCCGCGCACGTGATCGCCAGCAGCAGGCTCTGAACCGCCACGGCAGCGGTAAAACCGCTGAGGAAATTGACCGCGGCGGATGAGCCGGCAACCGCCGGGAAAAATACCGCGCCTGCCAGGGCAACGCCGGTAGCGCCGGAAAATTGCTGCGTCGCAGTCATTAAACCAGACGCCGAACCGGCAAACGACAGGCTCACATGCCGCAGGACCAGGTTCGTGGTCGGCGCGCTGACGCACCCCATTCCCATCCCTGCCAGCAATTGCGGCAATCCGGTGCACAGTATAATGTGATGCGGGAATGCCGCAACGGCCCCGACGGTCAGCCAAAGCCCGCCACACATCGTGATCGAACCCAGGCAGACCATATACCCGCCCAGTCTGGGCATCAGGCGGCGGCTCAGCACGATGGCGCTGAGGGCCGCGCCGGCGGCAAACGGCGTGCTGGCGATTGCCGCATCCACCGTGTTCAGCCCAAAGCCCTCCTGCAATAACAGCGTCCATACAAAAAGATAGCCGGTAAAGGCCATCGAGAAGGTCGCGCTGGTCACCAGCCCGGCCACGAAACTCCGGATACCAAAAAGCGCGGGCACCACCAGCACCGCACGCCCCTGCCGCCCCGCGTGAATTTCGAACCGCGCGAAACCGGCGAGCAGCAACAGGCCGGCGGCAATTGACGCGACGCACCAGATTGGCCACCCGGCCGACCGCCCCTGCATCAATGGCAACAATACCAGCGACAATGCGAGCGACATCAGTAGCAGGCCCACCCAATCCAGCCCTGGGGTGCCGGCCGACCTGCCCCGCGGCAGAAGAATGGCACCCATCACAAGGGCCACCACCCCGATCGGCAGGTTCAGCAGAAAGATCGGCCGCCATCCGAGGCCAAATAGGTTGGCGCTGATGATCAGCCCGCCGATCACCGCGCCCAGCGTCGCGGCCGTTCCGCCCAGCACGCCGAACATCGCCAGCACGCGCAGCCGCCGTTCATGGCTGTACATCACCTGCACCAATGCCAGCACTTGCGGCATCATCACGGCGGCACATCCGCCTTGCAGAACGCGGGCGGCCACCAGGGCGCCCGCGGACCCAGCCAGGCCGCACATGACCGATGCGAGCGTGAACCCGCCGACCCCCAGAAGGAAGACCCGTCTATAGCCGAACCAGTCGCCCAACCGGCCGCCCGGGATCAGCAGCACGCTGAAAGGAAAACTGTAGCCGGCGACGAGCCATTCCAGCGTGGTTGTTGTCGCACCGGTCTGACGCGCTATCGTGGGAATACCGATGTTCACCACCGTGGCGTCCAGCACGTTCATGAAAAGCGCGATCATGACGGCAAACGTGGCGAATCGGCGCATGAGGGGCGAAAGCGTCGCCGCTTGCGCCTCCACGCTGAGTGTCACGCCGCCCGTCGCTGTTTGATGGCGGGTCAGGGCGGATTGATGCGGGTCACTCGGCCTCAATGTGGGCGCGCACGGCGCCTTCAGCATCCATCCAACCGGCTCCTTTCGCGTAACTCAGCATCCTGTCGAATCCTGCGCACCATCCGGCATCGCCTGCCGGGCCATGTGTCCTGACCCATTGGGGATCAATCCAGACATGGCCGCCATCCGCCCGGCCCAGCCGGCCCAAGGCGGCGTCCGCCGCCTCGCCCTCTTCCTTCACCACCTTGAAGGCCTTCACATTGCTGGCGTCCTCCAGGCTCGCCCCGCCGGAGGCCGAGATTTTGATAAACATGATGCCAGGCCCAGTGTATCTCGCACGTTGTGAACGGGTTCGGCATACCATCGCCGGACGTCGTAACGATATCATCCATCGAATGCAGCAGGTAGTCCAGCGCCGCCCGTATTCGCGGCCAGGCCGCGGCGTTGCAATACGCAGATGCCTCCATCACGCCGCCGCCGCGTCAGATGCGGAAGGGTCGGAAAACCCGTGTTTCGGCCTGTCCGGTGCCTGCCCAACCCCACCCCAGCCCAGATTGTGGTAAAACTGCACGCCCGTCTGTGGCAAAGCAGACACGGGGGGCGGATATATAACAAGGTAATATTGCGGCGCGGAGAATTCATCGTCTAAGACCGTTCCGTATTCCTACCGGGGTCCGCGGCGCATGAAACGGCTTCTTCTGGCGGCAAGTTGTGCCGCTTTTCCGCTGATGGCGCAGGCCCAGACGCAGATCGGCCCGTATGTGAGCATCGGCGCCGGCATCAACGTGCAGCCGAACGAGACAATCAATCCCGATCCGCAGATCAGCGACTTTGCCCATCGCGCCGTCACGTTCAACCCCGGATTCGCCGGCGAAGCAAGTTTCGGTTACGGCTTTATGAACGGCCTGCGCCTGGATGTGGAAGCGGACTACAATTCCGCCAAGGTGAAGGGCATCGCCGGCGACGACGCTTCCATCCTGCGGGCCGGCGGGCTGGAGGAACGCTCCGGCGGCATGTTCAATGTGCTGTACGATTTCAATGTCGGCCTGCCATTCATCCCCTATGTCGGGGTCGGCCTTGGGGCCCAGGGACTGGACCATTCGCATTGGGAACGCGGCGTGATCGGCTACAAGTTCCCCACCGCTGCGGGCGAGCAGACGGTTTCCGACTTCGCCTACCAGGGCATCATCGGCGTGGCCGTACCTCTCGCCTTCTTCTCCGGCCTGTCCTTTACGGCGGAATATCGCTTCCTCGGCCTTCTCGATGCAACACCGGCCTTTGCCGAAGACGCCTATAATCTCGCTGGCGCGATCACACCAACATCGCGGAAATTCGGCAATACCTATAGCAGCACTGTGATGCTGGGCTTCCGTTACGCCTTCTTCCAGGGCTATCCGATGCGCGCGCCGGCCCCGCAGCCGCCGCTGATGCCGACACCGATGGCAACTCCCATGCCCGAACCTTCCCGCACATATCTTGTATTTTTCGATTGGGACCGTTCGGATCTGACGGCGCGTGCGCGTGCCATCGTCGCCGAGGCAGCACAAGCCAGCACCCATGTGCAAACGACGCGGCTTGAGGTGAACGGCTATACCGATCTTTCGGGCACCGCCGTCTACAACCAGAAGCTCTCCGTGCGCCGCGCCCAGAGTGTTGCCACCGAGCTCGTACGGGATGGCGTGCCGGAGGCAGAGATCGAAATTCACGGCTTCGGCGAAAGCCATCCGCTGGTGCCGACAGCCAAAGGCGTGCGGGAGCCGCAGAACAGGCGGGTGGAGATTATACTTCACTGAGAAGGAAGAATGTTCTTTTTTGAAAAAAAGAACCAAAAAACTTTTACCCAGTGCACACGCTTCCGGAGAGCCCGCGACAGCCAGCCAAGAGTTTTTTGCTTCTTTTTTTTCAAAAAAGAAGACCTTGCCTTTCTTCTAGGTAAGCCACCGTCTGAGCCTCCCCGCCGCATCCTCCATCGCCACCTCGAACGTCATTGCCTCCGCGAATGCGCGCCCCGCGGTTCCGATGGCGCAGGCATCCGCATCGTGGCTCAGCACCCATTCAACGATATCGTCCAGATCGCCCAGGTCCTCGCGCACCGGAACGAAATGGATCCACGGCTTCAGATCACCGGAGTACCACTGCCGGAAACCCAGCCGCGATTCCACTTTCAGCACGCAGGCGCCTGAGAGCAGGGCGCAGAAGAGCGCGCTCCATGCGTTGGAATTGCCGTCGATCACCAGCACCGCCTTGTTGCCCAGAAACGCCGAGCGGGGCAGGCGTGGACCCATCACTCCGCTGGCCTCGATCCGGGCCACCAGATTCGGCTCCTCGACCTGGACGATATCGACGATGCCCACATCGTACTGCGCCGCCCGTGCCGACCGCCGCGCGCGGTGGCAGAGATCGAGCCGCGGCAGCCAGGTGAAATCATCCTCCTCGCCATCCGGCGGCGGGGCATGCCGCCGGCCGCCGGTGGTGGCGCCGCGCCAGAAGGCGACGGGGCGGCGCTCATGCCAGGCCTCCCGCCGCGAAGCCATCTCCCGCCGCAGATCATGGTAGCCGCCGGTGATGAAGAAATCCGAATCCGGGATCAGCATGGCGTCGGCAAAGGTCGAGCAGAACTGCACGCTATCGGTACGGTAGCCGCGATCGCCGAACTCGGTCAGAAACCGCCTATCCGGCACCGGCTCGCCCGAGAGCAGCAGATCGAGCAGATACACCAGCCCCAGCGAGCGGTGCATGATGCCCCAGAAATCGTTCTGCCCCGGATCGAAGAGCAGTCTGGCCTGGCCGCCGGATATCTCCACCAGCCCGGTTTCCAGTGTCAGGTGTTGGCCCTGGGCGCGGGCGTCGTAAAGGCCGAAGCCGATGCGCCTGGCCATGCCGGACATGGCCAGGAAGGCGTGCAGGCAATAATTAGCGTAGCCGATCAGGGTCAGCCCGCCAGGCGCATGCGCTTGCTCCGGGCTCGGGCGTTCGCGGCCAAAGATGTCGGCCGCCTTTTGCAGCGCGCCGCGATCTGCGGCGACCTGGGCGCGCAGGCTGGGCGGATGACGCAGATGGGTGGCGATCGTCCAGGCCAGAAAATCCCGGTCGGTTTGCCCCTCGAACCATTCCCCGGCCATCTGTGAAATCGGATACAGATGATACAGAATGTGTGGCCCCTGCCGGGCGATCGCGGTCATCAGCGGCATGGCGCGCGTGCGGTCGGGTGCCGCGACGGCGAACTGAATAAATAGCGCCCCCTGGGTGCGCGCATCGATCAGCGCGGCTGTCGCCAGAAAATCCGCCCGGGCCGCCTCGGTGTGCTCACGGACCTGGACGAAGATCTTGCGGCCCTCGCCCGCCAGCAAGTCGCGGAACCGATCCACGCAGGTCTCGGTGTAGCGGTAGTCGGCCGGGCGCGTGGGGTCATTGTGATTGAACACGCGCTCGATGCCGAATTCACGCGCGTAGAACTCATGCGCGCAGCCGTCCTGAGGCTGACGGAATCCGGGTTTGCCGGTGAGGCTGCGATACTGCGAGCGGTCCAACAGCATGGCGAAATCGGTTTCGATGCAGTGGCGCACCATGGCGGGCGTGCTGCCCAGCCAGTCGAACGGCATCGGAGCCTGCTCGAGGCCCATGCTGCGCAGCGTGCAGGCGACGATGCATGTGGTGCCAAGGCTGACCACAGGGCACGGCGCGCCGGCAGTCTGCACCGCGCCTAAAGCCGAGCCCGGCAGCGTGGAGCCGGCCAGGCCGGGTGCCCTGCCCAATCGTTCGAACAGATCCTCCAGGCTCTCGGCGCCTTTCCCCTCCAGCAGGAAACGGACATCGCGCTCGAACTCATGCTGTTCGGGCTCCCGGCCACGCAGATGGCGATAGGCCGCCACCGCCATGGTTTCCGCCATCCGGCGGGCCCGCACCGGCCAGGCCGAGGGCTTCAGCAAGGCACTGCCGCGCGGCCCCGCGCAAACCAGCTCCAGCGTTTCGCTGCCGGCCCGGATCCGCAGCCTCTCCGGCGGTGAGGCGGCGCCGGGCTCTGAAAGGGGCAGGCACTCGCCGAGGTCGAGGCAGGCCAGGCCGCCGATCCGCAACGTGAAGCCGTCCTCCAGGCTGATCGTGCTGCGGCGGATCACGGTGCGGGACTGCGATACGATCCAGCTATTCCGCAGCAGATGCTGAAGATCCGCCACCTGCTGCGCCGTCAGCGGCAGGAAGGTCTCCCACAGGCTGGCGGCAGTGCGGTCGAACTTCGGCACCGGGTCGTTCGGCTCCGCGCACAGGAACCTCGCATCCCGCGACAAGGTGATGCTGCCATGCCCATGCGGTGCCGGCCGCACTGTCACCGCGCCAAGCATCAGATGCGGCGCGTCCATGTCGATCTCCAGCGCGGCGGGCGCCGGATCGGCAAGCGGCAGGGCAAGATGAACGGGCACAGGACTGTCGCGCAGGCAGAGGAGGGTTCCGTGCCAGGTCAGAAGCTGCATGCGCGGGTCCGGAGGAAGGAAAAAAGATCTTCTTTTTTGAAAAAAAGAAGCAAAAAACTTTTGACTATTGGTGCGAAACGCGCCGGAAACCTATGCCAAGGGGCAAAAGGTTTTTGGGTCTTTTTTTCACAAAAGACCACTCTGCTTAAGGCTGCGGCTGCTCCGGATGGCGCGCCGGCGCCTTTGCGGCGTGCGCCGGCTCATGGTGGGCGGGCGCCTCCGCGTGCTCCGGATGGGCCTCGCGGTGCTCGGGCTTTGCCGGGCGGCGCTCCGCCGTCGCAGGCTCGGGCCGCCTTGCCTCCGCCGGCGGCGCGGCGTGGCCCGGGACCGTCTTGGCCTCAGGCTTCGGCGCATGAACCGGCGGCACATGCGCGGGGCCGTGCGCTGGAACCTCGGTCGGTGGCCGGCTGTGGGTTTCCGCACGGCCTGGCGCGGGGCGCGCCTCAGGCGCGGCCGCGTGGGTCGGCGGCACGGCCGCTTGATGCGCCGGCGGGGCCTCCGCGCGCGCCGGACCATGGATGGCGGCTGGAGCAGGCAGGCCACCGCGCACCGCGCCGGCCGGAACCTTGCGCAGATTGCCCGGCAGCGCCGCAGGCCGCAGCGCCGGATGCGCCGGCGCCAGCTCCGGCGGCAGGATCTTCGGCCCGGCGGCATGTGCCACAGCGGGGTGTGCAGGCAGGGTAATGGCGAAGCGCCGTGCGGCTTCCGTCGGCAGGTTGGGCGTCAGTGCCGTGGGGCGTACCGCGAGCCTGCCGAACACCGGATGCGCCTCGGCCAGCGCCCGCTCGGGCAGCGGCCTGGCCACCGCCATCAGCGGCCGGCCGCCGGTGAAGGCCGCTTCAGGCGCCACCGTGGCACCACGCGCATTTATGAACACGTTCGTGCGGTTGACCGTCACGTTGTGGATGTTCTCCACATAGGTGGGTCCGCGCTGGATGATCTCCGCGGGAACGCCATAGGGGCGGTTGACGCGCGCGAAATAATCCGCGCGCACGTGGAACCATGGGTAGTATGGCTCGCGCGGCCCAAGCGGGATCCAGGCCGGTGCACCGGCGCCCACCGCGAAGCCGATGCCGGACAGCGCGGGCGCGCCAACGTTGACAAAGGTGACAAGCGCTGGCGCGTACACCGGGTAGGCGCCGGGGGTGACAGGACCGCCGCCGCCGGCGATCCAGCCCCAGCGGCCGCCCTCCTGCACCCAGCGGCCGTAATGGAATGGCGCGAAACCCCAGCGTGCATTGTCCACCCAGGTCCAGCCCCACGGATGCACATAGGCCCAGTGGCCATTGCGGTAAGGCGCCCAGCCGGCGGGCACGTCGCGCGGATACCACACCTGCCCATAGGTGGGGGTCTGGCTCCAACTGCCATAAGCGGCCAGATCGGCGGCGCCGGTCATGTCGCGCACGATGGCCGGTACGCCCGCCGGCGGTGGCGGCGGCGCGGGCACCCTCAGTTGCGCGTGCAGGAACGCATCTTCCTGCAATGGGCCGACGCTGCCTTGCAGCTCCTCGGTGCCACCGATCGTGCCCGTCTGCTGCGGGCCGATATCCAGGGCCAGGTTGGTGCCGGCGACGTGCGCTGCCCCGGCCACGACGGATATCAGTGTCGCATCCGTCGTATCGCCCGCGACGATCTCGTATTGGCCCGGTGTGGAAATCTGCACCGTGCCGCGCGGGGTCTGGATGGCGACGGTCTGGCCGTTGGGCAGGTCCGGCAGGTTGAGGAACATCGCTCCCTGCGGCTCGCTGGCGGCAATCTGGGTCATGTCCAACGTGGCGACCTCGAACTGGGTCGAGCCGTCCATGACGATCGTATCACCGGCGATCTGGATCGTGGCCGCGGCGGTGGCTTCGGTCCAGAAGCCTTCAAGGTTGGTCACCGGAAAGTTCAGCGCCGCCGCGGTCCAGTCAGTCTGCCCCGCCGCATGGAACGAGACCTGGCCCGCGATCGCGGCGAGCCGGCCCGCGATAGCCGGCGGATCAGTGCCCTGGTCACCCGCCTGGTCTGCCGTGCCGGGGGGTGGTGCGGGCTGGGCCATCGCCTGTGATGCCAGCGGGCAGGGCAACGACAAGCCGGTCGCCAGGAGCAAGCTTGCCCGCAGAAATGTGCCGGGCAGCCCGCGTGCAGTGTGGTGCTGGCGTGTGACCAAACTCATGGCTCGTCTCCATCGTTACCCTGGCGTAGGCACGCCGGCTGAAAGAGAGAAAGCCGGCAAACATGGCAGGATGTTGGCCCCTGGTAACGCCGAGTAACGAAACGGGTTCTGGCGCCGTGACATAGTGTGACTCCTCGTCGCGGGCCATGACTTGGCGGCACAAACACCTAATTTACAGCCTAGGAACTCGGCCGGCAGGAACGGCAGAGAGGGAGAGCATAGATGTTGGGACGTATTTTAAGGAAGGCGGCACTTCCGGTTGTCTTAGCGGCGACGGTAGCGCTTGGCGGGTGCTATGCCTACCCCGCTGGATACTACGGTGGTTACACCGGCTATACCGGCTATTACCCTTATGGATACGGGTATTATCCGGGCTATGTTGGCACTGGTCTCATCGTCGGCGGCTGGGGCTATGGCTATCGTCCAGGATTTGGCTACGGCTATGGCGCGGGCTGGCGCGGTGGCTGGGGTGGCCGTGGGGGCTGGGGCGGTGGCGTTCGCGGGGGGGCCGCCGGCGCGCATACCAATCCAGGATCCTGGCATCGCTGATCAGGGCTCGCCATGCCGTACCGGGCAGGCCTGCCGCGCCTGCCCGGATGTGTTTGCGTTTGCCACCTATGCCTTAAGATTGGGGCGCCTGAACATTGGGGCACATGACCATTGGGGACGACGTGTCTGACGAGCCACCCGTAGATACAACGCGCGGCAAGGTCGCCGCCCTGATCGTCATTGCCCTGCTGCTTCTCTGCGGGTTCTGGCTGACCCACCGCCTCGGCAACGCCGGCGCCGTGCAGGATTGCGTGGCAAGCGGTCACCGGGACTGTGGCCAAGCGGACGCAAACGCGCCCTGAACCTCACGTCTGGCGTCGGCAGGAAGAACCGTGGCCCACCTGGCGCGTCCTGCTTCAGCGTAGGGGCAGGTTCCGGCCGCGGCGACGGTTGAGGACACTGCCAGGTGGGATCGGGCTCATGCACCTGCAGGCATTGAACGACGGGCTGTTCTCACCACTGCCTGGCAGCGATGCGGACACGGCGCCCACCGCGCTGGCCCCCCTGTTCAATCAGTTACGCCTGCTGCCGGCCCCCGCCGGCCTCGCCCTGCGGTGCGAGGAGCCTGGCAGCCTGGTGGTACCTGTCGGGTTGCAGGCCCAGCCGGGCGGCATGGTCATCCTCCGCTATGGGCTGGAGCTGGCCTGGCTGGCTGCGGTGCCCGGCCTCGGCATGGCAGCCGCCGCGGTCCTGGCTGGCCACAGCGCCGGCGTTTTCGCCGCCTTGAACCCGGACCTTGCAGACGCTGGCAGCCCACCCGGATGCGTGTTCGCGTTGCTCGCAGGCGACGCGCCGGCACCTGACCTGTTGCAAGCTGCCGCCATGCGCCTCGCGCCGACCCACGCCGGTGCTGCCCGGCTGGGCGGTGCCGACGTCGCGGCCATTCAAACGCTGTGGACATTGGCCGCACCCACCGAAGCCCTGCTCGCCGCCGGCGGGGACGAGCGGCTGGCCCTGAACCCGGCGACGCGCACGAACAAATATGGCTGCCGGCCATGGCCCATGCCCGGCGTGGTGAGCTTTGCGTCCTGCACCGCCTCCAGCCTGTCCGCTGCGGCCTTCGTCTCCGCCGAGGCCAGCCGGCGGGCCTTGCTCGCGGCCGCCCTGGCGCGCGGCACCGGCCCCGCGCTGTCGGAAGCCACCCGCGCCGTGGGGATTGCCGTGCTCCGCCACTTCGGGGTTGAGGAGGTGGCCGAGGCGGTGATCACCGCCTCGGGCACGGATGCGGCTCTGGCGGTAACAGCAATGCTGGCCGCGGAAAGGCCGGGTGCCATGCTCACAAGCATCCTGATGAGCCCGGCGGAAACCGGAAGCGGCGTGCCTGACGCGGTGCAGGGGCGCCACTTCGCCAGCCTGGCCCCGGATGGCAGCCCGGTTGCGCGTGGACAGCCGATCGAGGGCATGCCCAGGGGCGCCAGACTGATAACGATTGCCCTGCGCGACGCGAACGGCGTGCCGCGCCCGCATGCGGCGATCGAGGCGGAGTGCGACGCCGCCATACGCGCCGGGCTGGCCCATGGCCGCGTCGTGCTGCACGCGATCGACGGCTCCAAGACAGGCCTTACGGCGCCGGATCGCGCCGCCTGCCTGCGCCTGGCGAACACCTACGGCGCGGCGCTGGATATCGTCATCGATGCGTGCCAGGCCAGGATCGAACCTGGCCTGGCACGCTGGTACCTCGATCAGGGTTTCCCGGTGCTGGTCACAGGGTCGAAATTCTTCGCCGCCCCCGGCTTCTGCGGCGCGATCCTGTTTCCCCGCGCGCGGCTCGCCCGCTGTGCCGGCAGCCGCCTGCCAGCGGGGCTTTCGCCCTATGCGCAGCTGGAGGCCGGCTTGCCCGCGCGCCGATGTCCAGGGCTGATCCTGCGCTGGCGCGCAGCCCTGCATGAGATGGCGCGCTTTGCTGCCCTTCCCGCCCCGGAGGTCCGGCACCGGTTGGCAACACTGGGCGACGCCGTGCGGGCACTGGTGATGCGCGAGGCGCGGCTCAGCCTGGTAGCCGCGCCGCGTCCGCCGGGATTCGGCTGGTCGGACCGTCGCAGCGTTTTCAGCCTTGCCGTGCAAGGGCCACTCGGGTGGATGAGTGCCGCGCAGTTGCGGCCGCTCTACCACGCGCTGAGCGACGATGCCGGCGCGTGGGCGGCCGCGAGCCCAGTGGCGTCACGCAGGTGCCAGCTCGGCCAGCCGGTGGAACTCGCAAGCGGTGGTATGGGCGCCCTGCGCATCGCCATCAGCGCAGCGCAGGTGGTGCAGCCGGACGAGGAGCCGGCCCGGCTGCGACTGGTATTGGAAAAACTGCGTCTTCTGCTGGATCGGCCGCCGGTGGAAGCGCCTGGCACCGCAGACAGGTCCGCGGCGCGCGCTGCTGGCTAGACCATGATCGGGCTGCAAGCCTTCACCCACAGCATACACGGCAATCGGGTTAAGCCTCGAACGGGTTCTTGTTTGAAAAAAGAACCAAGACAGTTTTTTCTTATGGCGGGCTGCCGGTCTGCGCCGGCCCCGTTGCGTTTCAGATGACGAATTTCCGCAGAATGCTAAGGGCTGGAAGTCGCTTTGCGGCGGATGTGGCCGCCCGCGATGAGGGCAAAGGCGGGAAATAGCATCAAGGCAGCGCTGGATGGTTCGGGAACCGTGCTGGGGCCGATCTGCACCGTAAAGCTGTCGGCGGTGGCGCCGGAGCCCCACGTCCAAACATATGTCCCCTGGGTCAGGCCCATGCCCGCCAAGGTTTTTTGATCAAAGATACTCGTTCCGGACATCACTGTTTCAGAAACGTAATTCTCAGGAGTAAGAAGTTCATAACTGCCACTGCCCTCGATACCGGCGAAGCTGCCGGTGCCGGAATTCGCCTCAACCAGGGTTCCTGTACCAAATGACGTCGGCCCGTTAAACCCGTCCCAAAAATTGCACTGAGTTGTCCCTACGGTGATGAAGGCCGCAACGGCGGAAACGCCAAGGGTGGTGCTGCCGTGCCCAGTCTGCGTCAGCGCGGCCGTATCGATCGAGCCTGAGCCGGCCGCAATCACGTTACTTCCGCTTTGCGTAATATCAATAATATAGGCCGCGCGGGCCGGTGCGATTAATCCCGCGGCCACGCCGATCGTGCCAGCAGCGAACAAAGCCATCCGCGCCATCCGCATCGGCTGGAAACGAGCGCGCGCGCCAGTAGCCAAGTCACCAATCATTTGTGTGCACTCCTCGTCGCCCGCGCCCATGCCGCAAGGTTAATCAGCGTGTTGCAGGAATGCAACGAACTTCAGTGCGCAGATAGCGCTCTTCTTGATGTTCTGTGTGCCTGTGTGCCTTTGTGGTTGACCTTTTTTGGTCCGGACTCGACATTCCGTGACGCGGGCGAGGCCGCCCAATCGCCCTGGCGCGATACCAGCCACGCGCACGCCTTGGATGCACAAGCGCGGCTGCTATCGGGTGAACGCCTGGCCGGCGCCAAGTCTGAAGCCGTGCCGATGCGCCCAGTCGATCTCGCTCGGCCGGTCAAGCGACGTGATCACCAGATCGGTCGGTGCCGGCACGAGGCGCCGCACTGCCGCCGGATCGGCCTGGATATCCGGCCGCAATGCCAGATGGACGCTGTCCACGCCGATCGCGGCGACGTCGATACAATCCAGAAGGGTCCGCGTGGCGCCCGCCAGCCGCACCGGATAGCCGCGGGCTTGAGTGAAATTGCGGGCGAAGCTGTAAGCCGAAGGGTCCTCCAAAATGTCGTCAGCCCGCAGGTTCAGCGCCACCTTGCCACGCATGTTCGGGTGCAGCGCATCGTCGAAGCGCAGGAAATCCGCCGAGAGAATGGTGGCGACATTCATATACACGGCGAAAGCACCGGACCCGTGATCGTCGCGCACGCCGGACATAATGGCCAGCATGCGGCGATCCAGCGTGCGGGTAAGACGGCGGAAAAGCCAAGGTTCGGCTTTCAGATCCCGGTCGGGGCAGATGGAGGCCGTCAAATCATAGACCGCGAAATAGCGTTCCTCCCACGCCAGCTCCGGCGCCGCCAACGCGTCCGCGCGTGCGTGGCGGGGGCGCGGCCACACCTCAGGCAATCGCATGATGCCGCGCCAGCGCATGAAACGTGCCAGGTCGGCCTGGCTGAGCAGGCTTTCCAGGCGAGCCAAGGCTTTCAGGTCGAGCGGCCGTGCGTCCGGCCTCGGCCCCCGATGGGTGCGAAGCGGTTCGGCCATCTCGTCCAGCAGCGAGATGGCCTGGTCGGGCAGGTCATACTGGGTCAGCAGGTCGCCCAGCGCCGGGCTCTGCCCGCTCGGCTGGCCGGAGAGAAGATGCGAGAGCGCGGCCTTGGCCTGCTCAAGCTCGCCGCCGCCGCGGGTGCGCCACACGATGGCGATACGCCCCAACGACAATTCGAACATCTGCGCCCGGTCGGCCTCGGTGAGGCTATGCAGTGCCTCGCGCGCAAGCCGCAGATGATGCGGCTTGGCGAGGTAGGGTGGCAGCCGGTCGGCATGCAGCAGCACGGCGCGGCGGTGGGCGCCGGATATTTCGGTCTGGCGCAAAAGGTCGCGCAGGGCGTCGGCGCCGGGGGGGCGGATGAAGGTCATAGGAAAGGAAGAAACTGTTCTTTTTTGAAAAAAAGAACCAAAAAACTTTTGCCTTTATGGCCTGCGCTGCCGGTGAGACCGCGACAGCGCGTTGAAAGTTTTTTGGTTCTTTTGTTCAAAAAAGAACATTCTTTCTTACCCATCACGCCGCCCTGAACCTGCTATCCAGCAGCCCCGGATTGGCACAGCCGACCCGCCCCGACGGCCCCAGCGCGGAGGCCCTGGCCTCACATTGCCGCAGGGTGCACAGCGTCGCACTGTGGCAATGAACCATGCGGCTTGCCGCCTGGACCTGATCGAGAAAAGGCCCCTGGAACAGGGTTATGCCTCGGGATTGCGCCCAGGTCAGTGCCTGTTCGGAGTCGGCTCCGGTCAAGGCAAGGCGCGCCGGGTCGATCGCGGCGAGCGCGCGCGCCGCCTGGCTGCCGGCCGCGATCTCGGCCAGATGCCTTGACCAGACGAGCTTGATCAGTCTGGGCGCCAGAGCCGCCTGCCGCACGAAGGCCAGTGCCAGCGGATCAACCCGGTTCAGGACCAGGGCGCAGCCGGTGAGGTCGAGAATCCGGCGTGCATGCTGCATCAGATCGGCATCGTGGCACATGGGCATGAAGGCCACGGCCACCCACAGCCCGACCCCCGCGCTTTGCGCCAGGGACGACATGCGCGCGAAGGCGGGTGAGAGGATCGCCTCAAGACCCAAATCGATATGCAGGGCCGCAAGGCCGGCGGAAGCAGGGCGGGTGATGCGGCCGAATTTGGCCAGATCGTCATACAGCAACTGGATCAGCCGCAGGTCGAGAGCCGAGGAGAAATGTCGGTAGAGGTAAGGATCGCCGACCGCCTGCGCCACCAGCGGACGCAGATGCAGGCTCGCCAGTGAGAGCCTCAGTTCACGGAACGCCGGCGTCAGGCGCTCCGCCAGGGGACGGTTGCGGTCGGGATCGAGAAGCATGCCCGTCTGCTGCACCATCAGGTCGGGCAGCGGCGCATGCGCCAGTGTTTCCTGCAATTCGGCCAGGCTGAGGGCGCTCTCCGGCGCGGCGTCGGCCACCGCATCCTCGTCCGGTTTGTCCGCGGCGCGTTCGGCGATATAGGCGGAGAGTTGCGCGGCCTCCGTCTCCAGATGCCATAGCGAGACGAGGCGCGCGGGATCCGGCACATCCGCCGCGAACAGCCGGGCCAGGGTGGCCGGAAGATTGATCGGCGCATGGGGCTGGTCGGCATTGGCGGCACCCGACTCGGCCCCGATCAGCACCAGGTCCTGGTTGCGTAGACCCACCACCTGGCCCCCGAACCGCTGTGCCGAATCCTGCAGCAGCACGCGGGCCACCCGTATATGATGCGGCCGGGGCGCCGGCGGGGAAAGCCGCGAGAGATGCAGAACGAGCGCGATCCGGCCGGCCGGGTGGCGCATCACCCGCGCGCTCGCCTCCTGAAGCAGCCGCTCGTTCCCCGAGAGCGGGGCGCGGGCAGGCACTGCCGCCGGATGCCGAGCCAGCCTGGCGAGTGGCACCGCATCCATCAGCACGACCTCGGTGCCGGCAGAAGCGGTCTGGCCCCACGCGGGAGATGCGCATCGGAGACTATGCGGAACCTCCCTGCCGGCAGTGTGATGTCATAGCGGATGCATTTACCGTTGCGGTTGTACATGGGTGCGCGCAATTTCGGGGTCGGCGCATCCCGGTGTAAGCTAACCGCAACATGGTTGAGCCCTCGTTAGCACCCGGAACCCTGCGCCCCGATCTGCGGGTCTATGCCATCGGCGATGTCCATGGGTGCCTGGACCGTCTGGTGGCTCTGCACTGGGCCATCACCGCGGACCTCGCGGCGCGGCCGGTGGCGGAAAGCGTTCTCGTGCATCTCGGCGACTACGTGGATCGCGGGCCGGACAGCGCGGGCGTGATTTGGCTGCTCACCGGCAGCGTGGCTCCGCCGGTGTCGCGTCGCGTGGATCTTCAGGGCAACCATGAGGCGATGATGGCCGCAGCCCTTGCCGGTGATCCGCGGGCGGCCGATGCGTGGGTGGAAAATGGCGGCAACACCACGCTGGAAAGCTACCGCGTGCCGCCCGACGCCACGGTTGCCGACTGGGCGGCGAGCGTGCCCCTTGCGCACCGGCAGTGGCTCAAGACGCGCGACCTGATGCACAGGGAGGGAGGCTACCTTTTCGTTCATGCCGGCATTCGGCCAGGACAGCCGGTGGCGCGCCAGCGGCCGGAGGACCTGCTGTGGATACGCGAGCCTTTCCTGTCGTTTCCGGACAAGCACCCGCTGGTCGTAGTCCATGGGCATACCCCCACCGCTACACCGCAGGTCAAGGCAAACCGGATCGGTATCGACACGGGTGCGGTGATGGGCGGCGATCTCACATGCCTTGTGCTCGAAGAAGACCGCATGCGATTTCTCACCGCCTAGCGGCCACGCGGAACCCTGCGCGAACCCCGCTATCTTGGTGTTCTTTACTTGCCTGAGACGTATTTGCCCGATACGCATGGCTCGATGATCGACACTGATCCGAGCCCGCAGGGCGCGCCCCTCGACGCTGAACTGGCCGCGGCGATCCCGCGCCTGAGCCGCGCGAGCGTGCTGGTGATCGGCGACGTGATGCTCGATCGTTATGTATTCGGCAGCGTGGCGCGGATCAGCCCGGAAGCGCCGGTGCCGGTGCTGGCGGTGGACCGCGAAGTGGCGCTGCCGGGTGGTGCCGGCAATGTGGTGCGCAACCTCACGGCGCTCGGCGCCGCCGTCGCGTTCGTCTCGGTGGTGGGCGACGATCAGGCGGGGTCCGACCTCACCGGGCTGATCGGCGGCCAGCCGAATGTGGAGCCCTGGCTGCTGGTGCAGGGCGGCCGCTGCACCACGGTAAAGACACGCTTCATCGCCGGCGGCCAGCAATTGCTGCGCTCCGACCATGAGGTGACGGGCGCGATCCATCCCAAACTCGCCGAGCGCATGCTGCGCATCGCCGGCGATGCGCTGGCGGCGACCAGCGTGACGGTACTGTCCGACTACCGCAAGGGTGTGCTCAGCGGTGATGTCGCGCGACGTATCGTCGAGGCGGCGCGCTCGGCCGGCCGGCCGATCGTGGTTGATCCGCGCGGCCCGGATTACGACCGCTACGCCGGGGCCGACGTGGCGGTGCCGAGCCTGCGCGAGCTGGAAAGCGTGACCGGCATGAACGTGGGCACCGATGCGCGCATCGAGGCTGCTTCCGGCTGGTTGCGCACGGCGCACGGCTTCGGTGCCGTGGTGGTCAATCGCGGTGCGGATGGGCTTTCCCTCGTCACCAGCGACATGGCGCTGCATCTGCCGCCGGCGGTGGCGGAAGTCTTCGATCTCTCCGGCGCCGGCGACACGGTTGTCTCGGCGCTCGCGGCCGGGCTGGCGATCGGCCTCAGCCTGCCGGTGGCGGCACGGCTGGCCAACCTGGCGATGGGCGTGGCCGCCGGCCAGGCCGGCATGGCGGTCGCGCAAGGCACCGACCTGATGGCGATGCTGACGCCGCAGGGCCGTGCGCTGCGCAAGATCGTGGCAACCGAGGTCGCCGTGGAGCAGGTGGATCGCTGGCGGCGGATGGGGTTGCGCACCGGGTTGATCACCACCACGCCGCGGCGGTTCAGCCGGGCGCGCCTGGATACCGCGCGGGCCGCGTGCGACCGGTTGGTTCTCGGCATGGAGGCGGCAGCTGAGGCGGCCGAAGGCGAGGGCATCAAGCGCACGCTGGCGGAGGCGGCCGGTCTGCCCTCGGTCGATCTGATCTGCATGTACGCCGAGGGCGCGCAGACCGAAACGCTGCGCCAATTACGCCCCGACTTGCTGATCGACCCCACCCCGGTGGCCTCCGTCGCCGAAATGGTGCGCGGCTGGGGCGGCGAAATCCTTGCCGGCTAACACGGATCCCAACAAACAAAAGTTTTTTGGTTCTTTTTTTCAAAAAAGAACATCTTTCTTTCTCTCTACTCGCAGTTGAGCGCGAACCGATCGACGGGATCGACCAGGTTCTCCAGGCGGCACGCCGCCAACGTGGCGAAGCGGTGCGTCAGCGCGCGGCGGCGCGCCGCGGCCATGCGGTGCAGCGGGGCCTCTCGCAGCACGATCGCGTCCTGCTCCGCGGTGACGATCAGGCCCACATCCGGCGGCAGCAGCGCTTGCGGGAAATCGGCATCCACCGCGAAATACAGCGCATCGGAAAAATCGCGGTACTCGGGCCATTTGCTGTCGGTCAGGAAATCCACGGCACCGGACTTCACCTCGATGCAGGCGAAGTCACCGTCGCGCCGCAAGGCCAGGATGTCAGCCCGGCGGCCATTGGGAAGAGCCACCTCGTGCAGCGGCGCCCAGCCGAGCGCGCGGCACAGGCGGGCCGCCGCGCGGCGGACGGCGGCGGAGCGTTCCGGCAGGGATAAATCCATGCCACAGTCTAGGCCAGACGGCGGGCACCGGGAAGAACAGAAAGGGACCGTCCATAAGCGCTTCGCCCGCGGGCTGGCGGCGTGCGGGACGATGGGGGAGATAAGGAAAGATGTTCTTTTTTGAAAAAAAGAACCAAAAAACTTTTACCTCTTTGATCCGACACGCTGGCAACGCGGGTAGCTGAACAGACAATAGTTTTTTGGTTCTTTTTTTCAAAAAAGAACATCTTCCTTCCTTCGGAGCCAAGATGCTGAGCATCGCCATCCAAGCCGAATGCGGCGCCTCCAAAGCCGGCAACATCGCCACCATGCGCCGGCTGATCGAAGCCGCCGCACGTCCCGGGGCCTTGGTCAGCCTGCCGGAGATGTGGAGCTGCCTGGGCGCTGACCGCGCCACCAAGCTGGCGGAGAGCGAGGCGCTGCCGTGCCCCGGCGATGCCGGGGAACCCGCAAGCGCCTACCGGTTTCTCGGCGAAACGGCCCGCGCGTTCGGCATCATCCTGCATGGCGGCTCGATCGGCGAGCGTGTGGGGGACACCTTGTTCAACACGACGCTGGTGTTCGGCCCCGATGGGCGGGAGCGCGCGCGCTACCGCAAGATCCATCTGTTCGACGTGACAACGCCCACCGGGCAGGGCTATCGCGAAAGCAGCCTGTTCGGGGCTGGCGACGCGGTGGTGACGTGCCGGATCGACGCGCCGGGGGGCGGCATCACGCTGGGGCTGACGATCTGCTACGATCTGCGCTTTCCCGAGCTGTTTCTGGCCCTACGCCGCGCGGGAGCGGAGGTGATCATGGTGCCGGCCGCGTTTACCGCGGAGACCGGCCGCGATCATTGGGAGGTGCTGCTGCGTGCCAGGGCTATCGAAACCCAATGTTTCATCGTTGCCGCCGCCACCACCGGCACGCATCTGGATGCCGCAGGGCGGGAGCGCCAAACTTACGGCCATAGCCTGATCTGCGATCCCTGGGGCAGTGTGCTGGCCATCGCCCCGGACGGTGAGGGCTGCGCCGCGGCCGAGCTGGACATGGCGCGATTGGATCAGGTGCGGGCCGGCATGCCCGTGCTGTCGCATCGCCGCCTCGTGTGACAGCGCGGGACTCGGTGGACGAAACCGCCAACCCGACGCTGCCGGTGAGTGCCGGCTTTTCAGAGGCAGCCACCGCCTTGCGCCGGGTGGACCGTATCTGCGTGCTCGCCTCCCCCGTGCCACTTGCGCAGGAGAGTCGGGCCCGGCTGGTGGCACGCTATGGCGATGCGCCATTTTCTGCGGCGGATGTTGTGGTGTGCCTGGGCGGCGACGGCTTCATGCTGGAGACGCTGCACCGAACGCTCTCCTGCGATGTGCCCGTGTATGGAATGAATTGCGGCTCGGTGGGCTTCTTGATGAATGCCTTTCTGGAGGACGATCTCCCCGCCAGGCTGGCGCGCGCGCAGGACGTGGTGCTCCATCCCCTGCGCATGCACGCCATCACCCGCTCTGGCGTGGTAGAGGAGGCCCTGGCACTCAACGAGGTGTCGCTGCTGCGGCAGTTGCGTCAAACGGCAAAGATACGCATCACCATTGATGGCCGCGTGCGCCTGGCGGAACTGGTATGCGACGGTGTGCTGGTTTCCACGCCGGCCGGATCGACGGCGTATAACCTCTCCGCCCATGGGCCAATCGTGCCGCTCTCGGCCAATCTTCTGCCGCTGACACCGATCAGCGCCTTCAGACCCCGGCGCTGGCGCGGCGCGCTGCTGCCCAGCACCGCCGATGTGGTGTTCGAGATCCTGGAGGGCGACAAGCGCCCCGTCTCGGCGGTGGCCGACTTCACCGAGGTGCGTGATGTCGCCTCCGTCGCGGTGAGCGAGGATCGCAGCGTGAAGACAACGATCCTGTTTGATCCTGACCAGGGGCTTTCGGAGCGGATCATCGCCGAACAGTTCACGGTATGATGGACACATCGCGCTTGCTCTTACCTTGCCGCCACAGAGGCCTTGCCGACACCGACTTCGTTGACCGGGGCGGCGTTGCTGGGCGCTAAGCCGCCGCGTTGAGGCTTTCCGGCGCGTTGAGGCCGGCGGCGGAGAGCGCCGCGGGGCTGTTCGGGTCGCGCATCATATAGCCGCGGCCCCACACGGTGCCGATCAGGTTGCCAGCCCCCGCCTGGGCGAGCTTCTTGCGCAATTTGCAAATGAATACATCGATGATCTTCATTTCGGGCTCATCGATGCCGCCATAGAGATGGTTGAGGAAGGCCTCCTTGGTGAGCACCATGCCGCGGCGCAGGACCAGAAGCTCCAGGATGGCGTATTCCTTGCCCGTGAGATGCACCGGATTTCCATCCGCCTGTACCTCCCGGCTATCAAGGTTCAACTGAAGGCTGCCGACCCGCAGAACCGGCTGGCTGTAACCCTTGCTGCGGCGGATCACCGCCTGGATGCGGGCAATCAACTCGTCCTTGTCAAAGGGTTTCGTGATGTAGTCGTCAGCACCCATGCCGAAGCCCTTCACCTTCGCATTGGGCCGGTTGAGGCCCGAGAGGATCAGAACGGGTGTTTCCACCCGGGCCGAGCGCATGCGCCGCACCACCTCGAAGCCCTCCATATCGGGTAGCAGCAGGTCGAGCACGACGATGTCGTAGTCGTAGTGGCGGGAAAGCTCGAGCGCCTCCTCCCCCGTGTCGGTCTGGTCCACGATGGCGCCGTGGTTGCGCAGCATCAGCGCCACCGCACGTGCAGTCGTGGCATCGTCTTCAACCATCAGAACACGCATTACCCTCTCCCGTATCTCAATAAGTCTGAAATACCACCTTAACGTGTGGTCTGCTACACTTTTTTTGCCATCAGCGTATCATTAAGTGAAAAAATGTTGGTCGTTACGCTTTCTCCATACACAGACAACGAAATACGTATCATTTTTAGTATTTTTCTTTCTATTCGAGCTTGATCTTTATGTTTGATACGCACGCCTCGGCCGTAGCACGTCTGTCCGGTATCAGGCCGTTTCGCCTGGGTGGGCGTGTTGAGTCGGTCGGTGCTCTCTCAGTCGAGATTTCGGGGCTTTCCCGCCATGTCGCGGTAGGCGACCGGGTGGAGCTTGTGCTGCGGGATGGCACGCTGGGACTGGCCGAGATCGTCGGGGTGAGTGGGCGCTGCCTTCAGGCGGCCCCGTTCGGGGGAACGCTGGGGATCGGGGCCGGGGCAGCCGTTATTGTGTCCTCTGCGGGCGATCTGGCGCCATCAGATGCATGGCTCGGACGGGTGATTGATCCGCTTGGGTCCGCGGTGGATGGCGGGTGCGGTTTGCCGCGTGGCCCCGTGAAACGGAATGTCCGTTCGCGGCCGCCGCCGGCCATCGCGCGCGCGCGGCTGGGGGGGCCGATTGACCTTGGCGTACGTGTGCTGAATTGTTTCACCACCTGCCGCACGGGCCAGCGGCTGGGGCTGTTTGCTGGCTCCGGCGTTGGCAAATCCACCTTGCTCTCCATGCTGGCGCGGCACACCGCCTGCGACGTGGCGGTGCTGGCGCTGGTGGGCGAGCGTGGCCGTGAGGTGCGCGAGTTCATCGAGGACGATCTGGGGCCGGAGGGTCTGGCCCGCTCTGTCGTGGTGGTGGCCACGTCGGATGCGGCTCCGCTGTTGCGGCGCGAGGCGGCCTACACGGCGATGACAGTGGCCGAGCATTTCCGCGATCAGGGCCGCTCAGTGTTGCTGCTGATGGATAGTGTGACGCGGTTTTGTCTGGCGTTGCGCGAGATCGGGCTGGCAGCCGGCGAGCCGCCGGCGACGCGTGGCTACCCCCCAAGCGTTTTTGCCGAGTTGCCGATGCTGCTGGAGAGGGCAGGCCCGGGCCCAATGGATGCCACCGGCCGGGCCGGCCAGATCACCGCGCTGTTTACCGTCCTTGTCGAGGGCAGCGACCATGACGAGCCGGTGGCCGATGCGGTGCGCGGCATTCTGGATGGGCATGTCGTGTTGGACCGGCGTATCGCCGAGGGCGGCCGCTATCCGGCGGTGGACATATTGCGGTCTCTCTCCCGTGCCGCATCCGGCTGCCTGGATGCGCGGCAGGCCGCGTTGGTGCGCGAGGCGCGGGCGATGCTGGCCTTGCATGCCGACATGGCGGACATGGCGCGGCTTGGCGCCGTGCGACCCGGCGCCGATCCCGCGCTCGATCGCGCCTTGGCCGTCGTCCCTCGCCTGGAAGCCATGTTGACCCAATCCCGGGATGATTTTTCCAGCATCGCCACCAGCTTCGACCGTCTCGAAGCGGCGCTCTCCAGCGACGCGCGCCCATGACCAAAAGTTTTTTGGTTCTTTTTTTCAAAAAAGAACATCTTTCTTCCCATGACTGACGCTGTCGCAGTCCTCGCCCGTCTGCGCCGCCTCGCCGCGGTTGAGGCCAAGCGTGATCTCGCCGCCGCGATCGCTCAGGAGTCGGCGGCGTCGGCCTCTCTCGCCGCCGCGCGTGACGCGCCGCGGGTAGAAGCGCGTGTGGCGGCGGATCCGCTTGTGGGCGCGTACGCCGCATGGCTGCCCGCCGCCGTGCGTAACGTGGCGCGTGCCGATGCCGCGATGCGCGCGGCGGTGGCGGCGCGGGAGGCGGCTGGGCGCGCGATGGCGGCGCGGGATGGTGAGGTGCGCGCGGTGGAGACGCTGATCGAGGCGCGCTGTGCGGCCGACCGCCTGGCTGAAGCGCGGCGGGCGCAGCGTGATCTGGATGAGCTGGGCGCGCGGCGCGGTGGCCAACGGCGGGATGGGGGCCGATAAGAGCGATCCCGCTTCTCCCGGATCACAATGCCGCCTCTTGCCCTTTATATTCACTGGCCGTTCTGCCTGCGCAAATGCCCGTATTGCGACTTCAACAGCCATGTGAGGGAGGCGATCCCGCAGGCGCGGTTTGCCCGGGCGTTGCTGGCCGAGCTGGCCTGGGAGGCGGCACGGCTTGGCCCCCGCCAGCTCGGCAGCATCTTTTTCGGCGGCGGCACGCCCAGCCTGATGGCGCCGGAGACGGTGGCCGCCCTGATCGAAGCCGCGTGCCGCCACTTCGTGCCGGCTTGGGATTTGGAGATCACGCTGGAGGCCAATCCCACCAGCGTGGAGCGGGCGCGCCTCGCCGCCTTCCGCCATGCTGGCGTGAACCGCCTGTCCTTGGGCGTTCAGGCGCTGGACGACGCGGTGCTGGCATGGCTGGGCCGGGCGCATAACGCGGCGCAGGCGCTCGCGGCGCTGGAGCAGGCACGCGCGATCTTCCCGCGCCTCTCGTTTGATCTGATCTACGCACGCCCAGGCCAGACGGTGCCGGCCTGGCAGGCCGAGCTGGCGCGCGCGCTGGCCTTGGCGGCCGATCACCTCTCGCTCTACCAGCTCACCATAGAGCCAGGCACGGCGTTCGAGGCAGCGCACCGCCGCGGCGAGATCCTGCTGCCGGACGAGGATACCGCGGCGGCGCTGTATGAGGCGACGGCGGAGGCCGCGGCCTCACATGGGCTGATGGCCTATGAGGTTTCGAACTACGCGATTCCCGGCGCCGAGAGCCGCCACAACCTGGCGTATTGGCGCTACACCGAATACGCGGGCATCGGCCCCGGCGCGCATGGCCGCGTGCGGCTGGGTGACGAGGTGGTGGCCACGCGCCGGCATCGCGCGCCCGAGATTTGGGCCGAGCGTGTGGAGCAGCACGGCCATGGCAGCACGGCGGAAGAGATCGTTTCGCCGAGTAATCGCGCACGAGAGGCACTGCTGATGGGTTTGCGGCTGGCCGAGGGGATCGATGCCGCCGCCTTCGCCGCCCGCACCGGCGTGGCGCTGGAGGATGCTGTGGACCCCTTCATCCTGGCCGCCTGCGTGGAGGAGGGATACCTGGTGTCCACGCCCGGGCGGCTGGCGGCAACGCGGCAGGGGCGGGCGCGGCTGGATGCGGTGCTGCCGAGGTTGAGTAGGTAAGAAACTGTTCTTTTTTGAAAAAAAGAACCAAAACACTTTTACGCATCTGCGTGCGCGGGCGGAAAGGCGCGCTCCAGGGCCATACCCGCCGCCAGGCACAGCCCATCCGCGAACGGCCGCCCAACCACCTGCACCGCCACCGGCAACCCCGAGGCGCCGACGCCCGACGGCAGCATCAGCGCCGGAAAGCCTATATAATCAAAAATCATCGTGTTGCGCGGGGTCACGTCATACATCGCCCAGCGCTGTCCATCGACCTCCACAGTGATGTCCTCCAGCCGCGCCGCCTCCGCCCCCACACCTGGCGTTACCAGAACATCCACACCCCGCATCGCCGCCAGCATCGCCGTTTGCGCCAGCGGCCGCCGCCGCAGTGCCCGGATGTAGTCGGTCGCCATCACCTCCCGCCCGCGGGAGATGCGATCCTGCGTACCCGTATCGAAAAGTTCCATTGTCGGCAGCCGTACCTCCTGGCAGGCGGCAAGTTCGGCATAGAGCACCATCCACGCCTCCTCATGCGCCAGCGCGAGGTCGGGGATCGCCACCTCGTGCAGGCTGGCACCCTGTGCGCGCAGCGCCTCCAGCGCCGCGCGCCACGCCGCGAGCACCGCCGCATCGCACCTTTCGGTGAACCACCCGGCGGGCACGCCGATCCGCATGCCGGCGATGGATGCACCAGGCGTCAGATCGGGGATATGGGCGGCGGCTAACGGATCCTGGCCATCCGGCCCGGCCAGAACCGGCAATACCCGCGCCAGATCGGCCACCGACCGCGCCATCGGGCCCACATGATCCAGCGTCCAGGACAATGTGGCCACCCCCGTGCGCGGCACCAGGCCACGCGTGGGTTTCAGCCCGGCGATGCCGCAGAAAGCCGAAGGGATCCGGATCGATCCGCCCGTATCCGTGCCAAGCGCCAGCGGAACTATCCCCGCGGCCAGCGCCGCGCCCGACCCGGTGGACGAGCCGCCGGCCCACCTGGTGCGGTCGTGCGGGTTCGGCACGGCGCCATAGCGCGCATTCACCGCCGCCCCGCACGCGAACTCGCTGGTGGCCAGCATGAAGGCCGGGATCGCACCGGCCCAGCGCAGCCGGGCAACCACGCTGGCGTCCGCCGCCGCCACACGATCCCCCGTCTGGCGCGATCCGCACGTGACGCGCGCGCCGGCGACATCGATGATATCCTTCACGCCCACGAACACGCCTTCCAGCGGCCGCGCCGTGCCGGCCCTGTAGCGGGCCGCACTCGCTTGCGCTTCGGCTTCCGCCTGCGCGATCCGGCACAAAACGGCTTCAGGCGCCGGCCCATCCGCCCCGGCGCGCGCGGCAAGCGCCGCCAGCACTGTCGGCGGATCGGTCAGGCCAGCCCGATAGGCCGCCAGCAAATCCCCCACGCCCAGACGGGCCGGATCGCCGCCGACAGGCAAAGTCAGCGTTGGTGCTGGTGCCGTCGTATATGGCGCAAACCGCGCCAGAAACGCCTCCCCATCGCCAGGCTCGCATGCAGCCAGCACGGGCTGCGCGCGGCTTTGGGGGAGCACGGTGCTGGCCCAGGGGGAGTCACTCATGGGGCGCTCGCCTGCAGAAGAAGAATGTTCTTTTTTGAAAAAAAGAACCAAAAAACTTTTACCTATGGCGTACGCTGCCGGGGAGTCCGCGACAGCCAGTCAAGAGTTTTTTGCTTCTTTTTTTCAAAAAAGAAGACCTTCCTTACTTCCTCCGGCACGCCATCAACGGCTGAATACGCGTGCCGAACGCATCCATCCCCGCAATGAAATCATCGAACACCAGCATGATGCCCTTGGTGCCCGGTACGGTCGCCGCCTCGTCCAGCATGCGCGCCACGCTCTCATAGGAGCCCACCAGCGTACCCATGTTGAAATTCACCGCACCCTCGGGAAGATTGATTCGCCGGGCGGTGGAATTCGCATCCGCCGTCTTGTCCGCCGCACCCTGGTCGGCCATCCAGGCCAGCGCGGTCGCGTCGGTTCCATCCTTGTAATACTGCCACTTGGCCTGTGCCGCCTCGTCGGTTTCATCCGAAATGATCATGAACAGCACATAGCTGCCCACATCCCGCCCGGTGATCGCCGCGGCTTGCATCAGCTTGGCGTTGGAGGAGGCATAGGCCGTGGGCGTATTCACGCCGACGCCAAGAATAAAATTGTAATCGGCATACTCGGCGGCGAACTGCATCCCGCGCGGGCTTTGGCCGGCCGCCACGATCCCCACATGGGATTTCGGCTGCGGGCTGAGCCGGCAATCATCCATCGTGAAATACTTGCCCTTGAAGTCCGAACGGCCGGAGCTCCATAGCTCCTTCATCACCTGCACGTATTCGCTGCTGTAATCATAGCGCCGCGCGAAATGCTCCTCGCCCGGCCACAGCCCCATCTGCTCATATTCGGCCTTCTGCCAGCCGGAGACGATGTTGACACCGAACCGGCCACCCGAAATATCGTCGATCGTGGCCGCCATGCGCGCAATGATCGCCGGCGGAATGGTGATCAGCGCCACCGATGCATACAGCTTGATCTTCGACGTGACCGCGGCAAGGCCGGACATCAGCGTGAAGGATTCAAGATTGTGATCCCAGAACTCGCTGTCGCCACCAAAGCCGCGCAGCTTGATCATCGAGAGGGCGAATTCGAACCCATACCCTTCGGCCTTCTGCACCACCTCGCGGTTGAGCGCGAAGCTGGGTTTGTACTGCGGCGAGGTGGTGGAAATCAGCCAGCCGTTGTTGCCGATGGGGATGAAGACGCCGATATCCATGGGGGATGCTCCATACAAACAAAAGTAAGAAAGCACTTCTTTTTTGAAAAAAAGAAGCAAAAAACTTTTAGTCTTGGTGCGCGCCTAGACGGCAGCGTACGCCAGTGTCAAAAGTTTTTTGGTTCTTTTTTCAAAAAAGAACAGCTTTCTTTTTACAGCCTCACCGTCAACTCTATCCCATACAACCGCCCCGGTCCCTGGCTCGCGAACGATCCGCCAAACTCCGGCGCCGGGATCACCTCCGCCAGATAGCGCTTGTCGAAAATATTGTCGACAAACCCCATGACCTCGAAATGCTGCGCGTTGATCCCCAACCGCAGATTGCTGGTGGAGAACGCCTGGCGTTCCGCGCCGCTGTAGCAGGCCGTGCCGAACAGCGAGGGCACGCACTGGTCCTGCACCGTGTGGAACCAGGTCGGGCCGACCAGATTGGTATCCCAGCGGGCCAGCGCGGTGTAGGCGTCGGTGATCTTTTGATGCACCACGAAAGAGACCACGCCGGTATACAGCGGCGTGTAAGGTGCCTTGTTGCCCACCGTGTCGGGCCGCGAGGAGTTCTTCAGGATCTCGCTGCCCGTTATATTGCCGCCCGCGCTCACATCCAGCCAGTTGAGCGCATGCGCCTGCACCGCCGCTTCGCCGCCTTGCAGGTCCACCCGGTCGATATTCGAATCCACGCGCAGCAGCCCCTGCGCGGTGGAGAAGAATTCGTTGAACTGCATGCCATGCACCTGGGTGTAGTAGCCGGCAAGCTGGTAGGTGATCTGCTTGTCCAGCAGGCTGCCCTTCATGCCGATCTCGTAGGCGTCGTCGGTCTCCTCACCGTATTCGTCGCCCACTTTCACGTCGCTGCCGGTCTCCTTGGCGATATTCTCCACCGTCGCCTGGGTGCCCGCGGAATTGAACCCGCCGGATTTGAACCCCACGCCGAAGGTTGCGTACAGCGTCACCTCCGGCCGCGGCGTCCAGGCCAGGTTCACCCGCGGCTCGGGCGCCGAGAACGTGGCCGACTTGGACGGAATACCATGCGGATACTCGATCAGGCCAGGATTGAGCGGATAGAACACGCCATTGGCGGCACCACCCGCCACCACGTTGATAAAATCCTGCAAATTGCCGGCCGGCACCAAATTCTCGTCCTGCCGGATCTCCACGTCGTAACGCAGCGCCGCACTGGCAACCAGGGTGGGCGTGATCGTGTAGTCCGCCGAACCGAAGGCGGCAAATGCGTTATTCGTAAAATTGTCGTTGAACAACTGCGCCGTCGGGCTGATGCTGTTGATCGGGTTATCCAGGTTTTCCAGGATCGGCTGGCCCAGATCATCGCCCACCGATACGCCCACATGCCGCTCGCTATGCAGGTAGTATAGCCCGGCCGCCCAGCTGAGTTTCTGCCCCTGCGGCGATGTCAGGCGGGCTTCCCAGCTGATATCATCCTCGTTGCGCACCTGGTATTGATAGCCATCGCAGGTGGACGGGGTATACGGACCCAAAAACCCGAAGGCCGGATTCTGCGGCGGTGCATACACCACACCCTTGGCCACCGTCTTGGCCAGGCTGATCGCGCATTGGTTCTGGCCGGTGATGTTGTTGGCATTGTCGTAGAACCCGAAGGTCGCCAATGTGCCGTCCGACATCAGGTTGTTCGTGATGTTCTCGTAAAGCACATAGCTCGTCAGGGTCGCCCAATCGAGATCGTGTTCGCCCTTGATGGAGAACTCCGCCGTGCTCTGATGGTTGTTCGGCTGGATATTGCTCTGATATTCGAACGTATGCGCATTGACGTTCTGGAACACATCCGGCCCGAATACCGACGTCAGGTCCGGCAGCGCGAAAACCGCGTCATAATCGATCGAGGCCGCACTCGCCCGGCCGAGCCGCGCCTTGATATCGAAGCTTGTATCCGCCGTGGGCGTATAATGCAGCCTGCCATCGATATCGGCCGCCGTATCGTCATCGATCGACTTGTTGTTCAGATATACGTTCGTGTCGAAACCATCGAACTTGCGAAAGTCCACGCTCAGCCGCCCGGTCAGCACGCCGGGAACGAGCGGCCCGGCGATGGTGGAGAGGTTGTAGAAATCGCCATATTGGCCGACGCCGGTCTTCACCGAGGCTTCCAGCGTGTCCGTGGGCGGAGTGGTCGTCACCACGATCGCGCCGGCCTCCGCATTGCGCCCATAGATCGCCCCTTGCGGCCCTTTGAGGATTTCGATCGAGGAAAGATCCGTATACTCGCGGTTGAACGCGGCCGGGTTCGGATAGACGATACCGTCGATCACGAACGCGAAGGAGGGATCAACGTCGCGCGCGCTGTTGATGCCGCGGATATTGACCTGCGTATCGCCCAGTTCCGCTGTGCCGGCGACGATGCTCACGCCCGGCGTCAGCGCCACGAAATCCGTCGCCCGCTTCACCTGCGCCTGATCCAGCACCGACCGGGTCAGCACCGTGACCGAGACAGGCGCCTTTTGCAGCGTCTGCACCTTGCGCTGGCCGGTCACGATCACCTCCTCCGTCTTTCCGGCGGGCGCGGTTTGCGCCTGCACGGCCGCCAGCGGCATGGCGGTGGCGAGCATGGTGGAACCCAGCAGCCACGCCGACGCGCGGGGAAGTTTCAGTGTGGCGGCGGGGGATTGGCGCATCGCAGTCTCCTGTTCAAGGCGGTAGGGTTAGATGACGTGGCGGGCCGAAAGTTCGGCCAGGGTGGGGGCATCCAGGCCAAGCACATCGGTCAGAACGGCATTGGTGTCCGCACCGAGCGGTGGCGCCGGATGGCGCACCTGGCCAGGTGTTTCGGAAAGCCGCGGTGCCACATTCTGCATCGCCAGCTCGCCGTATTGCGGGTGCATCACGCGAATGATGGCCTGGCGGGCCTGCACATGCGGATCGGCCATGATATCCGGCGCGGTATAGATTCGGCCGGCCGGCACGCCCGCCTCCTCCAGCATCGGCTCCAGCGTTGCGGCGGGCAGGGTGCGCGTCCATTGCCCGATCAGCGCGTCCAGCTCCGCCTGCCGGTGGCCGCGGGCCACATGGGTGGCATAGCGCGGGTCATCGGCAAGCTCCGGCGCCTGCATCACCGCGGCCAGGCGACGGAAAACCGTATCCTGGTTGGCGGCGATCAGGATCATGCTCCCGTCCGCCGTGGGATACACGTTGGAGGGCGCGATCCCGGGCAGGATGGCACCGGTACGTTCCCGTATATAGCCTGCCTGCTGGTATTCGGAAATCAGGCTCTCCATCATGGCCAGAACGGCCTCGTAGATCGCGCTATCCACCACCTGGCCGCGCCCGGTGCGGGTGCGGGCGTGCAGCGCCATCATCGCGCCCAGCGCCGCATAGGTGGCGGCCAGCGTATCGCCGATGGAAATGCCCACCCGGCTGGGCGGCGCCTCCGGCGTGCCCACCACATGGCGCAACCCGCCCATCGCCTCGCCGATCGCGCCATAGCCCGCGCGCCCGGCATAAGGCCCGGTCTGGCCGAAGCCGCTCACGCGCACCATGATCAGGCCTGGGTTTTCCGCCGACAGCGCCTCGTAGCCGAGACCCCATTTTTCCATCGTGCCCGGGCGGAAATTCTCCACCGCCATGTCGGCGCCGGCGATCAGCCGCCGCGCCAGATCCTGGCCCGCCGCCTGGCGCAAATCGATAGTCACGGATTTCTTGTTCCGCCCCACGATCGGGAACCATAGAGCGCGGCCCCCGGCCCGTTCGCGCCCCCACTCCCGCAGCGGATCGCCGCTGCCCGGCGGCTCGATCTTGATCACCTCGGCGCCGAAATCCGCGAGAAGCTGGCCGCAGAACGGGCCGGCCAGAAGCTGGCCCAGCTCGATCACGCGTATGCCTTCAAGGGGGCCGGGGCCCGGGCGTTCGGACATGCTTGCTCCAGATGCAGACCCGACTGTATGCAAACTGATGGCCACGTGCAATGGAATTGCAGCAGGGATCGAGCGGCGGCGCCTTGCCCATGGCCGCGCTAGATCACGAGTTGCCCGCTCAAACCGGAAATCTTGGCTGAGGAGGCAAGTGTGACAGGTGCAGCTGAGGCGCCGGGTAAACAGGCAGTCCAGACAGCAACTGACCAGATTGGATGCAATCTTGGCTGGCGGCGCCGCCTGGGCCTTCCATGAGCGAGAAACCGATGCGCGATGCGGTGGAGGCAGCCTACCGAGCGATCCGCGCCAGCATCATCGATGGCACCTACGCCAGCGGCCAGCACCTCACAGGGGAGAGCCTCGCCGACGCGGTGGGAGTAAGCCGCACGCCGGTGCGCGAGGCTCTGCGCCGGCTGCACGCCGAGGGACTGGTGCGTGTGGTGCCCAACCACGGCGCCTACGTCACGGGCTGGACGCGCGACGATTTTGCCCAGATCTTCGGCCTGCGCGCCGTGCTGGAAAGCCACGCCGCCGAACTCGCCACCACCAACCTCACCGACGCCCAGATCGACCTGATCGCGCATTTGGCCGAACGCACGCGGCTCATGGCCGTGGACAGGCCGCCGACATTCCGCGAAGAGATCGCCACTGCCAATGAGGAACTGCACCTTACCATCGTCTCGGCCGCGGCCAATCCGCGCCTGGCCGCGATGATCGCCGGCCTGGTGGAAATGCCACTGGTGATGCGTACACTGCGGGTGTACTCCCACGAGGATCTCATGCGCAGCGCCGGCCATCACCGCGAACTCGCCGAAGCCTTCCGCGCGCGCGATCCGCAATGGGCGGGGGCGGTGATGCGCAGCCATCTGCTGGCGGCGCGGCGCGCGATTTTGGGGGAGGGGGCGTAGAAGGGGTCTTCTTTTTTGAAGAAAAGACGCAAGAAACTTTTGACTGGTTGTGCGATTCGCAGGAGAGGTTGGTGGCAGGAAGCCAGGATTATGCGCGGGATTCTCGTAACGAGACCGCGCTCGTCTATCTGAACGGCGCGCTGGTGCAGCGAAGCCAGGCCCGCGTCTCCATCTTCGACGCGGGCTTCGCCCTGGGCGACGGCGTGTGGGAAGGCCTGCGCCTGCACCGCGGAAAGTTGCTGTTCCTTGAAGCCCATCTCGATCGCCTGTTCGCCGGTGCGGCCGCGATCCGTCTCGATATCGGGCTCAGCCGTACGCAAATCACCGCCGCTCTGTACGACCTTGTGCGCGCCAACGGCATGAGCGAGGGCGTGCATCTGAGGCTGATGGCCACGCGCGGGGAAAAAGCCACCGTCAACCAGGATCCCCGCCACGCGCTCGGCCAGCCCACCATTGCCATCACCGCCGAATACAAAACCCCATCGGCGGAAAACGCCAGGAGAGGCCTTAAGCTGTTTACATCGTCGATCCGCTGCTCGGCGGCCGATACGTTCGATATGCGGCTGAATTCGCATAGCCGCCTCAACCTCATCCGCGCCCTGCTGGAAGCCATCGATGCGGGCGCCGATGAAGCGCTGATGCTGGATCCCGAAGGCCTCGTCTCCAGTTGCAATGCCACCAATTTCTTCTGCATCCGCGGCGGCACCGTGTTCACCTCCGATGGACGCTTCTGCTTCAACGGTATTACCCGCGGCCACGTGATCGCGCTGTGCCGGGAGGCGGGCATCGACCTCCGGCTGGGTGGATTGCGGCTGGAGGATGCGCATCACGCGGATGAGGCCTTTGTCACCGGCACGCTCGGCGGCCTCACACCGTTGCGCGAAATCGACGGCCACGCGATGCAGGCGGTGCCGGGCCCCATCACCACCCGACTGCGCGGCCTCTATAATGCGCTGATGGAGCAGGAGGCGGCTTCCGCGTGAGCGATCCTGTACGTATCGCCATGTGGTCCGGCCCGCGCAACATCTCCACGGCCATGATGCGCGCCTTCGAAAATCGCGAAGATGCCGCGGTGATCGATGAACCTTTCTACGCCGCCTATCTCGCCGCTACCGGCTTGCCGCATCCGATGCGGGCGGAGGTGATGGCCGCCCAGCCGCAGGATTTCAACGATGCGGTGCGAATGGTGCTCGGCCCCGTGCCCGGCGGCCGCGCCATTTTCTACCAGAAGCACATGACGCACCATATGGTGCCGCAGTTCGATCGCGGCTGGATGGCGCAAACCAGCCACGCCTTCCTTATCCGCGCGCCGGAACTGGTGCTGCGGTCTTACGCGCAGCGGCGCGAGAGCGTCACGCTGGACGATATCGGCTTCTGGCAGCAGGCCGACTTGTTCGAGCAAACCTGCCAGCGCCTCGGCCATGCCCCGCCGGTGGTGGACGCCATGGATATCCTCGCCAATCCCGAAGCCGCGCTGAAAAAACTCTGTGGAGCCCTGGGCATAGGTTTTTCACCCCGCATGCTGAATTGGCCCGCCGGCCCCCGCGCTACTGACGGCGTATGGGCCCCCGCCTGGTACGCCTCCGTGCAACGCTCCACCGGCTTTGCCCCGCCGCCCGAGCCTGCGGGCGTGCTGGCATCCGCCCTCCAGCGCCTGGCCGCTCAAGCCCGCCCTTACTATGATCGCCTGAGCACGCACCGAATTTAAGGCGAACAGCTAAAAGTTTTTTGCTTCTTTTTTTCAAAAAAGAAGACTCTTCTTCGCAGAGGTTCCACGAAGAAAAACCCCCATGCTTTCTCTTCGTGCAGGCTTCGTGTCTTTGTGCCGTCGTGATTACCTTTCTTGCTTTTCGCCGTCCCGGCGGCGTAACTTTTGGTCGTTTGGGGGTCGGATGAAGATCGGGGTTTTTCAAGGGCCCGCCGGGTCGGTGGATGCGTTGGCGGCGTTGGAAACTGCGGCCGAGCGCGCTGCCACCGCGGGCGCGCGCCTGCTGATCCTGCCGGAGCTCTTCCTCACCGGCTACAATATCGGCGCACCCGCCCTGCGACGCCTGGCCGAACCCATGCACGGCCCTTCCGCTGCCCGCGCCAGCGCGATTGCAAAGCGCCTGAACATCGGCCTGCTCTACGGCTACCCGGAGCGTGGCGAAGACGGCAGCCTCTACAACGCCGCCCTGCTGCTAGGCCCCGACGGCACGCGCCGCGCCAATTTCCGCAAAATCCACCTCTTCGGCGCCATGGAAAAAGAGGCCTTCACCCCCGGTACCGATCCGCTGGTGATGGCGGAGATCGACGGCCTCACCATCGGCATCCTGATCTGCTACGACGTGGAGTTCCCCGAAATGGTGCGCGGCCTGGCGCTGCATGGCGCCGATCTCGTGGCCGTGCCCACCGCCCAGATGCACCCCTACGGCTTCGTGGCCGACATGCTGATCCGCACCCGCGCCTATGAAAACCAGCTCTTCGTGGCCTACGCCAACCGTACCGGCCGGGAGGGCAATCTCGAGTATGTCGGCCACAGCTCCATCGCAGGCCCGGATGGCAGCGAGCTCGCGCGCGCCGGCCTGGGGGAGGAGCTGATCATGGCCACGCTCGACCCGGAACTCCGCGCCGACTGGAAACGCCTGAACGGCTTTCTGCTCGATCGCCAGCCGCATCTCTACGGCGCCCTGGTCGCCCCCGCCGCATGAGCGTTCTGCATCCCCCCACGCAGGAGACCGCCGCCGCCCGGTCCGGCATCACCACCTTCGGGCCGGATTTTCCGTTCGCCTATGATGACTGGCTGCATCATCCCGCCGGCCTCGGCCGCCTGCCGCCGGAGCGTCTCGGCCAGGAAGTGGCCATCATCGGCGGCGGCATCGCCGGCGTCACCGCCGCCTACGAACTGATGAAGCTCGGCTGCAAACCGGTGCTGTATGAAGCCGGCCGCCTCGGCGGCCGCCTCCGCTCGCAGCCCTTCGAGGGCGATAGCGGGATCATCGCCGAGCTCGGCGGCATGCGCTTCCCCCGCTCCTCGGTGTGTTTCTACCATTATCTCGATCTCGTGGGCCTCTCCACCCGCCCCTTCCCCAACCCGCTGGATGCCGCCACACCCAGCACGCTGATCGATCTGGAGGGCGATCAGGTCTACGTGGAGGGCGATCGCGATCTTCCCCGCGCTTTACGCGAAATCTCCGATGCCTGGCGCGATGCGCTGGAGGAGAACGCGGATTTCTCCGCCATCCAGTCCGCCATCCGCACCCGCGATGTGCCTAGGCTGAAAGCGCTCTGGAACCGCCTGGTGCCGCTGTGGGATGAGCGCACATTTTACGATTTTGTCGCTTCCTCGCGCGCTTTCCAGAAGCATCCCTTCCGCCATCGGGAGATTTTCGGGCAGGTGGGTTTCGGCACCGGCGGGTGGGACAGTGATTTCCCCAACTCCATGCTGGAAATCCTGCGCGTGGCACTCACCAACCTCGATGAGGATCAGCGCTTGGTGGTGGGCGGAGTGGAGCAGCTACCCCGGCGCCTGTGGTCGCATGCGCCGGCGGCGTGCGTGCACTGGCCCGCGGGCACCTCGCTCAGCAGCTTGCACCAGGGATCGCCACGCCCCGGCGCCCGCCGCATCGCCCGCACGCCAGGCGGCCGGCTGTCCGTCACCGATCGCTGGGGCGGCACCGCTGCCTACGATGCGGTGCTGGTCACCTGCCAATCCTGGCTGCTGACCACGGCCATCGATACCGATGAGGCGCTGCTCTCGCAGAAAATGTGGATGGCGCTGGATCGCACGCGCTACATGCAATCCTCCAAAACCTTCGTCATGGTGGACCGCCCCTTCTGGCGCGACCGCGATCCCGCCACCGGCCGCTACGCCATGAGCATGACGCTCACCGACCGGATCACCCGCGGCACCTATCTGTTCGATGAGGGCGAGGGCCGCCCCGCCTCGATCTGCCTCTCCTATTCCTGGATGGGCGATGCGCTGAAGGTGCTGCCGCTCTCGGTGGATGAGCGTGTGGCGCTGATGCTGCGCGCGCTCGGCCGCGTCTATCCGGGCCTGGATATCGCCAGCCACATCATCGGCGATCCGATCACCGTGTCGTGGGAGTCCGATCCCAATTTCCTCGGCGCCTTCAAAGGCGCCCTGCCCGGCCATTACCGGTACAACCACCGCATGTACGGCCATTTCATGCAAGCCGGGATGCCGCCGGGCGAGCGCGGCATTTTCCTCGCCGGCGACGGCATTTCCTGGACCCCGGCTTGGGCGGAGGGCGCGATTCAGACGGCGCTGAACGCGGTGTGGGGCGTCGTGCGCCATCTGGGCGGCGCCTCCGCGGCAGGCAATGCGGGGCCGGGGGATGTTTACCGCGAGATAGGTCCGATTGGGTTGCCGGAGTGACGTGTTCCCTATGCGCGCGCTGCCGGCGAGCCTCGCGCCAACAGTCAAAAGTCTTTTGCTTCTTTTCTTCAGAAAAGAAGACCTTTCTTCCTCCTCCTTGCCAACCCCCCGCCCCCTTCCGTAAACCACGCGCACACATTCGGGTGAGACCGCAACCATCGCCCAGGACTACCGCACCAACCATCCGCAACGCCTCCAGGCCGGCCTGATCAATGTCGGCGGCGTGTTGCTGGATGTGCCGCATGAACGCGCCTGGCGGGAGGCCATTGCCGATTTCGTCAACCCGGCGCTGTTCACGTCCGCGCTCTACGCCACGGAGGTGGCCGGCAAGCCGCGTATGACCGGGGCGCTGGCGGCGCTGAATGTGCTTCAGGTGAACAATGCGCGGCAACAGGCCCAGGCATTCGCCGACAAGAAGCATGCGGCGATGATGGCGTTGATGCAGCAGGGCCACGTGAAGCTCTATCTGGACGCGACGCGCTTTATCCAGGCCGTGGCAACCCTCGGTTGGCCATTGGCCGTGGTCTCCGCATCGCGCGATGCGGCCGAGATGCTGCGGCTTGTGCCGATGGCAGGCGGTGGTACGCTCGCCGACAAATTCCGCGCCAGCGTCTGCGGCCGAGATCTGAAAAACGTGCGGCCGCACCCGGAGATGTTCCTGTTGGCCGCTGTCGATCTGGATGCCCCGCCGGAGCAGTGCTTCGTGGTGGAAGATAGCGTGCGTGGCATCCAGGCCGGCCGGGCAGCGGGCATGGCGGTGCTTGGCCTGGCGCGGGATGGGGACTCGGTATCGCTCTACGCAGCGGGGGCGGATCTCGTGGTGCGCACCCTCGATGAGGTGGATATCAAGGCGTTGCAGGCGGGGAAACTCAGAAAAAGAAGGTAAGAATTCTTCTTTTTTGAAAAAAAGAAGCAAAAAACTTTTATCCCCTTGCGCGCGCTGCCGGCGAGTCGCGGGCCAACAGGCAAAAGTCTTTTGCTTCTTTTCTTCAGAAAAGAAGACCTTCCTTGCCTTAACTCTTTTCCGCTTTGAAGAGCCATACGGCAAAAACCCCCAGCAGCGCCGCGCCCAGCCCGAACCATGTCAGCGCGTATTGCAGGTGGTTGTTCACCGGCCGCGGCAGGCTTTCCGCCGGCTGCGGCGCACCGGGCCAGCGCCCCGGCGCGCCCATCGCCACCAGCGTGAACGGCTCCACATCCGCCGCTCCCAGCGAGGCACCGATCGTGGTCGGGTTCAGGGTATAGAAATGCCGCCCTTCCAGATCATCCGCGGCAGAAAGCACATTGCCCGTCTCGGGCAGGCGCACATAGCCGGTCACGGTCACCGGCCCCGCAACAGGCGGCACGCGGCCGGTATCGGTTGGCACCCAGCCCAGCATCACCAGCACGGGGCGGTCGCCAGGGCGCTCCAGCACCTCGATCTCCTGCGCGCCCATATGCACCCCGCGCACGTCGGCGCCATACAGCGCCGCCCTGTCGCCGCGAAAGGCGCCCTGCACCGTCACGCGGGTGAACAGCGGTGGCGTGGTATCCGTCAATTCCCGGGGTGGGGCCTGTTCGGCTGCGGCGATTTGCGCCAGCAGACCTTCCTTCCAGTGCAGCCGGTGGATCTGCCAGACGCCCAGGCTGATGAGGATCGCCAATGCCGCCGCGGTTGCCAGGCCGGCCGAGACGATCGGGCGGCCGGCCCGCGGAGTGATGCCGGCGCGGCCGGCATTGTCCGCTGTCATCCGCCCATCTCCGAACGGCGCGTGCTGTACTGCTGGGCAGCCAGAAAACTCTTGATATAGCGCGTCATTGCCAGGGCCAGACCGCAGGTCACCGGCAGCCAGATAATCGCATGCACCCACAGCGGCGGCGAGAAAGTGGTATCCACCCAGAACGCGGCCCCCACCACGATAGCGCCGAGCACGATCAGGATCGGCACCGCGAATCCATCACCCGTGTCCATGCCGGAAAAATCCAGGCCGCACACCGTGCAGGAAGGCCGGAACGCCAGCAGGCCGTCGAATAGCTTGCCCTGCCCACACCGGGGGCAAACGCAGCGCAGCGCCGCCTGCGCCACCGTCGGGCCAGCGCTTCCCCCGCTATCGGACATGACCCCGGATCACTCGGCGATGGGTACCCCGGCACCCCAGATGTAAACGAAGAAGAACAGGAACAGCCAGACGACGTCCACGAAATGCCAGTACCAGGCCGCGGCCTCGAAGCCGAAATGCTGGGTGGGCGAAAAGCCGCCGGATTTGGCTCGCAGCCAGCAGATGCCCAGGAAGATGGTGCCCACAATCACGTGGAAGCCATGGAAGCCGGTGGCCAGAAAGAATACCGATGGGTAGATGCCGCCGGAAAGGTGGAAAGGCGCCTCGGAATATTCCACCACCTGTAAACTGGTAAAGCTCATCCCCAGCAGGATGGTCAGGCCAAGCGCGAAGATCAGGCTCTTGCGGTCGTTCTCGATCAGGCTGTGATGCGCCCACGTCACGGTGCAGCCGGAGAGCAGCAGAATCATGGTGTTGAGCAAGGGGATGCGGAACGCATCGAAGGTGTGCACGCCGGCCGGCGGCCAGGTCGCCACGCCCGCCGCACCCGCCACATGATCCGGATACAGCGCGAAGTGGAAAAAGGCCCAGAACACGCCGACGAAGAACATCACCTCGGACATGATGAACAGCGTCATGCCGTAGCGTAAGCCCAGCCTTACCACGGGGGAGTGAAGGCCGGGCGTGCTGCTCTCGGTGAGCACATCGCGCCACCACATGGCCATCACGAACGCGACCGTCGCCGCGCCGGCGGCGAGCATCAGGTAGTTGCCGTAATGGGCGGCGAACACCACGCCGGCCAGCAGCAGGCCTCCGCCAAACGCGCCGATAATCGGCCAGGGGCTGGGATTGACCAGGTGATAGGGCTGCTTGATCCCGGATGGGGCGGCCAGAGAGGCTTCGTGTGTGACTGTGTCCATCGTCCGTCTTTCATCCGTCTGGCACCATCCGGTGCTGGTCGTGCATGCGCCCGGTTCTAGCCCGCTTGCCGGTATCTTGCCCAGCGGGGTTAAAGCATGGAGTTCACGCGCTGTCGCCCAAGCCAATGATCGGTGCCTCCGCGGCACCGGCGCAACACTGGCGTGCAAAACTCTCATCGGGTTCTGTTGTTCAACAGGGTGGGTTGCGTGGCGTGACGTTGGGCACCCGACGCTGCCGTGGTATGGCGGCGCCGGACAGATGGGATCAGTGGATTTAGATGGGTGCCTTCAAGGACAGCTTGTTCAGCGAACGCCAGACCGCTTCGGCCAATGCCAAGAAGGCGCTGCTGGAAAAATTCAAGGCCAAGCCGCCGCCGGATGATCCGGCGGTACAGGCCCGTATGGCCGAGCGCCGCGCCATCGCCGAGGCGCGCGAGCAGCGCGCCGCCGAGCGCCGCGCTGCCCGCGAAGCGGAAGCCGCCCGCCTGGCTGCCGAACAGGCGGCCCGCGATCTGGAGGCGCAGGCCCGCGCCGCCGAGGAAGCCGCGCGCGCAGCCGAGCAGGCCGCCCGAGACCTCGCCCTGAAGGCACAGCGCCAGGCTGCGCGCGATGCGCGATACGCCGCCCGAAAGGCACGCCGCTAATCCCTTGGGATGAAACGCGGGCAACCCGTTTCGCCTCCCTGACGTTTGATGGCCTCATTAGAGGAGGTTTCACGCATGCGAAGATGTTTCCCGGCGCTGCTGCTGCTCGCCACCGCCTCCTGTGCCGTGGTCAGGCCATTGGCGCCCGCGCCCGCGCCTGGCTATGTGGTGTTCTTCGACGAGAAATCGGCGGATCTGCCACGGGATGCGCTGGCGACCGTGCAGCAGGCCGCCGCGGCGGCGAAGGCCCACCCGGATGAGGCCGTGGCCCTGATCGGTTACACCGACAGTGCCGGCAGTGCGGCCGCCGACTCGGTGCTCTCAGAAAAGCGGGCCAAATGTGTTGCTGATGCGCTCGTGGCCGATGGCGTGCCGGCCGCCCGCATCACCCGTCAGGGCCGCGGCCAGACCCATGGCGAGCCCGGGGTGGAAAGCCGCCGCGTGGAAATCCGCATCGGTACCTGATCTCTGCCGGGCCGGTGCGCCGGATGCGGTTTTGCCTTGCCTGCGGTGGGCTGTCGTGCATCGTTCATCGCGAGAGGCCTCGCAATGGACGACCACGCGCCCGCGCCAAACCATGGAACGTTTCTCTCCTGGCGGCAGAAACATGCCCTGCGGCCGGGCACACCTTGTTACAATTGTGCAACCGCGCTGCGTGGGCCGTGGTGCTATGCGTGCGGCCAGGCCGGCGAGGATTTCCATCGCCACGCGCATCATCTTGTATTCGAAACGCTGGAAAGCTTCTTCCACGCCGATGGCCGCTTCTGGCGCACCTTCGGCCGTCTCGTCACCGACCCGTCGCGCCTCACGCGCGATTACCTCGCCGGCAAGCGCGTGCCGCAGGTGCCGCCCTTGCGCCTCTATTTGATCACCCTCTTTCTGCTCTTCCTGGTGGCTGGCTGGGCCACGCGCGGCACGCATATGCTCGATTTCAGTCCGGATGTCGCCCACGGCCATAAATCGCTCGATCCCAGCAAGGTGCATCTCGATCTTGGGCTGCCGCCGGATCTGGCGACGTCCGTCAATGCCTGGCTACAGGCACATCTTGGGCGGGCAATCGATCATCCGCAGGAACTCCTTGCCGCCATGCAGTCCCACGCGCATGATTTCGCCTTCCTGATGCTGCCGATCGCCGCCTTCACGCTGGCCACCATCTTTATCTTCCGCCGCGACGTGATGCTGTTCGATCACTTCATCTTCTCGATGCACTCGATGTCGTTCCAGGGGCTGCTGATCTGCACCGCCATCCTGTGCCACTCCTCGCTGGGATCGGGCAGGACCCGGCTGCTGATGTGCGCCGCACCCGTGCATCTGTTCGCGCATATGCGCGGTGTCTACGGCACCGGACTCATCGGCACGCTGGGGCGCATGGCGCTGCTGTTTGTCGGCACCATGATCGGGTTCATCCTGCTGCTGGCCGGGCTGGTTTTCGCCGGCCTCGCCCTGCTGCCGGCTTGATGCCACGGGCGCCCGCCCGGCCCTGTGCTAATTTTGCCACTGGCATGAGGCGGTGGAAAACCCGCGCAATCCCGTTACGTTAAGTGAGCGGGCTGGACATGTGTCCGCCACTCATAGGAGCACTTTCAATGCCGCGTCCCGTTGCCGCCCTCTTCACCGCAGCCCTGCTGCTGGGCACTGTTACACTTCTGAGCGCCTGCAACACGGTGGCCGGTGCCGGCCAGGACGTCTCGTCGGCCGGTCATACCGTCACCAAAGCCGCTGACTCCGCCGAGCACTGAGACGTAGTGGGTAATAAACTGCGTCAAGACTGACCTTCACCGGACCCGTCTTTGCGCGGCAACTAGGCCGAAGCGATCCAGCGGCAACACGGCAAACGCCCGCCGCGCGCCTGTGGATCGCTTCGGCGTGGAGAGGCGGCTTTTCTGCCGGGAACGCCAGCGTTCACGCCGCCCGCACTTCCGCCAGGAACGCCTCTACTTCGCTTTGCACCTGCGACACCCGTGTGGTCACGCCGGTGGCTTCCCGCATCACCGCATCCGCCGCCTGGCCATTTTCCTGCGCCGCACCTGTCAGCACCGTCATTTCCTGGCGCACCTTCACAGTTGCGGAGGTTGCGCACCCCACGCTCCGGGCGATCTCCGCCGCCGCGTCGGCTTGCTGGCCCACGGCTTGGGCAATCGCTATGGCGACCCGGTCCAGTTCCCCGATCCTGGCGGAGACGCCGCCGATGGTCGTGACGGCATACTGGGTCGATTGGCGTATCTGGGTGATCTGCCCGCCAATATCTTCCGTGGCGCGCGCCGTCTGCCCAGCCAGCGACTTCACCTCGCTCGCCACCACCGCGAAGCCGCGCCCGGCTTCCCCCGCGCGCGCTGCCTCGATCGTCGCGTTCAAGGCCAGCAGATTGGTCTGGGCCGCGATGGAGGAAATCAGGCCCAGTATGTCGCCGATGCGCTGCGCCCCTTGCGACAGAGCCGAGACAACCTCATCGGTGCGCCGTGCATCGGCCACCGCCTGCTCGGTGGTGGCGCTGCAATGGCTGACCTGGCGGCTGATCTCCGCGATGGCTCCCGCCAGACGTTCGGCCGCCTGCGCCACGCTGGTCACGTTGCCGCCGGCATCCTCCGCCGTGCGCACAACGCCGCTGGTCAGATGCTGGGTTCTTGCCGCATTCTCGGTCATCCGCTCCGCAGTGCCCGTCAGCCCGCGCGCTGCGGCGGCAAGCTGACCTGTCAGCGCGCCGATCCGCGATTGAAATCCCCTGGCCGCCCGTTCCAGCTCCGCCACCCGGTTCGCCTGTGCCGCCTGCGCCGCCTGCTCGGCCGCGCGGGCGCTGGCAGAATCGGCCAGCGCGCCGCGGAACACCTCCAGCGCATCGGCCATGCGGCCGATTTCGTCGGCCCGCCCCTGTGCCGGAATCCGCACGTCCAGCTCATGGCGGGCGAGCCGGCCCATGCAGCGTGTCATGGCCTGCACAGGGTTGGCGATCATCCGCACCAGTCCCAACGCGCTGGCAACGGCAGCCGCCAGGGCCAGCGCCATCGTCGCCAGCACCACCAGGCGGCCCTGCCGATAGTCCCGCGCCGCGCGTTCAACCGCCTGCGACGCATCCGACTGCTCGAAGGCAGCCAGCGCGGCCGACGCGGCTTGCACGGGGACGATCATCGGTTTGACCGTCTGGATATAATCGGCCCGCTCCACGGGTGGGTCGTTTTGGCCGATGACCGTGCGCAGATGGTCCGCCTGATCCGAGAAATCCTCCCAGGCGGATTGGAACGTCTTCAGAAGGCTGCGCTCGCGCTCGGATACCGCCAGCTTCATCAGCCCGGTAGTGGCGCCATCCATCATTGCGGCGTTGCGCCGCATCGCGGCATCCACCGCGTCATGCAGGGCGGGATCGTCGGGGTCGGTGATGGCGCGCAGCAGCACCAGTTCGTAGTCGCGCACCGTGTTCAGCATCTGGTCCACGCGGTCACGCTTGATGAAAGCGGTGTGGCCGATATCCTCAACCCGGTCCCGCAGCCGGCCTAACCGCGCGATGCTGACCGCACCGCTGGCTGCCATCAGCAGTACGAGCAATCCGAAGGCAGCGATGATCTTGCCCCTGATCGCCAGGCGGCCCGGACGCTTCAACAAGGTGCGGAGCATCGAGTCTGGCGGTCCCGCGCGTGTGGAGCGCCGATGCTGCGGCAGCCACGTAAAGGAAGTCTTGCGCCGCGGTCTGCACAGAGGCGGCTAGAGCATCATCCCACCACATGGGGTTACCCGTCGGATAAAGATGCTCGCCAAAACAAAGACATAGAGCATTTTCCGGCCGCCTACCCAAACTCGAATAGGTCGGAAAATGCTCTAGACCAGCCACCACCATAGGAACAGCAGCAGCGCCACCAGGCCAATGACCACGAAGGTCATGAACCTGGTGGCCGCTGTCCAGAAACGGATGCGGTCAGCCAGGAAACCCTCTTCGGTCGTGGGTGCGCCTGGCGTGGTTTGTAGATTGTCGGCCATATCTCTCACTCCCGGGCTAGGCCTCTCGGCGCGTTTTACGGCGGGGGTGGCGATCGAGCAAGGTGAAGAAGAAACTGTTCTTTTTTGAAAAAAGAACCAAAAAACCTTTATTCCTGCGCTTTCACACCGATCCGACACATCGCCACACCACGTACCGGAACGGACAACAGTTTTTTGGGTCTTTTTGTCAAAAAAGAACACTTCCTTTTAGGAACTCCGCCGCCTCGTCCATCGACCGCCTTGCCTCCGGCACGAATTGCGCCAACTGCCACACATGCGGCACCACCGGCCACCGCTTCAGCGTTACCGTCACGCCGGCCGTGCTGGCCCGCTCGGCTAGGCGTGTGCTGTCGTCGCGCAGCATCTCCCGGTCACCCACATGGATCAACAGCGGCGGCAGGCCGCCAAGCTCCGCATAAAGCGGCGATGCCAGCGGCAATTCAGCGGGGCGGGTGCCCAGATACAACGCGGTCACTCCCTTAAGCCCCGCCGCGTGGAACATGGCATCCCACCGCGCATTGCTGATGATCGAGGCGCCGGTGCCCGCCAGATCCGTCCATGGCGAGAACAGCGCCGCCGCCGCCGGCAGCTTTTCCCCCTTGTCCCGCAGCGTCAGCAGCAACGCGAGCGTCAGCCCCCCGCCCGCGGAATCGCCGGATATGGTCAGCCGTTCCGCCGCAGTCCCCGCCGCGATCAGGCCATGCCAGGCGGCTTCCGCATCCTCGATCGCCGCGGGATAAGGGTGCTCCGGCGCCAGCCTGTACTCGGGCGCGAACACATCGAACCCGCGCTGCGCGTAGGCGCCGGTGATCGGCCGGTGTGTCCGCGGCGAACACGCAAAATACCCGCCGCCATGCAGATACAGCAGAACCGGCCTGGCGCCGCCATCGCCGGCGCGCACCCATTCCCCGGCAATCCCGCCAACGGTTGCGGGCGTGAATGTCACACCCTTGGGGATCGGCAGCTTCCCGCCCTCTAGGGTCTTGCGGACGTCAGCAAGGTCCATCGCGCCCTTGAGGCGGGATTTCACCGTCACCCGTAGCGTCAGATCGAGGAAATGCGCCTGGATGCTTGCCATTACGAAGCGCTCTCGCCAGGGCGGAAAAGCCCGCTTCCGCCACCCGGCTTGGGCTTCATCCATTCCCAGTAGCCCACCGGGAATAGCCGCTGGATACGCTCCGCCATCCTTGCATCGCGGCCGATCAGCAGCCGCTTCTCCCGCCGCTCGATCGCCCGCGCAATCAGCTGGGCGGCCTGCGCCGGGGGCGTGCGCAGCAGCTTGTTGAATTCCCGCATGCTCGCCCGGGCCAGCGCCGGGTCGATCGATTGCGGAATGCGCGCGCTGTTGGCGATCTCCGTTCGCACCCCGCCCGGATGCACCACCGTCAGCGAAATCGTGCTGCCCTCCAGCTCATGCCGCAGCGCCTCGGAAAACCCGCGCAACGCGAATTTGGAGGCGCAATAGGCCGCCTGGCCCGGCGGCGCGATGATGCCGAACAGGCTGGAGATATTAACGATATGCGCCGCCTTCTCGCGGGCGAGCACATACATGAACGCGCGCGTCAGCCGCACCGGCGCCCAGAAATTGATGTCCATCACCCATTCGATATCCGCCAGCGTCACATTGGCGACATTGCCCGCCAGCGCCACGCCGGCATTGTTCACCAGCACATTCACCCGCTCGTGCTGCGCAAGCACCACCTCCGGCAACGCCTCCAACGCAGCCCGGTCGGAGACATCCAGCACATGTTCGCTAACCTTCACACCCGACTCCCGCGCCGCCGCCGCTACGGCCGCAAGCCGCTCGGCGTTGCGATCTACCAGCGCCAGCGCCGCGCCACGCTGGGCAAACTCACTTGCCAAGGCAGCACCAATGCCGCTGGCGGCGCCGGTGAGAACGACTGTCGCGCCACGAAGGGAAAAATTTGGCACTGAACACCCTTAAAAGAAAGAAAATCTTCTTTTTTGAAAAAAAGAAGCAAAAAACTTTTGACTATTGAAAACATCTGTATCAGAGGCCCGCGTAACGGGTCCAGGCGCGGCGTCCCTCCGCACCTTGCCAGGCCAGCAGGGCGGGGATGCCGATGGCGAGGTCGCGGGCGCGCTTGATCAGCGAAACTGCCAGCGCCGTGTCTGGCCCTACGCCGAACATGCCGCCCAGAACCACCAGCCCACCCTCCTGAACACCCACCGCGTTCGGCACCATGAACGCCACGCTGCGCATGCCATACAGCAGGCTGTCGATCACCATCCCCTCCAGGAGCGATAGCGAAATACCCATAAGCCGCAGCGTCGCCCAGGTCTCCACCCCGCTCAGCAGCCAGCAGCTCAGATGCACGCACGCCGCCGATGCCAGCCGCCAGGGCCTGCCATGCAACTCGCGGATCTGCGTCTGCACCGCGCCGGACGCCGCCAATTGCCCGCCCATGAACTGGCGCGTCAATCGCACGCCGGCACGCTCCACCCACCCCGCGCCCCGCGCCTGGACAGCCACGAAAATAGCGACGAGCGCCGACATCATCAGAACGCCGGCAAAGCCCGGCAGCGCGAATTCATTCTGCGGCCGCAGCCACATCAGCAATCCAAGCCCGATCAGCGTGTAGCCGAGCTGGCCGACCAGCTCCACCGTCACATCCACCACCGTGGAGGCCGCCGCAAAGGCGCTGCCCACCCCCGCCAGCGTCACCGCCCGCGCACCCACCACAAACCCGCCGATCGCCGACAGCGGCAAAGCCTCCGCCGCCGAATCCCGGATCAGCCGTCCCCACAGGAAACGCGACAACACCCCATCCGGCCGCCCGCGCCCGAGCAGCCACCAGCCCACCCCCTCCAGCGCAATCAGGGCCAGATGATAGGCAACGACAAACCCGAAACCATACCACCCGAGCTGCAACGTGCTGTGCCAGACCTGGCCGGCCCCGTAGGACAGCACCACCAGAACCGCCAGAACCAGCCCGCAGGCCAGGCCAAAGAGTGCCAATCCCTTCAAATCCGCGGTGCCTCAGAGAAAGAAAGGTCTTCTTTTTTGAAAAAAAGAAGCAAAAAACTTTTGACCATGCTGTCGCAGACTCGCCGGAAGCGTACGCCATGGGTAAAAGTTTTTTGGTTCTTTTTTTCAAAAAAGAACATCTTTCTTTCTCTTTTCACGCGACCGACGCCGCCCTCACCCGCCGGTGATCCCACAGCCGCAAGCCGCGCAGCGCCAGCCCGGCGATCGAGGGCAGCAGCTTGGGCTGCATCAGGTCGGGGTCGAATTCCCGCATCCGGCGCGCGTTTTCCCGGTAGCAATCCTCCACGAAGCTGGCGAAGCTGAAACCGTCCAGGAACATGCTGGCTTCGGTGACGGCGAAGTTCTTCCCGTCGTTCATGTCCTTGCCGCGATTCACCATGCCCAGCAGCCGGCTCGCCGCGCGGCCGTAGAACCAGGCGGATTTGAGGTTGCGCGTCAGCGCCACATGGCCGCGCCGCTTCTCCCGCCAGGCCATGTAGTTGATGAAAAACACGATGTGGCGGGTTTCCTCGAACATCAGCACATCAAAGATGTCGAACATGCCGGAAGGCAGAAACGCGGATTGCCGCGCCGTCTTGAACGCGCCGAAGCCCAGAAAGGCATCGAGGCACTCGCCGAAACCGAAATCGATGAAGGCGGTTTCCAGATCCGCCGGCATTTCTTCCAGGGGTTGCTCGGTGGCTTCGATCCCGTAGCGGTCGATCATCGTGCGGATCAGCTTGGCGTGCCGTGTCTCTTCCAGCCCCTGGAGTGCCACGGCTTCATGCACCAGCGGATCGCTCACGTGGGGCAGGAAGGCTTGCACGATCGCGCCGGCCCGCCGTTCGGTATGAAACACCTCCTGCCAGAAGGGCACCCCACGCAGACGTGTGAGCTCCGCCTCGGTCAGCTCCGGCCAGGGCAGGGTTTCGGGATCGAATTCCTGATAGGTGTCGATGAACTGGCGGCAAAACAGCGTCTTGTGCGCCTCCGATCCGGCTTTCACGCGCATCCGCCAACCCCCGGAAGGCTCGTCGCGTGAACACCTTGCAGGGGCCGAATCGTGGCCGTCATCCGAACATCTCCTTGCGCACAGGGAAAGAAAGCGCCGCTCCGCGTTTGATTTCAACGCTGAACTGAGCTGGTGGCTTCCAGCCCGCTGCAAAGCTGATAGGCCACTCGCGGCCTGCCAACCGCATGCCATGGATTGCGTTACGGCCCAAATTGCCGAACTGGGCACCATGCAACTCTCTGAAGACCCCGCCCTGCAACGTCATGAGGCGCGGCACGCGCCTCTCTCCCAGTGTCCGGTCCTGCCTGGTAACGGCGTCACCCTCCTGCGCAGCGCTGCCGAGGCGCTCGCGGCCATGTTCGATGCCATCACGGCCGCTACCGACCACATCCACCTGGAGTACTATATTCTGGACGATGTCCGCATCGGCGGACGCAGCCTGATCGACCTGCTGCTCGCGGCCCGCGCCCGCGGCGTGGCGGTGACCGCCATCTATGACGCCGTCGGCAGCCTCCGCATGCCTGAAGCCGTGGTTCACCGGCTCGACAAGGCTGGCGCGCAGACCCTGGAATTCCGCCCGCTCAATCCTTTGCGCCGGCACTTCGCCTGGCACCTGAACGACCGCGACCACCGCAAGATCATGGTCATCGACGGCCGCATGGCCTTTCTTGGCGGCGTCAATCTCTGCCGGGTCTACGAAAACCCGCCTGATGCCGGCGTCGCCAGAACCCCCGCCCAGAGTTTCTGGCATGATTGCGCGATCCGCCTGGAAGGCCCAGCCGTCGCCGCCGCCCAGCGGATTTTTCTGGATACCTGGACCCGGCATGGCGGCGGCCCACTGACCAACCGCACCAGTTTTCCGCCTCTGGACCATGCCGGCACCCACAGGGTGCGCATCGCCCCGAGCGCGCCGCTGGAGCGCCAGCAGCTCTATTTCCGGGCGCTGCATGAGGCGGTCGGGACGGCCCGGCACCGTATCGTGCTCACCACCGGCTATTTCGTGCCGGCGCGGCGGGACTGGAAGATCCTCGCCGACGCGGCGCGCCGGGGGGTATCCGTCGATCTCATCCTCGGCGGCCATTCCGATCTTCCGGCCGCCCTGCACGCCGCGCGCGCCCTGTATGGCCGGCTGCTGGAAGCCGGCGTGCGTATCCACGAAATGCAGGATGGCCTGCTGCACGCCAAGGCCGTGACGATCGACGGCGTATGGAGCGCCGTCGGCAGCTCCAATTTCGACCGCCGCAGCTATGCCTTCAACAACGAGGTAGACGCCGTTCTGCTGGGCCGCGACATGGCCGCGCAGATCGAGGACCTGCTCACCGCCTGGGCCGGCCGTTCCACCGAGGTGACGCTGGCCGATTGGCGCAAGCGCTCGCTGAACGAGCGGGGGCAGGAGTATCTGGCGCGGCTTTGGGAGCGGTATATGTAGCAGAGATTCAACCGTCGCGCGCCCGGAGCGACGCAAGGGGTGACTGGCGTCCGCCTCCCTCGAACTCTAACTACAATCATCATGCCGTCCGACGCTCCGACCGAGACCTCGATCCTCCGCCAGCCGGGGGTTATCCCCACGATCGGCGGACGCGCCCTCTCAAGCTTCGCCAGCCAGATGCAGGCCGTCGTGCTCGGCTGGCAGATCTACGCCATGACCGGCCGGGCCTTTTCGCTCGGCCTGATCGGCCTGGCGCAGTTCCTGCCGGTGGTGGCCCTCGTGTTCGTCGCGGGCCACGTGGTGGACCGGCGGGACAGGCGGCGCATTGCCGCTATCACCCAGGCGCTCCAGGCCCTGGTCAGCCTCGCGCTGGCGATAGGATCGGCCACCCACACGCTCACGCCGGCGCATATCTACCTGCTCGTCGCCGTCGCCGGCGCTGCCCGCGCCTTCGAAGGCCCCAGCATGCAGGCCATTCTGCCCAGCCTGGTGCCGGCATCGCTGTTCCCGCGCGCCGCCGCGCTCAACTCCTCGATGTTTCAGTCCGCGATCATCATCGGCCCCTCGGTGGGCGGCCTGCTCTACGGCCTCGGCCCCGATTTCGCCTACGCCCTCGTCGCCGGGGGGTTCTGTCTCGCGGCCGTGTCCAGCAGCTTCATCCCCAAGCCGCGCCTGGCCATCACCCGCGAGCCGGCAAGCCTGGCCTCCTTCTTCGGTGGCATCACCTTCATCCGCCAGCGGCCGGACATTCTGGGCGCCATCTCGCTGGACCTCTTCGCCGTTCTCCTGGGCGGCGCCACCGCCCTTCTTCCCGTCTACGCCCGCGATATCCTGCATGCCGGCCCGCTCGGCCTGGGGCTGCTTCGCGCCGCCCCCGCGATCGGCGCGCTCGCCGTCTCGGTCTGGCTCGCCCGGCGCCCGATGCGGCGCCATCTCGGGTTGCAGATGTTCGCGGCCGTGGCGTTGTTTGGTGCCGGCACCATCATCTTCGGCCTTTCCACCAACGTGGCGCTCTCGGTCGCCGCCCTTGCCCTGCTCGGCGGCGCCGACGTGGTGAGTGTGGTCGTCCGCTCCTCGCTGGTGCAGATCCGCACGCCGGACGGCATGCGCGGCCGTGTGGCGGCGGTGAACCTGCTGTTCATTGGCTCCTCCAACCAGCTCGGCGAATTCGAAAGCGGCACGCTGGCAGCCCTGGTGGGCGCGGTGCCGGCGGTGGTGCTCGGCGGGATCGGCACGTTGGCGGTGGCAGCGATTTGGATGGCGCTGTTTCCGAGCCTGAGGCGGCTGGATACGATCGAGGCGTGAGGCAGGAAAGGAAGGTCTTCTTTTCTGAAGAAAAGAAGCAAAAGACTTTTGACTGGTGGTGCGAGGCTCGCCGGCAGCGTACGCTCAGCGGGGTTTCTTGCCCTCGATGGCGGCCAGCAGCGCCTGGCGGCGGGTGGGGGCGTCGCTCACCGTTTGCCCGCGCAGGGTTGCGATCTCGGCTGTGGTGTAGGGGTGGAAATCTGCCGGCAAATGGTCGGCCGAGAAGCGGGTCAGCACATAGTTGAGCATGCGGGCGGCGGTCGCGTTGTCCAGGCGCGACTGCGTCAGCCCCGGCACCTGGGCGAGGTAGGCGCGGCCGGCCGGCAGGCCGGCATACAGACCGGCATCGTGCAGATCGGGAATGCCGCGTTCCGGCACGCCATGCCCGGCCGCGCCATGGCAGCCGGAGCAGTGCAGTGTGTAGAGCGTGGACAGCGAGGATTCCGCATGCAGTCGCGCGGCGGCGAGCAGGATTACCGCAACCAGCAGGCGTTTCATGTGGCGCCCAGGGCCACCGCGCGGGCGTGGTGCGTATCGGATGCCGTTGGCGCCTTGGTGCGCGCGGCGGCGACGGCGCCGGGGGTCACAACCGCTGGCGCGGCGTTGAAGCTGGTGAGAACGTAGCCGAGCACGGCGGCGATCTCGGCATCGCTGAGCTTGTCCGCGAAGGCGGGCATCACGCCGGAGAATTTATGGCCTTGCGTCTCGATCGAACCGATCATGCCGGAGATCAGGATCTGCGCGAGATAGGTTTGCCCCGCCGGCGTGGCCGTGAAGCGCTTCAGCGTGCCCGCCAACGCCGGCGCCAACCCCGCCGCCCCCGCCCCATCCGGCTGATGGCACAGCGCGCAATTATCCGCAAAAATCTGCCCCCCATCCGGCCCCGCCGCGAGCAGAAACGGGATCGAACAGAGTAAAAGTTTTTTGCTTCTTTTTTTCAAAAAAGAAGTGCTTGCTTTCTTGCCGCTCCAATTTTTGTTCCGTCCGCTCATTGATCGGCCACGCCGACAATTACCGAGATGGTGCAGTGGTAGGAGACGTTCTTGTTGGCCATGCACCAGTTGCTGTCGTTATGCACGCCCATGGAGTAGCCGGGGCGCTCGCGCACATTGCCATGGCAGTCGCACATCCCGCAGGAGGATTTGCCGCAGCAATCGGTGTAGCTCACCAGGTAGTCCCGCCCGTCGCTGCCGTTGCGGCAGGTGCCCACCCAGCTGACTTTGCCGGCTTCGGTGCCGGGCGGGCATTCATGACCCGATCCGCCGCAGCAGGCGCAGAGCTGGCCGTCCATGGAGCAATACTTCCAGTAGTCGCATTTGGTCGCGTCCATCTGGTGTTCGTTGGCTTGGGCGCGGCCGAAGTTGCGCTCGATGGGCAGCACCGGCGTCAGCGCCGCGGCACCGAGCATGACGCGGCCGAGGCGGGAGAGCACGCCGCGGCGCGAGGCATGTGTGGCCAACCGGCGGGCAAGCCCCGTGACCTGGTCATCAAACGACGGCATCGTCTCGCGTCTCCAATTTTGCACTTTCGCGCGCCACATAATCTTGCAGTGAGCTTACGCCCAGTTCCCGTGCCACCAGCAGGCTTTCGATCTGCTCGCGGTTGTTCACCAGGCCTTTCGCGGCGAGCAGCCCATCGGGCGCGATCACCACGGCGTAGGGCAGGCGGCTGATCTGGTAGGTGATGCCCAGCTCCGCGGAGAGCACGTAGGGGAAGGCCAGTTTCTCCCGCCGCAGGAAGGCCTGGTGCTCCTCGGTGTCGCCGTCGCTGGCCAGGATGATGTCGGTGGTGCGGCGTTCATCGGCGGCAATCATGCGCAGGATGGGCAAAAGTTTTTTGCACACCGGGCAGGTGGTGGAGAGGAAGAACAGCATCTGGGTGCGGCCGGTGGCGCCGCCGATGCGGATGCGGCGCGGGGCGGCGATATCCGGCAGATCGAACAGCGGGGCCGGCTGGCCGGATTTGGGGCCGGCTTGCATGGTCAGCGCCCCGATCGGGGAGATGCGTTCATGCAGCACGCCGATTTGGCGGGCGAGTGCCAGCACGGTGAGGGTGAGCGCGATGATGGCGATCCAGGCGAAGGCCAGGGCTGCGACCATCGCGCTCATGCGGCGCGCCTGGGGGTCAGGGCCTGGGCGTTGGCGAGAAGTTGGCCGGCGGCGAAGTAGAAGGTCACGAGAAACGCGGTCGCCCCTATGATGGTGACGAGCGTCGCGGCGTCCCAGCTTGTGTTTGGTGCTGTCAGGCCGACGGCCAGCAGGCCGCATAGGATGATATTGCGTGTCACGAGAGCCCAGGAGAGTTTTTGGCCGGTGGCGCCACCGCAGCCACACTCGATATCCGTGCGGCCGCGGGCGACGTTGATGGCGATGGCGGCGGTGAAGAGGGCCATCAGCGCGAGGCCGGGCATGCAGGCGGTGTTGGTGATGACGAGCATGATGCCGATGGCGAGCTGCACTGGCGGCAGTATCCACGAGGCGATGCGGGCAAGCCGTACCGGCAGAATCTTGTACTGCGCCACCTGCGCCGTATAGACTGCCCAATCCCGCATACTATGGATTGCACTCAGCGCGAAGATCATCGCGATCGTAAAACGGCACACGCTTGCAGTCATACACGACACCCAATGAATAAAAGTTTTTTGGTTCTTTTTTTCAAAAAAGAACGCCTTACTTAATCGTTATCGCACCATCATATTCCAGGATATGCGGCTGTGAGTCGCCAAGGTTCGCCAGCGTCGCGCCATTGAACCGGGTGATATTCCCCGGATCGCTATTCACCGCGAACAGCAGCGGGTTGGCGTCGGCCGTGACTTCCAGGCCGATGGCGCCTTCGCTTTTCGCACGCGCGGTGACGATGTGCTTGATAGCGTCCACCCGCCAGATTTCGGTGGCCGGGTTTTTATGGCCGCCTTCTACCGCGGGGCTATGCATGGCCACATAGAGGGTATTGGTGGCCTGGCTGAAGGCGAAGGGCTGCATGCCGCCGGGGCGCCATGTGTTGCCGTGGGGGATGCCGGCGGTAATGGACCAGGGTTTTTCCTGGGTAGCGACCGGACCGGACATGTCGATCACATGCACGTTGCCCAGGTAGGAGAGGAAGATGTTCTTCCCGTGATCCGGTTCGGTGGCGATGTAGATCGGGTCAGTGTCCGGATCGAAGAGCACGCCGCTGCGTTTGCGGTCGGTTTCCTTACCCTTGGCATCGAAACCGATGGTGACCACGGCGCCGTCGCCGCACAGGGCGGAAAAGCGGGCCGGTTCGGTGGGGGAGGGGTAGACGCCGAAGCAGCCGGCGGTGGGCAGGTCGGCGATGACCTTGTGGCTGGCGAGGTCCACCACGGTGACCGATGAGGCGGGGGTGGAGTTTTGCAGGAAAAGATATGCGCCTTTCGCGCTGGGCGCCACGAGGGCGCGCACGCCGCTATCCTGCGCCCGTTTGGTCGGCAGGATAACCTCGCCGGTGGGGAGCAGGGACTGCGAATCGTAGAATTCCAGCACCTCGGTGCGGGCGCCGTGGTCGCCGCGGGAGAAGTAGGTGGTGGCATTGTAGAGCGTATGGCCGTCCGCGCTGGTGTTGAACGAACCGAATGATCCGTTGCTGAACATGCCCAGGATGTGGAAGGTGTCGCCATCGATCACCTTGATCTTGCCGTCCACCACATGGGCGATGGCGGAATCCGAGAGATAGAGGCGGTGGCCGTTATCAGGCGGCATCTTGGCGATGGTGATTTTTTCCACCGGCAGGGGCTCCGCGGCCAGGCTGGGCGCCATCCACACGCCCGTAACCGGCGCCGAGAGCGCCACCAGAACCGCCCAACCCTTCATCCCTTTGCCTCTCCGCTTGGCGCCGTACAGATCGCGCCACCTACGCCCCCGGGCGCGTGGATTATCAATACCCAGCCGGCCCGCCGATCAGCAAGGTGGTGAGCAAAATCGGTGCCGGGATGCGCCGACGCGATCCGTTCGGGCCGTGTAATCAACCAAGGCGCTCAAAAATTAGACTTCTGCGGCGCGGCACGCGTCCCGCAAAGGCTCTGGAAAACCTGGAGGCTCCACCAGGGGGTGCCGTCTCCGCTCGTCCAAAAAAAGTTACGATTCAAGAAACTTTCGTTTTACGCGTCAGACTGCTTGACCCAGGCAGCGTATTTTGAGAAGTCTGCTGCGTCATCCAAATGGCTTTGCGGAACGCCCCGGTCCTATGACGTCGGGGATCCGGCCTATCCTGTCTGCACGAACCTGTCTGCTCGGCATGCCGGTTGGCGAGCCCGGCCGCGGATACGCCGGGCAGTTGTGCCGGCACTGCGGGGTCTCTTTATGGAGAAGTTCCCATGAGATCCCTTCTCGGTGCCTGCCTGGTTTTGCCGGCCATAGCCGCTTTCCCGGCCTTGGCCGCGCCGGTAACCTTCGCGCAGTTTACCAGCGCCAACGGCACCAACGACTACGTCTTCACCAACACAGGCACCGGCACGGCGACGTTCGATGCCACGTCCCAGATCGATTTCCAGTTTTTCCCGCTGAATATTCCGGGCGCGGATATCACCCAGACCCTGCCCGTCGGCCCCGTCGCCGCCACACTGACGCGTGAAAGCAGCACGAGCTCGCCGGTCACCTGTAGTGGCTCCTGCACCACGGTCGGCGACTCCTTCACCCAGCCGGTGGGCAGCTCCACAGTGATCATCACCGACAACGCGAATGGCGAGATACTGCTGGAAATTACAGGCAACTACTCGACCATTACGGGCCAGATCGGTGGCAATGCCGGCAACTTCCAGGCATCCAGCACCACCAGCCAACTGATGATGAGCTCGGATTATATCGATTTCGCGACCGCTGCCGAGGTGTCCCGTTCCATCAGCTTCACCTCCGTGACACAAGATTTTACCGTCGATACCGCGGATAACATCCTCAATTCCTTCACGGCGGCCGGTGCTGGCAGCTTTGCCGCCGATTTCACCCCGGTTCCGGAGCCATGGAGCCTCGCCATCCTGCCGATCGGGTGTGCGGGCATATGGATGTTCAGGCAGCGCCGCGCCGCATAGGCGGCCGGGTGAAAAGGTCTTCTTTTTTGAAAAAAAGAAGCAAAAAACTTTTGACTGTTGGTACGTGGCTCCCCGGCAGCGTGCGCAAAGGGATAAAAGTTTTTTGGTTCTTTTTTTCAAAAAAGAACAGTCTTTCTTACTTCCCTGCCACCACCCCCCGCGCCTGATCCAGCCGCGCGCTATATGCATCCAGGGCTGCCGCCGTCAGCCCCACATAGCGGTTCGCCTCGTCCCACCGCCGTTCCTCGATCGCCTCACGCACCCCCGGCAGCGTCTTCGCGCCGTACCCGGTCAATCGGCCCGGCGCATATACGAGGTTCCTGTACCAGGGCCGCCCCGGCAGACCCACGTCCGGCGCCAGCGTCTGGTCGATCGTCAGCATCAGGGCCTGCCACTTGGCCAGGCGATCCGCCGGCAGATCGGCCGCCGCCGCCACGGCGGCATCATACGCAGTCGCGCTCTCCCTCAGGCGTGCAACCGCATTCTCCAGCGCCGCGAATTCCAGATACGGCACCGCGCTCAGCGCTGGCGGCGGCCGGCTCGCCTTGGTGGGATCGGCCGCAAGCTGGAACACATGGTCGGCCAGCAAGGCCGCGCGTTCCGCCGCCTCCTGCCTTTCCGTCTCGGCAAGCTTCCTGACCTGCCCGAGATAGATGCCCACGGCTTCGGCGAAATCCACTTCGCGCTCAGGGGGCGCAGGTGCCGCCGCCAGGCGCAGCACCAGCCGGCCGATCGTCTTGCTCAGCAGCGAATCATACACAAAACCCGGATCCACGAACCGGCTGTGATGCTCGAACGTATCATACGCGGAGTGATACACGCCGCCGGCTTCGCCCTCGCCGCCATATTCCACGCTCAGCGCTGGCAGGCCGAGATGCTGAAGGAACGGCGAGAAATCCGAGCCTGAGCCAAGCGGAGCCAGCGGAAGATCATGCCCCGGATCGGCGGCCATCTTGCCGTTTTCCACCGCCTGCGCGGTGGCGTCTGGCGCTGCCGCCGCTACCCGCATCGCCGCCCGCGACCGGGCGCCCACGGAAACATGGGTCTCCGGATCGGTCACGTCGGCCGCCACCTGGCTGACCAGATGGGCGAAATCGGGGCTGCCGCCCACCTCCAGCACACCGCGGCCATTGCCGTCCGAATTGATGTAGATCAGGCCATGCTTTTTCAGATCCTCGGCATGGGTCTCCACCCATTCGGTGGAACCCACCAGCATCGGCTCCTCGGCATCCCAGCTCAGGTAGACCAGGGTCCGTTTCGGCTTCCATCCCTGCTTCGCCAGGCCGCCGATGGCCTGCGCTTCCGCCATCAGCGCCACCTGGCCGGAGAGCGGATCGCTGGCGCCGAATACCCAGCCATCATGATGATTGCCGCGCAGCACCCACGCATCCGGCCATGTGCTGCCGCGCATGATCGCCACCACATCGTAGATGGTCTTCAGACCCCATTGCGACCTGATCGCCAGATGGGCCACCGCCGGGCCGGGCCCGACGTGATAGGTGATCGGCAAGGCGCCGCGCCATCCTTCCGGCGCCACCGCGCCATCCAGCGCCGCCAGAAAATGCCGCGCATCGGCGTAGGAGATCGGCAGCACCGGTATTTTCAGGATGGTGGTTGCCTGCGCGCGCGTCAGCCGCTTGGCATCCGGCGTGGCGCCGATGCCGGGGGTCAGGGGATCGCCGGGATAGAGCGGCATGTCGGCGACCGACCCGCGCTGGATGCCCTGCGGCGGCCGTGCCGGGCCATCGGGATAGGATTTTTCCACCGCGTAGCCGTCATCGGCGGGATCGGAATAGATGATGCAGCCCACCGCGCCATGGTCCTGCGCAAGCTTGGGTTTCAACCCGCGCCAGCCATGGCCGTAGCGCGCGATCACGATGCGGCCGCGCACATCGATGCCCAGCCGGTCGAGCGCCTTGTAGTCGTCCGGCATGCCGTAATTCACATACACGAGCGGTGCGGTCACATCGCCATCGCCCTGGTAGGCCACGTAGGCGGGCAGTTCCGTGGCGGTGCGGGCGGAACTCGCATCGCCGGGCACCGGCGTTTCCGTGAGTGTGGCGCGGAATGTCACTGGCGCCGTCAGCTCCAGCGTTTCGGAGACCGGGGTGGGATAGAGCACGGAAAACGTCTCGATATGCGCATCCCAGCCCCAGCGCCTGAACAGATCCAGCTCGTACTCCGCGTTCTGCCGGTCATGCGCGGACCCCACCTGGTTCGGCTCTTCCGCCATATGCTTCATCCAGCCGCGCAGGTCGTCGGGGTGGATCGCCGCATCGAAGGCCTTCTCCAGCGCTGCCTGATCCGGCGGCGGCGCGGCCAGCGCCGGTGCGGTGCAGGCAATGAAGGCCAGCGTGCAGGCAACAAGGCGGGTCATGGCAACTCCATCAGCACCTTATCCTGTGTGGGGTCGCCGGCGGCGCGGGCCGCCTTCACCAGCGCCAGAATCTCCTCGAACGGCATGATACGGAACACCGGCAGTTCGGTGGCGCAATGGAAAAATTGCAGCCGGCTGAACACGTCGATGCCGCGCGGCACCACTTTCGCGCGGCGCTGCCGCCACATCACCATCTGGCCATGGTTGTTCTGGATGGTGGCATAGGAGAATTGCTGGAAGAAGGTCTCGACGAAAAACACCAGCTTGTAGACGTCGCCCATCCAGGACTGGTCCTTGTCCACCTTCAGCAGCGCGCGCGTGGCCCGCACATCGGCCGGCACAGGCAGCGAGGCGGGATAGGAATTGGGCCGCACATCGTCGATCACGATCACGCCCTGCGGCGTGAGAAATTCCACCGCATTGATCAGGTCGCGCAGGGTCTGTTCGAACGTGTGCAGCCCGTCCAGGTAGATCACGTCGAAACGGTCGGCGTCGGTGGCGATGGTGCCGAAATAGGTGTCGCTCGTCACTTCATGGTAGGCCGCAGAGCAGCCCGGCGCCGGCTCCGGGCGCTGCGAAAAATCGAATTTCGGGTCCACCGCCACCTTGGTGGTGGCGGCAAGCGCGTGGAAGGTCACCCCACGATTGACGCCGACTTCGAGATAGGCGGGGGCAGGGAACAGGTCCAGCAGGTCCTGCAAGGCGGAATTACGGGTGACGCGCGCCAAAATAGCCTCCGCAGCGGCAACAGCGCCGGGGTTGGAACACCGGCCATCGTCTCAGAAGAGCGGCTGCCAAACGCCAAAGCGCAGCCCGGTCTCCAACTCCACCAGCACCGGCGTCACCACCAGCTGGATCAGCAGCAGCGCCACCAGGAAGCTCAGATCGATGCCGCCGAAGCTCGGCAGCACGGCCCGGATCGGCCGTAGCGCCGGATCGGTAACCCTGAAGAGGAAGTCCGAGACGCTCCACACAAAGCGGTTCCGGCTATCGAGAATGCCGAACGACATCAAAGTACTGATGATGGCATACAGAATCAGGGCCCAGGTAAATAGGTGCAGCAGAGTGAATAACACGTTGAAAACGATCTGGGTGATCAAGCCGGCCTCCGCGAACACGCCCGGAAGCTAGTCGTGCCGCCCTGGCCGGGCAAGCCATAGCCCGTTCTATCTTTGATTTGGCGATGGACAGGCCAATGCATCCCGGCGAAATCCTGGCCGACGCGCTTGCCGAACTCGCCTCACTGCCCCGGCGCGCCGGGTCCCCCATCCCGCGGCTTGACGCAGGCTCGCCCCTTCAGCATTGTCCGCCCCCTGCACGGCGGGGCTGTAGCTCAGTTGGGAGAGCGCCTCGTTCGCAATGAGGAGGTCAGGGGTTCGATTCCCCTCAGCTCCACCACCCGCCCCTGCAGCAGCATTCAGCCTAAGGCGATATGTGCCGGATGGCGTGCAAGATGACCAGAACAAGGTCAGGCAGAATGTTCTTTTTTGAAAAAAAGAACCAAAAAACTTTTACCTATTGCGTGCGGTTCCGGCCAAATCGCTCCATCTCACCGAGGGGGCGGGGGAAGGACTCGCCAGCACCTGGTGGAAACAGGCAGCTCGTGGCTTTCCACATCGCATAGATGCGCGCGATGTCAGCGCTTCCTATCGAGTCACTGAGCGGCCCGACCCCAATGCCAAAAACTTCGTGGCCCTGATCCATCAATTGACATGCACTCTCAATCGCCTGCTCGGGCGTCGTGAACATGCCTATGTGATCGCTCGCCCGGATCCTGTATTGTACGTGCCAATCGGTCAAAGGCTGCGGACGGCAAACCTTCATTCTACCGCAACTCCGGGCATGCTTACGCGGCTGGAACTGGATGGCGCCGCGGGATTGTGCATAGGTGCGGAAATTACCTAACACATCCTCATCCCCGGCGGACCTGTTTTTTCCTGGAAAAGTCGCGCATGTCAGGTCCGGTCAGTGGGCGCTTCTGCGGACCAGGCCGAGCCCGGCACCACGGCCAAAGGATTGTGTCGAAACCTTATCTAAATTCAGGCGTTCGGGGTAGATGGGGCGCTCTTGCTCAATGTGGTGCCCCGCCGGGTCCCCGATCCTCGCCCCCCAGGTCAGGCAATGCTCAACCGCGTCCGGGCGATCACACTGCAAGTGAGCACACGTGCCAGTGCCTTGGGCCTGGGGCTGCCAATTGCTGTTCTGCTCTTCGCCGGCGTCATGACATGGCAACTTCTCACGGCTGTCCAGAGCTCCCGTGTTCAGCTTCGGCAAAGCTACAGGATAATGGATTCGTTGCAGGATATCGGCCTGTCGCTCTCCAACGCCGAAGCCGGCCAGCGCGGCTACCTTCTGACTAGCCAGGCTGCATACCTGCGCAACTACCAGGCAGCCACCGCCCAGGTCGAGCGTCTTGGTGTGCAGTTGCGCACGCTGGTGGATGGCAATCAGGAACAGATGACCCGATGCATGGCGCTGTTGGCCGTTCTGAAGGTCAAGCTTGCGGAAATGGCAAACACCATGCGTCTGGACCATGGTCAGGCGATCCTGCCACCGGAGCTTGCCAAGGCGGTCGGCTTCGGCCGCGCCGACATGGTGGCGACCGTGCACGCGGTGGCGAGCGTGGCGCTGGCGGAACATGCGACACTGCTCGCCCGAATCGAGGAAACCGATCGCCGTCTCGATCGCGTGCGGTTGCTCGGCGCCGCCGGAACGCTGCTCGCATGCCTGGTGCTGCTCTGGGCAGCGCGCCGGCTGCATCGTGCCTCCAGAACCGACTCGCTCACCGGATTGCTGAGCCGCAACCGCATGTGGGAGCTGCTCACCATCTGGCGGCTCTACCCCGATCCCGGCGGTGCCGCGCTCATCATCATCGATATCGACCGGTTCCGATCGGTCAACCAGGTCTTTGGCGCCGCCACCGGCGATGCCCTTCTGATCACGATCGGCCGGCGCCTCACCGCAATAGCGGGTGATTATCCCGTGGTTCGTCTGGGCGGGGATGACTTCGCCCTCTGGTGCCGCGGCATATCGGAGGAGGAGGCCGTGCTTCTGGCCGTGCAGGCGGCCACAGAGCTGTCGCGCCCGTTCACCGCGCAGGGCCATAGCCTGCATCTCACCGCAAGCGTCGGTGTGGCGCATAGCGGATCCGCAGGCCTGCTCGATTTACGGCAGGCCTCGGATGATGCCAGCTATGCCGCCAAGCAGCTTGGCGGCAACCGGGCCACCATCTTCATGCCGTCGATGCACGACGATCGTCGCAACGCGGCGGAGCTGGAACGCGAGCTCCATCTCGCCTGCCTGGCGGATGACCAGATCTTCATCATGTTCCAGCCCATCGTCTCGCTTGCCGATGATCACCTCGTCGCCGTCGAGGCCCTGGCCCGCTGGACCCACCCGCGGCTGGGCGCCTTGTCGCCGGGCGTCTTCATCGCCTTGGCCGAGACACGCGGCATGATCGACCAGCTCGGCCGCAAGCTCATCGAACTCACGATGCGCCAGGCCAGGCAATGGCACACCGATTTTCCCGGAAAATGCCCCCTGATTCACGTCAATATCTCGCCGTTCCAGTTTGCCGCGGGCCATCTGGTGGCCGAATTGATGCTGCTGCTGTCCATCCATGATCTGCCGCCCGCTGCCTTCTGCCTGGAAGTCACCGAGAGCGCCTTCGCCGACGACGACGCCATCGCAGCCCTGGTGGAGGCCCGCGATCTCGGGTTTTCCGTCTCGATGGACGATTTCGGGGTCGGCTATGCCTCGCTATCGCAAATGCCGCGCCTGCCGATCGCCTCCATCAAGCTCGATCACAGTTTCGTCTCGAATGCCCTCAAGGCCGAGGGCGATGCGGCGGTTCTGACGGGTATCGTGCAGATCGCCCACGCGCTGCATTTGCAGGTGATCGCCGAGGGCGTCGAACGGCCGGATCAGCTCGCCCTGGTGGCAAAATCCGGCTGCGACGCGGTGCAGGGATACCTGTTTTCCCGTCCCCTGATGCCGGAAGCTGTGTCGCATATCCTGGCCAAGCAGACCGGCTGATCCTTGATCCGGCGTCACGCCGGGCGCCGGCAGACGCGTCGCGGCCTGGCTGTATCCATCGTGGCTTCGGCGCATCGGATCGTCGCCGCCGCCGGGCCCGCGTGGCCTTTCCGCCACGCCTGCCATCCTTTTCGCCCCGCCGGCCGCCGCCAGGCCGTATCGTGGCAGCCGGACAGGCGCACTCGCTTTTTCGTGTAGTTCCTTAGCTTTACCAATATCGCAAAATGCCCGCCGGTGGTTGGGGGTAGTGCTTGGATATTCTGCTCGTAGAGGATGACGATCTGGTCAGGGATTGCCTGGCTGAGGCCCTTGGCGACGCCGGGTTGAGCATCGAGGGGACCACCTCCGCCGAGGCCGCCCTGGTTCTGATCAAGGATGGCCGGTACCCCGGCGTGATCGTCACCGACATCAACCTTGGCGCCGGCATGGATGGCCTCGCCTTCGCGCGCGCCGCGCGCGCGGCCTACCCCTGCATGCCCATCGTGTTCATCAGCGGCCGCTATGGCGAATTGCGGGGCTTGTCCCAGTGCGAGCGCTTCCTGGCCAAACCCTTCACCACCCCCGCGCTGCTGCGCGCGATCAACGATGTGAAAGCCGCCTGCCGCGCCGAACAACCGGCTTGAGCTATTCCCGGCGGAACGTCGCCACGAGCACGTCGCGATAGGCGGGCGCACCCGCCACCACCGGCTCGATCGCCGTCACGCCATGGAAAACCCGGCCGTCATCCACCAGTGCCGCCTCCATGGGCGCAGTCAGCGTGAAGCTGCCGAGCGGCCGCCGCGCCAGATCGTGGATCGAGGTCTCGCCGCTCGCCACGTTTTCCCGCCGCACCAGCAGCACGGCAACCCAGTCCACACCATCCCGGTGCATGCCCTCCGGTGTCGGCTGTCCCTGCTCCCCCGGCCGCGCCTCGATGCGAAACTGATGCACCTCCACATGCCAGGATGGCGGCTTCATCGCCGCATCCGTGCAGGCATCGAAGATAGACAAGCTGGTGCGCAGGATCGCCAGCATCGCGGGATGGGTGGCAATGCGGTCCAGCACCGGCTCGAACCACCGCGCCAGGCCGCCATTCAGCGCATTGTAATCCCGGCTCTGATAATGCGGCTGGTGGGGCTTGCGCCGCACGCCGGCAGCACTCACCGAAAACGCTGCATGCCGCCGGCGCCGGTACCGCCCCCCATCGGCCATGTACGTATCCATGCCGAGATCGTTCCAGCTTTCGGCAAAACCCTCCCAGTCCCTAAGCCCCGCCTCGCCGAGCAGCCGATGCATGTCATTGGCCGCAACATGCACAAACCCATCGCGCTTCAGCGCAAACGTCACATCACCCATCACGCACCTGAACAGATAAAAGGTCTTTGCTTCTTTCTTTCAAGAAAGAAGAAACTCTTCTTTTTCTGAAGAAAAAGAAGCAAAAAGACTTTTATTCTTTTCGCTCACATCAAGAGGTGTTTCCCAGCGCGGCGGGGGGTGGGGATTCGTGCATCTGGGCATCCGGGCGCGCGGCCCGGGACCGCTTGGCGGGCGGTTTGGGTGTTTCCGTCGCGACGTGGTTGTAGACCGTCTGCACTGGCGTTGCGATGTGGATGCCCAGCTCCCGGAAGCGCAGGTTCATCCGGCGGTTGAACTCGCGCTGCACGCCCCAGCGGCCGCTATCGGTGCAGACGATCTGGCCCACGATCGTCACCACCCCGGCATCCACCTTGTCCACGCCCCACAGTTGCAGGTCGCTGCGCATCATGTCGGCAAAGCGTTTGTCCTCGCGCATGCCCGCCGCGATCTCGCTGAGCACCTCGCCGACGCGGTCGGTATCTTCCTCGATCGGCACATTCACGCTCACCGCGGCGTTGCCGATCCCCCGGTTCACATTGGTCACCGTGGAGACGGAACTGAACGGGATGATGTGCACTGACCCATCGCCGGCCCGCAGCCGCATGGTGCGGATAGAGAGGTGCTCCACCGACCCGGACAAACCCGCAACCGTCACCCAATCGCCCACCTGCATCGCATTCTCCAGCAGCAGGAATATCCCCGTGATGAAATCCTGCACCAGTTTTTGCGAGCCAAAGCCGATGGCGACGCCCAGGATGCCGGCGCCGGCCAGCAGCGGGGCGATGTTTACCCCGATTTCCGACAGCGCGGTCAGCCCGAACACGCCGAGCAGCGCGGTGAACAGGGCGGTGCGCAGCATCGGCATCAGCGTGCGCAGGCGCGCGGCTTTCGCCACCTGCGCATGCTCGCTCAGCCGCCCCAGATGGCGGTCCATGGAGGCGTTCGCCGCCTCCCACACGGTAATCGAGATGGCCGCGGCGATCACGATGGTGGCGGTTGCGGAGGCCAGCTTTCCGCCCAGCGCATTGGCCCTGAACCAGGCCAGCGTATCGACCCCCCAGGCCTCCAGCAGGGCCAGCCCGGTGATCACCACCAGCAGGCCGGATACCGCCGAGCGCAGCAGCGGCACATAGCGGTTGGCGCGCTGCTCCAGCCCGGGATAGCGCTGCTTGGCGTCCGGCGGGATCCGCAGCGCCCGATCCAGCGTGCCCAGCACCACGATGCTGACCAGCCGCGCCGCGATCAGCACACCCACGGTGACGAGGAAGATATGCCAGATGCGCAGATAGCCGTTGCGTACCTCGGCGGCCCACACCACCCACATCCCCAGTATGTAGAAGATCGCCACCAGATGCCAGATGGAGGCAAGCCGGTTGCGGATGCGCCCGCCGATCTTCGGCTCGGGATTGTGGGAGCGGATGCGTGCCGCCACCACGGCCCGGCTCTGCAATACCATGATCACCAGGAACAGGTGGTCGATCAGGAACACGGCTTTCAAGAACGCCTCGACCGCCGGCTGCGGCAGGCCGAACAGGCGGCCGATCGAGGCGGCCGCGAAGCCCCAGGCCCCCACCACCACGATCCGGCGCACCCACACCAGCAGGTAGGCAGCCCCCTGATCGCTGATATGCACCAGGCGTAACTGCGGCAGATCGGGGGAGACCAGCATGCGCGTCACGGCCGTGGCCACCCGGCAGATGGTGTAGGCCAGCAGGGCGGCCTGCAGCACCTCGCGTATCTGCGTGGTGGCGAACACCGTGCCCACATAGCCCACGCCCAGGAAGATGCCGAGCGGAAGAAGGTCGAGCACGAAGCAGAGCAGCACATAGGGCAGCCGCTTCAGCGTGCGCATGGTGCGGGCAAAGCGCCGGCCGCGCAGCACGTGTTCCACTTGCGCGGCCTCATCTTCGTCGCGGGGCAGCGGTGCCGCCGCGTCGCTTGTCACCGGGTGCGCCGCGCTTGCGTCCGCCTCGCCGGTGAGGGCCTCCTGCGCCTCGACCACCGCGCGGACCCGCGGATTGGCGGGCGGATCGGCATCATTGGCCGGGTTTGCCTCTGCCGTGCTGGGGGCGGCGGCCGCGATCGCGCGCATCGCCCGTCGCAGCAGCCGCCGTGTGAGGAATTCCGCCACCAGTGCCACGGCCAGCACGAGCGCCAGCCGCCAGCTGGCATCGAGCGCGCGGGCCCGTAGCGTGGGATCCTGGACCGTGCGCAGGGTGAAGGCCCACACCGAGGGCAGATCCCCCAGCACGCGTCCGAAACTCGCCACCTGGGCGGCCAGGCCAGAGATCCATCTGGTGCCCTGGCTGAGCAATTGCGCGCCGATGCTGTCCGGCGCGAGCTTCACGGTGTCGGCGGATGCCGCCGGCTTGGGCGGTGCCACAACGGTTTGTGCTTTCGCCAGGGTTTCCAGCGTGGCGGTGAAGGCAGCGCGTTTCTGTGGATCGTTCAGCAGATCGATCATCTGGCGCGCTTCGGCGGGTGTCAGCGACGGCGCCGTGGGCGGCTTGCTGGCCGCTTCAGGCGCCGGGAGTGCCATCGGCGTTTGTGCGCGCGCGGGCACGGCGCCGATGCAGACCAGGCAAAGAAGCAGCGATGCCGCGCGTCTCGCGGCAGGTGCGGGGTGCACAAGTGTCTCCCATGCCTTATGTCGGGTGGATGACATCGATCCTGTTCGTCCTTTTGGCAATCGTAATGCTCGGCGTGCTGGTGGTGCTGGGCCTGGGCATGGTGGGTGTGGTGCGTGGCGGCGATGCGCGCCGCTCGAACGCCTTGATGCGTGCCCGCGTTCTCCTCCAGGGAGTCGCTCTTGCGCTGATGGCCCTCATTCTGCTGCTGCGGCACAGCTAGGACCCGGCCACGGTTGTCTCCGCATGGCTTGCCCAAACAGTCAAAAGTTTTTTGGTTCTTTTTTTCAAAAAAGAACATCTTTCTTCTTCTCTTGACGGTGTTCGCCGCCCCGCCCAGTTTGCCCGTGTCAGACGGCTGGACGACCGCTGCCGCGTTCGCGCGGGGGAGGAAAGTCCGGGCTCCACGGGAATACGGTGCCGGCTAACGGCCGGCGGGGGCGACCCCAGGGAAAGTGCCACAGAAAACAAACCGCCCGCCGCTTGTTGGGAAACCATGGGCCAAAGGCAAGGGTGAAACGGTGCGGTAAGAGCGCACCGCGCCTCTGGCAACAGGGGCGGCAGGGTAAACCCCACCGGGAGCAAGACCGAATAGGGGCGGCTGGGCGTGAGCGATCATGTCCAGGGGCATTCCCGCCTCGCCGTCCGGGTTGGTCGCGTCAGGCGCGCAGCGATGCGCGTCGCAGAGGAATGGTCGTCTATCGCCGCGAGGCGGGGACAGAACCCGGCTTACAGGCCGTCTGGCATCCTATCTCGTCCCCGCCCGCGCCCCGCCCGCGCCCCGCCCGCCCCCAGCCCGTCCCGGCCCGCCGCGCCGCATCGCCCATAGGGCGGCTGCGCCAATCCACAGACTTATCCACAGGAACATAAAGTGAATACGTAACCGGTTCAAACGCCTGTGACGCGTTCCTCGGCGCGCGAGTGTAACACTATGATTTTGTGGCAAAATCTCCTGAGGATAAAACCTGCGCGCAGCGCATTCCCTTTGACGCCCATGATTACCCATGGTATCCCATGTCATCCCAAGCCGCATCATTCATCCACAGTGAAGCAGCGGACCGAGGCGGGGGTGTGGAAGGGGCATGTGATCACCGCGGATGGGCCAGTTTCTCGGCACGCACACGAACAGGATCGATGCGAAGGGCCGGGTTTCGATTCCCGCGCCGTTTCGCGCGGTCTTGCGCGCGCTGGCCGTGGAGGGCGTTCCGCCTCTGGTGCTGCGGCCATCGCACAAATACGCCTGCGTGGAAGGCTGGCCGGCAAGCATCTTCGAGGCGTTGGCGACGCCGCTGGAGCGGCTGGACATGTTCGGCGAGGATCACGAAGACCTTGCCAATGTGCTTTATGCCGATGCCTACCCTGTCGAATCGGACAAGGAAGGCCGCATTGTGTTGCCGGACGGATTAGTCCAGCACGCGAGTCTTTCGGACACAGTCATTTTCATGGGCCTGGGCCGCACATTTCAGATCTGGGAGCCGCTGGCCGCGGAGCGCCGGCGGGCCGAGGCGCGCGAGCGTGCCCGTGCCCGGCAACTGACCTTGCCGGGATCCCCGGCTGGCGCGCCGCT
>Ga0209208_10000119_pt1 | contig 81721 bp, 73 predicted proteins | sample S1TSphfallax_3_FD_187694 | JGI IMG/M metagenome (GOLD analysis project Ga0209208, IMG submission 187694) | Host-associated microbial communities from peat moss isolated from Minnesota, USA - S1T2_Fd - Sphagnum fallax MG (SPAdes) (version 2) | ecosystem: Host-associated > Plants > Peat moss >... | reverse complement strand
TGTCCCAACACCCAAGGGTGTCCCGGAATGTGAACTAACCACATGGGTGGTTTGTTTTGATGCAGATTCATGCTTGATCTACTAAATCTTCTTCCTAGTCTAATCCCTGGGCTCCCAACTCGACCCTCTACCCCCTTTCTAGAGTTGGAAGTCGGGAGCGTGCCTCCAAGTCTCAACTTTCCGCAACTTGACTTTGTGAAACCCTCAAGTGGGTTTCACCCCGTGACTTGGGAGCGCGTCAAATCTAAACCTACTAGCAATTCTATTTTTTTTCCATCCATCTAAGGGGTAGTTAATGGGAAACATGGGTTGGTGATCATGTTGGTAGGATAATTAACAAAAAAACCCGCTTAAAATCATACTTTAGAAAAAATTTGACCCCTAAGATTGGACAAAATTTTAATATTTAATTCATTTTAAATTTAATTTTGAGCTTTTCCATAAACTCATTTTTTGCATACAAAGTCAAATTGACAAATCCTCTACATCGTTGAATTTCTGGAAAGGAAAACCACATGTGTAAAAAGTTGCAAAAATTTTGGAGATAAAAAGTTTTGGAAGCTAAAGGTTGATTTGGCATTTGTGGAATTATTTGCCATTCAATCTTTGGGAATTTAGTTTTCACCCATATGAAAGCAAAATTTGAAGCTTTTGGTGTTAGTGAATTTGTTGTGAGGAACACTTTTATCATGAAAATAATTTGATCATTTGGAGATAGGAGGTTTTGGAGGCTCATTCAAGTGCAAGGTGGTTTCTGGCCAACTTTGTCATACCAAACATTTAACAATTTATCATTGTGATGGTGAATCATATTTTCTACACCTCACAGGTGGTGGAGTGTCGTGTGATCAATGAACATGGAGGATTTGAATATTTGTCATAATTCATGTGCAATAATCACAAAAGTGTATTTCTGTTGCATGATTTATGCATATCCACTTGTGTTTGTTGCATTACACCCATTGTCTATTAACATGTTGGTCATGTTGTCATATGTTTTTAAGGGGTAAGGGGATTACTAGGGTGTGTGCAATTTGGTTATGATCTAAGGGGGTGAACATGTGCTCTAAAGTTAACCTTCTAGTAGTTTATGCTTACTATTCAGTGTGAAATTTTAAATGAAAGGCTATATGCCTTCCCAATGCCATTACTGCCATAATTAGCCTAGGAATTTATGGTTGGTGTGGTTAATGGTCGGGCATGGGACAAGGCCATGACCTAACCTTGATCACTAAATAGGTCATGCTTGAAACCTAATCTACATGGACATGTTGATTAGGTATTAATCAAGGTTTAAATTGTATTAAAAAACATAATTGCGAATATGTCTGGATTTGATCACCAGGATGTCCAATTGTTTATTGTTGTGGTGAAACTAGGTTGATGACTAGTAAACCACTCTGTTGTCTTCATAATGTGCTTTAATTTTGTTGACCTTATGATTTTTTTTGTGGGTTTAGGTGCCCTAGCCAAATAAGTGCAACATCTATGGGTTCATGTTATGAAGTTTATGTTTTGGGGGATTTCATTGAGCTAAAATAGGTTCAATGTTGCAACCCCACTTTGAGGCAAGTGTGAGGATGAGACTTGCACTCCCAAAAGTGGGAACATGGAGTCCTCCGAGACTCCCGAAACTTCAGAGTTCAACTGCAGGGGTCAAAATACCTCGCCTTGAGGTGTTCTTTATATTGTTAGAAATTTCTTGAAGTGTAGATATCGAAAATGGCCTCGCATGAGCCATTCGGACATTTTCAACACAAGTTATGGTCAAAAGAAGTTTCGGGAGTCAAATTGGCAATTTGACTCCCGACCACTAAAAGTCGGGAATTGACCTGACCCCAGTGTGCAGGTCAAATGCGACATACCGTTCGAAAGATCTTGAGGAGAGCTACAAGTTTGCTTTAGACCTCATCCCAATTAGAGGTCTGACCTGGGAGTTATGAGCTCCCAAAGTCCCCAGAGTCCAAATTGGGACAATTTCAAGACTCCTCCTTAGGAGTCCCGAGACTAAAAGCCATTCATATGCAGGTGCGGCGGAGCAATGCAGAGAATACTATATGGGGGAAGGTGGTGGCTTCCCCTGAGTCCAGGTCGTGGTGAGTCAAGTGAATCCGTGTTGCCCGTGACTTATCCCAACACCAAGAATGATTCCGAATGTGAACTAACCAACTTGTTGGTTGGTTTTTATGTAAGACCGAGTAACTAAATAAGTTGTCCCTCTTCCTAGTCTAATCCCGGAACTTTCAGCACGCCCCTCTCACCCCTTTTAGTGTTGGAAGCTGGGAACGACACCAAGTTCCAACTACTTCCGTTCTTTAACATAGTTGGACCCTTTTTGGGTCTAACAAGGAGCTTGGGGGCGCATCATTCAACATCCTTATAGATTTAGTTTGAACCATCATAGGCATATCATCCTTTTGTGATTAGATTTGGGGGGAGGGGGGGTACCCAAATTAAAATTTAAGTTCACCATAGAAAAGGAACATGATTTAAAGATAAGAAACAAGATTACCATCACTAGTGGTTTTACCTTGGGGGGGCGGGGGTGCAGTTAAAGCCACCCACATCGCCTTCATCATCATCTAGGGGGGAATCTTTAGATTCAGAAACAAAATTTTCTCCAAGGTCAATCACCCCACCACTATTATGGGACATGGAGGAAATGTATGGAGCCACCAAAGGGCCTTGTTGATATTTGGGGGTGGTTGGCACCATTGAGCTAGATGATTTCATTCAAGAGTTTGATAGTGAATGCATAATCCCTAGTTGTTCACACGATTCATGTCGCAGCCCTAACATTGGGTTCACAACTAAATGTGAAATGCAAGGGCCCATGAGGTCAAAAGTGTGTTTAAATGTGAAACACACTCTCACAAATGGGGGAGGGCGCAAGGGATGAAGCCTAGTGACTCCCAATTGCACTCCCTCTTTGGGAGTTGCATTTGTGCAAGAGTTGCAAATGTTCAAAACCTTGGTTAGAAAGGCACAAAAACACCAAATTAGGCCCCCAAAACATCATTAAAATGGTTTTGAAGCATAAATGCTTGAAGTGACCTTGCGTTCTTCATTTAGACCTAATTTGCTTGAGTTGTGATCAAATGAAGGGGCGGGAATCAAATTGGGATTTTGACTCTCGACCATAAATCCCTTGAAAGCAAGGGTCAAATGAAGTCTGATTGGGGCGTGCTATACATTGTTGAAAATATCTTTTTAAGAGATATAAGATATTGCCCTTTTATTTTCAATATAGACTTGATTTGAGAAAGATATGAACATCCAAAGTTTTGGGACAATAAAAGTCCCAATTTTGGAGACTGTCAAGGGAAAAGTGGCATTTGGATGTAATCCTCATGGAGAGGCACAAAGTATATTATATTGAGGGGAGTGGTGTGTCCTCCCAAAGGTTGTGGGTTGTGTAAAGCTTATGTTTAAAGTTATCTTTATTAAGTCCACCACATCACTTTCATTTAACTCACACTAATTGCCTTTTTCTTGGTTATGCATGTTGACCTCATCTTGAACTCTTATGAGTTTGTCCTAGTCCCATCCCAAAGCTCCAACACACCCTCCTACCCCCAAAGTGTTACGAGTTAAGGAATGTGCCCCAATTTTTTTTTTCTTCTTCTACTATTTCGTTTTGGGTTTCTTGAGGAGTTCGAGGGTGCATCACTTCATGGCATAGAAAGGTTTGTTTCAACATTTGGAGGGCTTGCCTATGGATGACTACCATAAGTTCATGCATGCCCATGAGAATCTAATTAAAGAGTGGCAACTATATTAGTCTACCATTTATATTTTTATCACCAAGGGAATTATGACCCCAAGTGGCACAATGGTAACTCTTTGCATTAATTTGGCAAGTGGAAGTAGAAACACCAATGGTAGTGGAGCCATCAAAAATGGTGGAATCACTCGCAATGCTAGAATTACTGGAGGGTGGTGGTGCAAGGCCATCCATTAATATGTCGAGTCCATTGCATGCATTGAACCCAATTGTGAGATTCTTCCATGAATTGTGAGGGAATTACCAAAGGGTTGAGACTAAAAAGCTATAAAGTTTACATGATTTCCCCATGAAAGCTTGTGAAAAGCCTATGCACAAATGTGTAGGTTGATCATGATGACACAAGGTGTCACAAAAGCCCAAGTAATTTAGTTTTGGTATGGTATCATAGACAAGGAACTTAGGCGTTGAATGTGAGATGCCATTTTATTACATCTTGCCCAACCCACTTTGGTTAATGTGTTTCAATTGTTGGAAAGGATTGGGATGAACATGGTGGAAAAATAAGTGGTCACCGTTAAGTTTAACACAGAAAATCCAAGGAATTTTTTAGCACCATTAAGTCAACAATTACATGGTCAACCAACCAAGGTTGCACCACCAAAGGTCAAAGGGGGGGCCAAACCTAATTTAGGTGATGGTTCCATATATTATTCAACAGAACAGGGCAGAGAAGATAAGTGTTGGAGGTGTGGTGGCCTCACAAGAAAAAGGATTGTCGAATCTACCATAGGCCACAACTTCCAACCTTAATCCCAACCAACCATGTTCCCATTGTCATGCATATGGGCATGATGTTGATCATTATTTTACATTTCACCTAAAATTATGGAAAGGTCAATCGTAAAACATTAGAATGCAGTAAAGGACAAGGTTTTGGGAAACATTAAAAAGTGAAAGATGTGGCCAACTGTGAACCTTTGTTCACCACCATCGTTCTCCAAGGCCTCGGTATTGGTTATTATCCCAATTATTAATAGTTTAATATATAAGGGTTGCATTTTTAAAAAATTAGTCCACATAAACTTTCCAAATTGGTCAAAGCTTATTAATTCAACTTTTGTGAATTATGTAATTTTAGAGTTAGATAACCTTAATTGTAATATATGGTGTAAGGTGTTCCATCATTTTGCATCTTCAAGCTAATAGGTTAATTCACACACATCCGCATTGCTCAAAACCTAACTAAGCCTTGAATAAATGAAATTGAATTTAATTATTACATGGGTCATTCATTTGAAAGTTGAACATTATAATATTGTGTACATTTATAGGTATTAACCTTTAGCATTAGCATTTTGAAGCAATGTTCCCACAGTTCAAGCCTATGATATAGTTGAAGCATAAAAAATCAAAACATAGGCATGTTCTAGGCATGATAAATAAAATGAAAGAATTAATGGACCAATTAGTTTTATGAATAATCATCAAGATGACAAAAACCAAGAATTCAAGAAAATGTTTATTTAATAATTCCCACATATAACATGAAATCATAGTTGAATATAATGTTCAAGCAAATAGATAAGTAAGATGAGCTTCTCTACATACTACAAATTCCTACAAGGGATATAATGCCATGACCATCATGTCCTTAGACCATAACTAGTAGATATTCATTCTATTTGTAAGAATATCATGAATACAACGAATAGTGCATGCAATTTATTTTGCTTTACAATTAGCCAAAATTTGGAACAATGGACCATGTAACCATTGATAGTGGCCTAATCCAAGTTTTGTAGACCACGCTAGAATAGTGGCTTCATCCCCTTTGTAAATGCTTGCATACAAAATCTCTAGCTTGCCATCTACAACAAGTTCAACTTTTAGCACCAAAACGAAGGAACTTGCACTGGCACCCAACCTCTAGTGCCATAGTCTAGTGATGCATTCAAATTCTAATTAAAGGCACATTCTTCTTCCAACAAGTTCTTCATGTTCGACGAGTTGTGTTAAATTCAAGTCAATAGGCGATTCATGCCCTTAATCATTTGGTGGTGCAGGTTGAGGTTCACCTCCTTTAGAATTGCTTGCAATGTTAACCAACTAATTATTCCATGAAATTTTGTTTCTTTAAATATAATTGTGATTAGGGTTAGCAGGTTCAATTGATGGCCACAACAATGGTAACCAAGCAAAATGCCTAATTTTGACAAAATTGATGAAAAACCTAGATTGAATGGTAGATTGGGTGTAATGGAAATCTTGTGGTAGGAAACCTATCTCCTAATTTGATTATGTACTACATAAATAAGTAGTACATCAAAGATAATAATAGTGTGTACTAAATAAATGAATAGTACATGGGTTGGAAGGAAGGTTACTAATGTTCTAAAGTTGACATAGTTAAAGAACTAAAAAATGTTTACTTTTTACAACTAGTCAACTATCCTAAAGGTTAGTTATTTAAGAAATATTAGGATGAAAAATTAGGATGTTGGGGCCAAGCGGATGGAATTGGCAACGATCAAGCTCAAGGTCCATCAAAATAACCAAGGTAAGGAAAAAAAATGGATCCTCCAAATTTATTGGTCATGAGAATTATTATCCTATCTTGAGTGGAGGATGGAAACCTTTATAGTATTCTCATTAGATACAAGGATTTTCATCCTAACCATCATTGGAGAATGGAATCATCCTCAAATCTCATTGGTTCACGAAAGGAAAGGAGGCCATTAATTGGAAGGAGGGATTTCCACAAGCTTTCATTGACCAAGGGAAAATAAGCTAGAGGAGGGGTTTTATGTGTGGTCCCTTGAATTTATGATCTTTTGCTTGTGTTGTAGTAGAAGGATTTTGGAGAGGAATTTTCGCAAGAAGGAGGTGTTAGATTGAGGAATTTCTCTTCCTTCAAAAATATTATTTTGGACTTTTTGTTTTAAATTCAAAATATCTTGAATGTAATGATAGATTTGTTTCAAAATTAAGAAAATGTTATATTGTTACTTAATGCATTTTCACACACAAAATTTCAGCTTCATCGAAATTTTTGTTGGAGAGATATAATTATTGGAAATATAGCGGGTTTATTGTGAATCCAACTTATATGTAATCTCTAGAAATTTTGTTCTAAAATTCAAGATCTCTTGATTACAACAATGTATTTTTAAAAAAATTGATGCAATGTTGGGTTAAAATTCAATGCATCTTCATGCGAAATTCTAACTTCATCAAACTTTCTATTGGAGAGATATAATTGTTGGAAGTAGATATAATATTGTAAATCAAGTTCAAAGTTAGTAACTTGGGGGTTTGATGTTCCAATCACCACTATGGTGCAAAGGTTGAGGCTTTGTGAGCATAAGCACCTAATCCTTAGCTTTCCAACAAGTTTATTCTTGATGGATTTGGATGGGTGAATTGGAAGCAACTTTCATTCAAATAAATGAATCAACTTGATGTATCACAACAATTTGCAAAATGGTTGCTTTTCCTTGGCCTTAATTAAATTATTATTTTGTGATAATCCTAGTTCATATTATTGTGAATGTATGTTTTTACCTTCTTATCAAAATCATTACATTACAAATGTAACCTGATAATTCATTGAATATCAATCACTTAACCATAGTTCACTACAAACCTATTATAAGGTATTTATAAGCTTAGAGGGAGGGCATGTAAATCACTCACATCAATAAAGGGTCGACCACCAAGCGAACTCAAGGCCTACTTAACACTGTGGAGGTTAGGTTTGCACAATTGGAAACCCTAATCATAAGCATGGCAACCTAGATGAAATCTATTACATTTGGGCCAAAGAAGCCCAAGGATTGAAAATATGGCCAATCATATGGTTCAAATGTTGATCTATGATTATTTTATCGAATTGGTTTTTCAAGGTCAGTGGCACCATATGAAAGTATGCCACATATGTTAAAAGATCATGTGCACCCCCAAACTCTCTAAGAAACCCAAATGTGGGTCCCATAATGAAACAATGGAAAAATAAAATTGGGGCACATTCCCTAGCTCGTAGCACTTCAGGGGTAGGAAGGCGTGTTGGAGCTTTGGGATGGGACTAGGACAAACTCATAAGCAAGAGTTCAAAATGAAATCAACATGCATAACCAAGGAAAGAGGGCGGTTAGTGTAAGTTGAATGCAAATGATGTGACAAACTTAATAAGGACAACCTTAAGCACAAGATTTACATGGCACACAACCTCTGCGAGGAGGCACCACTCCCCTCCCTATAGTATGCTCTATGACTTTCCATGGAAGCTACATCCAAATGGCATTTTTCTCGGGATTCTTTCAAATTTGGAATTCTTGTTTTCCTAGAACTTTGGATGCTCATATCTCCCTCAAAACAAGCATTTTTGGAACACACGAGGCCAATATATTATAGTACCAAAAAAGATCTTTCCAATGGTGTATCACATGCCCCAATCAGAGATCATTTGACCCTTATCTAAGGGGATTTGTGGTCAGGAGTCAAATTTCCAATTTGACTCCCAACCCTTCTTTTGATCATAACTGCATTTCAAGTTTAAATGAATAACACAAGGGCCCTTTAAGCATCTACACTTTAAGAACTTTCCAATGGTATCTCATGGGCCTAACTTGGTGATTTCTTTCCTTTTCAACCAAGGTTTTGAACATTCAAAACTTTTGCACAAGTGCAACTCCCAAAGTGGTAGTGCACTTGAGAATCATTGGGCTCCATCTTTTGTATTCTCTCGCACTTTCATAGGCAAATATGAATCAAAGACTTTTAGATCCTAGGTCAAGTTTATTTTGGGAATTGATTCATGTTATGCAATATTTGTAATAGACACAAATGCACCCATGTGAATATTTGTTGGAGAATGTCCCACCATTGGGGGATTTTTGGCCAATTATTTTAGTTGGTTGGCAACAAATTAGGGCATAGATGTTGTTTTAGTTGGTTCACAAACTCATCGGTTCCGGTGGATTTGGACTAACATAACACCACCAGAGATGATCCAACGACCATACTAGTTCATTCCTAGGTCACCCACATGCTCGGTGGATGACATCATAGATTTTGGATGCCATTCCTGCCTAGTTTGTCATGATGACCAACAACCTTTGGTTGTGGTCAACAAGGTTGGCCTTCCATGTGTAACCTTACCAACATTATTGAGTTTTCACTATTGGGCACTAATTAACCTAAAGTAGTTCGGGTTAAGCCTAGGTAGGTTGGCTAATAAAGTTTTAAGGTTTAATCAGAGGTTCATGAAATAGGGTAATAGGAGGATTTTATCAAGGATGGATTGTTAATGATGGGTAGCTTGGATAAGATAAGGTGGGGGGAAAATGTCATTGGGTTAGCTTAAGACGTGGTTATCATGTCATGGCTTGGACCGAGTAAGCTTCCCAGATAAGGGGTTGTACGTGGATATGGTGATTAAAGTTTTAAAGAATATGCTAAATATTAGGGTTAAGGTAAGGCATCAACTTTTTTTCTTCCTACGACTTGTTGACCACCTTCATTATTTTAAGTGACGAGTCGGGTGTGAGGTAGTGGGAGGAAGGTTGATGATGAATAGTGTGATGACTTTGGAGATTGGATTTGTTTTTAAGATGTACATTCGTAGGAGGAGGCTACTACATCATGAATGGTCGGGGCTAACCAAACACATCATAGTAACTGAAGGATTTGGAGGTGGAACCATCAGTAGTGGTGTTGGCAGTTGTTCAAAGTGGTTTTGGTGGGCACTTTAGTCAAAGGTGAGGGTAAAAAGGTATTAGGTTCTTGAAATAGGCTTGGTAGAAAAACAAGATGAAGAGGTTGAGGAAGGGGATGGCTTGGGAAGTGAGTAGAAGTCTACCCCTTAAAGGAAGGTAGAAAAAGATATGAGAAGCTTTAAAAGACTGAAAGAGTGGGAAGGTTTTCTATGATTAGCAAGGTTGTGAGTAGAGTTAAGAGAACAAAGGAATGTTGCTAGTAGATAGGATAATAATATCTCAAGCAATGTAAGAGCTTGATGGAGAGGAGACCCACTAAGCATTAGATTGAACAACCCATGTTACTTTTTTACTTTTTTTTTGTGTGAAGCTTTATTTTCTTTTGAGAAAATATTGTTTTTAGTTGCTATAGGTTGTATGTGGGAGGTTTTGGTTATATATTGTTGGTTTTAGGGTTGTCATTTGTTGTACCAAGAAACAAAGGTAGTGTAGGAGTAGGACAAATAACTATTGTTCAACTTAAACATGGTAGGAGAAAGATGCCTTGCTTAGGAGGTATAGAGAAGAAAAAGGATGCAAGTCTTAGTGAATTGTGATTTATTAGATTAGGGTTAGGTTTGATAAAGCAAGGTTAAAAGATTAATACCATGAAAAGGAAAGGGACTATTATCTAGTGTAAACAAGGTAGCACATTGAAAGAACTATATCTAGAGAGGAAGAATGTGCAAGAAAGGTGGGCATGTTAAATTTCTATTGTGACACCCTTTTGGATGTCCTCTAGGGGGCAAGGGGGGTGTGGCCCAAATTGAAGTTGTTAGGCTAGATTAATTTTACATTTAACATCCACATTTTCATGCATTTAAGGATGGGGGCCCATGGATGATTTGGGACTCTGAATCATCGAGTTTGGAGGAACCCACTAAAGATGAAAAGGAACATGCCATGGGGTTCCACATTGGCACCACAACTGTGTAAGGCATTTCCAAAGGAGCTCATAGGTGGATTTTGAGGCAAGTTATGGATCTCAACTACCTCACATGGATTTTTAGTTTATTTTAGCAAAACAAAAATGTTTTGCCCATTTATACCCATCCACTCCACCCCATCTTTTATTAGTTACACCTTTTGTTGGGTCAACTATGTCGATGTATGGGGGAATGATGTTACAACAAGACAAATACATCCTTGGCAATTGTGGGATCATGGATGCCAAAGGATATTTGACGCACCCCCAAGCTCTTCGATGGATTCAATTGTAAGTCCAAAGGTGAAGACAACAAAAGGAAAAGGAATTGGGGTGCGCTCCCTAATTCGTAACACTTTGGGGGTAGAAGGGCGTGTTGGAGCTCTGAGATGGGACTAGGAAGATTGATAAGCACTTTAATCACTCACACGGACCTGCACAAACCAAACAACAAGTTGGTTAGTGTGTAGTTAGAACACTCACCACGGCCCAGACTTAAGGGAAGCCACCACCTTCCTCCTTATAATATATTTTGTGCTTGACCACAAGACCAACACCCAAATGTCATTTTGTCCTGGGACTCCCAAGTGGGAGTCCCAAAATTCTCACAACTGGGACTCCCACGACTTTGGGGGCCCATAACTTTGTGTGTAGACTTCAGATTGAGATGAGGTCTCAAACAAAGTTGTAGCCTTTGTTGAGATTTTTCTAACGATATGTTTCACGCCACCTACACACAAGGAAATTGGGGTGATTCCAGACTTTTAATGGTCGGGAGTCAAATTACCAATTTGATTCCCGACCCTTATTTTCGCCATAACTTGTGTTTAAAGTGTCCAAATGGGTCATGCGAGCCCATTTTAAATATCTACGTTTCAAGAAATTTCTAATGATATAAATAACTCTTCAATCCAATAGGTTTTGATGCTTGTAATTTGTCTCTAAAGATTCGGGGGTCCATTAAGAGTTCAACTCTCAAAATGGGAGTTCACTTGGGAGTGTGAAGGTTCGTTCCCTCACACTCTCCTACATTCTTGGGAGCATGAAATGTGACTCCCGGGCTTCCCTCTTGGCTCACACCCTTGTAAGCCCTTGCTTTGGTCGCGAGCCCAAGGCTAGGGTTACAACAATATTTATGGGTGTGGGAAAATAATTTGGTAATGTGGGGGCATTAAGAGATGGTGGCACCTTCTCGCATTTTGCATAACAATCATAGGCCATGCTTTTAACTTCAAATGTTAGGAATGTTCCATCATCCCAACCCAAGGTACAAGTGACTATAAAAACATGGGACCCAAGGATTAACCTAGTAATTACATGAGGTGAGGTGCATGAAGCATGATGGTTACTATGAAATTTCACTGGATGTTTTGTTTTCAATTTGAAGGAATTGGGTTAGTTAAGGGGATAAGAAGTCTAAATCATATTGGAGGATGATAATCCAATCTTTAGGTGACCTTACATGCATAATGAGATGGAAAATGTTTTTTTTCAAGTTCAAACATCATAGTTGCTAAAAGGTAGTTTGGTGGGATTAGACCTAGGGGTGAATGTGCTTCAACAATAATGATGCTAACCAAGAAGGACATTTTTGGTAATTGGATTGAACATCGCATGTGTGCGGATTACCATCCATTGAATAAACAAACTTATTTAGACAAATATGCCATGCTTTTAATGGAAGAGGTATTTGATGCCCTTGGTCGGGCCAAGGTTTTTAATACTTCAAACATGAAATCTAATTACCATCAATTGCCATTGAAAGAAGGATAAGGTCAAGACAACATTTTGGGGAATTAATCCCCATGGGAAAGATTGTTTGTATCAATGGAATTTTTTTGTCATTTGGTTTGAAAAATGCCCATGTAGAATTTCAAAAGGTCATGGATCAAGTGTTGATGGGTCTTGGTTTTGTCAAATGTTACATTGATGACATCATTATTTTAAGCCTGACTTCAAGAAATCACATGCACCATTTTTAGGAGGTGTTTGGAATATTCAAGAAACATAACTTTAAATTTCATCTAGGTAAGTGTTAATTTTTTCATATTCAAGTGGAATACTTGGGTATCCAAATGGATTGGGGGTTTAGAAGGCCAAGATTGAAGCCACTTTAGAAGTTCCCCAACGAACAAATGTAAGTTGGTTACAAGTTTTTTGGGGCTTATGTAATTGATACAAGAGGTTTGTGAAAAGCTTCAATAGCATAGCCAAACCTTTAACATTGTTAACATAAATTACCAAGAATTCATTTACGATGAACTACAAAAATAGACCTTTCAAGAATTGAAAACCAAGCTTTCATTAACCCCCATTTTGAAGTAACCCATCCGATCAAGGATGACCGTTCTAATTACATAATGATTAGAGTTTTTTTAGGTTTAGGAGTTGTGCTTACCCAATTTGACAATGATGGTCAAGAATTGATGGTGGCATAAATTATGAAAAATCATGTTTGTTGAAACCACATTACCTTGCAACTAAAATTCAAACGTTGCATGTGACAACTACTTTAGAACTATTATAAATGTGCCATTTAAGCAACAATTGTGTTATAACTAGTGTACAATGTACATACATGTAATCATGCCATATGTCCACATTTCCACCACCCATTATGGTATACATTTACAATCAAATTTTTATTATGATTCCCCTTGATACATTAGTATGGCCACTAATGCGCCACTATTAAAGCATTATTATTCAACTATGTTATGACTATAATATAACTAATTCTAACTTAATAAGAATACATATTCATCAATTATTTACATTTTCACCATATAAGCTTCATTTTGAGTGATTTAAAATCTTATAGGAATGCTACTTCAAGCTGTAGAAATCATCTTTGAAGTTGAAAGGAAAAGAAGTAATGAAAAAATAACAAGAAAAGAAATAAACTTTCCAACTCACAAAACATTTTTTTTTTCCCCTTTTTCCCCTCTATTTGGACCCCTCTTACTTTCAAACCTCATATTTTTCCTATTTTTGATTCATTTAAAATGATTTAAAATGTTATATAAACACCACCTGAAGTACTACAAATCATCTTTGAACTTTAGTATCAACAAAACAACTTACAAGGGTTTTTTTGGGCGTTTGGGAATTGGCCTTTGTAAAGTTGGGTGGTTTATTTTTTTGAATTCTTGACCCCCTCTACTTCGAAGGCTTGTAACTTTCTCAATTCTATTATGTTTTTGACAATTTTTGGTGCACTAAATGCCTCAATAGGAGGTGTTCAGGGTTTAAAAAAAAACAAATGACTATTTTTTAATTCATTTAATCTCATGTTTTCCTACCTACTTACCTACCTAGATAAATAAATAGGTTTTACTTTTTACCTGATTATGTAGGTAGGTAGGTAAGTCCTAAAAAAAATGTAGATATGTAGGTTTTAAGACCTACCGACCTACCTACTTATTGTCACAACCCTTGCCTTGGGTTTGCGACCAAGGCAAAGGCTTGCAAAGGTGTGAGCCAAGAGGAAGCCTAGGAGTCACATTTCATGTTCCCATGAATGTAGGAGAGTGTGAGGGAATGAACCTCCACACTCCCAAGTGGGTTCCCACTTTGGGAGTTAGAGTCCCAATGGACGCCCAAATTTTTAGAAAGCAACTCCCTGGGTTTAAACTCATTGAATTGAAGATTTCCTTATATCATTGGAATTTTTTTTGAAACATAGATGTTTAAAATGGGTTCGTATGACCCATTTGGGTACCTAGAACACAAGTTATGGCCAAAGGAAGGGTCGGGAGTCAAATTGCCAATTTGACTCATGACCATTAAAAGTCAAGAATCGCTCTAATTTCCTTGTGTGAAGGTGGCATGCCACATACTATAAAAAAGCTCTCAATGAAAGCTATAACTTTACTTTGGTTCTCACTTCAATCAAAGGTCTGCACTTAAAATTATGCACCGCCAAAGTTGTGGGAATCCCAATTTTAGGAATTTCGAAAAAACCTAAGACAAAATGACATTTGGGTGTTGGCCCCATGACCAAGCAAAAAGAATAATATAAGGGGGAAGGTGGTGGATTCCCCCAAGTTCAGGTTGTGGTGAGTCTTGTGAGTCCATGTTTGCCTATGGTTCATCCGTGCATCAAAAGTGTTTCAACTCTACATTAACCAACTTGTTGTTTGGTTTGTGCAAATCCATGTGAATAATTGAATTGCTTGTTGCTCATTTTAGCACCATCTTGGAGCTCCAACACACCCCTCTACCATCAAAATGTTACAAGCAAGGAGTGCACCCCAACTCCTTCTCCTTTCGTTGTTTTCACCTTTGGACTCGTAGTTAAGTCCATTAAAGAGCTTGGGGGTTGCATCACTTATGGTTATGTTCAATTTAACTAGTTACTAAAATAAATATTAATTTATTTTTAAAAATAATAATTAATATGCCATGTGGTAACTTTTTATTGTGTTGTGTGTCATAATCTTGGACTATCATTAACAATCATAATGAACAATGGAGATCAATATTCTGAAAAAAAAAATTGTCCAAAAATCTTCATAGTGCCATGTGTTAGATTTTAATAGATGAATGACAATTAATGACTTCAACATGACATCATGGGTGTAGTAATAGAGTTGCATAATAGTTGAAAATTAATTATTTTGATGGAGTTGCAATTGAGTTGCATCACATATATGGTGAATTACAATTCATACAACTTGTTTGTTAACATTCACAACGTATAAATATAATGCGTTGTAAGGCTAGTTGCAAAACACCATTTTTTTGTAGTGATATGCCAACTAGTCCAACAGTAAGACAAAGGCCAAGTATAATTCATATGAGGGGGAGTGTCACACAATTGTTTGGGTAGTTTCTTCATTTTAATGTTATATTTATGGTAGCCCGTTCACTTTGGTCATAAACCACCAACTTTTGAAATTCTTGATGGAATCAAATCGATTCAAAGGAAAATTAGCACGTTGGGTAGTGTCGCAACCCCACTTTTGGAAGAGTGTGAGGATGACACTCACACTTCCGAAACAAGGACTTGGGAGTCCTCTAGGACTTCCGAAACTTCAGAGTTCGATTGCAAGGGTCAAAACACAACGTCTTGATGCGTTCTTCATGTCATTGGAAAGCTATTGAAGTGTAAATGTCAGAAATGGCCTCACATGAGTCATTTGGACATCTATAGCACAAGTTATGGCAATTTGAGTCCCGACCACTAAAAGTCAGGAATCGACCCGACCCCGGTGTGTGCAAGTGGAGTGCAACACACCGTTGGAAAGTTCTCAAGGAGAACTACAAGTTTATTTTAGAAGTCATCCCAATCAGAGGTATGAGCAAAGAGTTATAAACTCACAAAGTCCTGAGAGTCCAAACTGGGACAGTTTCGAGACTCCGCTTTGAGAGTCCTGGGACAAAAAGCCATTTGGATGTGGGTGCCACGGAATAACATAAAGACTACTATATGGGGGAAGGTGGTGGCTTCCTCCGAATTCAGGCCGTGGTGAGTCTTGTGAGTCCAGAATTACCCGTCACTTGTCCTAGCACCGAGGGTGCTCCAGAATGCGAACTAACCAACTTGTTGGTTGGCTTGATGTAGGTTGAAGTAAGTAACTAAAGCTTGTCCCTTGTCCTAGTCCCATCCTGGAGCTTTAACACGCCCCTCTACCCCTTTTAGTGTTGAGAGTTGGGAACATGTCTTCAAGTCCCCACAATTTCGTTGTTTTCAGAAACCAAGGCCCATCTTGGGCCTAACTTGGGACTTGGGAGCGCGTCACTTATCCTACATAAATATGATTTTGACATTGTTCAAAAGGTTAATAAGGTTAATCGATATGTCAATGGATTGAATCGAAACCCAAGTACCAACGAAGAGGATACCATTAGAGCTCATTGGCATGCAGATATTCATTTGGAGGTAATACCAAGATGGCATGCCTCTACATACTTGTGCACCATGTTGGGGCATTTTGGAGATGTAGCCCATAGTTGCATGGATATGTGGATTTCCATAATGATTAGGATATGGAGCTAAAGGGCAATGGTGTCTTGGACATCCATGAGGATGCACATGTTATTGCATATTTACATATAGGTGAAGTTTTAGTTAGATTAACACCTAAAAAATGAGACCGCATTGTGCACAAGGCCAAGTGATTTAGATGGGAGGGTAATAACTTATTACGAGTGTGGACAAATGGATGAGTATGAGTAGTACCCCACCCAAAACAACATGAAGGCCTCATACAACATGTTCATGAAAAGTTGGGTCGTTTTGGGATCCGACATACACATAGTTTGTTCTAGATACAGTACTTGTGGTGTGAGATGTAACTGCAAGTTCAGTAGTTTGTTTCTTAATGTATGGTGTGTGAGCAAGTTTGTGCATCATTCAATGCACCTACACCTCAATTACAACCTTTGCCAATTATGGGGCTAGGTTACTGATAGAGTTTGGATTTTATTGGCCCATTGAATTTGACATCTTGAAGTAACTGATATGTTTTGGTTATGATTGAACATTTCTTTAAGTGGTTAGAGTTGGTGCCATTGCCAAATCATAATAGTGAAGGAGTTACACATGCATTTTTGGATAAAATGCTTAGTAGGTTTAATGCTTTAGTTAAGGTTCTCACTAACTATGGTACGAAATTTCATGGGGATTTCCAAAAGTTATGTGAAAAGGCATTGATTAATCATCAAACTACTTCACAAGACCATCTTGAGGCAAATGGGTTAACCAAACAAATGATGTAGATGGTGAAACAAGGATTACATAGGTATGGTCTTCAAAAGGGCCGTACTAAGGATTAGGACCTATAATAACCATGGTTAGCCATGGGATACATGTGTAGTCGACAAGTTTCCCTTACATCATTTTCATGATATTTTATGTTATTTGGTCATCATTTCAAGTACGAACCTCCATTTGACATGATGTTATGACAATGGTGAATTTGGATGATCTTTCAATGTGGCTTCAGACATGTGAATAACAAGAAACTTTATTCCAACGTGTGATGCCTATGGCTATGGAAAATTTGGCAATTGCCCAACACTAGGATACATTATGTTATGTCACTATTGGTGGTGGTGGTTATTAACTTTGGGTTCAGAGGTTCGAGCAAGGAGATTATGTTTATTTACAATAAACAACACTGACTACTTTGGATGTGATTGCAAGACTTGTTATTTACATGTGCAAAAGGTTCTACCTTTAGGAGTGTTGTTGTTGGAGGGTTGAGATGGTCAAACATGGAAAGACCATGTGTGCAATCATGCACCATGTCATCTTCCTAATGTGGATGGCCAAATTGACCCATCTTTAGCCATGGTTCATGTTGGCCTACAATGTATGTTATGTGGGCAATCTTTAGGAGTTGTTACTATGATGGTTTTTGGTTAATGTTTTTGAGGCTAACACATGAATTGTTTCATGCCTCTAATGGAATTAGTGTTAATTGGCAAATGGTTTTGCCTTTGGTGCATCTAATAAACCTAGGTCCCTAAGGTCAAATAATGGAACTAATATAAGGTTTTTTTCCTTGGTGATTCACATTTGGCTAGGGATTTGAAGGATTACAAATAGACAAATAACAATGTTGTCATATTTCCACCTAACCTATTTGTCCTTCTACCTTGGAACTGAAATGTTCATCCATGGTGGGTATCCATCAAGTAATTTTGTAATGTTATTTAATTTAAAAGGACTTTAACTGCATATAGGACGGTAGTTTGGATGTGGTGTACCATTTAGGGTATTTTTATATGTTATTTGTTGTATGTGTCACGATAATGATAATTGTAGGTGTCAATATAGGAGTGCACAACATTTGTAATTGTGTTAGTTTAATTGTTCAATTAAGTTTCACTTGATTAGGAATAAATTAGGTTAACTAAGTTGATAAATCTTATCTTGAACCAATTTAGGTGTGAACATGGTTCAAAATATTTTGTCATGGGATATAATCCCAAATTGTGTAATTTCAAATCACTTTTGGTGATTTGAGATTTCAAGGCATAGTGTTTTCTTGTTTATAGGTTTTTTCATGTATTTTTTTTATGTTTTTGTAGTTTTATGTGATTCATGGTTTTTGTTACTTCTATGTTTTAGGCTTGGATTCTTGCTTGTTACAAGCGAATCATATTTTGGTTTGGATGTGGTGTACCTCTCTATGTTACGTGTTGTATGTGTGACGACAACAATAATTATAGGCACCAATATAGGACCACATGACAAGTTCTACTAAGAGCACGGTGATCAACTTTGCCATTGGTGTATGTAAAAGATTTCCAATTTGTTGACCAACATCATGGGATTAGCAATGTTGTTGTGCATCCCTATGAAGATTTGGCCACCAAAACTTAACATCTAACACTTTTGTAGTTATATGTTTGTTGAAAAATGGCCACCACCTCGACTCCTTCATGCATTTCCCATAGGATTATCGAAATTTTGTCATCATGCAAATATTAGCGCAAGATTTGGTCTTGCCCTTTTTGGTACAATTGTCTATCTATGATGGTAGGGATGTTATTTGGTGAGTGTTGGTACATGAGCATGAGCAAATGAACAAGATCAAATCTTTTTCAAAATATTTTGTTGACGGCAAAAAAATATTGGTAAAATATTCCTTGACACATGGCAAAAAAATCATGATGTTGAGGAATATTTTACCATATGTACATGGATGAATGATAATTATGGATGAACAATATAAATGGATGTGATGGATTGAGAACAATAATGGTTGATTTTATATTGTTGGAAAATGTGTAATGTTGTGTGAGTATGTGTTGCATATATTTCATGAAAATACATATAATGACATACATGATGGAAAGAGAAAATCTATGAACTATTTTATAGTATCAACTAGAGTGTTTATAAGTATAATTGTTGTTTATTACAAGGTTTAACTTTATTTAGATTTTGCATTACACAAAATTTAATTAAATGAAATGTTCAAAAACTCACGAAACATTAAAAATAACATTATGTGCAATTTCATTTTATATTGGAAATACTGAACACTAGAACCTTGTACCCTAAACCCTAAAACCTTAAACCCTAAACTTGCTCCACAACTATAATACAAGTTTATCATGGAAATTTTCCATGTTTTATTTGTAATACTTTTATTGATGCGCTCCCAAGTTCCTAGTTAGACCTAAGACGGGTCTAAGTTACTCAAACAACGGAATTGTGAGGAACTCGAGGCACGTTCCCAGCTTTCAGCACTAAAGGGGGTAGAGGGGCGTGTTGAGGCTCCGAAATGGGACTAGGAAGAGTGACAAGCTTTAGTTACTTACTCAAACCTACACCAAACCAACCAACAAGTTGGTTAGTACAATTTCTAGAGCACCTTTAGTGCTAGGACAAGCCACGGGCAACTCTGGACTCATAAGACTCACCACGGCCCGGACTCAGGGGAAGCCACCACCTTCCCCCATATAGTATTCTCTGTGCCTCCCTGTGGCACCCACATCCAAATGGCTTTTTGTCCCAGGATTCCCAAGGAAGAGTCCCGAAATTGCCATGGTTTGGACTCCCGCAACTTTGCGAGACTATAACTCTTTGCTCAGACCTCCAATTGGGACGAGTTCTAAAGTAAAGTTGTATCTCTCGTTGAGAGCTTTCCAATGGTGTGTCGCACTCCCCCTGAACGCATCACGGTCGGGTCGATTCTCAACTTTTAGTGCTTGAGAGTCAAACTGCCAATTTGACTCGCGACCTTTCTTTTTGCCATAACTTGTGTTATAGATGTCCAAATAGTTCATGCAAGCCCATTTTCGACATCTACACTTTGATAACTTTCCAATGATATAAAGAACTCCCCAATATGAGGTGTTTTGACCCCTGTAATCAAACTCTGAAGTTTCGGGAGTCCCGAAGGACTTCCAAGTCCCCATTTCGGGAGTGTGAGTCTCATCCTCACATTCTCTCAAAGTAAGGTCGCGACATTTATTTCCACTTGAAGAATAAGAAAAGGATTTTCAAATATTTGTAACAACATTAGTAAAGCCTATCATGGAAAATTTCCATTTTTTATTTGAAATAATTTTATTTTGCTTGAAAATTATTTTCAAATATTTATAACAATCATGATAAAATCTATCATGGATTTTTTTCATTTTTATTTAAAATGCTTTTATTTTCACTTGGAGAATAGGAAATGGATTTTCTAATATTTATAACAACATTAGTAAAGCTTATCATGGATTTTTTCCATTTTTATTTAAAATACTTCTATCTTTGCTTGAAAAATACAAAAGGGATTTTCAAATATTTTTAACAACCACAACAAATCCTATCATGGAATTTCTCCATTTTTTATTTTGAATAATTCTATTTATGGTTGAAAAATACAAAAAATGTTTTCAAATATTAATAACAATTGTGATAAAGTGTATCATGGATTTATTATAATACTTTATTTGGAATAATAATTTTAATGAAAATGTAAGATCAAAAATTAAAATTAAAATTTGGGCATTTCACACTGAAGTTGAATCTTAATTTATGAATCATTTTGTTATATATGGAAATTAATTTTAGGCATGACATGAATGATTACTAATTGCAAAATTGTGAATATTAATATATTGGAAAAATTAATCTAAGGACTAACATGCCCAATGCACTACCATATTTTAATAATTAATAATTGGAAATTATTAATTAAATATTAAAAAGTTTGCCCTAAAAATCAATATCAATCTATTGATTTTTTTAATATTGGAAAAAATAATCCAAAGATCAACATGCTCAACACACTGCCATATTTATTAATATAAAAATTTGAATTAAGTATTGGAAATTTTGCCCTAAGATCCATATCATTTTATTTATTTAATTTATATATTAAAAAATTTAAATATATGATATTATGTTGGGCATGTTGTTGTTTGGATTAATTTTTTTAATATAATAAAAATTAAATAGGTTGAGATTGACATTCATGGTGAGATTTCCAATACTTAATTCACAAATTCCAATTGGTGATTATTTAAATATGATAGTGTGTTGGGTGTGCTGTTCCTTGAATTAGTTTACATGTATATAATCATTTATATCATGTATTTAGTTAATTCCGAACTTTTGAAAAGTCATAATTAACAAATGACCATTTATTTGGAAATTCAAATTTGGAAATAAACTTTCATTTGGGGACCACCATATGGTGCAACAACAGATGTTAATAATCTTTTGCATCATTAAATGATCCAAAAAATAGATATTTTAAATTTTTTTTAAAAAAAACATAATCTTAACCACCAAATTTGAAAATTCCATAATTAACAATTTAGTTTGAAATTGGTTAAATACATGTTATATTGATATTGATATTCAATACGAGATTTCCAAGTAGAAATTATTTATCACAATTGTTATAAATATGTAAAAATCCTTTTTCTTTTCTTCAAGAAAAAATATAAATATTTCAAATAGAAAAAGGAAAAAATCCATGATATGCTTTATCATGGTGGTTATAAATATTTGAGAATCCCTTATTTATTTTTGAAGCAAAATTAGATGCATTTCAAATAAAAAATGAAAAAAATTCCATGATAGGTTTTACCACAATTATTACCAACATTTGAAAATCATTTTCGTTTTCTTCAAGTGAAAAGAAAATTATTTCAAATAAAAAATGGAAAAAATCCATGATAGGCTTCATCACGTTATGAATATTTGAAAATCCCTTTCCTATTTTTCAAGTGAAAATAGAAATACTTCAAATAAAAATTGAAAAGATTCCATGACATGTTTTATCATGGTTTTAAAGAATATATGAAAATCCCTTTCCTTTTTTTCAAGTGAAAATAAAAGTATTTTAAATAAAAAATAAAACTATTCCATGACAAGCTTTATCATGGTTGTTAAGAATATTTGAAAATCCCTTTCCTATTTTTCAAGCATAAATAGAAGTATTTCAAATAAAAATTAAAAAAATTCCATGATATGTTTTATCATGGTTGTTATAAATATTTGAAACTCCATTTCCTATATTTCAGGAAAAAAATAAAATTATTTCAAATAAAAAATGGATTAATTCCATGATAAGCTTTATCATTGTTGTTATAAATATTTGAAAATCCATTATATATTTTTCAAGCAAAAATAAAAGTATTTCTAGAAAAATGTAAATATGGAAATTAATTTTTTTTAGGGTTCAATTTGATTCTATGAATAAAACATAAGTGGACTTCATACCAAGTGCAATATATTAAAAAATTGTTGTAATTTTAAAAAAGAGTTATTTATTTGTATTTTTACTTATGGAAGCCTTTTGATTCAAATGAAAGTTCAAATGTAATAATTAAATATTGAAAAATTTCAGGCCAAATATCAATTTTAATATATTTAATTAAATTTTAATGCATTAATGGTAATTATTTCAATGAACACCTTATGTAATAACTCTCAAAAAACAATACTTGTATATGACTAAAGGTGTAAAAAACATGGTTCACTTCAAAAAAAGGCCCTTCATATATGTAATATTTATATATAGGGTACCTAAAAAATGACCCATGGCCACATAATGTGGCCTAAACCAATTATATCTCCCAAAATGTAATACTTGCATATTGTTAAAGTAATAAAAACATGGTTCATTTAAACTAAGTGCCCTTTGTGTATTATAATACTTGCATACGAAATACTTAAGAATGACCTTTGGCCACATAATGTGGTCTAAACCAATTATCTCCACTACTACAAAATGCGTCTCAGTTCATTCTGGGTTTCATTAGATTTTGAGTGAATTTGGACATTTTTACCTAATGAAATTGTTTAACCCCTTAGTGAATGGGGATTAATTGCTACGAACAATGAATTGTTTCATTAGTACCTAGTGAAATAAAATTATTCTAAAATGAAATACAAGTTTACCAAACCATTCACTTACTAGTTAATTAAGTAACCAGCATGGAAATCAATTAAAATTTAATTATTATATATATAATATTATTGATGATTTCATGATTTTTTAAACCTATGATGTATTGACACATGTCACTACTTAAGCTAGGTTTATAACCTAGTTAAGGTAAGTAAATAGGCCATGTAATCAACTTAAGCACCTATTTTAAAAATTCAATAGTAGAACATTCAATCAACATACCATTGTTGACCACACACAAAACCATCCACGAGGTTTGATCCCTTGACCTTTGGATTGGAAAACAAACACCTTTACCATCAAGCCACCTCACTTGTTGTGGAAATTTGTTACATTACATTATATCTATTAAATACATCATTTCAAACATTACAAAAACATAAACTTTGAAAATTCATATGTTATTAAGATTTTGTTCAAATGAAATGATTTGAATTTACTTTTAAAAAAATTTCAATAATGTACATAATTACATTTATTTCCTTTTGAAAGTTTAAAATCATTTGAACAAAAAAAAATTTGAATATCATTATTCAATAACATTTCAATGAACATTTTTTTGAAAAAAAAGGTTAAATAAATGGATTTTTTTGTTGATATACTAATACTACCTATACTAAGTTATTTTCAATTATTATATGACTATTTTTTATTAATTAAAATTATTTCACCCTATAGTATTTACGACTATTTATGGCTATTTTTAAATTTTTTTGTTATTTTTAGCTATTGTAAATTATTTCAGTTTAAATTACTTGTAACTATTATAAGTTACTTTTGGTTATTAAAGGTTATTTCACCTTATGTTATTATTGGCTATTATAGGTTATTTCACCTTAAGTTATTTTTGTCTATTATAAATTATTTCACCTTATAATTTTTTTGTAATCCTAAACAATTTTAATATATGGCTATTAGTTGTTCTTTTATTAATGTTATTGGTGGCTAATAGTGGTTATTGCTACCTATTCTATTTGTGGTTATTAATATCTATTAGTGATTATTCTATTTATAATTACTGGTGGTTATTCTATTAATGGTCATTAATAGTTATTCTATTAGTGGCTATTGGTGGTTATTTTAATAATGACTATTATGACTATTCTATTAATGGTTATTGATGGTTATTTTATTAATGACTATTGATGGATATTTTATTGGTGCATATTGGTGTTTATTATTGATTATTATATTAATGACTATTAGTGACTATTATATTAATGGTTATTGGCGGTTATTTTATAAATGGTTATTGGGGGTTATTTAATTAGTGGCTATTGGTTGTTATTTTATTAATGACTATTAGTGGTTATTCTATTAATGGTTATTGATGGTTATTTTATTCATGACTATTAGTTGTTATTCTATTAATGGTTATTGATGGTTATTTTATTCATGACTATTAGTGTTTATCAATGGTTATTATATTAATGGCTATTGGTGCCTATTGATGTTATTAGTGGTTATTGGTGGTTATTTTATTAATGATTATTGGTGGTTATTATGTTGTAAGCCATTAATGGTTATTATATTATAAATTATTGTTGGTTATTATATGTTATATTATAACTATTGGTGATTATTGTATTATAAATTATTGTTTGATATTCTACGTTATAATATCATAGGCTATTGGTAGTTATTATATTGTAGGGTATTTAAAATTATTTTTATAGGTTATTATTTTTATTCTAAGTTATTTTTACCTTAGGTCATTATATTATATTTTAGATTATTTTAAGTTATTATACTTAGGATAATGTATAATGACCTTGAATAATTTAAAGTATAACTTGAAATAAAATATATTAATTTAATTAAAATAACCTAATTTATAACCTAAAATTAGTGGAATAATTTAATTTAGAATAACTTAAAAGCTTATAATAAATTAGTTAAAATACATTAAAATAAAATAACATATAATAATTTAGGGTACAATAATTTATAATAGCTTATAATAACATAAAATATATCTTATAATAATTAAAGTAGCTTAAAATAATATAGGGTATATCATAAAGTAGCATAGATAAAATATTTTTAAAAACATAGAAATAAACCTATTTACTATAGTAAATTATAATAGTGAATTATGTTAATTAGTAATAAAACATGATGTCTACATAGTGATATTATAATGAAATAACTTTCACCAAGGTGAAATCAGTAAAATGTAATGAAATTATTTCACTTTTAAGGTCCCATAGTGATTTAGGCTAATAAATTGCACTCCACTTTTGTAATAATGTTCTTCCATTGCATACTTACATACAATTAAGTTATAAAGAACATGGTTCACTTAAAGGAAAGGCCCTTTTGTATTGCAATACCTGCATATGGGATTCCCCAAAAATCTTAAACTTATAATGTGATATGTCAGCCAATACCCCCATGTTATGTACTTTATACAAATTGAAAAAATCCTCTAACAATAGTACCCACAATAAAGAACTTAACCTACATTATTTTAATAACACTACCTATATTTAGTCTTCTATATATACAATGGTTACAAGCTCCATTCACAGTACCTACATTATAAGCATAACATCTTATCATCACATGTGCAATACCCCCATTCTATGTACTTAATACAAATTGGGAAAATCCATTGACTATAATACCCCTTTAAAAGAGTTGGCCTCCACCAAGGGAATAACAATACTTGCATTTAATCTTCATATATACTAGGTACAAGCTCCATTGGCAATACTTGCATTACATAACATAAGTTCATATTGTGACATGTGCAATACCCCCATAATGCATATTTAATATAAACTAGAAAAATCCTTTGACTACAATACCCACATTCAAGGATATAATCTACATTATGGTAATAACAATACTTGTTGTGAGTCCTCCTTATATACATTGGGTACAAGATCCTTTGGCAATACTTGCATTACATGGCCTAAATTCTAGTTGTGAATTCTGCATTACCCACATGGCACATTTTTAATACACATTGGATAAATCCTCACAATGCAATACCCATGTAGGGAGACCTAATCTTTACTCTTTGTGATGCAATACCAACACAATGTCTTCTTAGTATATAGTAGGAATGTTACCCATATGCAATATTTGCATTTTGAGGTCAAAAAGCTAATTCCCCAAAGGTAATACCCACACACATGTTTTTTTGAACCCACATAAAACTATTTGCTTCACATTGCAATGTTTAAATGGTGAAAGTGTAACATTGCATTATCAAGTACAAAATATTTTTCATAAAATTTGGTATATATTTTGACCATGAGCTTTAGACACGAATGGAAAAGTGAATAATGTACACATTAATCATGAATAAAGGGTAAATAATCTAGTTTTTATTCATGGGTGAACTTTTCTTTCTTATAAAATTATGTCACAACATCAAGTGTCATGCTAGTCCTTCAACCTACGTACAAGATTCCTTAGACCATCATTTATGTGATGTAACCTCAATTTTGAATGTTCTAGATGTTAATGCAACAATTGTAAGGAGTGAGTTGGCATGGTTTAAAAATGCAGCCCTTTTAAGGGTGTGTTCATCCACGATATTTTGCATGGTGTAACCCAAATGAACAAATGTTTTATCCAAAGAAGCAACTAAACTAATTAACTCAACACATGAACCACCATCATTAATAAGGGGAAGATTCTCATCCATGGGTTCACAATCCCACCTATGTCAATGACCCCTTCATCATGATCATTTGCAAAACCATCATATCCAAATCTAAATTGCAGGGAATATGTTTGGGGTTCACAAACATGATAGGCAACCCACTGTGATTAGATCTATACCATGTTCCACAATACTCTATGACATCCTCTTGGGTAACATCATTGACCATGAGAATAATCATAATTTGGTGCTTGCAGATATGACCCCACGTGGCCCATGCACATGTACAAGATGCATATTCACTAAATGGGTGCATCACCTTGCATGACACATGGGCACGATGTTGATTCCATATAATCTAAGGTGAATCATGTTATGTGGACGGATCTATCACATGGGTGAATGGGATTAATGCGACTTCATTCACACTTGATTTCACAAGTCACTCCATGAATTTTTTTAATTATGAATTCCTTCTTTTTCATTTTAGACATGTGCATGTAATGTTGTGCAATTGTAGTTGTCAATCTCCAAGTTAGATAATTTATTTTACGCCTTGAAATACCTTTTGTTTCGAAAGAAAACCAATTCTTTAAGGCACCATGGTAAGACTCAATGTTTACTTGGGTGTCTTGGTTTGAATATGGCAACACGTTGAAAACCGATCATCCATAACCCTAAAACACAATGCACAATGGAATATTTAAATGTTACATTGGTGGATGGAACATGATTGGATCCATTAGAGGGGAAGAAAACTTATGGAACTATGAACATGTTTTAAACAACCTTATATTACACTCATGAACATGTTCCAAACTGGCTGTAATAGGTCCAAAATAACCAATCCATATGCCACCATGAGCATGTTGTTAAGAACTTTGGAGGATTTCAATTATCCCCAATCCTTTGAAAGTCTCAATGTGTTCTTCAAGTTCAATAGACACAAACATCACATCATGCATGTCATGCAAGATTTCTTATTGAACTTCAACATCATTGAACTTTTCCACTGCACACAATCACCATGCATTTATGACATGCCATGTGCAAAGGAAGATGGGGACATTCTTTGACATAACCCAAACAATTTAAAATATGTTTATGCAAATTACACCAACTATTGCATTTATTACATAGGTAAGTACATTGTAACCTTTGTTGGAATGAAAATTCTTGGAAATAATTTGATTAAATGCATTGTTCAATAAACATAATTAAGAATAAACAAGTAATATAATATTTGTATTCACCATAATTCTCTCAACTCTTGAATGGTTTCATCAATAATAAAAACAACTTTGTTTCCAATTAGGCACGATAGCCAAGATTTTCACCTTCAAAGTTTTGAGCCACTCCACCAAATCATCCATAATTGTCGACTTGTAATGACCCATGCTAGAGGGACCCCGGTATGATGGGCATCAAAGGCATTAAGGTGAACAAATGATATTTCACATCATTTGTCCCAAATTTGCATCCATGGAAATTATTCCATTGTGACCAAATGTAAACATGGCTTGATATTGTGTTGGTGTTTGGATGCCTAAGGTGAATAGGACATGGATCCCATTTGTTTGGCTCGCTTCTTGAATGAAAAATATTTGCTCAAGATGCCCTAGTGCCCAAAATTGAACTAAAATGGCTAAGTTTTTGTGGAAGCGCCAACTCATTTGCTTATGTTTTTTATCTTAATAAGCAATATCCTTTAGTCGGATAAAATCATCCCTTGTCATAACTTCCCTTGCATTCACATGTTCCCACCACATATGGCTTTGTGTTTGTTGTAGATTTATTTGGTTGTGTGGCCCAAACTTAATTAAGTCCAAATGTGATATTTCAAAACTTGAGAAATTCGAGGAACATACCATGACATGCTAGTGATTTGCGATCTCAATGGCCATGTGCTGGTTTTTGATCCACTCAAATGTGTGTTTGGTGGTAGAAGCATAATTCCATCACATGGGGTCATGTGTATAATTGTTTGATTGAAAAGGAGGCCAAACATCTTCACTTGGTTGATCTCACGTGGTTTGGGTCATTATAATGATCATTGAGACCATAGGCATGCATTTGTACCTACAAAACATACGAACAATAGACATCATATGTGTTTTAAAAGTACATGTCAAAAGAATAAAACAAGAGTGTCATGTTATACCAAGTATGGCTTTGGTGATTTCTTATTGATGGGTTTATTATATCCTTTTGTAGGGTTAACTTCTTGTGTATGCTCCACATCACTTTGTTCACCTTCCAAGAATCTTAGACACAAGTGCATGTGGTATGTAGGTAATGTCAATCAATTCCTTGTTTGCCCCCCTCATGCTTCACTTGAGAGTCCACACCATGTCCATGTTTGAAAAGGGGATTTTGTTGGGTTGGACCTACATTGATTGTGATTTGGGGATTTGACCCATGCTTGTAAGAAAAATGCACTTGCACTGGCTTCTTTTTTCATTAAAGGGCATATTCACAATTAAGGTACCCAAAAGGACAATATAATGAAAAAAAGACTGCAAAGTATTTTAGATTTTTATTAGATTTATTATTTCATGATTATAGTGGATTCGTATATAACTATAACTAGAATGATGTCATGCTAATCTAATAGTAACATGTAATAATAGATTGGATATAATATTGACATCCTTTTGAATTTTTAAAAATAATTTGAGTCCTTGTCTTAATTGTAATTTTTGTCTTGAAGGAATCAAAAGGAATGTATTAAACAATGCAATCTACTTCAATTTTCTTTTTTGGATAAGTAATGCATACATCTATGTTTGGCAATGTTCATATAATGCATTTGATTAAATAATATAAGATATAACAATTTTTAAGGTTACAAAATCCATTTTAAAAGGGCTACAATTAGCAAAATGATTCATTTTTTTCTTTCCATTTGGTTGTTTTTTTCTATTCATTGGGCATAAAATTTGTGGCCCCAAGTGCTAAGAAATTGTGTAGGAAATTTTCATGCAAGGAAACATGTTAAGTTGTATATAAAAACCTATGTACTTATTTTTTACATTTATGGTTTTTTAACAAAATATTTATGCATAAATTACACATGCATATGGAAAACCACCACACCATGAAAATGATCATAATTTGAATTATCCAATATTTCTCACTTAAATTTATTCCATTTATATTTTGTATTTGGAAGGTAGTAAAAACAAAGTCCTTCAATCCTATGGCGAAAAAATGGTACCATGATTGTAAATATGCCCTAAATAATAAATATTAGGTTTGTAATACCTACATCCCAACTAAGACCAATTGTAAAAATATAAATCCACTAATTGTAATATCAACATGTTAAATCCTAAAACCCACATTGAACATGGGACCCAACCCCATATTACATGTAGGTCACAAAATACATCCTACATTGGAAAAAGGACCTATCCATGCAATACCTATAGGTCACAAAATATATCTTACATTGGAAAAGGGGACCCATTTATGCAATACATGTAGGTCACAAAATACATTCTACATTAAAAAAGGGGGACCCACCCATGCAACACTTACATATCAAATAGAACATACACTGGAAAAGGGAATTCATATATGCAATACATGCATATCAAATGAAACCTATTCTAGAAAAGGGAGCCCATCAATGTAATACTTGCATATCAAATGCAACCTACATTGAAAAAGGAGACCCATCCATGCAATATCTACATGTCAAATGAAACCTACACCAAAAAAGGGGACCCATGCATACAATGCATGCAAGTCAAATAATATAAAACCTACATTGAAGGGAGGACCCAATCATGCAATACCCATAATTGACCCCTAAATATAGTTTGGAATTGGAACTCCTTTCTTGCAATACTTGCATGTAGCCTTGAAACCCACATAGCCTTTAATAGTTCATCATGCAATACCCACATTCCATAACAAAACTTACATTGTATGTATCTATACCATGAATTCAATACCTACATTTGGGGCCCCTTAATGTATGTGGGACTTTTTAACTAAAATAAAAAAAAGACCCACATGGATACCAAATAATTTTTGATTCAATAATCTTTTCCAACAATTAAAAAATGTGGGGGGGTGGAAGAAAAAACATACTATTAAATTGAAGAAACAATTTGATCATTTGTCTTACAAAGCTATCCAACCTAGATCCAAACAAAATTTCAAATAAATTAATGCAATTTGAAAAAAAAGTAGTGATAAAATAATTAAAACCCTAAAAATTTTTAGTGATAGAAAAAACCCTAAAAATTCTACATTTAAAAACAAAATGAAAACCCTACTTCAAGACCTTACATGTATTATTATAGATGAGACAATTATGAACTAAAAAATCACAACTAGAAAAATTTAAGAATTCAAATGAATGAAAATAAAAATTATTACTTTGAGTCTTCCAAACCTGAAAGATGTCTCCAATCACTTTGAGGAGAGAAAAAATTGGTTGGATGTACTCAATATATGAGGTCATGTTTGTTCCTTTTTAAAGTACCCTAATTTAAGGTTTATTTAATATGTAAAGAACATTATGCAATAGTTATAAATGTTTTGCACATTCACTTAACCCTGAATCCTCTTTGATTAATTTTGTGCTAGAAAATTAAATCAAATTTTACTATGAACCATGGAACTAAATTAATTAATTGCATTGTGTATAAAAAATAATAAATGGAGCAAAATGGAGGCTCAAGGTGTAGCAATGATGATGAGAGGTAGGTTCTGCAATACCCACACGAGGGGAGGATATGCATTAATTAATGTCAAGCGCTGGAGTGCCAAATATATAATTATGTGCATCAAGGTGGGTGAATGTAGGTATTGTAGTTGGACCATTTATTATCAAATTCTAATACCTACGTATGGGTATATGCAAATGTAGGTACTTAGTGCATGGGGGTTATTAATGTTCTCTTGAAACTAACACATAAGCATATTTAAAATTTGAAATTTGAATTTTGCATGGGTGGGTACGTAAACGATCGGGGACATGGCATTGTAACATTGTAATACCCACAATGTCAAAATGTTCATCCTTGACAACAACATCATCGATGTGCAAGTAGGTAGATAGGCATGCATCTAGGGGGGGGTCCTTGGTAGGTTGTAGGCATATAGGTTGGGAGGGTGGAAATCTAGAAGGTGAGGAGGTGTGAAAAGGTTGGGAAGTGATCTAGTAGGTGGGTAGGTGAACATTGAGGTTCATCTAGTAGGGGGTAAAGCCCTGGCTTGGTCGGCAGGCTGTAATGCCCTGCTGCCAAGGCATTAACCAGGGTCAGAAACAGGAGTTTATGTCAGGGAGGCTTGTTTTCAAAGTGGGCTGGCCCTCCTGCTGTACGGAGTACATTTACAGAGGGTGCATTACAAAATCGTAATGACCTGCCAGAAATTTTGCAGTGTATATCAAGGTAACCTTATAATGCATATTTTTTCATCTAGGAGCAGGGAGGGCATTTCCTTTTTCATAATGCCCCCCTCCCTGTTTGCCTTGTTTTTACATTTTTGGGAGGGCATTTTGTTTTTCATAATGCCCCCCCCTCCTGTTTTGCCTTGGTTTCTCCATTCAATTTTTAGTAGGTCTTTAGTCTTTTCGTCAGGTAAAGCCAAAGGCATTACCTTCATCGGGCCTGCACTCGGCTGTTGCCTAGTGCATCCTTATTTTGGTAAGGGCCTCTACCTGGGACTTTGCCCTACACCTAATCCTAGAGGACAACGAAAAGCAAGGTGAAATCTTGGAAAATCTTACTTAGCCAATGCATATGACACAAAAACAAGGCTAACAATAGGCCAACATAAGTTAATATGTTTGTCGTTAGCTTGTTAACGTATCGATCACATAAAGAGGAAGTTCTCCATCATTTCGTGATAGTTTCGCATTAGTTTAACCCTAAGCATGGTGAATAGCACAAGCAAAAAAAATGCTTTTTTACCTTATGACTATAAAAAAGAAAAAAATATTATGGCTGTGAAAAATGGTGTAGGATTTATGTCAATAAAAAACCCACAAAGTCCAAAAAGGAAAATACATTCTAGAGACTCCAAAAATTAAAAACTATCGAAAAAGTTTAAAAACCACAAAGCTCAATGCTTAACACATTTCACATCATGAGTTCTCCTTACAATGCACTATGCACTTGTAGGAGCTCACCCACTTGTAACAGTTCTTGTAGTAGTTCATCCATTTTTTACAATTTCACATTTATCTTTTATGAGTGTGGGGGATCATCTACCTAATAGTTTTTTAGTTATTTGTTTGATGGGCAAGAAGAAAATACTCTTGCATCACATGTGGAGAAGACAAGGGTTTTAGGGTTTCACAAAAAAAATGTAGTAAGCAAAGAAGAACATGTTGGGAGATCATGGACAAGTGCTAGTTCTTTGTGTTTGTTAGACCTTGTGAAGAACAAATATTAGGAATATAATTGGAAGCCATTTAAAGAGATTAATTAGACAACATTCGTAGATGTTGTGAATGCAAGTTTTTTTGAATGATTTGTGACAAAATTGGAAGCAAGTTCAAGACAAATGGAACAAAATGAAAAAGATTTACAAAATAGAAAAGAAGACTTAAGTAATTAGTGCACCTCCATCTAATTAGCCATGGTTTCAACATTTTGACAACATTTTAAAAATATTACCAAAATAAGTGGCATACTTAATGCCATAGATCAAGGTGTGTGTGTAATGAATTCTAAGATTAAGGTTGTGAATGTTAGTGATGAAAAGGATCTCCAAACATCTTAGATATTTAATAGTCTTGAGAGACAAATTCTTGTGTTTGGGGATGACAATGGAAATGTTGGAAATACCCCATTTGTTAATTCTAATAGCCCTAAAATTAAGGCATGCAAGTTATTTGGTGTGCAAGGGAAACTTAATAAGAAGTTAAAAAGGAAAACAAAGCAATTATCTATAGGTTCATTTGTAATTGCAAATATCATTCATAATTTCACACATGTGGTGGAGGAGATTGAATTTAAAAAATGGGAAATGACAAAATTCATCACATCTCAAATGTTGCAAAGTGGAAAAAATAGAAAAAAAATTATGATACAAGGTGTCATAGATGCCAATGCCATGGGGTTCATTTAACTCAATGTTCATCCATGACTTGTAATACATTTGTATTTAGTTTTAGTTCATTTTTAATTAATTTCCAATTAAATTTTAGTTCATTTTCACTTGATTCATAGTTCAATTTTAATTGATTTTTAGTCGAATTTTAATTCACTTTAAATTAATTTAATTCAATTCTAGTTAACTGAGTTCATTTTTTGTTCACTCTTAGTTGAGTTTTAATTCACTTTTAGTTGAATTTTAGTTCATTCATTGTTCACACATTAATGCACATGGGCACACATGGGCCACATGTAAATTGGAATTTTTTTGAAAAACTTCCTTAAGCTAAATGTTCAATGGGTATAAATAAAGGTATAATTTTTTAGTACCTTTAGTATGTTCAACATTACTTTTGGGTACGTTTTCTTATCATAATTTTGTTCTTTTTTAATTTATTCTTTATAATAAAATCTCATTAGATTCTTATTTGGCACATGTTGTGTTCTTGTTTCATGATTTGGATTTGGGAAATTAGATTTGCTTTTGTTCTCATCTTGGTTTAGGAAATCATGTAGTCTTGGTTATTTTTGTGTCTTTAACACAAGGTCAATTATAATTGATTGCTTTGTTTGTAGATGTGTTGAAGCCAAAATCCACATATGATAGTGGTAATAGTGGTAATTGATTAAAATAAATAAATAGTGACAATTGACTTTCATTTGTATTTCCATTTGGGGAATAAAAACTTGGATTCCATTTCAAAATGCATCTTATATTACTTTGTCATCGTACAATTGGATGATCAATCACCCATTGTTAAAAAAAAAACTCTTTTTAACATCTCACCTTCTACTTTTGCTTGCTCTCCTTTTCTAAAAATAGACAATCTATCAACACCAAACCCCATTAGGTTGTCACTTCTTATTTTTTCATTTGTTAATCCAAGTTTTGGTGCACCCCATAGTTCACAACAGTTGTGAAGTACACAACAAACAATTGTAATTGGTGATGCTTTATCAACTTTAAAGTTAAATGTTTCAAAATTCTCCATCTATTTTCAAAGAACCAAATGCATTTTTTTATAACCACCTTCCCTAAATTTGTATTGGAATCATATCTTGTCTTATCCACATTTACATGATTACGAGTCTTTTAATTCTTTTGCAAGTAAGTACGAATTGAATAAGTTGCATCACCTAATAAGAATGGAGTGCATCTCATACCTCAAACAATAATAATTAGTTCTTGGAAAAAAATTCAAAACCTCAATTGTGCATATAAATTACACCTTTTAAACTACCCACCATCACATACCCCTCTAGGTGGCTAACATAAACATTCCAAAAGATTTTTGTTGCATCACACACAACTTGCAACATAATATTGTATAACTTTTTTCTATTGAAAAAATCACGAATAGCAAGTGTAACTCTCTTGCTTAGAAGATCCACCAAAAGAATGTGAGTTCCATCTATAACTTCACAAATGTTAGGTATACCTATAAGATTTTCAAAACAAACAATGATGTTTTTCAAGCGTTGACCTAAAAGAATACTAATGTATTTATTAAACAATTTGTCTTTGTCAATTAGCACATCACAAACAAGGTTAACATATTTTTAAATTGTTGATCCACTCATATTGAATCGATCGACCATATGTGTAGCATTAAATTTGAGCAAATTGATAAATCACAATAACCTCAATCTTTCTAATCTTTAATTGTGGTTATCATGGTTTAGACAACTTGAATACAAAAAAAGTGTCAACTTCAAAACTAGGTTATTGAAAGCTTCAAAACTCAATATAATGCAACAAAAATTTCCTATTTCTTATTTTAAGTATGCCACACATTGGTTTCCACAAGATCCCAATATGTGTATTGTCTGGGTTCTTTCCACCAAAAATGTAATGGATGTCTTTTCCTATTCACACTAGCTAAAAACATTGAAAAGACACTGAATCTTATTATATTGCCATCTAAATTTGAAAGCACATTATGCACTTCAGATTTAGATATTGCACAATTTCCAAGTGTAATAAAAAATAACATCCAAGTGAAAAATACTTGCCCAAGTGAGGCCGGACCCATGAACACAAATTTGAAAACAACAAAAAAAAAACCCTAAAATAATGAAATGCACTATAACAGTCCCAAAACAATGCAATTTTCACGCCCAACAAAAACTTCTACAAACCAATTTAAGTCCTTTAGAACATCCTTTATGCTCTTGAAATTAAAAAAGAAAAAGAAAAACAGTGATCAGAGCTAAACAAAGCTTGAGAAAATGCGCGCTGTGCTGGAGAAACAGCTCTCCGGATTCTTGACTCTCTGGACTTCCTACTCTTGTTTCGGTCTGCTGCAGCAGGAGTTTCGTAAAAATTCCGTTTTACCTAGAACCGTGGGCAGTGGGTGGCCCTTTGTGCCTGCCCTGGGCCAGCGGATAGCCCGGCAGATAGCTTGGGTGGAGGGGCCCACTACAGGCATTATGCCTGCCCTCACTTGAGCATGTGCCCAGGCTTACTGAAACCTCATCGCAAGTTTAGTGAGAGAGATGGGCATTGTGTGAATTGTGTAGTATCTGAATCAAACAAGGTCGATGTGAGCGGAAGTTCGAGGAATGTCTCTATGTCTCGGGCTTCGCGTTCAATCTCATTTCTACACTCAACGTCCGAAAACGGAATGGGGTTCGAAATCGTTGCATTTCGGTCTTGAAATTCGTTTTATAGTACCTTGCGAAGTGGCACGAGATTTCAGGAAGGGAAGAGTGAGAAGAATTGGTGTGGATGTGATAAGAGCAGAGCGAAGCGAAGATGACATTCACAGCACTCTCCGCGCCCTCCAGTCGCGCAACCGTCAACCGAAACGATGGCTTGGCCAGGTGACCTTGTACCATCCATTCCCTATGTCCTTACGTTGTTGAACAGGGAAATCAAACACAATCCCGGAAAACCCATAAATTTCCGCCATGTAGCAATATTTTACATTTTTCGCTAAAGAAGATTCAAATTCCTGGTACGGTATTTTTTTTGGGAAACGGTTGATGGATTTATCAATCTCAGTGTAGGAAGGAAAACTGCACATGAGGATAGCCAAGATGCGCTCTTAGAAGAGAATATTCAGTGTTAGCGCTGAAACCCTAAACCCCTCCCTATGTTTGGTGATTCAGAAAGCAATGCTTTCCATTGCCAAATTTCTTTTATTTTAGGTTAAGGGTTTAGGGTTTATGTTAGTCATTGAAATGATTGTTTTTCAAAGGATTCTGCCAGTATCTGGTAGCTGTGCTTCATTGATTGGATTAGACACTTTGATCATTATCCTGTATTCTGGCACTCTTCCCATGGTAGTGGTAAGAAATGAAGTGAGGACCTGATCCTCCCTTTTTTTCTCCTTGAGTAGCTTGCCAATTTTGCAGGATATTGTGTTCAACAATCCTAAGTGATTTCTTCTTTTAGCTTCTGGCAATTCACCTAATTGATTAAGCACTGTTCATCTTGTTCAATAGCAGGGCAGAACAAGAAGTATCATATGAGCATCCTGCTACGACTATGCAGAAATTATTCCTCTTTGATCCTTTTTTAATTTGGAATCTTGGTGTGAGATTTAAATGATTAGGAGTATATGGGTGTTGAAGTCTTAATTATTGTGGGGATTGTGGGGATCGTGGGGACTGATATTATTATATTGTTGGTGGGTGGACTGGAACAGCATTATATGGTGAATGAGCAAGTGAATTCAGCAATGGTGCAGCTGGTAGGAATTCAGCCTGGGGACTTGATATTGGAAATCGGGCCTGGAACTGGTTCTCTTACAAAATTCCTTGTTGAGGCTGGTGCTCACATAATTGCTGTAGAAAAGGTATTATATTACATACCATTGCCAACTCAAAACCAGTCAGCATTCCTGACCTGTTAGTCCATCCTCCACTACACCCCCTATCCCTGGGATATGGCTACCATGGTATCTAATACTGGTTGGAATGCTTAAGTAAGCATAAGAAGGACAGCCAGCATGTTTGCCACACACGAGTCAGGAACCTTAGTTTCCCCTTGTACTGGGGTAATGGTTTTGTAGTCTGTCTGTAAACATCTGATCTGAATAGAGGAGTATCACTGCAGAAGGGGTTTGGTTGTTCATGCCAACTTCCCTCTGTCACAAATAGTGAACTCTTGAATTGATTGGTTGGTGTGTAGTGCAGTTAATATCCTCTATACCAGACTAATTGTTGCTTACCTATTTTTGGGCTTGGCATCAGGACCAGGATATGGCAGCTTTGGTTGCTGAGCGTTTTGCACATACAGATCAAGTGGAGGTTATCTTTGGACTGATCTGTTTCCTTGCCCTTCTTTTGTTTGTAATTGGTCCATCCTGTGTTATGAGAGGGTTATGTCATCTAAGTACCTGTTTGAGTGAATCATAATTTTTTTCTCTTAAGGGTTAGATGTCATGTGTCCCTTGTCACCAGCAACATGGACTTCGAATTCAGAGGGCTGCCAGCAGGACCCATCAGCTCACTGAAGGCCATTTTCAGTGTGTTTAAAGCTTTGATCAAGCTGCCACTTTCATGGCAGAGTGATCATCTATGTAACAACTGATTGTGGAGGGGATTGGTTGGATAACAGGTAGTACATGAAGACTTTGTTAAATGGTCTGTGTCTTCTCAAATTAATGAAGCATTGGAGCAACGCTACAGGGCATCAACTACTTTGAAGCGTGCCAAGGTACATAGTCTCTCTGATTAGAGTTGGACAGTGTTTTGTTCAGGTCAATTTGAATCTAAATGTTGATAGAGACATGAGTTGGGGAACCTTTATTTTTTTCATTTCTGTTCTTGATATGCCAATCCTGATATTCAATAGAAATTAGAACCTTACCTTGAGGGAATGCAATTTCATACTTACGCTCATCATGTGGGGGGCCAGGATTGCAGTAAATGGACTAAATTGTGCCAGTAAATATTAGTGTGGGCCATCAATTCATGAATTCTGCAGGTGTGAAAAAATCTGCACAATAAATAGATACACTGACCATGTGGGGCACTAGGATTTTAGTGTAACAACTAAATCATCTTAAGTCTGTCCAAACTAATACACAGATGTGGAAGGCCAACATCTAGTTTCTGCTAAGTTGCTGCTGATTTGGATATGCCCGTGTGCTGGAGTAGGTCATTGCCAATTTACCATTTAACATCACAACACAAGTAGTGAAAAAGTTACTCCCACTAGGGAATACTTTTTCTCATGTAGTGCTTCTCTTACAGGTACAATCTTTTGCCCTCTTGTTTCTTTTGGTCCTCTGCTATTGGTGTTTTAAATCTGGACTTCTTAGCTCCAACCCCTGGGTGGGGTGGATTTGGTAGATGAACCTGATGGTCAGGATCACATGAATACATGGGAAAGCTAGAAGGTATAAGGCAGGCAACAGGATGGCAGTGAGTTAATCCTGATCTAGCTTGTTTACATCCCTCAAGCTGTAGAGATTCATTTGACCAATACTCTTGATATGCACACTCAGAACTTCGTTGTAAAATCTAGGGGGTGCCCCTGACCTAGACTGTCCAAACTTTTAACCCTTCCCTGGACAGTTTGAAATTGCTCTGCAAAATGGAGTGTACAATCAAGTTCTGACAGTGAAATCTTAAAGCAGAAGAAGGTTGGATGAGTCTTCACCTGAAAAGTCCCAAACTCTTGACGAAACTGTTCAGAAATGAGCAACTCATAGGTTGGGCTAAAGCATTGTACCCTGATGGTTGTGCTGCCCTCAGACCAACAGTGAGTCACAAGCTCAATTGATGAAGGACTCTTTCCCTTGTTGAATTCAGTTGCTAGTTTCTGAGTACTGACTTGTGCTGTGACAATTGCAGCATTGTGCTTAGTGTTGTGCATATGGTAACAAGCTAGATGCTAATTGTGCCAGCATTGTTTATTCTTATGTTGAGATTGGTCATCACATCATAGATGGTCATAATAGACAGTCACATCAGATGTTAGTGAAGTCATTTTGAGCTGTTAGTTGCTAATGTCTGTCATCACACTGGTAACTTCATTACTGCAAGTTGGGGTGGTGATCTGCATGGTTGTGATTGAAGAACAGGATGAAGCAGCAATTCGGCTAGTGGATGCATCACCAGATTGCAACGAGTACCGCCCAATCAGTCTCTTAGTCAACTTCTTCTCAGGTTTACACTGCACAACTTCCCTTGCATTGTCTTGACATGGAACCTACTTGTCTTTCATGTTTGTTCACTGTCACTTTGTACACATGACTTTCAACTGTCATGATACCAGCCTTATGTATTGATCTTCTGCAAGAGAAATTCCAGTGGTGTGCTTAAAGGATATGTCCTGGGTGCAGTAGGCCTGAACTACTACCTCTATGTAGGCCTCTCTATGCCTTGGGCTTAGATGCTTGCTTGTATGGGATCAAGCAAAGAATGGAATGAAGCTTACCCTCACAAAAGCTTGTTGCAGCTTAAATTATGGTGACTTGTTTTTATTAGCTGTCTCTTGAGGCCAGAGTGAACCACCAGCTACCACTGCACCACGAGGGATGGATGGTGGGTGGACAGGAAACACTTTTCCATGGCATTCCAGTTCCCACGCTAACCACAGTGGTTAGCTCAGTTTCTATTTGTACTACCTACCTTCTAACAAAGCACTGGCTCTTACCTGTGTACTAACTACTAACCATCTGCATACTTAGTAGCCACCTATTATCCTACCTACCTACAAGACCTATCATTTACTGGATAGGTTACCAATGTGAAACTTGACATCAAGTCAGTGGGCAGATTATTATATCACCTCTGACTGTTGGGAGCTGATGAAGTCAGTGGGGAGTCATGGCATCTGGCCATCTGATCTAATAATTTGTTAGTAATACTCATAAGGTTATGACTGCACTCATTCTTATAATGCTAGTTCTGATTTTGCTAGAACTGACACAATGGGTATCTTCAAATCACTACTGTAGTGTTTCTCTGCAATCTTATAGATATGTTCAGGCTTCTGCATGTTTCAGATTAAGTTATTGCTGATTTGAGATTGAATGAAAACTCAGGAAACTATTGAAATGTGCAGTGCCGGAGTATAGATTCAGCGTTGGTCGTGACAGCTTTTTCCCTCAACCACGGGTGTGCTAGCTCTCTACTTTGTGTTTCTTACTAGGCACTTTTCTGGCTTGAAACTTGTAATAAGGATCTGGATGTGCTTATAGATGTTGGGTTTTGTTTGTTGTCTTCAGGTTGATGCTGGGGTGGTGTCTTTTGCATTGAAGCGAACATCAGAGTATCCACCTGTTGCATCACCAAAAGCCTTTTTCACATTAGTATGCTCTCTCTGCCTTCAGAATTTTGTGCTTACACTTACCCTGTCAGTAACTACACATTTATTGAGCAGCACTAGTAAAACCCATTTATCAACTTAGAGAGCTGCCTGGTGAGGGAGTATTGTCTGGTCTGGTATATTCCAATGGCATGATTACTGCATGATGAACTTGTCTTCTTCTTTTTGACTGATACATCTGCTGATAGAACATGATTCTTTCTTCTTGGGAAGTTTCCTTGATAGTATTGACTGTATTGATGTGCCTTGTCAGCTTATCAGAGAACAATGTACCCACAGATGTATTTCCGAGCATAGTTAAACTGTGCTTCAGATGATGTGGATTATTGTGTGAATGCAGTAGTTTCTGAACTGCTCACATACAAAAGCATTTAGACTTTGATTTTCATCATTAATGCAGCCTTGGACGTTAGGGGTCAACAAGGTGTTGGTGCAATGAAACAGGTAAATTCAGCATTCACAAGGAAGCGGAAAATGCTGCGGAATTCTTTGCAGCACCTTCACAGTTCTGAATCTGTTCAAAGTGCTCTTTCTTCTGTTGGCCTTCCAGAGACTGTAAGTTTTCTAGACCATCGGTCACCCAAAGGGTTGAAAATCCTGAACATAAGTAGTTTAGGACTCTCAGCACAAAACAGAATATCAGTTGAAATATGTTACAAGTATGTATGAGGTAACATGGGTGCTGGGTGCAGTCGAGGCCGGATGAATTAACACTGGACCAATTTGTGGCATTGCACAATGCACTGACAGCAAACTGCAGCTCTTCAATCTAACATGAGGTTAAGTGGCAAAGAGACATGATCTTAAAGACCTGACATATGCATATTACTCTTATGTGCTTTAGTTATGAAGTCTGGAAAGAATGCTGTTCATTCTTGGCTCCTGACTTGTATTGTCAAATCTCAATGGTGTCAATATGCTCCCACTCAAGGGAGGCAATGATTGACAAGATTCAGCATGTTTACCACCATAAATCTGGGGAATCTGTATTAGATTACTGCCTTTCCATCATTGGTGCCATAAGCCTGAGTAGCCTTTCTCTAGAGGGTGTTGCAGCGTATGCTTCATGCTATGTCCATCTATCTTCTAGTTGCTGTGAAAGATAGATCTGAGACTGTTTTGCCAATTTGAAAAGCCAAAATGCATTGGTGCCACATCAGTTACATGAAAGTACAGGAAACTCTGTACATTATGCTGTTCAGGTCTCCCTCTGACCATGTGATGCAAAAAGGAAGAAATTGACTACATGAACTTTATAAAATTGGGCAGGAGGCATAGTCACAGATCATAGATGTTGCTCTCTGACCTCATCAAGGGAGACAAGTGACACCAGAGCCCTGATGAACCTTAAGTTGCAGTTATAATAAAAGTCAATAACTTTGTAAGTTATGAAGACCTAGGTTGATAACCAAGTCAAAACTCAATAATTGGCCAACATTAGTTTGGATCTCTGTTTATCTTCCAATTCCAATACTGATTATAATCAAAGAAAACTTCAAAGAATAAATCAGATTAAATTAAAAAAAAACCTTCAAACAACTCACTGCATTTTCTAAGATTATCCTCCCAATTATGTTTGTTACTTCAAAATAGTAAATGGTAATTACAGAGGAGCAGCATTTTTGTTTCCAAATTTGGACTTAGTTGGCTTCATGGTCATCCACAAGAGGACTTTGCCTACAGGTTAGAGAGGAAAGTAAAATATTCTAGGATTCCCCCATATTTTGGGGACATGTTGAAACAAATCACCTAAATATGGCTACTTCAGAATTTTTTTGATCATAATTTAACTTGGGGCCCATTTTTTTCAAAAAAAGTCCTTTGTATCCTTCACATCTCCACTTCTTGTCAGCAGGATGCAAAAATTCACCAAAGAAAAGGAAGAAAGCACTGATCATTACTTGCTACTGTGTTTCCATTCATTCACAATTTTCTTTGAGATATGAGAAAACCACAAACAAGAAACCACAAACAGAAATCAAAAAAACTTTTGCAGCCTTACCACATAGATATGACCATTTTACATTTGAGTTCCACTCACAAATAGATGGAATTGAGGAAAAAGAAAATGTATACTGGACCATTCTCCAACTCTGAGCAACATTGTCTTGGAAGATTCTGGAGCATGACCATTAGCAATGCCAACACTAGACAATTGCTTCATCTGAGAAAACCCAACTGAGATGCATAAGACCTTGGTATAGTGCCAAAGTCAGACCCAAAATAGTCAGACACTATCTACAGTAATAATGATTTGAACCATTTGAAGCCAATCTTCAATGCCTAAGGGCAAATTTCATCTTGCAATCACATTTGATCAGTGTTCAGTTAAGACACCTGCAAGCAGTGCGAACAAATCATTAGCAAATTCTATGTTGCTCTTTCAGGCGGGAAGAGGTTCAGTTACCAACTGGAGAAATACACAGTGTTCTTGCTCAGAGCTCTGTATCTGTGAGTCCTGTCAAACAGATGCATTCCATACAGGCAGGAGAAAAATTACTGAGTTGCATGAAGCTCACAAATTCCAAAACATGACTCGTTGCACCTGCTCACAGCTCCATAGAAGTATTCCAGAAATCACCTTAGGAAAAGTAGGCTGGTAAAGGGTGGCATATAAAGGGGATATCAAAGCCTCGAAAGTTGCAGGACCCAAACAGAGCATTGATTATGTCAGATTGTCCAGGGATTTTTAATCAATCACATCACCACCACCACCCAACCCAAATTTGTGAAGCTCAGTTCTCTGTCCTGGTGTCAACAAGTGACAAGGATCATCAACTACTCTCAGCAATTTTGTGATCCCAGCAGGACTTCCATCACTGCACCAACCAACCTCCATACAAGGCTTGTGTATGACTTCAAACTGGACCCTGCTTTCAGGGCTGGTCAAGTAGATTTGACATTTAAGATTGATAGAATCAGTAGTCAAGAATCACTCTGCCAGACAACACCTACACCTAGACAAATCACTAGAAATGACACAGAATTTTTTTGATATTGCCTTGTAGGCTGGGATTGCAATAAAATCCAGAATAGAACCTCAAACTTGTACATATACGACTAGGAAAACAAAGTCTTAGACAAATTGCATGCTTTTGAGACTGCAGCACTCCCAGACATAGACTACAGAAGGATATCTGCTTTTCCAACAGTACAACAATGAGGTATACAACCCAAATAACTGGGAAAAGAAGCTCCTTTGGTACCATTTGTGTTACCTTACATCAAACTACTGCAGTTCACTGCTTACCTCAGAAAATTGGGGCAAAGCAGCACAACACATCTGTAGACTTATTGACCCTGTAAGCAGATAGCACATATGATCAAGAGTACTAGAGTTAATCAGAAAACATCATGATGGTCATTTTTTTTAAACTTTCAAGTCCAAGGCTTTGATGTATAGAACTCCAAGAAAAAATAGTAACAAGGCTATCATTTGGAAAGGCATGCTAATCATCATACCGACATAAGTTGGCTAACTAATTGCTACAACTGATTTGCCATTTCTAGGTTCCCCCACTAGCAGATATCACTTGGGGTGGAAAGTGTGAAGAGAACTGCAGATGGGTCTGACCTGTTTCAGGATGTGCTATCAAACCTTTCCTAGGCCTTCCCATCATCCAGCTCCTCATCAACCCTGTGATCATTTACTTGAGACTCTACATCTGTAGGGTTCTCCGGGGTCAAAGTCATGGCAACTTCTGAATTAGCCTTGAAAGCCATCTTTGAATCTGCTTCTTCAAAATTACTAAATTCTTTACCACCTTCAGGCTCCACTTTATCATCAAAAACCTCTGCAGAATCCTCAAAATCATTGTCCCTATCAGATTTGCCCATTTCCTCCCATGCTTCCACTGCATCATCATCAACCTGCCTGTGAGGTTCATCTCTTTCTGTTACGCTCTCTATTATTTCATTTCTGTTGGCATCCCTCATCACATGTTCATGCATTCCACCATCAAAACTAATATCTTTGAGTCCTGTTTGAGACCTGCTGTTTGATTTTTGATTGTGAACTATATCTCCTGGCAATGAACTATCCCAAATGTCATCATCACCAAAGAAATCCTGTGAATCTCCAACATCAGGCTTCTGACTTCCAGTTGCACTCTCAAAGGAATCCCACATGTCCTCATCTCCAGGCTGTGATGTCCCATGTATTCTGGAGGCAGTTTCAGACACAGTAGGGTTAGAAAGAGTAGAGACTGTATGAGTATCTTGGAAATGCTCATCTTTAGCATCCCACCTCTGTGAAGTCTCAGGCAGAGTGTCTGAGGAAATAGAGGAACCCTCATATTCTTTATTAGCTTGTTGTGCTGGTGTGTTAATTGTGAGAGGAAGTTCAGACAGCACTCCTTTCTCCTCTTCTTCTACTTCAACAGGGTCTGTTGAAACAGAAGTGGAGGGATTGAGAAAGTTTTCTTGAAACTCTACTGTTTCATCTTCAACAGCAGATTCTGGCTGTGCAAAAGAGCCAGGGGCATCATTTGCCTGGAAGTCATCCCACTCGTCGTCCTCGTCCTCATCCTCAAAGTTGTGGGAGACCTGTGAAGGGAGAGAAGCTGATCTCATTGAGAAGTGAGCAGAAGTTGGAGGGGGAGGTAAGATGCCAGTAGGAGGAGGTGGTAGGACAAGGTTAGTAAAGGCTGGCTGGAGTACAGGGGGAGTTGGGAGGCCTGAGCTTGTACTGTCTTGCTGCAACATTGATGCTCGGATGATCCCCTGAAGCCCATTAACCCCACTACCTTTAGTGAAAATCACTATTTTCAACCATGTGAACAACAGCAACAATGTGACAGAATTTGCACTGGGGTCTTGCAAAAGGGGCCATCACACACATGCATGAGAGATGCAACTATTGACATGATTGTTGAATGGTGAAGGTAGCAAAGAGAGCAGACCTGGAGCTGCTGTCTGGACTCAGGAGGCAAGTCTAGGAGCACCTTGCGGAATTGAGCAGCTGAGGATGGTACCAATGCCAAGTGTGTCACCAGCTTCACTGCTGCATTCGCCAGCGCTGCCACTGCCTGTGCAACCACACAGACCCATGATGCATTACCATGCAGGAATTCAAGAGCTAGCACAATCCATATTATAAGCAACTGAAGAATATCTACTTGACACCAATGCAAAGAGTTCAGTCAGAATAAAATCCTTCAAAGATAACTATTACAACTGAGCTGCAGTGGTGATGTGAACATGTGGTGTTGAGTGCAAATACAAGAATGGTCCCTTTGGATCTCTCTATCTTCATTTTCTGTCCAAACTGGGGTCAACGCAATATACATGGAGGTTCACCTGGTTATCTCGCACATTAACTGAAGCTGCAGCAATAATGACTGGAAGAAGCACATGCATAACATCCAGCTGTGCCTCTTCACCTTCCACCATGGAATGCAGCAGCACCAACAGCTTTAATCCCTCTCCCACAGCTCCTGCTGATATTGCCGTCATAGATGCCTGCATCCATTTTAGTCTTAGAATGCATAACACCAGGTTAACCCTGTAAGATCAACAATACATACTTGGTGGTTTACCTTTGTTGCATTGTAGACAATGGAAATGACATCAGTTGTCAGCCTGTGTAAAATGAAAAGGGCCCATGCATAGATTTCTCCCCGTGGTTGCTCTACCAATCCTGCTTGTGCAACATTTCGCAACGTTTGTAAACCTGCCAATTGGACCTGAATCCACAGACCAACCAACATATTGGATGCTTTCTAATTTCTTCCAACATCAAAGACATCAAAGCATTTACAATAAAAGTCAAGCTTGAATGGTAAATGCAGGACTAGCCTTCCTTTCTACAATTTACTATGGTACCCAAGAATCAAGAGACCCAATTTCCCAAGACCAGGAAAAACTGTGACAGGGCTTACAGCAGGATATGTGCTTGACAGGGAAGAGTGTAGACAAGCAATACAACGTGCTTGCATTGCTTGTTTAGGGCTTAGTGTCTCCTGTACAGATCTAGCCATTGCCACCATGACTCCTAGAAGCAGTGTTAGGTGCTGTGTATGCCCATTGTCCTCACTCTCACTGGCCTCTGACAAGTAGCCCTCAACAAGCTGTGCTAATGTCTCAACTGCAGATGCCAGCAAAGAAGCCCACTTGTCCGGACCAAACTTAATACTGGAGCTTGTACCTGTGTTTCGCACAGCACTTTGTTATGTTGAGGAGAGGGTAATCAGACAAACAACTCATTTCCACAATAACCTTAAGCCCAACTTGGGAAGAGATAAAACAATGAACCATCTCATGGAGGTAGAGGTGCTGCAAGACAACATCTTCTGACAATAATAGACACAGAAAAACTTCACTACAATGAGCACCCTCTGCACTGTATGGGAATGCATTGATTGCATAGAAAGTGCTCTCAAGTACCATCAGATTTTGCTGTTCTGAGACAAACTGCAGTGATGAAGTCTACAGCAGCAGAGCCAGCATTTCCTTTAGCTGGAGCACCACTCAGAACTTTGAACCCCGCAGCAAGAAGTTGGGGAATCAGCAGAGATTGACACTGCACCATGCATCACATTCACTATTGTTACAATCTGTATTCTTGAAATATTCTTTTTTATGGCGTTAGCTTGAGTGCTAATTGATCTCTTTACAAAACCCCAAACCCAACTTTAGTTGCAAGTTGCACAGATTAAATCATCAGTGACGGAAAATATGAGCATCAGGCTACTGAAAACTACCTCATCATTCAAATGGTCTACAAGAGTTCCCATAGCTCGAAGGGCACAGCAAACCACACCATCTACTTCAGAGCTCCAAGGATCATCTAAGGCACTGTTCCATCATAAAAGTCCAGCATGTAAAAGGTAGATGATATTACTGTTGCAACAAAGAAAGCAGCATATTCATGAAGCTTCAACAGAAAAAAGATATCATGGTAAGTATTGGGTAATTCTCAATCCTTACAGTTTTAAGACAAACTGAGACTGAGATTGAGATGACCTCATACTATGATCATAGAGATTTTGGAAACATATCACCAAACAAGAAAGAAAGAGTGAAAACAAAAAGAGACCCAAACCTTGAAAATGGAGAAAGGACCAAAGGACCAATGGGAAAAGGAAAGAAGAAGAATTGAGCTTGGCAATTATTCAAGAGGTTAGTTGAGTATCCTACTGCACCTTCTTCTGAATAGAGATGACTCCCAGTAATAGCGATTATTTTTTTGCAATACGCAGCTCTACAAAGCAAGTTCATCTCATCGCAAATTTTGTGTTTGTTTTCTTTTAGCAGTGGTCATTCCATGGAGGAAAGAGGTAGCCACATAATGTTGTGAGAAAGACAGCTATTCAAATTCATGAAGAATGTTGTTCAGAGTGTACCCCTCTTGAAGCCGATGCATGGAACCAAAGCATAGCTCCACAAGTTTGAGCACCAGACTCATTTCCTCCAAGTAAACCTCTGTGCAGCAATTGATGATCTGTCATAGAATATGCAAGGTGAACTGCGTGCTCTCACCAACTCAGGAGGACCCAAAACATCCAATCCAAATGCAATCATTGGTAAAATGGCAAACTTCAATGACTAAAGACCCAGGAAACAATGTTACCTGGTCAACTATGTGCACAATAGCAGCTGGTGCCCAATAGTATCTCTTGAAGCTGGGGTCTAATAGAATCTGCACAATCCCATTGAAGGTATAACATCAATTCAACTGTGCTTCTCCAACCAACTTTCCAACAAGCATACATCCTGCAACAGTAAATTCATTTCCCATATTCCTCTTGCAATTAGGCTAAAGTATAGGCCAGTTGAGCCCAGACTTTAATGTGACCGGCACTATAACTGATCCACCAACTGAACACTTGGGCTGCATAGTAGATCCTCAGCTCAGACAAATCTTACCTGTAACAGTTCTTCACAGAGATCCCTTGAGAGCATGTCAGAACTGTAAAACCCTTTTGCACACAGACATCGAAGTGCATTGAGAGCAACAAGCTGGAGATTTGAGGTTGGATCAATGAGGAGTTGTCCATTAGAGGAGGGAAAACTAGTGCTAGAACGCTTCAAAACTGCACCCTGATTTTCAGTATCCATCAATATCAGCATTGCAAGTGCCCAAAGTTGCTTGTACTCAGATGCATTGATTACAAGGTGTCTGCCTGTGCCAGTATTGCCATTTGCCTTCACTTCAGAATCTTCAGATACTTCAGGAACAGCATCTACAGTTACTGCTTCCAGAACCACTGGCCATGCTTCTGTCAAAAGGGGCAGCACTAGTGTTGCAATTGCTGCTAGCTGGACACCATCCAGAAAAGGCTCATATCGAGGCTGCACATCACAAGCAAATTTGTCATGAAACCTACATAAAGCTGAATATATTTTGGACACAGTGCATCAAAAACTCATAAGACTTGCACCTGCATCTTGGTCGCCCATTGTGTGCAGATTGCGGTGTAATCCTTGAGTAAGCCAACCCAGCAGCCAGCAAGAAAGCTAGAGTAGGGAAGCAGGAGAGGAAGTAGAACCAAGCCATCTGGAGCATGCGAAGAACCTTCTTTTGAGCATGCAAAGGCATAGGTCTTGACAGCTGCATGAGCTCCTAAGAGACTGACTTGCACCTGGCAACATCCAACTTATTCATCTGATTAGATTGTGAACTTAAATAATTTAATGTAGAAGGCAGTTCATCCTTTTGCATGAGTTGCAAATTGATTGAAACATCATCACAGAGCTCACCTTACAGCTAACCCACTCTGCATATGAAGGTATACGAAGATCCTCCCATTTAAGAAGAGGCCGGGAAATAAGAGCGAAGATGCGCTGTAGTACTTCATGGTCTCCACCAGCAACCCCACTAGTCACAATCTGTCACAATACAATCCTGAAGAACATCAAACAAAACTATATACTCTTCAAATCTGTTCCAAGCAGGTAATAAACAGCCATGATAGGGTCTTTGATTGGTCAATGGCAGGTGCAAGAGACTAAGAACACAATAACAGAGGTGGACAAGGAACAACCCAGAACAAAAAATCTCAATCTACCTAACTGAGGAAATCCTGAATGTGGTGGACAAACTATGAACCAAAAACACCTGGAAATAATGATGACAGAAACTTAGCTGTAACTCAGCTTGAACTTACCCTGGCTGCGAGCCGTGATCCTGCTGCCATAAGGAGAGGACCTGCAGATGGCTCCAGTGCTGTCCGAACAGCTGACACTAGCTGTGCCTGGAACAAAATCCCACAAAAATTTCAGTATATGACAGTCACCCTTATGGAGCCTGAAATTTCTTGAGCTACTGAACCCCTCAAAATGAAGTTAAAATCTTCTCATAAAGTCAAGCCTCCAACAAGCCTTTGGCAGTTCCAAATAGAGTTGCCTGGATAAGTTAGGAATCCCATTACACCTGGTATTGTTCAAGCAGAAGGTGACCTTCAAATTCAGGGTCCTCAGTTTTTCCAAACTGAAATCCAAGTCATCACATGTCAGCACATATTGAGACCACACCCAAAACCAGACACCCCAATTATATTTTCCAGATTCAAAATACAGATGCCAAGATCAGATCCATGATATGCTGTACTATCTTCACCAATAGAAGGCAAGACCTTCAGGAAAATACTGTGAACTGTAGCGGATGAGCTACTCAGAAACAAAAAATTTATTGCTGCAGATATTTTTACATGGCCAACACAGAAGAGCTCCACCATAAAAGCCCCAAAGAATGCATATAGGCATCCTCTCCAACTTCATCTTACAAGATTCACTGATGTTGATGTGGATGTTAACTAATAAAAGAATCATAAACGTGGAGATTTCATGAGATTACTGAGGCCTGGGATGGCCATGTGTCCTATTGGACTTAGGCAATTGACAGGATTAACAAGCTTCAACTTCATGCTCAGTTACAAACCCACTTCTAATGTTCACGAAATGTTTTGTGGTACTTAACAAATGAAAACAGTCGTCTACATTACATTCATTAGACTGAGGTGGCCCCTTGCAGTCAAATTTAGCCCTCTAGGCAAACTTCATATTAAGGGGCTTCATGTTCACATTGCAGACCCAATTCTCTGCTTCTGGTTCATTTTCAACAGCCCACTCCATTCAGAGATTTCCACATTTAAGCATAGGATTCATTCATGCATTCATTCTCCACCCTGCAAAGGCTTTCAGAACAATCACCAAAATCATCAGTATTTACCTTATCAAGAATGACATCCAAAAGCTCCACTCCCTTAGGCCTCACACTTTCAAGAATTCCAGTGGCCACCTGCAAATTGCAATGACCAGTGTTACAGAGTTATTCAGAGGCCAAAATCATTGAAAATGCCCAATGAAATACTTAGCAAATAGTAACTCATGTACCCAACTGACACAACACACAATAGCATTATAAAGGGTAAGAATCCACATCAGAAGGCTTTTTTGACAATTTGTAAAGTGGTATTGAAGATGACATGTACCAAGACAAAAAATGCAACACACATTGATGAACATTAAACATGTATGTCACATAGGCAATGTTACAGGAGAAGGTTTCAAACAGTATTGGGAGGTATCAACTTTTCCAAAATTCACCAATATCCAACACACTATCAACAATAATTTTCCAGAGCCGCAGGCATTCAGATTTTTCTGTACTTGATGATCAAGACTTTATGAACCCTGGGTGATACCCTGGGCAAATTCTGATACCTGTCCAAAACTGGTAATTTTTCATAGGTGAGCAAGCCAAGGAAATGATCTTCTAAAACGTGGCTCTATATTTGCTGGTAGGGCATCCAACATGGTCAATTATCTGACATGCAGCTGAAAGAGGCACTCAATGAAGAAGCAACAAAACAGAACTTTAGACAAGACATCAGAAAAAAGATCTCAAAACAACAAAGACAGTCCAAATTTAAGCCAGCACTAACTTTTACCTGATAAGCAAGAGCAACAAGCTCTCCAAGATGCAGTACTAGCCAGTCACCACTCTTTTGTTCTTTAGCCCTCATGAAATCAAAATGTGTAGGCTCTGTGCCCACAGCTATAGGTAGGCGGCTTAAGCATCTGCAACCAAACAACAAATGAAAATGTATGATGCAAGAAAAGCATCTGACCTATGTAACTGTGGTTAAGGCATATATGACCAATGACAAAGAGCCACACATTTGGAAACTTCAGTTTATGTGTTTCACAGTTGTCTTAACAGTTCATGGAGAAGCAACAAACAGTCAACAACAAATGCAAGTCACAAAGCAAACATGCAGTGTTGAAGATTGACAAGTCCAGCTAAATGAGCTGCAGAAGTAAATGGCAATATTGAATGGCATACTCAGCAGCAAAAAGGCGAGTTTTGTAGCGGGGCATGTGGTTGTCCTTTCCCTTGCTTTCAGATTTTCCAGAAGGAGGTCCCATGCCACTGCTTACAATCATGCCTTCAATGTCTTCACCCTTGGCAACTTCATCTTGATGTCCCAATTCTTCATGGCTACCAGAGGCCATATCACCCCCTTGATAACCAGCTCCTGCAGTTTTCGTTGACGAAGTTGCCAAAACCTACAACCCACTCACATGCTCAGTTATGTTCCACCAAAGAAAGAAAGAAATTATCACCCTGTGCTGACCCTGCTTACCTAAAGAAACCTGTCATCATGTCTTTTGATGATGTTAGAACCAAACTTAGAAAATTTGAGCAAGTAAAGCTGTTTTTTGAGACTGCTATCTGCATAGGGGCCAGTTTCACTGTCATTCCATAGCTAAGTGGCAGTTCCTTTAGGAAATGAAGACCAGAACCAAATATACCATGAACCCAACCCAGTGGTTCAACTACAGTTGTAAGCAACTAATGAGTCCACCAATATGTATACAAACAACAGTCATTAGAATCCATCAGCCAAGCAGTCAGATTCTCTGGAACCAGAAATGTTTTTTACATAACTAAGGTTGATCGTTCTTCATTCAATCATCCTACCACCATGAAAACAAAGAAAATGGGTAAGTTTGAACATTGCACATGCTTGCAGTCCCCCTTCAGACAGAGGCTTCTAAGGAATTTCATCAGAGAGTACAAAAAATTGTGGGGAAAAAAATCTCACCACACTACGGCATAAGTGGAGCCAACGTGAGGGGAAGGAAGGACAAGCTGCCTCCAGTAGTCGCTCAAGTGTCTGGCGTACACTCTTTACAATCCTGGTATTGACCATGCAACAAAATAGAAGTGGTACACTACTTCAAAGATGTAACTGCCATGCAGTCTGTGAACAGTCAAGGATGAGGTTAAGAGATTCTCAAGGCACACATCAAATGACTATTAGTGTACTTCACAGCCCAGAGAGTCAACTTACAAAAACAATTAGGCCAAAAACAACTACAAAACTCCTTGGCATGAAAGCTCCGTACTCCAAACTGGGACTACCTAAAGTGCAAGGCTAATCCCAGAGAAGCATAAAGGGTGAGGAGTGTGGCAGACCACCTCTCATCTGTCTCATTGTCAAGCATTGCAAACAGGTCTTCCTCTATTTGTTCAACAACAAGGGAAACCTGCACATAGAGACACGGATGTAACCCCCCAGATCATGAAAGTCAAGAGTTACAAAGCAAGATTTCCTCCTCCATTGGATCTTCATCATAGTTTTCACTGGCATGGTGTACAACAAGACACTGGGTTCCACTGGCTATCTTTCAAGCACGAATCAGAAAGCATTGGAGAGACTTAGCATCTCAAACATACTGGATCTCGTTCTGAAAGATGGCGAAGTGTTGCAACTGCTGCTTGCCGAAGAGTAGGCTGTATCCACAATAACCAATGGGTGGTAGTAAGGTGCATGCAACTGCCTAAATTACTAGCCAAAAATGACCGAACAACTTTTCCAGATCCTAACCAGTAGGATGCCCATACAATAGACAAATCATTAACTTCAAAGAACATGGCTATAGAACCAATGAACACAGTTGGTGAACTGATGGCTCTGGCACAGAGAAACCCAAAAAGGACTAGAATGCTGGCCTATGCACTGATCCTGGTGAACTTCTTGGATCTGGACCACTGATACAAGTCAAAACATTCAAATTGTGGAGGCACCATGTACATGCCATGTATGAGAACAACTACACTTTCAAGATTTGTTTGATTGTGGGTTTGGTTTTAAAAGGCCTAGCTTCATCAATATTTGCTTATATTTTACAGATTCATATGTAATTACCTAGCAACAGGATAAATAATTACTTTTGGTACCAATCCTAGAGGTCTTACTTGTAAAGGTACATCTTTCCACCTTAAGAACCAAACCCAATAAAAAGCAAGAAGAGCCTAGGCTGACCTACATGTCAAAGGATGAGACATTCAACATTAACTTCCGTGGTTCATTGCCTCTTAATGCTGGCAAACAAATCTACTCCCAAACCACCTATCATGAAGACACATGATTGTGCAATAGTGCATCCAATGGTCAATGGGAAATAGTAATTTCTATGAGATATAGTTCAAAGACCTCATAAACCAAGAAAGCAACATACTGATACTGACTTGCCAATCAGGAGAATCACCAGAGGCACTTAGCTTGTGTATGTTAAATCTGATGAATCTAGACCACATCCAAGTCCCATGACAGTGAAAGCACTTCTCAACACTGTGAAAAGGTTGGGCTGTAAAGGAAGGTCATGTCATTAGAAGCCAAAAACCTGTCTCGAGGAAAGAGAAGGTCGAAGTGTCTGCACATGCAAATGAACAGACACAGCCTGTGGAGCAAATAGTGCCAGTTGCTGAGTGAACATTACACACCTGATACATTGACAAGATCACACAATGAGAAATTCAGGACGACACAGCCAATCCACAACTGACACAGGCTTGTCATCCTCCCAAATGCTTCGAGTCAAATGAAATTTGCACTAAAGTCTAAAAGTTCTCAAGTATGAAAGCAAGAAGACTATCTGTGACAACATTCACAAACTTGTAGGGAAACTTACTCCAGGAGGGTTGCTGGCTCCTCTCCAGTGCTTATCTCTGAGACAACAGTCTGCAGTGAGACAATAGACTGTGATGAGACACACTTCAAATGATTGAATGTACAAAAACTGGAGTTCCACTGACAGGAATTTGTGCACAGCCTCCAAACCCATATAACAGTGCTCTCAAACATGACCCCTAAACCCTAAGCCCTAAACCTAATGCAAACGTAGCTGAATTAAATCAGCATTTCTGGAAGGCAAAATGATGTCCAATCACTACCTTGCATCGAGAAAATAATGAAGATCCGGGTGAGAGCTCTGGTCCAAGTACTGCCACAATCGCATTGACTAGACGACCAGTAATTTGTCCCAACTCTGGTGATGCATGGTCATCTGAGAGAAGTAGATCCATAACGAGAGACAGGGTTGCCTGACCACCAACCACACATATCAGGACCAAAACAACCTTTCCCTCCTGGACTTAACCATCAAGAGTCTACACTAGTACCTTCATGCTCCAGACTCCTCTGAAAAAAAATTCTCAACCCCACAGGTCTTATGGGTTTCCAGCAGACATAAGACTGCATTCATTCTTCTTCTACTTCTGATCTACACTGAGTATCATAGCTCTATATATTTTCCCAGTTATGTAACCCAATCCAAAAATTGACCACCACTGTTAAAACATGGTCATTTACCATATTCTGCACCAAAGAACCAGAAACTTTTAAGTAATATAGATGCACACTCCAGAGAAGTGTCAAGCACCCCACCTGTACATAGGGAACATAAGACAGACCAGCAGCTTCAGCAGTAAGCCACAAGCCATGAAGCACCCAAATATGACGCAAATCTGTTGGGTCTCTTGCTAGCCCAAACATAGCTTGCACTGTAGCTGGTACCAGTGTTGAAAGTGCCATCCCCCCCACACTGTGCACTCAAGCCACACAATCCACTTCAGGAGAAGTTGACCAGACAGAGCAAGAGTATGCTCTTAATTGGAGCATCATCAACTAGTTGGTCAGCTGTGTTCAGAACAGATAACACAGAACTGTGCTGCAACAGAAAAGTTTCAACATCTCTGCAATTTGTAACCACAGTTCCTTTCTTGCTGCCTTGTTTTGGAAAGATCATCAAGGCATACAAGTCAGCACAGAATAGCAATTAATATCAAATTTAATGTTCCTCTAGTAATTTCTTATCTTCACAAGTGAAATATCCTGACGAACAGAGCAGGTCAGCACCAGTCAGTCTCTTAAGAAAAAAATTCATTAACAAGGTCCATGGCCCTTAAAATCACCCCCAGAACCACTGCCCCCAAGATGGAAATCCTGCTAAAGGTTTTTGGAAGTGATTCCAGGCCAAAATAATCACCCATAAAAATAGAAATGGTTGATCATATGAATTGACAATTCACTCCTTCAATCCTCAATCGGCCGATTTCCAAGTAAAAGAAAATAAATCAAAGGATCTGCCATATTTAACATACAGGTGCCCCACAAAATATGCCTCTTCCATGGGGTCATAAAGGTACAAGTGTTTTGAGACCATCCCTTACCCTCCCTGGGAATATGCTAAGGTGGCCTTCAATTTGGAGGGTGGAGTGATTGAGATCCCAAGAAACCTAGCTCTTACCTCGACACTTTGTGTAAGTATCAAAAAGCATAGCTGTTACCTGCAATGAATGCATCCAAGGGCAAGTGCTAGAGAACCCTTATGCACAGCATTCTGTGCAGTAACTGCATTGGCTATGAGAGAGCGTGCCTGCAACAACAGCAGATTACTTGCTCACATTCAGAAAGAATGATAAGAAGAAGCTTCCTGACCCCCAAATAACAGAATATACAGATATTCACCTCCTGAACAACATGGCACCTTAATGAAGTCATCTCCAAGTTTAATGATAGACATATACCCACACTGATCTCTACAATTTAAGGAAGTACAAATATCATCATTAATGATGACTAAAAAACTCAGAGAACCAAATAACAGGCTAACTAACTAAGAGTCCCTGAGGTACACTGTCTTCTGAAGGTGCGCTGAAAGTTTGAGATCAAGATAAGCTGTCTTGAATAAGCAGTAAGACTGGCCCAAATTATTTCAAAGAGTACACAAGATTTCTGGTATACAGAAAGATCAAATTGCAATTACACTTCTCTGATTACACAAGGAAAATCCTACCCACATTTGACCAAAAAGCTTACATACCAAGCGGGCAGCATAAACATCACCCCCCACCCTTGCAAGGACTCCTAAACCTTCTGCTGCAGCACGTAGCTCTGCTGATGAAGTTCCTTCTTCAGCCAAAATACCCTGCCAAAAAGCACATCCATACATGTATATTCAACTATTGGTAAAAGGCTGTAAACAGACTAACAAGTCAGCATGTTCAACAACAAATTTTGTGGAATATTTGTCACAACCACACAGAGAGGGAAAGAAGAGCAATAACCAACATCCAGTTTGAAAATGGGAAAGCTAACAGACAACAGAGTCCACAAGCAGGACCAGATTTGAATACCAAAAGGATCTCTCTCAACTGCTTCAGTGCCTCAACTTCAGTCCCTTGAGAGTGCATACCAACTGATGCCTGCATATGTGTGGGAGGGTTGATGAAACAGCCATCAGCAAAATTATATTAGGTTTTGGTTTCTTGCAATTGCTCAGAAGGATTCTGTAACAAGAATTAATAATTATTAGGAAGAGTTTTAACTGCTCTTGCCTTCTAACATCCTGTATACTGTAAGCCAGAATTTCTTCTGAATCATCCCCACTAGTAATTCATACCTTAAGGCCCCCAAGCAGGGCAACGCACACATTGGACATAAATGCAGTTCGCCAAACTTGTTTTCTTCCACTAATTTTGTTTGCCATGAGCTCAAGCAGCTGCAGCTTGTTTCTCTCAGACTGCCAAAGAAATTCCCAACTCTAAGAAGAATGGAAGCAAGGGGCAACCAAGTCATAGTGACAACACAAAGTGAGGACGTGAATCAACAGCAAATTGGTCAAAATGAAGTAGCATGGTCCACAACATTTGTCAATAGCACTAAAGTTCTTACCTGGGCAGCAAAAATGTCCCCAAAGCAGAGAAGCATATCATCAACAAGTACTGTTGCCAGAGAAAGAGGCTGCCACCCAACCCCAACCAAATTCACACCACTTTCTAGGAGTTGATCCTTCAGTTTTCTGGTGTATTGTCTGGTAAAGGGGAATACTATGTTCCACAGAAAATTTGACAATTTCATTGCTGGATGTGCATCAAGAAGGCCCCCATAAAGCTTATATGAGCAATGAAAACCAATTATTGCAAAAATCAGTCTGAGGGACATTCCCCCATTCAGGATTCATTTAGATACTACTGCAAAGGTAACACTTACTTGAGAAAAAGCAGGCACTTCATAATCCCAAACACATAGCAAGAGCCCATCTGCACCTCCCTCAAATGCTCGCAACTCATCCTCAAAATTGTCTCTGAAGAAAAGGGCAAAAACTTGAGTTCTTGCCAAATCAACAATGAAGCAAACCAGGAGAACTTCCTCTCTGTGGACTCATTTCGCTGTTGAGCAGGCAGCTATCAGCATTACTATAACAAGAATGTGACAGGATAAATAGCATCATCAGAACAAGTACTACCTTCCTGGAACCCAGGGTCCAAGGGATGCATCCCTGTGATCTAGAAGCTCTCTCAGACAGGAGCTAGCAACATACTTTTCAGGTTCCCTACAGTTGACATCAAACAGAAAGTAAGTATGTACCACATCTGAAGAATCCCATATGTGGATCCACACATATGCCATAAAAGATCTCAAGAGACAATCAAGCAACAAAATGAAACCAAATATAAATGCAGGGAATTTCACAAGGTGCTATGTAAAGATGAAGGGAAATACTGTTGGTTCACTATTGACATGCTAAAAAGACATGGAAACTGAATGTGCTGATTAGAACATCCTCTTTCAGATCAGCTATGAAGCATCATCTGTGCAGGAGTTAGTAACAGGTTAATCAAGACAACTTCAAAGAGAAGTTCATTTTCATAATATTCTTTGCAACTCTGTCTCCCTCACCCCCCAACATATTGGGCTCCTACAGTAGGCAGTTTACCTAAAGGGAAGAGAACATATAGCCAGGAGTTCCACATGATCATGTCTGTATATGTAAGGATCAGGAATTGCTTTAAAAGCCCTGAGAGTCCTGATGGTAAACAGATCGACAGCTGGCTTCAGTGACTGTGGGGCTTGCTGCAGTGTTGAAGAGGCCAAGTACCTTAACGCTCTGCACAAATATCAATAGGTAGATCAAAGTGGTAATCTGAGTGTGCTCCAAATTCATGAGAAGGAAAGCAGGTAAATGATGCATGCATAGGGTTTCAAGTGCAGAAATGTCACATGATTTGGGCATCAATGCTATATATTAGACTGATGCTGGGCCTAAACCTGATTAAAAGGCTGAAAAGTACCCAGTAAGATAGCCAAGAATGGGTTGCAAAAGAATTGCTCCATCACTTTGCATTAAATTGGGAACCACATAACTCTTTACAAAAGCGGTCAATGCCTCCATGGCTGCAGTCCATCCACTGCAGGTTCTCATTGCAAACCAAAACAGATCCTTCAGAGTCTAGTTTTCCAAGAAGCTCACAAAAGATCAGTTTCCTCTGTCAAAAGAAAAGCTTCGGCACCCCCTTCACCATCTTTAACATATTCTGAGACTGATCATGAACCAATATGTTTGAAGTCTAAGGCCGTACTTGAGCATGTAGACAAGCAACCATAGAATCCAAACCAGACAGGTCAAAAAATCTTTGCCATGGTGATGGATCCAAACCTTAAATGTGCAGCCAAGTTGTTCTCTGCCTGCTTTAGCTGCTCCTGGTAATTATTCCCAAATTCAATGGTCCACAATGCAATTATCTCCAGCTCTTGCTCCTCAAGTTCCTAAACAAAGCAACAGATTGTCAGCATTACCACCACAGCCGAGATTCAAACTTAGTTTCAGACAGACCACAAACTTAATAATATATCCATGAGATTGAAGAGAAAACTCCAAAATATACGCTTTGAAGGTATCTGTCAATTCCAGCCTATGACATAGAGGGTAGTGGTTGATGCCTCCTTCACCCTGACCATATCCTTCAAGCATGTCACCGATGACAACTCAGATGCAGACATTGGCTAAAAAGCCACACAAAAACACATCTATGAGATTGTAGAGGGAACTCCAAAACAACAATTCGAAGGCAACCAGTTCCACAAAACTGAAACTAACATAAAAATAACACAAGCAGTCATAATCTTATGGGTGTCAGACCAAGCACATTCATCATGAGTAGCAGTAACTAGGTGCCATGATAGAATACAAACATAACACTAGCATATGATGACATGTAACACTGAAACTGGTCAGCTGAGGCATAGTACTTGAATTTCCCACCATTCAAGATGCAAAATTTGAGGAAAAAACTATATATTTCTTATCATGGGTAAATAACTTTTTGCCTTCAACAATTTACAGACCAAGGGAATGAGATTTGGACAAACTGTAGAAACCAACTGCCTTGCTTTTGAAATGCAAAGATACCATACAACACTAAAATATGATAAGAAATGACATGGTCCTTGATTTAACACACCTGTTTGGGCATTGATGTTACCAATGCTCCAATCAACATCCAGCCTGCCTCCTTTTCACATACCCTTGAGATAGAGTTGCGAGTAGGCTGAAAAACCATTGCCTTAGCAACATCTAAGATCGTTGAAGGTAGTCTGCATAAACACCGAACAATTGACAGGTTCCTCTCAGTTTCTACATCTATTGACCTATGAGGCAAGCAAAATGGCTGAGCCGAACAAAGAAAAGAAATTTTACTACTGGTAAAACCTCATCATAATGACAATTTCCTTGGATCAAAGTGATTAACAATTTGAGGCCCAATTCACATGTTCAGTTTTGAGGAATCAGAGACCCCAAGGAGAAAAGAGCAAAAGCAGAAATCATCAGAAAGAAGAAAAGGAATTTCGTTGACATTCACTTGGCAGGTCAGGGAGAAGAAAGATGACCATAGAAATTGTTAGATAATAAGTTTTGACTGTTAACTTCCAAAACAGCATGGTTCTGCAGAGCTAGGGGACAGGAACACTGGTGTGGACACATAATCTGTGAAATAGAAAAAGAGACCATATCAAGCAGCACCCCAGTGACAAACCAAGAAGTTGATGATCACCTGTATGGTACTCCAAGCGGAAGCTTGGGACACACAGCAAGCAGGGCAGCTAACATGGCTGCTTGTCCATGCAGTGAGTCCAGTGCTAGCCGCAGCCTGTCACCCTGCAGCAGCTCCCAACAATAGATGGATTAGATTGTCCATAAATTCGACTCACACATCCTAGTGGAAAATATGTGCCAATAACAATCCCACAGGAGCTGCAGTTATCCACATATCCTTATTCAACAAATGCTCCACCTCAGGCTCCAGTGAGGTTAGACAAGACCTATTGTGATTATTCACTTCACATTGGTGGCCACAAGAGATGGGCTCCAAAGGTACACTCCACAAAACAGAGGACATTTATTTCACATGATGTAATTATGCTTCAACTCTATTGTGGTCATGCAATTAGAACTTGACATGAAAGAAAGAAAGTAAGAATGTTGCTGTACTTTTTCAACAACCAATGTCTCACGCAAAGCTCGTAAGGATGTCACACCACAAGACAAGAGGTTGTTTGCACAAGCAGGGTCAACTTCAGCAAGAGCACGAAGTGTAAGGGCTGCTTCAACTCGAACCTGCAATGGCAAGAGTGAAGCCAACATTCAACCAATCTAGAGTCTTCATTTTGTGTTTTCAATAATCAAAAGGGTGCTAACAAAATGCATATACTGTAATCTCAAACCAGGAAAAGTGCACCATTGAGTAATAGTCCACCCTCAAGAAGTAGTGCTGTGTGTAAATGTTTCTGCAAAAGTGCAAGTTACTTACAGCCATGGAGGAGTTGGAGAGTGTCTGCACCAAGGAGTCGTCCAGGGCCTCCCTGCAAGCCAGTGAGACCTACATTCACATCAAGGAAGAAATGGTAAAAATTTGGAGGTTCCACATATCCCCTGAGCTCCTTAACAAAACATTAGAGTTCTAAAATTAGATGCCCATCACACTGCAACTCTGTAAAACATTCCAATGCACCCAGTTTCATGATTGATGGTGGAGAAACATAATAAATCATCAGCTTAAAGGACAAGACAAACATGTCCCCAAAACAAGAAATACCCCGATATTGGCTTTCAACCTACTCACTGGAACAACGTGATGGATCCAAATTATGAACACCTCCAGTACAATTAAAATGTAACTATTTCAAAGAAGACTCTGCATGCAGCATATCAACTAGTTAAGGAATAAAGACAAAAAAAGACAGTGATTAACACTCATCATAGAAAAATCTCTGGGGATGAGACAGACCTCTCCAAGAGTGATCAAGAGATGTGCAACTGTCCTAAGTATAACCACCAGCCTAGGAGAGCTTTTGTCTGAACCAAAAAGCTGCAAAATTATTCAAATACATCATGCTCCTCGTCAATAGAGCTAAGGATAAGTCTATATGCAGAAAACCCAGAGAAACATCAAACAAATCAGTAAGGAATTTCTCAAGACCTGGAAAAATGTCAGTAGCCAACCAGGACAACCAAACCAAAGAAATATTTTTCCTAGTGGATTATTAGGACTCCTCCCACAAGACTCTCTACTCCATTGGCTCTCCAAACTGTTGACTGGACATTGATCTTCTCATATTGGTGTGAATTACTCACTTGTTTCATTTCTTCCTTCATTCAATCCAAGAGGCTAGGGCATATCACAAACATATTAACTCAAAAGCAATTAAGTACAATCAACATATTGAGGTCCACTGTTAGACACTGACCTCCCTTGTAAGTAAGAGTGTAAATTCTTTCTGTGCTGGCTCACCCATTTGCTCAACCACCCCAACACGAAGAATGTAAAGTACACATGCCTGTCCATGGCCATGATGAAAGCTACTTTAAGCGTATAAACAGCCCCAATAACAGCAGCCCTCTAGCTAGGTGATCTGATGCTTTGGCATGTACAAGAACTTTACTCCAAATATTGCACCTCCACCACTCTCATGTAAAAGAGTACCATCAAAGTGCATCTGACCTCCAATCCACTAAAATTCTAAATCATCATGCACAAGGGCAACCTCCATCTCCTAAAAGCTCAAAGTAACTCAAAATATTCCTTGTTCATGCACTTATTAAATAATTTGTAGGCCACACACATGCCCCTGAACTTCAAACTGTCTAGAGAAAGCTCTTGCCACAGTGATCCGATACTTGAAGAGAAAGTACCTGAGCATGAGCATCTGTGCTGGAAGTGAGCATACTGATAGCTTCCATCCCCAAACTCGAGAGTTCCACATTGTTATGCCCATAAGACAAATGCATTCTCTGAAGAAACACAAGTAAGCTTCCATAGGCTGAGGCCTGTCTGATTCTTTTGCTGAACCCAAATGACCCAAACAAATGCCTCTCCCTATACACAATAAAAACATCATGCAAAGCAAACTGAGAAAGAAACAGAAGCATAAGCCACATGAATGGACAAGAGATCACTTGAGAAGCATAAGGTATGAAGACACCTGCAAAAATGCTACCCATGCCATTGTCAGACCAACTCGAACATCTTTGCATCGAGAACCCGATGCTGTCACATCACATTGTTTGTAAGTGGCAAGTTCTCAATCTACTTTTGTGCTCAAAATCAATTACTGCCACTAGCATACATGTCTCTACCGAGTTTCAAAAAGAATTGCTTTGCATGTGTGGACCATTTTGAATCTGTAGCCACCCATGTTAACCACAACAGGCAAGAGGCAAGACAATATGTGAAAAAGCTGTGGATCATTTCTCTGCTTATCAGCATATAGAGAGGAGGATCAACAACAATTGTTCGCGTGCGAGACAGAAAAGTATGAGGTTGATGCTAGCTGCCCCAGGGAAGTGGAGCAAATGTCAACCCAAAAAGAAAGACAAGAAGATGGAATGGAATCAGAAAGAACACAAGTGTTGCTAAAACAGTAACATCCTATGTTGTTTCAAAGGACTTTGAATACCTCTCAAGAAGGGACTGACCAAATGCTTTTGCAAAGCTCCCTCCAAATGCTTTGGTGGAACAGGTGGTCCTTTGCCCTTAGGCTGAACCTAAAGCACAGCACCAGAAAGTATTGTGACACAGAAGCAAGATAGAAATCTCCACACAGGGAAAGCATTGAGGTATCCCCAGGCTGTTCAAAGGCAGTTACAACCTGAGAAATATTTTTTTCTGTGTCCAGGATGTTTCTTCCCTCCCCAGAGAAGCAACACCTTTCAGAAATTGGCATACAATCTAATTTGGAGGCCACATGGTCTATGGATGAAACAATGAAAGCAATACAATTTGCTGTAGGTGAAACCTGAGCATTAGGATTCAGACCAAGGGCAAGAAGAGCCCCAAGTGCTGCAGCAAAGCCATCCCGCACTGCTTGAGCATTGTCCTCTAAAGCCTGTCATGAACCCATAGATGTTAGAATCAGATACAGCAGTTACAAGATCAGTCAGTTAACTAGTGAAACAGGAAGCAGAAAGACCAATAAGCCATTCTTACTTCACTGCACAATATAGCGAGTACCTTCAGACAGAAGAATATGCATGCTTCAAGCCCTCCAGATCCTACACCAGGCCCACCAGTAACTGCAACAGCCCACAGACAGGCAGCTGCTGTAGCTCTAACAAGTGAGGATTTGTCACTTGCTCCTGTTCTCAAAATTATGCGCACTGCTTCCACATATGCAGCTAGTGGCCCTCCACCATTTGATCCCTCTAGTGCATCCTTAAGCAGCTGCAGAGCGGCCTGTCTAACTCTAACCTGCCCAAGAATCAATTGCATAAACAATTTTTCAAATCTACAAAAGGAAGTCAATTTTCATGCTGCCTCAAAATCTTAGATTATACATTGTGAGATTATGTTCATGAAAAACTGCTCATATGTATTTATTCCAACCCAAGCTGAAGACACCAGCTTAGAGCTAAACTGGTCAAAGATCCAAGCCTATTTATTTTGCAACCTGACTTGAATGTAAAAGCATCTTGGCTTTTTCCTTCATCATGGCTTCTTTAAGCTTGTGAAGGAAAGCTGTACACATGCCAGGGAAAGAACAGAACTAGATAACCCAGAGGCTTATTCACAGCTGTAACCAGATGGGGAAAGAACAATTTTCAGGAAATATACCAATTACCTCTGAGGACTTCATCAATTTCATCACAATGTTACTTGTCTCCAGTAGCCCTGATGTGATCCTTGCCCCAAAAGCTTGGTACAAAGAGCCTAGACATTGTGCAGCCCCTGCAATACAGCAACCAACAGTGGGTGGAAGTATGAAGCAGCACACAATTAAGTACATCTTCGTAAGCTTGTCCAACAACCCCATAAATGTCAGTTGTGAATGCAGACTGCCTAAACCCACAAATGATCTTATGTGACTCACAATCTGCACATGAACCTCTGCAATTTCACACCAAATTTTTTAAGATGCCATACATTTTTATATTTATGACCTACAACATAGAAATTGAAACAGACCATGTGAGTGCTGATAATCCTGAATTGGGACAGATGCTTCAATATAAGGACCGGCCATGGATTAGGGTTGGCAATGAGCTAGGTTAGAAACAAGTTTCAAAATTATTTAGTAACATAGCTGCAAGTGTGCAGTAGCAGACCTTTAGCTGATAGATTTCAAGAAAATAATTGTTCTGAAATTACCAATGCAAGCTGCTGGCTCTGTTTTTCGTAAGTCTGCCTTGTCAGCTAGCCAACCCTGCAAACTGCTTGCCCTTGAGTAAATTGAGATACTGTCCCCCATCTGTATGAACCTCATCATGGATACAGAAGCCAGGCGTCGGACTGGTGGCCGTACTCCTAGCAACAACAATGCCTGCAATGCATCCTCTCCTTTTCTCTGGTAGGGCAGCAGGGACTCCTGAATCAAATCATATCTATGGCTTGATTAAAGTGCAGTTGTACCAAAGTAAACTCCAACACTATCAGAAATTACATGCATGCTCCCCAAAATTACTCAACAGCACTTGTCAAAGGTCACCATGACAAGCATCCCAGGTGCAGGAGTCATAATCAAACCATACTGAATGAAGCTAAAATTATTGCATGATTGCAACCGACATGATTGTCAGAACATTGTCCTGCCCAAGCAGAACATGAATTTGGAGAAGAATCTGAAAGGGGCACTTCAACTGCATTGAGCTCATCAACTACTGGAACCAAACATTTCAAGAAAATACTCATTTCCACTGCTGCCTTCATATATGACAGGAGTTGCTTCTGATCTTATGTATCACTAAACAGAGGACTCTGTATAATAGTGACAAAGTACTTGAACCTGCCCTAAACCTGCAACAAGGTACTTTGAACTCTCTGAGATTGCAAAACTCGTTTAGATTCAGAACTAAGCAAACTCCGGACTTCTTGGGAAATCCAATATCCAGTCGTTCAGGACATCTCCAATCGAAGACCTGTTCAAATGCCGTCAATAATCCGCAAATCGCCAACAGAACAATGACTACTTGGCACATAGATATGAGCATTTGCAGGCTTGGCATGAGCCATTTTTTCCCCAGAGCTTGCAAAAGTAAGAGTGCCTCCTTGTGTAGGTAAAACAATGCCATCAGCAAACATGCAACAAGATTTCACCAGGCATGAAAATACAAGCAATCGCTTCTTACCTTGCTCTCTTGATCTAGAGTCGACAATAGGTCAGACAGGAGATCGAAGCAAAGGAGCGGCTGCAGCGGCTTCACAGACCCCGAGTGGACTATCGACTCTAGCTGCGCCACCAGAATCCCCAGCTTCGACAACACGAAACCTTCCCCCATATTTCCCCCCACACCGTCTCTCTCTCTCTCTCTCGCTCTCTCGCTCTCTCTAACAGCCAAAAATTTCTCTCAATTATTCTCTTATCTTCGTCAACCGATCTTGAGACAAGATAGAGCAGCAGAGTGCGAAGCACCCAGTTGACGACCTTTGACACTAACTGCGCTTCCGATCTCACAAGCAAAACCTTGAATCCACAACTGTTCCACCACCTGCGTGTAAGAGACGGGCAGCGAGAGGAGCAGCGAGTGAAGCCGTAAGGACAAGGGGGCTAATGATCACTGGCTTCAACCTGGGTAGCCAAATTGTTTTTGTCTTCTTTTTTTTTTTCTGTTTTTCATATTTATTAGCTTTATGTAGAAGGAAGGGGTTGGGTTTGTCCGCTGCTGGTAGAGATTGATGGTTTCGTTTTTATTGGGACTTTCCTGTTGTAAGGGAGAGACTACCGAACAAACCAGTGTAGTTTTCATTTTCGTCCCACATTTTGACGAATGTTTTGCCCCATGTTATTGTGAGTTTATTTTCTTTACATCTTTCCTTTGCCACTTTGAACTTTGAACCAGTGTTGGGCAGATATGGTCTTTTGGAGCAACCAATTTGTACATGTATCAAAAATACTAAGAGAAACATAATGAGTCAAATCTTCGTATGCAAAGAATTTTCAGAATTAATGTTGGTGTAGCCTGTCTATTGGCCTAAATGTGAACTCCTGACTCAACTAATTGAACTTGAATTTTAAATGACAAAACGGTTTAAAGTTCAATATCTCTAACACCTCAGGTCTAAAACATATGAAATTAGGTTAACTATTTTATTTTTATTATTCATATTATCACTTCACTCATTTAAGCTATTTATGAAATATTAAAATAAATATTTTTATTTTTATTAAGTATATTTTTCCTTCAAAAATAATTTCTGCATTTGTTTATTAATTTATTATATTTCCATTCTAACTAATACAGTAATTATTATAAAATAATAAAACTGAGAATAAAAATTATATCAGTAATTGATTATAATCATTGAGTATTAAGTATCAATAATAAATTTGAAATATAAAAACTTAAAACTATATATTAATATTTCATAGTAATTATTATATTAATCTAATAATACTTCATAATTGATTACTTATGATAATAATAATGATAATGTAATTTGTAGCTAGCATAGTTTAGTTATTTTATTGTTCTTATTATTATTATGTCATTTGTCAGAGTTATTATGATATATTATAATTAATGTTTCATTTTAAATAATTAATAATTATTATTTAATAAGTACATTAGTCATTTGAAAAGAATTTAATAATATATTAAGTTTTTAATAATTACTTCAGTAATTATATAATTCTTTTTCATATCATTGTAATACCATCATCATCATTATGATCATTATGTAACAAGATATTATTATTTTAAAATTTTAATGAAAGATAATATTGAAATTTATTTTTTTATCGCATGTAATTAATATAAATTTATTATTATTATTATTATTATTATTATTTTCATTTTCATTTTTAATCATTTTGGGAAATATAATAAGATGGTTTGGATAAACTTGTAATATGGGCACAATATATTTAACAAATATCTTACCCAAAAAAATAATATATTCAAAATATACATTTATAAATTCTAATACATCTAATTATATATCTTAATATTCACAAAATACACATTTGTATATTCATAGGGTTGCAACTAAATTGGTCACATTTGCAACTAATGGGACATAAATTATTTTTTTTGAATGAAAACTAAATTAAACGTTATTCACATGGAAGGATGAACACCAAAATAGTTGCAAACTAGTTACACTATAGTCACAAATATGACCAACACAAAAAATAGTTGCAAAAATGTCAAAATGTAGTTGTAAATAACTAATAATTGGATGTTGTCACAAATAAAGTGGTTATGACAAATGTGCCATCATTGCCTTGAAGTATTAGTTAAGGTACATGCACTTCCAAGAAAGTAATTAGACCAAACTTAAGAAAATAGTAATTGGTACATGCTTGAAACCTACATTATGGTGGATATTCCCATTGGAGGCCACTACGAAACAAGCAATTTTTTCCTTCAATATGCCCAATTGTTTTTCATACAAGTGAAGATGACCCATTCCATTGTAAATGGGTGGAATTAATGGATAGTGTTTAGGGAACAATGTATCCCCATGTAAATCATATTCATTTCCTAAATCGACCAATACATGCAAGTCAACATACACTCTAAGCACTTTAATTTTAGTTCAATTTCTCATGCATTGCATTAAAAACAATTGATATAGTCATTAATGCCTCTCTGATGTATGTTTGAATGTGTATCACATCATAATTGTTATTGGCAAAATGGAACCCGATATGTTGCAAATGTCATGGATGTGGCTTGCTTGCGTCACTAAATACACATCACCATGTTAGTTTGTGTATAATATCCATGATCACACGTGCAATGAAGACATGACATTTGTACAAATTTATCCACTTGCAATGTTATGCAATGTGGAGATTATAAATAAAATTATAAAGAATTGGCATTTAAAATTATTTCATGACCACAAATTACTAGGTCATATTGGAAATGGTCATTATTAATGATAGAAATTTGCTAAGAATTTCATCAGTGAAACTTGTTAATATCATGTGTTAATAAAAAATATAACATAAGTCAAACTTGTTAATATCATTGGTTAATAAAAAATTGTAACATAATTCTAAAATGGAATTTAAGACACTAAGATGATGTTTTTGTTTATATTGTCACAATGTCCAGGCATTGCAATAGGCGATGCAAAATTGATTCATGCATGGTAACATTCGAAAACTACCTCATGTGGGTAACAAAAAAATGGTAATACGTGGTTTTATGTTGGAAATAACAACAAATATAATATACGTCCACTAATATCCATTGATCAAAAAATGCCACAAGATGTTTCAATCACCACCCTTATTAACTCTTCGGGTGATTGTCACATCAGTTTTGAACAACCAATTGTCATTCCACTAAGACAATCTTTAACCTTGCTTTGCCCAACAATGTGTTGATGGTTGGATTTGGAATATGTGTACGTGCCAAAACTCCAATGTCATTATTGTTGCCTATTGAGAAGTTTGCAATTTTTCACAAAACATGGACATGGTTATTGGACTGGTTGCATGAACATACGCAACTATAGGACAAGCTCGCACTGCATTTGGTGTATGATTTAAACATTCCAACTGTATTAGGGAGCTACAACCGCAGAAACACCTAACTGCTACAACCTTAATCTACCATTTTCATGCGATTAAAAAGTTTTGTGCAAATAGAATGGAGCTTCACGAAAGTGTGGAATGCTAATGGCACCCAATTAAATGTTTGGAAAAAAGCTATTATCTAGAAGAAAGCCATTTGAGCCAATAGATAGGAGTTTCACAATTGCTAATAGATTAAAACTTCATGGGCGACATGTGCTATGGGGTGCTATGGGTTGGATGAAAACGTTTGGAAACAAGTTGTTTGAACTAGTAGATAGGAGCTTCATGGTTGCAAGTGTTAATGGGTTGGATGAAAACGTTTGGAAACAAGTTGTTTGAACTAGTAGATAGGAGCTTCATGGTTGCAAGTGTTAATGGGTTGGATGAAAACGTTTGGAAACAAGTTGTTTGAACTAGTAGATAGGAGCTTCATGGTTGCAAGTGTTAATGGGTTGGATGAAAACGTTTGGAAACAAGTTGTTTGAACTAGTAGATAGGAGCTTCATGGTTGCAAGTGTTAATGGGTTGGATGAAAACGTTTGGAAACAAGTTGTTTGAACTAGTAGATAGGAGCTTCATGGTTGCAGGTGTTAATGGGGTGGATGAAACATTTGGAAACAAGTTGTTTGAACTAGTAGATAAGAGCTTCATGGTTGCAGGTGTTAATGGGGTGGATGAAACGTTTGGAAACAAGTTGTTTGAACTAGTAGATAGGAGCTTCATGGTTGCAAGTGTTAATGGGGTGGATGAAATGTTTGGAAACAAGTTTTTGAACTAGTAGATAGGAGCTTCATGGTTGCAAGTGTTAATGGGCTTGAAACAATGTTCAAAAGAGCCAAGAGATAGAAGTTAAACACGGGTATTAGGTGCTAATTAATGGGCTTGACAAAGTGCTTAGAAGAAACCCTAGACAAAGTTGTGATCCGAAAGAAAACTGTTTGACGCATTTTGTTTTGGGGATTTAAAAAGGTGAATATTCGAATTAGGGAAACATGGGGCCTTGCCAAGATAATGGTTTTTTCAAAAGATTAGCAATAGTTCAATGTAAATGTTTTTTGCTTTATACCTTCATTGTTCATTGGTTAATTAATGTTCATCATCAAATTTTGAGTTTTTCATATCCTAGTTTTTTTCATTCATGCTTTGCCTACTTTCTTGTAGGATGCATTCTTACAATTGCTTACACCAATGAAATCATTCATAACTAAGAGATGGAAGGATTTCTTGCATACAAATTCAAGGAGTTTGTTGATGGATATGGGGAGGCCATCCAGGCTATAAGCAATACCTCCAAGAGTCCTAGTTCCATGTTTGGAAACAAATGTTCTAACATGTATTGTTATGAGGATTTGCTTGTAAGTAGTGGCAATGCAAGTAGTGGTGGTGCGCATTGAAAAGTACTTGGGTGTAAAAAGCTTTGAACATCCATGCACACATAGAAGCTATCTACATAGCAAAAGGTGAAGGTGGGTTTTTGTGCTTTACTTATCATAGAGTGTAATCTCACCATCCAATAAACCTCCATTTGTTGTTGTTTCTTGTTTCCCATTGCATGGTAACTATGTGTTGCATCTTTGAAAAAGGGTGCAATTAGTTGCTATGAATCCAAAGGTTCAAATTTCTTGCCAAGAGTTTGTTTTTATGCTTATGATCATCATCTAATGTTGAAACTAGCACTTGTTAAGGAATTAAAGGTTTAACAAGAATAATAAATCTTATGCCATGGGAAAAGGTGTGATCTTTTCCACATCCTCTAAAGAATTTTCCATTAGAAAATTCCATTTTTTTTTCATACCTCAAATGTATGGGGTTTACCAATAAGGGTTTTCCCTTGTTAGTACTACTACAATAAGTAGCACTGATTGTAACAACACATCATAATAATGTGGAGTTTAGTATGAACTAAAGTTGGACCACAAATGGCCAATTGGATTATGATGCTTTCAATTATTGTTATTTGCAAGATCATTTGGCACATATATATACTTCTAGTAGTTGCCCTAAACCCTCCACAACCTGGTCCTAAAGGTCTACATTGTTACCTTTTTGTTTCACAAGAAATCATCACAAAAAAAAACTGGACTCTGTAGGAACCCTCTTTTCTCTCTTCCAATTTGTGTTAATATGATGCAATAAGACCCTAACAAGAAAGAATTGAATCCATGATCTCTCATAATCTCTCTCAATTTGTGGCAATACCTTCCTATAGAATCCTAAGAGGGGAGGGTTGAGTCTAAGAATTCATTTTCTTTCATAAATTTGAAGCCACCAAACCTTTTAATTCATGCTCCTCCTTATCACTCTTCCTCCTTATTATTTGTTTGTTTGTCTATATGTTTGTTTTGTTTTCTCCTTCAATTTTATGCTACTTGCTTGCTTTGCTTGTTGCTATTATGGTGTTGATGATGATTGTTGTAATGTCATTGATGATATTTGTCTTTTCTTGTGAAATTGGAAGTTGACCCAAGGCTAAGATAGATTCAAGGGGCAACAACATCATTCATTTGATTGATGAATGGAAGGAAACAATTTCATTGGGTTGCTTTATGTCGCATCAAATGCCTTTTCTTTTGTTTGGTCTATAGTTGGAACTATTACCGAGACAAAAAGATATCCATTTTTTTAGTTTTTTTGTGTGCAATAATATATCCTTTGTTTCAATATCAACTTGTTTAGTAGCTTCAATTACACCTTACATAATTTTTTTCACTTCCTCAAATTTGCAGACACCATTACACCTTACAAATCAACATCTTTGTAAGTTACCATAACTTTCTTTGTTGATCAAATATGCAAGCTTCTTACTAAAGTATTTGTTTTATGGTGAAACAATTCATGCTTTTGCAACAATCTCCTTGGTTCTTTAGACAATCTGTTCAACCAATGTTTTTACTTTTTGAACATCTTTGTTCATGTTATGATATTCTTAGAATTACAAGCAAACTAGGTCACATATATGTGATGGGTAACCTTGTGTTAGTTGGTCAGTTTGGAATCATGCACATATGTGGGCCATTGGCCCTTATTAAAACTTTGTTGCTAGTCATAATAATAAAAATTGCAAGATGTTGGTTTATGTATACATTGTGAAGGTTGTTGGTCTAATTTTCATATCAATGCATGTTTTAGATTGTGTTATTTATGAACATGTTTAATCTCTATGATTGACAGTAAGTTTTACAATTTACATGGAAATTTGATTGTGTTCCAAATGGCAGAGTCACCCTTGCCCACAAGTGGCGACAATGTTGTAGTGCAAAAGAAAAAAAACACAACAATGCAAGAAGGTGTTTTCATCCACTATTACTTTTGACTTGCTTTTGGATGGCCATGTGTTTATGAAAGTTTTCTGTTCACTAATTAGACATTAGTGAGTCTAAAATTGGGAAATGTTTGTCCCATAATTTGGGATTTAACATTTTTATTAATATGATATTGAATTATTTCAAAGAGAAATAACATGGTAAAGAAATTGATGTACACACCAATTCTTTCATTCAATGAGACATGGTTGTTTCATTCACATTAGGGCTATGGATATGTTAAAAGTTTTTAGAAGTTCATATAAGCAACAAAGAGTGGATAATGTGAATCATGGAATTAGGTGGGATGGTGATTTTGATTTCTGGTGGTGACGCACCCCCAAGCTCCTTAATGGATTCAACTGCGAGTCCAAAGGTGAACAACGAAAGAAAAAGGAATTGGGGCGTGCTTCATAACTTGCACCACTTTAGGGTTAAAGGGGTGTGCTAAAGTTCTGGGATGGGACTAGGAAGATTGACAAGCACTTCAATCACTCACCCCGACCTGCACAAACCAAACAACAAGTTGGTTAGAGTGTAGTTGGAGCACTTTGGTGCACGGACGAGCCATAAACAAACATAGATTCACAAGACTCATCATTGCCCGAACTTGGGGGAAGCCACCACCTTCCCCCTTATAGTGTACTCTGTGCCTGGCCACGGGACCAGCACCCAAATGTCATTTTGTCTCTGGAATCCCAAGTGGGAGTCCCGAAATTCCCATAGCTGGGACTCCTACGACTTTGGGGGCCCATGATTTTGTGTGTAGACCTCTAATTGAGATGAGGTCTGAAACAAAGTTGTAGCCTTCATCAAGATTTTTTCAATGATATGTTGAACGTCACTTGCACGTAAGGAAATCAGGGTGATTCTCAACTTTTAATGGTTGGGAATCAATTTATCAATTTGTCAATTTGACTCCCAACCCTTCTTTTGGCCATAACTTGTGTTTGAAATGTCCAAATGGGTCATGCGAGCCCATTGTAAATATTTACATTGCAAGAGCTTTTCAATGATATAATGAACTTTTCAACCCAATGGGTTTGACCCCTGAAATCGTTTTTTGAAGATTCGGGAATCTATCAAGACTTTAATTCCCAAAATGGGAACTCACTAGGGAGAGTGAAGGTTCATTCCTTCACACTCTCCCACACTCCCGGGAACATGAGATGTGACTCCCGAACTTGCTTCTTGGCCCACACCCTTACAAGCCCTTGCCTTGGTCGCAAGCCTAAGGCTAGGGTTGTGATAGGTGGTGTTTAAGCATGTGCAAGGAAGGCGTTAGGTCACTCATTTTAATCAACTACACATCATCAAGGTATTTTTGTAGTAGTAACCATGTTTGAGGTTGCATGGGCCAATGTGGACAACTCTAATGGGTTGAAAAACATCGATGTAATAACCAAAAAAAAAAGGCCTTCCACATAACATGGAGGCAAGAGAATAGAAAGCAACATGGCATCTTCTAAAAGGTGGTGGAGGAGTGTGTGGATGTTGGCTACACATTTAAGATCAAAATTCCAACAAATAAAAAAGGATAAATTTGTGGGTTGAAGTTGGTTTGGTAAGGAACAATGAAGGAAGTTGTAGGGTGTCGACAAGGTAAAGTAGATAAAAAAAGTAGTCCGCCCAAAGTCCAATTTAAAAATGGAACAATTTTTTATACGGACATGAGAAAGTAAATTCAAAATATTTTAAAATAAAAATTTAAAATAATAGGGCCCTACATTCAGTTGATGGGAAGTTGGTACCAAAGTTGTTCAAACTTTGGTATCATAAAAGTAGGTTGAAAATACGTTTGAAACTAACTGGGTCAAAATGGTGTTCAAACCTACTTCATATTAAAATTTTGATACATTATGATTATAACATTCATAATTTGATAATACATAAGTATTTTTTTTAAATCCATTAAGTTGATTTTTTTTTAAATCAATATTTCATCTACATGTAGCCCATTTTGTAAGATTGAACATTTTGTGCAAGTAGAAATATTTTTTAAAAGTATACTTAATTATACTTTCAAGATGAGGGTTTTCAGTATTTTAAACATAAAATGAAATATTATCATCATGTTAATTATTGTATACATAAAATCATACTTTCAATATATTACAATTTTTTCATGGCTACATGTAATTTTTGTTTATAAGGAACAATGAGTTGTCTACTTTACCTTGCTTATACCCTGCATATCAACACTTGGACTTGACAATCCGACAATTTTGATTGCACACCCAAAAAAATGGGATATACGGAGATCTTACAAAGTAATTTTGGTATGACTCCAAGGTTGTGGAGAATTACATGAGGGAGCATTTTAGTTCATATCAAAGAACATTGAAGAGGTTTTCAGAGGCAGAAGGGGATAATGTTTGGCTCGAGAGTTGTCCCATAGAAATGTGGGAAGCAAATGTCCACTATTGGAAGACCCTAAATGCAAATAAAGAAAGCCAATGTATGCGGGCTATTTGTGCCCCGGTACAGGAACCGGTAGTTTTGGGATGAACACCATTACCTCATTTCATGGAGTTACAGGTATCTTACAACTTGTAATGTTGCAAATTGTTATGTGAAACTATGATAAGTTAGGTGAATTGGATTTTCAACCCAAGTAGCCAATTATGACTTCTTTTATTGTGGGTAATTGGCCAACATTAATACACTATGATTAGCAGGGGCTACAATTACGAGTGGGAGATGATTAGGTGGAAGAAGAGAGAAATCATGTGGAATAACTTCCAACATTTATGAAATTTCTAGTTGCATATTTTAATTTCATGTTTTCAACAAACTTTAAAGTATAATCATTATCCACTTGATGCTTTAGACGTAACATTAAACCAAATGAATTGACCTTAATGGCAAAAGCTCCCAAGTGATGCAAGTTTGGTGACATGGATTGTGTTAAAGTGATCTAGAATCTTAACTCATAGAAACCATAGTGACATAAGCCACAATGTCATAGGCCAAATAATGTCTTTTACTTGAAGTCCAAGTGACACAAACATTAATGATTATATTGACCTAAATGACATAGGCCATAGTGACATAGAAGGAGTATTAGCATTTACTTCAAGCCTAATTGACATGAACCTTTGTGACATTATAGACTTGAATGACATGGGTTACGCGACATGGACTTAAGTGGGATAAGCCCATGTGCCACAAATATAGTGACATAGACCTAAGTGACAAAATTTGGGTGACATAAGCACTAGTAACATTAACCATTAATGACATACTTTGAGTGACACAAATGGTAATGATATAAACCTAGGTCTTAGTATAGTGTTGCAAGTTTAGTTGCACAACCTTTAATGATATTGACTAGCTAAGGTTAAATGACACAACATTTGTGGCCAGTAAAAGCTTTAATTTCATAAAGGCCATAGTGGCAAAGCTCTTATTGACCTAAGCCATAATGACAAATCTTAACAATTAAAACCTTATTGATATAGGCCTTTGATGTCAAAATTTGTGTATAAATTTTGAGGGTTTTGTACTTTGCAGGGGTTAATAAGAATAAATGACAATGATCATGAGGGGGAAGAGGTGCAAAGGGGTGCACAATTGCACACCACTATTGAAATGCATGTAAGGGGCATATCACATTAGATTAGTTAAGTTCATTAGGAGTAGATTACATTAGAGTTACCTTAAGACATTACTTTGAACCTAGCCTAATGGCAATTAAAATGATGATATTCAATGTAGCTAGATATGTCAAGTTATTGCATAGTGACATTTGTGTACACAGTGGGCTAAATTAACAAGTATAACTTATACATTGGTTGAATTTTTTTGAGTGGTATTGTTTAAGTCAAATTACAATGATTTGATGAATATTGATTAGTATAATGGTGTCATAGTTGTCACAAGTTTATATAATAAGTTTGGATGTGATATACATGTTATCTTGACTTGTAGTACATGTGAAATTATATTTCCATATATGTGGCAGATTGTTGGCGCACAAAACAAGAAAAAACCATCAATGTAGGCCATGACCAACAAGCCACAATGTTATGCTATGGATTGGGCCATGTGGGATAATATGGAAGCCAAGGTCAATGGGTTGGCCATGACCATGAACAAAATCAAAGAATTATTCCTAACAACTAAGGGAGGCATTGGACCTAGTGCAAGGAACCAAATGATCATTGCCACCACTATGGAGGGGGCAAATATAATGTGAGATGGGACTAATGCTCTAAAGGACATAGCTATGACATTAATGCTTGGGCTAATTCACATCACTCCCACCCCCCAAGTCCTAATGATCCAATACAATGGTCTAATTGCTTCACAATTAGCGGTGGACAATGTCACATTGGATGGGCATACATCAAGCCAATATGGGGGAAATTATAAAGTCCAAACCATTACTCAAGGAAGAAATTGGTGTGATAGGCATGGAAATTGGGCATCCAATTGTTATATCCAAGGGGGATCAAGTACAGGTGGCAACATATATGCATTCACCATAGTAGAATTTGGTCATAGAAATGAGGACAATAATCCAGCAAGCATGGATGCAAATTATGGAAATGAAGATTTGCCTATGCATGGTAACAAAAAAGGTTCACCATGTGGAGAAACAAAGGGGATGGCTAATGCTTTCAAGGGCATAATATAGTACTCAAATTCAACGGAAGAAGGTGGAACAAATGATTTTCAAGTGTTGGAAATTAAAAGAGCAAGAGATTCAACCTATGTTATTGCTTGCAAAAGTTTAAAGAGGGATGGAACAAAAAAGAAAAAGTTGTTAATTGAATCATTGAAACTAACACATCTAATATTCAACCTTGTGCATCAAGAAGGTCCCCTACTCAAGCCACTAAAAAGGGCAACTCTTCTAGTGTGGTTGACTCACCACATATAAGTCCAATTGAGCAAGTTGGTGGCCTTGTTGATATTTTAGTTTTGGACAACCATGAATTAATAATAGTTGGGGGCTTGGGAACCCAAGTAGAAGGTTATAGTGATGCATTGACACAAATGCAAGCCTGCCTTTAATCCAAAGGGAAAACAATTTATGGAGATGGTGGGAGTGGGGAGGTTGATCTGGTTATTGTGGAATTTGTGTGTAATGGTCGGATGAGAACCTTTTGAGCTCCAACAACCAAGTTGGAATTTAAGCCAAATTATTCAGTGCATGTTCTACCACCTCGTGATCAAGTTCATAACAACAAGGGGAAGAATGTAACAACAAAAACAACTATGGTTGAGTTTGGGAAGCAACTATCCATAAATAAGTCTGGCAAGAAAACCAGAACAATGTGTGTTCGAGTTGACATTGTGAATGAACTACTTATAAAACTTGTCATAGGTTTGAATAAGGGTTAATGTAGTTGTTAGAATAACCATTGATCATTGAACACTTGCATTCGAAGTGTAGGTAAGGGACTTAAATTAACATTTATAGTTGTGATGGCAGACCCCATTAAAGTTTGGCACCAAATGTTGGATTCTCCACCTTAAATACCATGGTGTAATGGTGGCAAAAAGGATTATAGGTGTGAACAATAATTCTAAAAGCCTTGCCACACTCGACCTCCCTGCTTTATGTGGGGAATTCATTTAAATGGTCATGGTGACCAAGGTACATCAACATGGGACTCCATGTTTGAGCCCTGAGCCCTATGTATCCCTTGGGCAACCACTTTGAATGTTGCTTGTGTAGGACCTACATGTGAAAAGTCTTACATAAGATGGAGTTGTAACTATTTGATCAAGTGGATATTCTACAATCCCAATTTTGTTGGACAATCAAGGATGATTATAGTGAAACATTATGGATCCAATGGGAATTTTCCCATTGTCCTTGATTTTGTTATTAAGAATCTAAATTAGTATAATCATTGACATAATTTTTTGAAAGTTATAAATTGTAGAATTGTTATTGTGATAGGGACACCTGTGAATTTGAAGGTGGATTTGCACTAGAAAATTCTACCATGGTTATTACAATAACCATATTTATCAAGACACTTTTGCCTCAATGTGACACGATGGTTTTTTTTAATGATTAAGACCTAGTTAATACATGTATTTCAAATAGATTCATGTTTGATGGATCCATTATTGGTTTTCAATACTTGATGCTATACAATTAATTAATGAGATAGGAATATGTGTTATTTTGAGATGTTTGAGGAAAATATTGGCCTCTCATGTACAAGGATCATATGGAGTATACAAGGAATGTTTTTGGTCTTCATCCACTTTGGAGACTTGTTCTTGGACATGGGTGAGGAAGAAAGGCTTATAATTTGGATTATACAAAGAAGACAAATCTAACCATGGTATGAATTTTATAGGGTAGCTTGTTACGCTAAGTACTATGAATGTGCATAAAAATGATTCGTTCAAATTGTTGAAACAACAAACCTTGAATGAAAATGGAGAATTGGTTAGAAATGGGTACTATGATATTTGAATTATTAGAATTTAATTTTCTAATATCTTAGATTTGCATTGTAGCATCCATCATGATTAGTTGATATTGTACAAAAATTTCAACAATGAATTATGGATGTTCTTAAGCTAACATTTGGACAAGTATGATTTATGCATAAAAGTGTTATGCTTATTTTTGCAAATGGGTGCAAATGGTTGGAATCTTTCAATATAACGTTGGATATGGCAAATTAATTCATGATGTTGTCAACTAAAACACTAAGGTCAATGTTTGTGATATGTTTCATTTTTATAATAATTGTAATGAAAGGACATATTATTAGGTTGAAAGTAACAATGATGATATGTGATTATAAATCATCATTAAAATTTACGTTGTAAATGAATGATTTATTGGCAATAACAAAATATTTAGATGAAATATCTTAGTGCCATAACCAAACACTACTACCAAAGTGGGGTGCAATTTATTAGCTTAAATCATTATGGGACTTTAAAAGTGAAATGACTTCATTGCATTTTATTGATTTCACCCCGGTGAAAATTATTTCACTATAATATCACTATGTAAACATCATGTTTCATTACTAGTTAATAAAATTCACTAATACAATTTATTATAGTAAATAAATTTATTTCTATGTTTTAAAAAATATTATATCTATGCTACTTTATGATATACCCTATATTGTTTTAAACTACTTTAGTTATTCTAACTTATATTTTATGTTATTATAGGCTATTATAAATTATTGTACCTTAAATTATTATACATTATTTTATCTTAAGTATAATAACTTAAAATAATCTAAAACAAAATATAATGACCTAAGGTAAAAAAACTTACAATACAAAATAATAACTTATGAAAAATAAATTTAAATACTTTACAATATAATAATTACTAATAGCCTATGATATTATAACATAAAATATCAAATAATAATTTATGATACAATAATCACCAATAATTGTAATATAACATATAATAACCAATAATAATTTATAATACAATAACCATTAATAACCATTAATAAAATAACCATCAATAACCACCAATAAAACAACCACCAATGGCTTATAATGGAATAATCACCAATAGCCATTAATATAATAACCATTAATAAACACTAATATCAATCAATAAAATATCCATTAATAACCATTAATAGAACATTCATTATAATCATTAATAGAATAGTCACCAATATTCATTTATAGAATAACAACAAATAACCATTAAAATAATAACCACCAATAGCCATTAAAAGAATAGCCGCCATATAGCCATTAAAATAATAACCACCAATAGACATTAATAGAATAACCACTAATAGGCATTAATAAAATAGTCATCAATAGTCATCAATAGTCATTAATAGAATAGCCACTAATAACCATTAATAGAATAACCACCAATAACCATTAATAGAATAGCCACCAATAACCATTAATAGAATAGCCACCAATAACCATTAATAGAATAGCCACCAATAACCATCAATAGAATAGCCACCAATAACCATTAATAGAATAGCCACCAATAACCATTAATAGAATAGCCACCAATAACCATTAATAGAATAACCACCAATAACCAT